>WBZR01000065.1_pt1 | contig 176299 bp, 144 predicted proteins | sample 5204231 | NCBI WGS metagenome assembly WBZR01 (sample SAMN12412403, study PRJNA552823) | activated sludge metagenome | isolation source: activated sludge from anammox sidestream of wastewater treatment plant... | place: USA: Virginia | collected 2017-08
ACCCGCCTGCTCGCCTTTTTCCTCTCCCTCCTCGCCATCCTCCACCTCCCCGCACCCCGGAAATCCCGCAAAACCAGCCGCAAAACCAACCACTTGCCGACCGAACCGGTCCACTCGCCCGCCCTGTTCGCCTCCAACGGCGACCTGCCCGAAATCTTCTGCTGGTTCTCCGATTTCACCCCCACGCCCACCCGCCGCAAGGCCGAACCCGCCCCCGCCAAACCGCCCAAACAATGAGATGTGATTTCGAGAAAGGCTCTCCCAGAGTGCCGCGGCTTCTTGCATCCAGTCCTTGTTGCAGCCTCATCGCGGTCTTGCGACAGCGGACTCCAGTGCTCCACGATCACGGATCCCGGAAGAACCACCAAACTTGGCGATTAATCGGGCGTGAGTGGCGATTCCCTCCTCAGTGGTTGGGTAGAGCGTCACACCTAACCCGCGATCCTGCGCCCCACTTCCATCAGCAGCCCGATCTCTTCCTCGGTGAACGTCCGCTCCTCCCGGTTCGCCACACCCAATGCGCCCACCGGCTTGCCCGCCGCCATCACAGGCGCCACGATGGCCCCTTCCATCCCCGTCTTGCGCGCCCCGGGCCTTACGTCGCCGCTGGTGTCGGTTTGCAGGTTGCACACGTTCACCGGCTTGCCCCGTTCCACCGCAAGCCCCGCCATGCCTTTGCCCACGGGAATCGTTTGCACCACCTCGAGCACGACATCCGGAATGCCGCTCGCCGCCTTCAGGTGCAGCACCCCGTCCTGCTCCAGCAGGTGGATGGTCCCGCTCTCGGCCTTCAACTCTTCAATTGTCATATCCAGAACGCGCTGCAAGCCGGCATTTCCGGCCAGCGCTGCTTCAATCTCGTCAAGGAATGCCATAGAGGCATCATAGAGGAAATGCATCCGCCGGATTTCGTACTCGAGTTCATCGACGAATACTTCGCCGCGCAGGTGATGCCACACGCTCGCCTTCAGCGCGCCGTCTCCCTACTGTCGGACCACTACCGCGCCCGCCGCCCGAGTTCCGCCGCCCCTCTCACCCCGGAAGAGAAACTGGCTGCCTACCTGCTCACCCGCCTCCCGGCAACCTACGCCGCCGCCTCTCATGTGTTGGCCGAAGCTGCGCGCCGCCTGCCCGCGCCGCCCGCAAGCATCCTCGATCTCGGGGCCGGAATCGGAGCCGCGGCCATCGCGGCCCTCGAGATTTTTCCTCGGCTTCAGGCCACACTCTTCGAACCGGACGCCTCGTTCCGCGAATGCGGCGCGCGCCTTCTGCCGCGGGCGGATTGGAAGGCCGTCGATCTGACGAGCGCGTCCTCGTTCCCCTCCCACAGCCTGGTCATCTCGAGCTACGTGTTGGGCGAAATCGCGGCCGCCCGCAGAGACGCCGTCGTTGCCCGCGCCTGGCAAGCCTCCCAATCGGCTCTCGTGCTCATCGAACCGGGCTCGCCGGCTGGCTTCGCCATCATCCGCCAGGCGCGTTCCCAACTCCTCCATCTCGGAGCCCACCTTCTCGCGCCCTGCCCCGCCCCCCTTCCCTGCCCAATCCCCGAAGGGGACTGGTGCCACTTCGCCCAGCGTCTGGAACGCACCGCCCTCCAGCGGCGCATCAAACACGCCGCCCTCAGCTATGAAGACGAAAAATTCTCCTACGTGGTAGCCTCCCGGGTTCCGTCCGCCGTCCCCATGGCGCGCCTCATTCGCCGCCCCATCCACCATCCGGGCCTCATCGAACTGACGCTCTGCCGCGGCGATCGCATCGAATCCTCCAATGTCACGAAACGCGATCGCGGCCGCTTCCGCTGGGCCAGGCACGCCGTCTGGGGAGACGCCCTCGAGTAGCCATCCCCAGGCCCCGTGCGAATTTTTGCCGTCCGTTTGCGCCAGTCCCTATGTGAGCCCGTCAACCCCGCGCTGGCGGCCCTGTTGGCAATGACGGTTTTCACCGATAGTTTTCACATATATAGTTGAGGGTAGAGGGCTAGATGGACACGCCACGCAAAGTCCGGCCACGAAGCCTCGAGTCAGGAGTAAGAATATGAATAGAAAGAAATGGATTCCAGCCGCGCTGCTCGCCGCGGCCGCCTTCGCGGTGGCGCAGAGCAAGCCGGAACTGACCGCTCGCGAATTGTTCTACGTGCCGGCAGCCGCTGTTTCCGCGGCCCCCAAAAAAGCTGCCACCCCTCATAAACCCTCCACCAGCGGTAAGGAAGTGGCTTCCGGCAAAACCACACGCCCGCCGGTGGTCCATCAGCAGCCCCAGCCCCAGCAATCTGAGGCGCCCGTGATGATCATGACCGCCAGCTACAGCGGACCCCGCCCCCTCGGACTTCGCTACAGTATCCTCAAGCGTGAGAGCGACGGTTCCTACCAGGAAGTGAACCCCGACTCCAATTTCCGCTCCGGAGATAAGCTGCGCATTCGCATCGAGTCCAATGAGGATGCCTACCTTTACCTGGTGGCGCGCGGCACCAGCGGCCGCTGGGACGTTCTCTTCCCCCAGCGCGCCATCCGCAACGGCGACAATTTCGTCGAAGCCTCGCAGCCGCTCATCATCCCCTCAAGCCGTGGTGTATGGACGCTCGACGAACGGCGCGGCGACGAGAAACTTTTCCTCGTTCTCTCCCGCCAGCCGGTGGCCGACGTGGATCGTCTGATCTACGACCTCAATCAGGGTTCGAAACCCGCCGCCGCTCCGGCACCTGAAGCGAAGAAACCCGCGCCCACCGCTCATCCCGCGCCGGCTGCAACGGAACCGAGACGCACCATGCTCGCCCAGAACATCTCCCCCATCGACGATGCGCTGGTGGGCCGCCTGCGCAGCCAGATGCTCTCGCGCGACCTCGTCTTCGAGAAGGTGGACGACACCGAAAGCGCCACCGCGCAAAAGAAGGAAGCCGCGCTCTACGTAGTGGAGAAAAGCGGCCGCCCCGATGCGCGCCTCGTGGTCGACATCAAGCTGAGGCACGAGTAAGGGAGTACCAACCATGCAGCGGATCCATTTCTTGCTGAGCGCCATAGCGCTCTGGGCGGCGTTGCCCGCCCTTTCCCAAACCCAATCCGTATCGCAGGGGCCGCACCGGATGGAGATTACGGTCGAGCGTAGGATCGGCAGCGTTTGGCGCGCCGTCGACCCGGGCTTCATCTTCGCCAAAGGCGACCATGTGCGCTTCCGCTACAAGACGAATTTTTCGGGCTACCTCTACGTCATGAATCAGGGCACGGGCGGGACCTATACGAAACTCTTCCCTCGCGAAGACACCGGCATGGCGAACAAGATCGAGGCCGGCAAAGAGTACATGGTTCCGGCCACGGATGGAATGTTCCGCGTCGAGGGACCCCCGGGCTACGACATCATTTACTGGGTGGTGACGCCGATCGACATCGGCATGCAGTCCGCCTACAAGCCGCTTCCGCCGCCGCCCACCGATTTGCCGAAGATGAGGGCCAGCCTCACTCCGCGGTGTGACGACACCATCCTCCGCGCGCGCGGCGAGTGTGTCGACACAGACGCCGGCCCCCAGGCGGTCGAGGACAAATCCAAACTGCCGGAAAACATCCAGCCATCGGCCGGCGATAATTCGCAGGACCTCGTGTTCATGAAGAAACAGCACCGCAGCGTGGTCTCCTCGCCCGTCCCCCTGGCAGGGCCCGTGGTGTTCGAATTCCGCCTTGCGCATAAGTGAGAGAACCCATGATGCGAACCATCTTTACTCTGTTCGTTGCGGCATCCGTTATCTGGGGCGCGCAGGCTCCGGGCCAGAAACAACCGCCCGGCCAGAAGCGCGACCTCAAATACGAAGTGGACGAGACCATTGATCAGCCGGCCTCCGGCAAAGTGACCGTGCCGCGCAGTTATGCCCTCGTCATCGGTGTGTCGGACTACAGGAACCTCGGCTCGAAGCTGCAACTCAAGTTCACTGAGCGCGACGCCGAAGCGATCTACTCGGTCCTCATCAGCCGCGAGGGCGGCAACTTCCGCGCCGAGAACGTCCACAAACTCATCGGCCAGCAGGCTACTCTCGCCAACATCCGCTACCAGTTGGAAACCTGGCTCCCCTCGGTCACCAGGGATGATGATCGCGTCCTCGTCTACTTCGCCGGGCACGGATTTGTCTACGGCGGCAAGGTCTACCTCGCCCCGGCTGATTTCGATCCCAAGAACCCCTCGGGCACCGGCTATTCCACCGACGCCCTCGGAGCCGCATTCGGCAGCAGGATCAAGGGCAAGTGGAAGGTGCTGCTCACCGACGCCTGCCACTCGGGAGCGGTCACATCCGATACCGATGTCAACACCATCAACAGCCGCCTCAAGGATATGAGTAAGTCGCTGTTCTCGCTCACCGCCAGCCGCGACCGCGAACAGTCCTTCGAGTCGCCGGAATGGGGCGGGGGCCACGGAATCTTCACTTACTATGTAGTCAAAGGACTCGAGGGCGAAGCGGACGAAAACAAGGACGGCATTGTCACTGCCGACGAATTGGCCAATTACGTCCAACGCAACGTCCGCGAGGCCAGCGGCACACGCCAGAATCCCACCGTCGGAGGCAGCTTCGACAACAACATGCTGCTCGCCTACATTCCCGCCGGAGCCAGGACCGGTGAACCGCCAAAGCCCAAAGACGGCACGTTCATCTTCGAAGCCAATCGCGACAAAGTCCAGGTGTACGTGGACGGAAAGCTGGTTGGCGAAGTGAACAAAGGTACGCCGCTGCGGCTGCCCGGCATCATGCCCGGCGCCCACACCGTGAAGGCGGTCCACTCCGGCTATGAACCTGACGGCCCTCGTGAGGAGTTGGTCTATCCGGGTCAGGACACCACCATCACGTTTAAGCTCACCATCCCACGCCGGCGCACCAAGGCGGTGCTGGATAAGTTCGATTCGGCGGTCGAGCGCTACCTCAAGGCGCGCGGTCCGGAGCAGTATCGCCGGGCCGTCGCCGAATTTAAGGAGGTGCTTGCCATGGATCCTACTTACGGTGAGGCCGCCCTCTACCTGGCCCGCGCTTATCGTGACTTACAGGACTATCCCGACGCCGAAGCGGCTTTCAAGAAAGCCATCGAGATCGATCCGGACTCTGTCGAGGCGCGCTCCACTTACGGCGGGATGTTATTCGACACCGGCAACACGGACGAGGCCATCCGCCAGTTGAACCAGGTGCTCCAGTACGACAAGAACCATGGCATGTCCTGGTACATCCTCGCCCAGGCCTACATCACTAAGGAGATGTATAGAGAAGGAATCGACGCGGCGCAACACGCCGTCCGCCTGACCCCGGGCAACGCTGAGGCCTATTATTGGCTTGGCGAAGGCTACCGCCACAGCAGCCGCTGGTCGGACGCCGTGCAAGCCTACCAAAAATACCTGCAGTTGAGCCACTTCGACAGTAGTTCCCTGGAAAAAGTAGGCTACTACGCCATCGGCTTCGGCCTGTTCAAGAAAAAACGCGCCGGCGCCACCGATGTGTGGCGCGAAATGCGCAGCCTCGCCTACTTCGATCTCTGCGACTGCGAACGCCGCCTGTTTCACTTCGACAACGCCATCACCTACTGCCAGAAATCCCTTTCCTTCGATAAGGACGACCCGCTCACCCACTACGCTCTCGCCCTCGCCTACATGCGCCAGGCCGATGCTTCCGGAGATGTAGGTTTGCTCCCCGCCGCCCGCAAGCACTTCGCCGAATCCATCCGCCTCAACCCCGATCTGAGTGAGTCCGAGATGGCGAAAAAGAATATTCAGACCATCGACCAATTCCTCGCCCGCGCCCGCTAACTTGACTAGCCTGTCTCCGTCCAGCGCCAAGTCGAAATCGAAGACCCCGCCTCTGGGTCCTACCGCTTGCAACGTCACCTTGCTCCCAGAGATCCGTCCACCCTCAATCGGGCGTGTCGCAGCGTCCGGCCCTCGGTGCCAGTGATTTCATCACCCACCGCTGCCCGTCGCAATCGTCCCGCTCCAACGGCCGCCGGCATCGGCTGCAAGGAGCGGCAATGTTCCATAACAATGAGTATCCACTTCTTCACAACAGCCTCCAGTTCACCTCGATCGTCGCCGCTACAGGCACGGCCGTGCCGTCCTTCGTTCCCGGACGGAACTCCCACTGGCTCACCGCATCGAGCGCCTTCTCATCGAGTCCCAGCCCCAGCCCCCGCACAACCACTCCATCGCGCGCCTTCCCATCCGTCCCGATCACCACACTCAACACCGTCGTCCCCTCCAGCATGGCTGCCCGCGCTTCAGGACTGTACTCCGGTTCCACCTTCTTCAACAGCGACGGAGCCTTCACCGCCCCCCCGGCGCGATACACACCGCTCGGCCGCTCCGGCGCCTTCCTCGCATTCGCTTTCTGCAACCCCGCGATGCGAGTCTCGAGCGACGCCGCGTCCTCCTTGCGGCCCTGTTCCCGCAGAAAGCGAAGGTAGACGTGCCCGATCAGTGACTCCTCCGGCGAGCCCGGCGCCTCCAGCGACAGCGCCCGCTCAAACAAGGCGCCTGCTTCCGCGGCCTTCTTCTCTCGCTGCCGCACCACACCCATCCACATCACCGCCAGCCCGGCATGCGTCGGGTCCAACCGCTCCGCTCTCTCGAATAGATCGAAAGCTCCCGTCAGGTCTTTCTTCCCGATTGCCGAGATTCCCAACGGCGTCAGAGCCGCCGCGGCCTGCGGCCGTTCTCCCAGTAGGGAAGCAGCCCTGCCGTAAGCCGCATCCGCCTCTTCGAAATGCCCCGCCCTGTGTTCCAGCGCGCCCAGCTTCAGCAGCAGCAGTCCGTAGTCCACGCTCGTCTCCCCGGCACGTGAGGCCGTCGATCGTAACTCCGACTCGAGGAACTGCTTCGCCTCTTCGTACGGCGGCGCCTTCTCCGCCTGTGCCTGTAGTGCCGCAATCGGAGCAACCAGCGCCACCGCCAACACTCCCCCGATCCACGCCGAGGCGCCCCGCATCGGGCTGCGCGGCAGCGCTCCATCCAGAATCGCCCGCACCCTGCCCTCGAGTTGCGACGGCCGGGCCATCGCGATCGCCGCCCATCCCATTGCCGGCCGCGCCATGCGCGCAATTTCGAGCAGGTGCCCGGCGTATTCCGATGCCTTCGTCCCGGCGCCCAGCACCAGGTCATCGGCGGCCTTTTCCTGCTCCTTCACCGTCTCACGCCAGGCCACCCACATGAGCGGATTCCACCAGTACATGGCCAGCCCCACCCGGGCCAGCAGCCGCGTGACTACGTCTCCACGTTCAATGTGCGCCAGTTCATGGAGCAGCACGACGCGCCGCCGCTCTTCACTCCATCGGGCGGCTTCCACGGGAAGGAATACCGCGGGGCGTAGCACGCCGAACGCCATCGGCATACTGCCGGAGCCCGCTTCGAGTACATCCACTCCCCCAACCCGCTCCGAGCCGGTAAACGGACGCGCCACCCGCCGCCTGCGCCACATCATCATCCAGGCCGCCATCAGGTGGAGCAGCGCCGCTGCTGTCCCGCCTCCCCATGTGAGCGCCGCCCACAGGCGCCAATCTCCGCTGACACGGGTTGAAGTTGCCGCGCCTGGAATAGCATGCATGCTCGAAGCGCTCGCCGGAGCATTCACCGCCAAAGCTACCGCGCGAAACACGACCCCGTCCGGCAGGTAGCTTCCAGCCGGCGGAATCCGCAGCGCGGGCAGTGCTAACGTCAACAAGGGCAGCGCCAGCAGCGCCGCGCACGCCGCGCTCCAGACCAGGTGCCGCGCCGCCGCCGAGCGCCGCCGCATCGCCTGCGCCGCAATCCACGCCGTCGCCAGAATCAACACGCTCTTGAGGGCCGCGCCCGCCAAGAGGGAATAGAGTGGGTGCGTCATCGTTCACTTCCCTTCTTTCTTTGCTGCTTCAATCATGCGCGCCATGCGGTCCAACTCTTCATCGGTCAACCGCGTCGACCATACGTCCAGCAGGGACGCGACAATCTGTTCCGGCGAGCCGCCGAAGAACGTTTCGAGCAGATGCTTCACCGCGGACTTTCTCGCCCTCTCCCTGGTGACCGCCGGGTAGTAAACATACTTCAGTCCATCCGCCTTGTGCTTCACGTGCCCTTTTTCCTCGAGCACACGCAGCAGGGTGCGCACCGAGGAATAGCTGGGCGCATCCGCCATCGCCTCGCGCACGTCGCCGGCTGAGGCTTTTCCGCGCTGGTAGAGGATGTCGAGGATCTGGCGCTCGCGGCGGCTGAGGCCGTCCGTCGCGCTCACGGCCGCCGCTCCTGCGTATTTTTTAGCATATGCCAAAATATTCGCATCTTCCGCCCGCGGCGTCAAGCCAAATTTTCCCTCCGCCGGGCCGCTCTTTCTGCCACCCCTCCTCTTTTGATAGCCTGACGTTTTCTATGGGACTTGATCTCCGAATCCCGATTGGCCTCCTGCTCACGATCATCGGCATCCTGCTTTCCGGCTACGGTCTCGCGAGCAACCCCGCCATCTATGCCCGCTCGCTCGGCATCAATGTCAACCTCTGGTGGGGCTGGGTGCTCGTCGTGGTAGGGATACTGCTCCTCGCCGCCGCTCACCGCGCCCGCGGGAGTGCCGAGTGAGGCGTTCCTTCTCCGCTCCCGGCAGGGTCAACCTCATCGGGGAGCATACGGACTACAACGACGGTTTCGTCTTCCCCGCCGCCATCGATTTTGCCGCTACCGTCGAGATCACGCCCCGGTCCGATCGCATCGTGGAACTGGCGTCGGAGCATTATCCGGACACGTTCTCCTTCCCGCTCGATGACCCTGATGCCAAGGCGCGCCGCTGCTGGACTGACTACGCACAAGGCGTCGCGCTGGTGCTGCATCACTCCGGCTATCCTCTGAGTGGAGCCGATCTCTTCATCCGCAGCAGCGTCCCCGTTGGCGCGGGTCTCAGCTCCTCCGCCGCGCTCGAAGTCTCCTGCGGCCTTGCTCTGGCCGCCATCTCCGGCCACAGCATCTCGAGGCTCGATCTCGCCAAGGCGTGCCTCGAGGCGGAAAATGAATTCGTCGGCATGCGCTGCGGCATCATGGATCAATTCGTTTCCACCCACGGCTGCGCCGATTCCGCCATCCTCCTCGATTGCCGTTCCCTCGAATACCGCGTGGTCCCTCTGCCGGCTTCGGCGCGCCTGGTGATCTGCAACACGATGGTGAAACATCAGCTCGCCGGCAGCGCGTACAACGAACGCCGGCAGGATTGCGAAACCGCGGCTCATCAGATGGGCGTTCCGTCGCTGCGGGACGTGACCGCTGCCATGTTCGCCGAATTCGCGGATGCGCTCCCGGCGCGTATCCGCCTGCGCGCCCAACACGTCATCCAGGAGATCGAACGCACCGAGCGCGCCGCCGATGTCCTGATGATGGGCGGCCTCACTCTCTTCGGCCGCTACATGTATGAATCGCACGAAAGCCTGCGCGACGCCTACGAAGTCTCCTGCGCCGAACTCGACCTCATGGTGGAGTTGGCGCGCGTGCAGCCCGGCGTGTTCGGCGCGCGCATGACCGGAGCAGGCTTCGGCGGCTGCACCATCAATCTGGTGGATGCGCAATACGTCAACCAATTCCGGCACGAGGTGGCCGCCGCCTATCATGAGGCGACGGGCATCGCTCCGGACATCTACGTCTGCCGCGCCGTGCAGGGCGCGCATGAGATCACCACATGATCCGCCTTCTTTTTCTTCTCGCCCCCGTTCTCGCCGCCCAGACCGCGGATACCATTTACTACAACGCCAAGGTCATCACGATGTGGAACCAGCACCCCGTGGTCGAGGCCGTCGCCATCCGCGGAGATCGTTTCCTCGCCGCCGGCTCCAATGCCGATGTGCTGAAGACCGCCGGCGCCTCCACGCGCAAGATCGATCTGCACGGAAAGACGGTCCTCCCCGGCCTGATCGACAGCCACGTCCATCCCATCGGAGCAGCGATGAGCGAAAAGGATGGCCCCGTGCCGGTGATGAACTCCATCGCTGACGTGCAGGCGCACATGCGGAAACTGGCGGCCGCCGCTGCGTCCGATGCTGTGCTCTTCATTCCGAAGGTCTACTCGACACGCTTGAAGGACCGCCGCTATCCCACCCGCTACGAACTCGACGCCGCCGCGCCGAACCACGTCGCGCTCACCGATAACGGCTACGCCTCCGTCCTGAACTCGAAGGCTCTGGCCAAGCTCGGCATCACCCGCAACACGCCGCAGCCGCCCAACGGCAAGATCATCAAGGACGCCAACGGCGAGCCCACCGGCCTGATCCTGGGAGCGCCGCAACTGCTCGGCCAGTACCGCCGCGCAAAGCCGCCCACCGCCGCGGATATGCTGTGGGCGCTCGAAAGCATGCACAAGAAGTACAACGAGGTAGGGCTCACCAGCGTCATTGACCGTGGCGAGGGGCCGGAAGGGTTCCGCGCGTATGAGACGCTGCGCCGCCAGAATAAGCTCACCGTGCGCAGCTACGTCACCTACCTCATCTCCGCGCAGGGCACGCCCGCCGATGTGCGCCGGGAAATCGAGCGCATCCCCTTCGCCACCGGATTCGGCGACGAGTGGTTCCGCGTCGGCTCGCTGAAGACCGTCGCCGACGGCGGCATTCTCATCGGCACGGCGTACCTGCGCGAACCCTACGGCGAGCACACGGAAATCTATGGCTACAAGGACCCGGATTACCGCGGCGTGCTGGCCGTGCCGAAAGAGAACCTCACCGAAATGGCCCGCACCGCGGTGCGCCTCGGGTGGCAGATGACGGCGCACACCACCGGAGGCGGCGCTATCGATGCGCTGCTCGATGCCTATGAGACGGTGAACCGCGAGACGCCGATCCTCGGCCGGCGGTTCACCGTCACGCACGGCAACTTCCCCAGCGAGGAGAGCATCGCCCGCGCGGCCAGGATGGGCGTCGCCTTCGATTGCCAGCCGCAGTGGTATTACTTCGACGCCCCTGCCCTGGCCCCGGCTTTCGGCCCCGCTCGCATGAAGCAGTTCCAACCCCTGCGTACCATGCTTGCCAAGGGCGTCGTGGTCGCGGGAGGCAGCGATCATATGATCCGCTTTGATTCGCGCACCTCCATCAACGCCTACAATCCATACTGGGCGATGTGGATGACCATCACCCGCAAGACTATCGACGGCTCCACGCTCAACCCGGGCGAAGCGCTAACGCGGGAACAGGCCCTGCGGCTGTGGACGATCAACAGCGCCTACCTGTCCTTCGAGGAGAAAACCAAGGGCTCTATCGAACCGGGCAAACTCGCGGACATGGTGGTGATTTCCGAGGACTACCTCACCTGCCCGGTGGACCGCATCAAGGAAATCGAGGCTCTCATGACCATCGTTGGCGGCAAGACGGTCTATAGCCGCTGACGGATTACTTCTGCTCGCCCGCTTCGGGCCGCTTGCCCTGCTCCTTCCATGTCACCAGGTCCTGAAAGGCGTGGATGGTTTCGGTAGGGGTGAACTTGCAATGCCCGCTGCGGCTGACGAAGCGCTGCACGTAGTACGCATCGCCGCCGTTCAACTGAAGCATGTCCCCATAGGCGTTGGCCTGCCATGCCGGCACCAGCGGGTCATACACGGTATGCAGGGACAGGACGGGCATTTTCAGATCCGCCTTCGGCGTGTAATATTTCCTGAGGTACTCCACCGCCTTGGGATCTGCCGTGTAGCGCTTCACGCCGCGGTTCAACAGGCCGTCGTCCGGGCTGCCCTGATAGAGCGTGTTGCGGTTATCGAAGGCGTTTCCGCCCGCTCGCGTCATCAGTTCTTTCTGAATCAGCGCATAGAACGCCACCACGCGCGCTACTTCGGTCTCGCTCTGAAGACCGCTCCATTTCTGGAAGGCGGCCAGATGGTTCGGGAAGTTCATCGCTTCCTTCTCGATGCGCTCCAGGAACTCCTGTTCCAGGCTCAAGTCTTCGGCAATCGCCACCGGGGTTCCGATGATGTCCGGGAAGTAGTAGTCATAAACCACAAGCGTGTCGAAGAGGCGTTTTTGGAACATCGTCTGTGTGGGACCGATGGGCCCGCACATCTGCAACGCGGCGTCGTAGGCTTCCGGTTGGGTCTCGGCAAGCGCCAGAGTAATGGTGCCGCCCATGGAATGACCGGTCACGAACGTGCGCTTCGGCTTGCCGTACTTGCTAATGAAGAACTTCCGCAGAGCCTCCGTATCCTCCATACCCTCCTTCACTGCCCAACCGCCGGCGGAGTATCCCGATTGCGCCACGGCGTAGCCGAGCGCGAGTAACTCCTTCATCAGACCGGCCGGTTCCTTGCTCTTGTCGAACTTGTCGGGCGTCGCGCTATAGCCGTGGCAGTACACCACGAGGCTGCCGTTATAGTTCTTGGGAATGTCGATGCGATACTCCGCCTCGCCGAGTTTCCCGACTTCCACGCCTTCGGCGGGTCCGGTGGACTTCGCGGCCGCGGCGGCGGCGGCCATCATGGCTCGCCTGGCAAGGAACGTTCCCTGCATGTTTCGCGGTCCGGTGAACGTGCCCTTGATCTCGTCGCCGCCGGCCACCGCTTTGACGTCGAAGAGATATTTGCCGAGCATGAACTGGAAGGTGAGATCGGGGCTTCGGAGAACAGCGTTCTTCACCGGGCCCGAGCCGATCATGCTGTTTACGGTGCCGCTCAGATCGGTCCCGACCTGCTTCAGGACTGCGTCCAGGTTCATCGGCGCCTTGCCTGCGGGAGACGCAGTGACGTCCCACTTTCCGCTCAAGTCCGCCGCGAGACCGGGAAATGCAAACAGAAATAGCGCTGCTAATAGTCTCATCTCGTGCTCCAGCCCCTACTGGCCCCATGATACGATAAGACGCAATGCGTCTACTGACACTGTTGCTGGCTGCTATTCTCAGCGCCGGATTACTGGCCCCCGCGCAAACGACGAAGAAAGCCGCTTCCAAGGCAAAAGAGGCTGCCGCGGCGTGCGCCAAGGAGGCAACGGCGAAAGATCCCCTTGACATCAATAAAGCAAGCGCGGACGAACTCGCCTGCCTTCCGGGAATCGGCAAGGCATATTCGAAGAAGATCGTGGATGGCCGTCCCTACCGGGCCAAGAATGAACTGGCGCAGAAGAACATACTGCCGGAAGCTACCTACAACAAGATCAAGGACGTGATCATCGCCAAGCAGCCGGGTAAGAAGTAGGCTGGGCTGAGGGCCCCACTCTACTTCGCCGCCAGCTTGCTGTGATGCCGGCTGTAGCCGAAGTAGATGCACAGCCCGATGGCGAGCCACACGAACAGGCGCGCCCAGTTGGTCCACCCCAGCCCGAACATCAGCGCGAAGTTCACCAGCACGCCCAGGATAGGCACGAGGGGAACGAGGGGGGTGCGGAAGGGGCGCTGTAAGTCGGGATGAGTCTTGCGCATCACGAGGATTCCGGCGCACACCAGGACAAAGGCAAACAGCGTTCCGATGCTGGTCATTTCGCCCACCACCTCGATGGGAGCGAAAGCGCTGAACATGCTCACAAACACCATGAACAACATGTTCGAGCGATAGGGGGTAAACCACCGCGGGTGGATGTCGCTGAAGACGCCAGGCAGCAGGCCGTCACGCGACATGGAGAAGAACACGCGGGACTGTCCGAGCAGCATCACGAGAATGACGGAAGTGAAGCCGGCGATGATGGCGAGTTTCACCGCTTTGTTCAGCCAGAGGTACGGGGTCTTGTCGATCGCCAGCGCCACCGGCGCCGCCGCTCCCTTGAAATCCTGGTAGTTCACCATTCCGGTGAGCACGTGCGCGAAGAGCACATAGAGAATCGTGCAGATGATGAGCGACCCGATAATGCCGATGGGCATGTTCTTCTGCGGTTCCCGCGCCTCCTGCGCGGCAGTGGAAACAGCATCAAAACCGATATAGGCGAAGAAGATGACGCCGGCCGCGCGAACCACTCCGCTCCAGCCGAATTCACCGAAGGTGCCGGTGTTTTGCGGAATGAACGGCTGGTAGTTCTTCGCATCGATGTAGCTCCATCCGACCACGATGAAGACAATCACAACGCTGACCTTGATCACCACGATCACCGCGTTCACCCGGGCCGACTCCTGGATACCGATCATCAGCAGCACGGAGATGACGCAAACCACGAAAACAGCGGGCAGGTTGATATACCCTGTGGCCGCCGACCCGTCGGCGAGTTTGATGGCGCTCCACGGCGATGCGGTGAGTTGCGGGGGCAGGGCCATCCCGATATCGTTCAGAAACGATACGACATAGGCGGACCAGCTTACGGAAACCGTGGCCGCGCCTACCGCGTATTCGAGCACGAGGTCCCATCCGATGATCCATGCAAGCAACTCGCCCATGGTCGCGTAGGAATAGGTGTAGGCGCTGCCCGCAATGGGAATCATCGTTGCAAACTCGCTGTAGCACATCCCGGCGAATGCGCACCCGATGGCGGCTACCAGGAAGGAGAACACCACCGCCGGTCCGGCATGATTGGCCGCGGCGATGCCCGTCAAAGAGAACAGCCCCGCTCCGATGATTGCGCCAATCCCGAGCGCCACCAGATTCATGGCGCCGAGGCTGCGCTTCAAAGTGTGGCTGCCTCCCTCGGATTCTGCGATGATGCGACTGAGTGGTTTGGTCGCGAACAAACTCATCGTGGTTGAGTCTCCCTTGCTTCCTGGATTGCAATCGTCCCGGCTGGTGGTAAAAGGTGCACTATAACATATCTAACCCACGCACCCACTCTTCCACTCGGGTTCGAACCGAGGACTTGGCGCATGCATGGGGGAGCAACGCGCTGATGACGGCGACCGAATCCACGCCCGCCCGGAGCAGCAACGGCGCCGAATCGAGAGTAATCCCTCCGATGGCCACCAGCGGCTTCGCCGTCAGTTTCCGCAGTTGCGCAATGCGCGCAAGTCCCAAGGCAGGCTCAGGATTCTCTTTCGATTGCGTAGCGAAGGCGGGCCCGATGGCGAGATAATCGACAGGCTCCGAATCCCCGGAGGCGAGTTGTACCTCGTTGTGTGTGGAGAAGCCGATCATGGCTTGCGGCCCAAGAAGCCGGCGGGCATCGGAGGGCGGCAGGTCGTCCTGCCCTACATGAACGCCGGCGCCGAGCAGCAGGGCGATGTCCACGCGATCATCCACGATGAACCGCACACCCGCATCGCGGCACAGCTTCGCGAGATGTTGCGTTTCCGCATAAAAAGCTCGGGAATAGTGGCCTTTGTGGCGCAACTGAAGCAGCCGCGCGCCACCCTCGATCATCCCTTCGGCGACGTCCAACAGGGCAGCGCCGCGCCGCTCGACGGCGTTCGAGTCAAGAATGGCGTATAATTTCGGCAACGCTTCCATCGCGCCTATAATAGCGTGAGTATGCTGGACCTCCACATCAAATCGCCCGGCCTTGCCGCCGGTGTCTACCCGGTGGTTACACGCGGCAAGGAGATGAAGCACCTCTCGTTCACCATCGTCCGGCTCGGCGACGGGCTGAAGGAGCACAGCTTCACGACAGGTGAAGAAGAGGTGTCGCTCGATTTCTATTCGGGCCCCGTCCGCGTGGAGGTGGAGGGTCCCGGCGGCGGGTGGTCGGCGGACATAGCTGCCCGCGCATCCATCCAACACGCCCATCCGATGGTGTACGTCCCGATGGATTCAGAGGTTCGCGTCACCGCGCTCGACGGCACGGCAAAGATCACCATCGGCGGCGCGCTCGGCGTGGAGGGAGTGGAGCCCGCTCTCGTGGCCGGTGACCAGATTGTGGAACGCACGGTGGGCAAGGACAGCTTCACGCGCACCGTGTTCACTCACATTGCGGACAACGTCCCCGCCGCCCACCTGATCTGCGGCGAGACGTTGAACAAGCCAGGCTGCTGGTCAAGCTGCCCGCCGCACAAGCACGACCGCTTCCACGAGCCTTTCGAAGTACCGATGGAGGAGATCTATTACTTTCAGATCGAACCGTCGCAGGGCTTCGGCTTCATGCGCGTTTATACGAATCCGGATGATCCGGAACCGTTCGATGTCGCCTACCCCGTGGAGCATGGCGATACTGTACTGATCCCGCGCGGCTACCACCCCGTTGTGGCCTGCCCCGGCTACGCTCTCAACTACACGTGGATTCTCGCGGGAGAAGGCCGCCGGTATGGCGCCTGGGCCGAGGATCCGCGCCATTCCTGGATCAAAGGCGCCTGACATGCGACGACGTTTACCTCTCCTCCTGTTCTCTCTGGCGGCTTGCCTGACCGCGCAGCCGGCGGACGATTTTTTCGAATCGAAGATCCGCCCGTTGTTTGCAGCCAACTGCTACGCCTGCCACACGCAATCGCAGATGGGAGGGCTTCGTCTCGATTCGGGCGAGGCGGTGCTCAAAGGGGGGAAGTCGGGTCCGGCAGTGATACCTGGGAAGCCCGACGAAAGTCTGCTGATTCAGGCCGTGCGGCGGACGCATTCCCGGCTCAAGATGCCCCCTACGGCTCCTTTGAAGGCCGATGAAGTGGCGCTGCTTGAAGCATGGGTGAAAGCCGGCGCCAAGTGGCCGGAAGCGAAGGCGGCAGCCGCCCCGGGAATGAAAGTCAGCGCCGCACAGCGCGCTTTCTGGAGCTTTCAGCCGCTCCGCAACCCCACGCCTCCGGCGGTGAAGAACGAGGCATGGGTGAGAACGCCGGTGGACCGCTTCATTCTCGCACGGCTCGAGGGGAAGGGCATCACGCCCAACCGGCGGGCTTCAAAGACTACTCTGCTGCGCCGGGCCACTCTCGATCTCACAGGTCTTCCGCCGACGCCGGAGGAAGTGGACGCTTTCCTTTCCGACCAATCCCCGGAAGCGTTCGCGAAGGTTGTCGATCGCCTGCTTGCCTCGCCAGCCTACGGAGAGCGATGGGCCCGCCACTGGCTGGACCTTGCCCGTTACTCCGACGGACTGCTGGCCGCGGGCACCGATACGCCTCTACCCAACGCCTACCGCTACCGCGACTGGGTGGTCAACGCATTCAACCATGACCTACCCTACGATCAGTTCGTCAAGGCGCAGATTGCCGCGGACCTGCTACCCGAATCCGAACGGGCAGGCCTGCTGCCGGGCCTTGGGTTTCAGGCTATCGCCGCGGGAGCCAATGATCAGGTGGATGTAACCACGAAGGCCTTCCTCGGCCTTACGGTGGGCTGCGCGCAATGCCATGACCACAAGTACGACCCTATCCCCACGCGCGATTATTATTCGCTGTTGAGCATCTTCAAGAGCAGCAAGGTGCACGAATCTCCGCTGGTCCCCGAGGCGGAGGTGAAGGCCTACAAGGACCAGAAGAAGAAGATGGACGCGGTCAAGGAGTTGATCGACGAGTACGTCCAGACACAGCAGAAGATGCTGGTGGATGTGCTGGCGCGCCACACCGCGGCCTATATGGTGGCGGCGTGGAAGCTCGACAAAGGGCAAGAGCCCGACCGGACAGGTCTCGACGAAGAGACATTGCAACGATGGGTTCGTTATTTGAAACCGCCGAAGGAGCATCCCTATCTCAACGACTGGTTCGCGCTGATGGCGAAGAATCCCACCGAGGCGCAAGTCCGGAAAGCCGCTGAGGATTACCAGAAGTTCGTCCTGAACCTGCTCGACGAAGCCAAGGAGATCGACGACAAGAACTACGTCGCGTTTGGCGGAAAGAAGGGGATGAAGGACGAACGGACCCGGCAATACACGAACATCGTCTCGCTGTCCACGCTGAAGTTCTACCAGTGGAGGGAACTGGCGAGCGGCCCCTACAAGGTGGACGGCTTCAGTGCGCCGCCGGGGGTCTATTATTACGACGTGCAATGCATCCAGCGATTCCTCACCGGCGTCTGGGGTGAGCACCTGGAGACCCTACGCGCGGAGTATGAGGCGCTCAAGCAGGACCTGCCGCCGATCTATCCGTTCCTCCATACGATCGAGGATGGCCCGAAGCCGGCGGATGGAAAGGTTGCCATTCGCGGCGACGAGCACAATCCGGGAGAAGTAGCGCCGAGGCAGTTCCTGACGGTTCTCTGCAAAGGCGAACCGGAGCACTACACCAAAGGCAGCGGGCGTCTGGAACTTGCCCAAGCCATCGCCGCCCATCCGCTGACGGCGCGCGTGATCGTGAACCGGATCTGGCAGCATCATTTCGGCCACGGCATCGTGCGCTCGGCTTCGAACTTCGGCCAGATGGGCGACCGTCCCACGCATCCGGATCTGCTCGATTACCTCGCCTCGCGCCTTGTGCAATCCGGATATTCGCTGAAAGCGATCCACCGCGAAATTCTGCTTTCGAATACCTACGCGCTGTCCACCGAGCCGAACCATGAGGCGATGGAGGCAGACCCCGACAACAAACTGCTGTGGCGCGCCAATCTGCGGCCGCGGCTCGACATGGAATCGCTGCGCGACTCCGTGCTCGCGGTGAGCGGCATGCTGGACCGCGCCGTGGGCGGCCCTTCGAGCCCGATGAGCGGCTTCAACCACCGCCGCTCGCTCTATCTCACGGTGAGCCGCACGCGGCTTGACCCGACAATGTCGCTCTTCGATTTTCCCGACCCGAACGGCACGACCGAGGAACGGCCCGTCACGATCGGCCCGTTGCAAGGGCTCTTCTTTCTCAACAGCGAATTCATTGTCGAGCAGTCGAAGGCGCTGGCGGCGGAGATTGCGCAAGCCGGCAGGGACGATAAGGCACGGGTCACGCGCGCGTACAAGATGCTGTACGGCCGCGAGCCCGACGCCGATGAACTGCGGCTTGGAATAGAATATGTTTCATCCGGCGGAAATAGCTGGCGCGAGTATGTGCAGGTCCTGCTCGGGTCCGGCGAATTTACCGGAATGCCCTGACACGCCACCGAGGAGAAACTGGATGAACCGGCGCAGAATGCTCGAGACTTTAGGCGGCGGCTTCGGCATGGCCGCCCTGCGAGGCGTGCTGGAAGCCTCGACAGGGGACCCGCTCGCCCCGCGGGCGCCTCACTTCCCCGCCAAAGCGAAGCACGTCATCTTCCTGTTCCTGAACGGCGGGATGTCGCAGGTGGACACGTTCGACCCCAAGCCGGCCCTGGTCAAATACGACGGCACACCGATGCCTGGTCCGAAGATCAAGACGGACCGCGCCTCGGGCAGCCTGATGCGCTCTCCGTGGGAATTCCGGAAGCAAGGCAAGAGCGGCATAGAAGTGACTGAGATCTTCCCGGAAATCGGCAAGCGCATCGATGATTTCTGCGTCATGCGGTCGATGTACACCGACATCGGCAACCACGGACCATCGCTACAGATCATGAACTGCGGCCACCAGCTTCCCGGCCGCCCCTCGATGGGGGCCTGGGTCACCTATGGGCTCGGCACCGAGAACCGGAATCTTCCGGGCTTCATCGTCCTCTGCCCCGGGTTCCCGGTGCTTGGCTCTTCGCTGTGGAGCGCGGGCTACATGCCGTCCATCTACCAGGGCGTGCACATCATGAACGACGCGGTGGAGCCGGAAAAACTCATCCAACACCTGCGGAACACGGAATGCACACCCGATGAGCAGAAGCGCCAGCTCACACTGCTCGAAAAGCTGAATCAGAAATATATGGCGCACGCCGGCGCCGATGTGCAACTCGAATCCGCGGTGCGTTCCATGGAGTCCGCCTTCCGGCTGCAATCCGAGGCGATGGACGTCTTCGACATCCGTAAGGAGCCGGAGAAGATCCGGGCGCGCTACGACATTTCCGATTTCGGACGCGGATGTCTTTTGGCGCGGCGCCTGGTGGAGCGCGGCGTCCGCATGGTGCAGATCTTCTACGGCAACTTCCAACCCTGGGACAACCACGACGACATCCGCGTCCACGCGAAGCTCGCCGCCAAGACCGACGGGGCCATTGCGGCCCTTGTGGACGATCTCAAGGAGCGCGGGCTGTTCGAGGAAACCCTCATCATCATCGGCTCAGAATTCGGCCGCACGCCGATGATCCAGAACTCGGGGCTGGAGAAACTCGGGCGCGGCCGCGACCACAACGTACCGGGGTTTACGGTTCTTATGGCCGGAGGCGGCGTCAAGGGGGGCACAACCTACGGCGCCACCGACGATTTCGGCTTCAAAGCCGTCGACAAACCGGTTCATGTTCACGACCTGCACGCCACCGCGCTGCACCTGCTCGGCTTCGACCATACACGGCTCACCTACCGCCACGCAGGGCGCGACTTCCGGCTAACCGATGTTCACGGTAACGTTGTGCACGACATCCTCGCGTAGGAATGGCATACTCCAAGCCGCATAGGCTGCTGGCGGCAGCCTGCTTCGCCGTTCTGTGCATTACGCTCTCGCTCGGTTTTTGGCCCTTCCACACACCCAGGAACCAGGTGACCTGGAAGGAGAATGGAATCGAGTTCGGCAAGTATGGAACGGTGTGGAGCGCGGGCCCGTTGAGCCTGCCCGCCCCGCCCGAGTCTACGGGATACAGCATCGAAATCCTGATGCGCCCCTCGCGATGGGCCACCTCCGCGACGTTCCTTTCGTTCTATACGCCGGGCCAGGGCATTCCGCTGGCGCTCAGCCAGTCACTGACGAGCCTGCGGTTGGATGAGAACCTTCGCGGATCGATTGACGCGGTGAAGGAGCACACCACAGTGGCGGAAGTGTTTGGCCAAGCGTTGCGGCGCAACAAATTCGTGTTCCTTACCGTGACATCGGGAAGCGGCGGAACCACAGTCTATGTAGACGGCGCAGTCGCCGGCCGGGCGCCAGGGTTCCGCATTCCGGCAGCATCGTTTCAGGGCCAGGTGGTGCTGGGAGACGCGCCACGCCAGCCGAACAGCTTCACAGGAGAGATCCGGGACCTGGCTTTGTTCAACGCCGAGTTGTCCGCCGCCCAAGCCGCCCGGGACTTCGAGACATGGACACGGGAGGGCCGCCCCGATGCGGAAGGCGAAGCCCGGCCCGCGGCCTTGTTTCTTTTCACGGAGCGGAGCGGCGACCGGATTCACAACCAGGCGTCTCCAGGAATGGATCTGTACATTCCGCGAAAGTACGCGGTGCTCGATAAGATCGTGCTGGAGCCGTTCTGGGAGGAATTCACCCTCACCCGCTCTTATTGGTCCAGCGCCGGCAAGAACATCATCGGGTTTGTACCATTCGGCTTCATCTTCTATGCGCTCATTGGTCAACTGCTTCCCCGTCGAAGGGCCGTTTGGGCGACGGTGTTTCTCGGCACGCTGGTCAGCCTGACGATTGAAGTAGGGCAGGTGTATCTGCCGATGCGCGATTCAGGAACGACGGACCTGTTCACGAATACCTTCGGAACTTATCTGGGGGTGCTGTGCTTCCGCCACCTCTATCCGTTGGCGGAAAGGCAACTGCCCTGGGTGGGCCGCTTTTTCGGAAACGCAGCTTCCGGGCCAGCGGGGAGAGTAACAAGGCATTGAAGGCAAGCGGTGTGGCATGCTGGGAACGCTATGCGAGACTCGGAGATCATCGAAGCGGAAATAATGGAAATCAGCGCCATCGCCGACGACACGATCAAGTTCGAACGGATTGTTTCCTGGTGCGCGGCTCATCCGGACGAGGTAGCCTACGCGCTGCATCTACTTCTGGGCAGGCACGGCAAGCGGTCTGCCGGCGAAGCATAACGCCGGCCATGAGAGGGCGGGCCCTACCGCAGTTCACCGACGCGGTGAATCTTCAACATGTTCGTGGTTCCTTTGCGGCCGATGGGCTGGCCGGCGACGAACACCACCGTATCCTTCGGCTTCAGGCTGCGGCGCTCGCCGAGCATCTTATCCACCTGCGCCAGCATTTCGTCGGTGCTGCCGAGTTGCGGAGCGACGACGGGGCGGATGCCGAAGTTGACGGTGAGCTGGCGCGCGACTTCGTGGGTGTGAGTGAAGACGTAGACGGGGACGGGCGGACGGTAACTGGAGAGGAGACGGCCGCTGGAGCCGCTGACGCTGAAGACGACAATGGCAGTGGCATTGACGAGTTGTGCGGCCTCGATGGCGACGTGCGCGATGATCTGCGGGTCGGTCATGCCGGGAGCGGGATGGAGCGGGGGAAAGCCTTTGCGGCGGACCGAGATTTCGGTCTCGTTAGCGATGCGGGCCATCATGCGGACCGCTTCGACGGGGTACTGGCCAACGGAGGTTTCGGCGGAGAGCATGACGGCGTCGGTGCCGTCGTAGATGGCGTTGGCAACGTCGCTCACTTCGGCGCGGGTGGGGAAGGGGCTCTGGATCATGGATTCGAGCATCTGGGTGGCGGTGATGACGAACTTTGCCTTGCGTCGCGCTTTGCGGATGATCTCCTTTTGAATGGCGGGCACTTTTTCGACGGCCATCTCGACGCCGAGATCGCCGCGAGCCACCATCACTCCGTCGGATTCAACCAGGATGGAATCAAAGTTCTCCCATCCTTCGGGCTTCTCGATCTTGGCCACGATGGGGATGGAGGCGTCGTTCTCGTCGAGGAAGTGGCGCATGCGGAGCACATCTTCGCGCACGCGGACGAAGGAAAGGGCCACGAAGTCAATGCCGGCCTGGAGCCCTTCGCGGAGGTCGGCCATGTCTTTCTTGGTAAGGGACGGGGTAGTGAGTTTGACGCCGGGGAGGTTGATGCCCTTGCGATCGCTGATGGGACCGCCGGCCACCACTTCGCAGAGAACCTGGACGCCGTCGGTTGAAAGGGCGCGCAGTTCAACGCTGCCATCGGCGAGCAGGATACGGTCCTCCGGCTTCACGTCCCTGGCGAATTCTTTGTATGTGGTGGAGGCGCGGCGGCAGGAGCCGGCGACGGATTCGGTGGTAATGGTAAACTCGGCTCCCTTTTCGAGGACACACTGCCCGTTCTCGAAGGTTTCCAGGCGAATCTTGGGGCCCTGAAGATCGAGGAGGACGCTGGTGTTGGTGCCGAGTTCTTCGGCTATTTTTCGCACGGCAAAGACCAGCTCGGATATCTCGCCCGTCCTGGCGTGGGACGCGTTAATGCGAAAGACGTTCACTCCGGCCACGATCAAATCATGAATCGCCTGCCCGGAACGGGAGGAAGGACCGAGAGTGGCCACGATTTTTGTGGTGGGCATCTACAGGGGCTCCTACAAGGCCTGGGAGCGGCTGACGCAGGCGTGACTTTCATTTTGGCACGTCGCTGCCTGGCTTGTGTTTCGTTCGTTTCGATGGCTTCAGGAGGGGCGTAATTTCTGCCATAATGAAGAGCGCTCTGGCTATCATCCGGCGCCCCTAGCCCACCAGGGACAAGGATGAGATTTTTAGGACCGACACGACATCACAGGCTGAACGAAGCCGCGGGAGTAGTGTATCTGGTCGGCGCACTGGTATTGTCGCTGAGCCTGTACTCCTTTCATCCGAGCGATCCATCGTTCAATACGGCTACACCGGACATCCGGGTGCAGAACCTGATCGGCAAAGCCGGCTCGTATACTTCGGATCTGCTGTTTCAATTATTGGGGTGGGGGGCATGGGTATTGCCGGTAGCGATATTCGCCCTGGCGGTGAAGTGGGTGCGCTCACGGCCGATTCAGGTGCCGTTCGTCAAGGCAATCGGATTTTTTCTGCTGGTGCTTGGCTCCTGTACGGGTCTGGCGCTGATCCCGTGGCTTCATCCACTGCAAGGCGTGTTACCGCCTGGGGGGCTGGCCGGGGTTCTGGTTGCGGATTCCCTGGTGAGCGGGCTGAATCCGACGGGCGCGGCGTTCCTGACGGCCACTACGCTGTTTGTTTCCCTGTACCTGGTGTCCAGCTTTTCGCTGGCGAAGGTGCCGGTATGGTTTGCGGGGCCGCGGCAATGGCAAGAACGGCAGAAGAGCCGGTGGCGGAGATGGAAAGACCAGAGAGCACTGAACCGGCTGGCGAAGCAGCAGTTGAAGGAGGAAAGGGCGAGGGCGAAGGCAGCAAAGCGAAAGCCCGCGGGGATGGTTCCGGGGCAGGCCATGGAACCGGCGAATGCGCCGCCTGCCGCGCCGTACGCGCGGGAGGACAGGCCGCCTTGGGAGGACGCCGGGCAGCAGGGACAGTTCCGCGCAATGGAGACTTCCGTAGACGAACCGGCGGAGCAGGAAATCCCGATCTGTGTTCTCGAGGAGCCGGAACCGTTTCCGCCACCGCCGCCGCGCACGATGGTGGAGCCGGAACCGGCGCGGCCGGCGAACCCTCCACGGCGGCGTCCGGTGACGTTCGACCGGCCATCGACAACCCTGTTGAATGAGGCTCCCGCGCGAAGCGCCTATGACGGACAGGAGTTGAAGGAGATCGCCGGGCGCATCAAGTCGAAGCTGGAAGAGTTCAACGTGCTTGGCTCGGTGGTGCAGATCAATCCGGGTCCGGTGGTGACTACGTTCGAATACAAGCCTGAAGCGGGCATCAAGTACAGCCGGATTGTGACGCTGACGGAGGACTTGTGCCTTGGGCTGCAGGCGGAATCCATCTTCATCGAACGGCTGCCCGGGAAGCCGACAGTGGGCATCGAGGTACCGAACACGAGGCGGGAAGTGATCAGCCTGCGGCAGATTCTCGAATCGGAAGAGTTCAGCGATTCGGCTTCGAAGCTGACAATTTGTCTGGGCAAGGACATCAACGGCCGGATCAAAGTGGCAGCGCTCGACACGATGCCGCACCTTCTGATCGCGGGTTCGACAGGATCGGGCAAGAGCGTCATGCTGAACTCGCTGATCATGTCGATTCTCTACAAGGCGACGCCGGACGAGGTGCGGATGGTGCTGGTGGATCCCAAGCGCGTGGAGATGGGCATTTACGAGGGGATTCCGCACCTTTTGACGCCGGTGATCACGGATGCCAAGCAGGCGACAAACGCGCTGCGGAACGCGGTGCTCGAGATGGAGCGGCGGTTGAAGCTGCTGGCCTCGCAGGGGGTGCGCAACATCGAGCAGTTCAACAAGAAGTTGAAGCAGACGGCGGCGACGCCGAGGAGTCTGTTTGAAGAGGAGGACGAAGGGCAACAGGAGCAGTTGAAACCGCTGCCCTACATTCTGATCGTGATCGACGAACTGGCGGATCTGATGATGCTGGAGCGAGCCAATGTGGAGGCCTCGGTAACGCGCCTGGCGCAGATGGCGCGCGCGGTGGGGATGCACCTGGTTCTGGCGACGCAGCGTCCGAGCGTGGATGTGATTACGGGTTTGATCAAGGCGAATTTTCCGTCGCGCATCAGCTTCCGGGTGGCAACCAGGGTGGACTCGCGCACCGTGCTGGACGTGATGGGCGCCGAGCATCTGCTGGGGCGCGGCGACATGCTGTATCTGCCTCCAGGCTCGTCCCGGCTGGTGAGGGTGCACGGGTCGCTGGTGACGGAGAATGAGATCAACCGCGTGGTGGAACACTGGCGGGACCAGGCGCTGCCGGACTATGACGAAAGCTATCTGAAGCCGCCGCCATCGGAGGATGACGATGTGGAGACCGGCTCGGAGGAGGAAGGCGGCGGAGTGCAGGATGCCATGTACCAGGAGGCGGTGCGGGTGGTGCTGGAGATGGGCAAGGCATCGACGTCGATTCTTCAACGCCGGCTGCGGCTAGGGTATGGGCGGGCGGCGCGCATCCTCGACATGATGCACCGCGACGGGATCATCGGGCCGCCGGACGGAAGCCGGCCGAGGGAGGTGTTGAAACGCCCGGACTGGCTCGATGAGATCGAGCAGTGAGGCTTAGCTCTTGCGGCTCCCGCGGTGGTTGCGGCGAAACTCCTCATCGACGGGCTTGCGGCCGCGGAATCCTTCCTGTAATCCGTGCCAATGGGAGATGGCGGATTCGCCGAGTTTCCAGCAGAGGTATACTTCCTCGCCCTTGTACAGGGTGCGGAAATCGAGAAGGCCGATGTCGAGGTCCTTGACCTCGCAACCTAAGGAATGGATGTGCTCGAGGGTTGCCTTGAGCTGAGCGGCGCAGGTGTCGCGGCGGGATTTTTCCGCGTTGAGCCGCGGCGCGTCCACCATGGCTCCACCGCTCATCAGAATCCGGCGGGACTCGCGATCGAGGACTTCTTCCGCCTCGAGGTAAAAGCGCTTCAATTCGATGGCGGCGCGGATGGAGTTCTCGACTTCCGGCAGGAGCGCTTCGGCCTCTTCCAAGGTGAAGTACCGGGACATCCGGACGGTCAGACGCCGGAGACCTGAACCGCAAGGGTGCGGCTGCGAGGTCCGTCGAACTCGGCGAGGATGATGCTCTGCCAAGTCCCGAGGAGCACGGATGCGTTGCGGACCTGGAGGCAGAGAGTCTGGCCCATGAGCATTCCGCGCATGTGGGCATCGGCGTTGCGGCGCTCGCAATCGGAGTAGAGAGGATCGTTGTGACGGTAGTATTCGTTGCGGTCCACTACCTTCTCAAAGAACTCCTTCACGTCGTGGAGCAGGGCGTCCTGCCATTCGTTGATGAAGATGGCGGTGGTTGTGTGCAGGGTTTGCAGGTGGACGATACCATCCTTCACGCCGCTCTTGCGCACCACTTCGTTGATGCGCTCGGTGATGTTGGACAACTGCGTGCGGTCGCTGGAAATCCAGTCGATGATGCGGTTGTACACCTTGTAGCCAAGGTGGCTGGCTGTTGAAACTTCGCTAACCTCACTGGTTCCTATGGAAGCCTTTACTGGACTCATGTCCTCCCCTTCTCCTTCAGTTGATACACGAACCCGCAGTTGATACACGAACCCGCTGGCGAGATTCAAAGAATGCAACTGATCCCCGGTTAGTATAGCAGAAAACGAAATTAAGAGATTCCGTTTGAGCATGTTAGCACACAGTAACGGGCCTCCCTCACGGAAAGCCGGCCGAAGGCAATATTTCAGAGTATGTTAGCCGATTATCCGGAGGTTCAAATCCGCAGGAAAATCCCGCGCCGGTGCATCCAGAAGAGCATGAGCCAGAAGACGAGCAGGACAGCGGCTCCGCGGAAAAACGGTTCGAGTCCGGCTCCCGCGAACTGGAATGCGCTGGGGCCCAAATGGATCCGGAACGAATCGATGATGAATTTCTCGAACAGGTGAGCGATGAGATAAGCGGCGATGGAGTTCATGCCAATGACGACGAGCGGGAAGGTCCAGCGCTGGCAGCCCTGGACGTCGATGAGCCAACTGAAGCCGGCGAGGATGAGGAAGCATGCGCCGCCGCTCGCGAGGGTCCAGGCCGGAGTCCAGATTCGTTTGACGACGGGGCAGATGCCGGTGAAATGGAGGAAGAGCCCGGCGGCGATGCCGATGACAGCCGCGAGGAGCAGGCGCTTCATGGGGATGGATGGGGCGGCGGCGCGGAGCCAGCGTCCGGCGATGAGACCGAGGATCATGGTTCCGAGGGTGGGAATGAAACTGAGCGTGAGGTAGCCGCCGCCGTTATAGAGAAATGGCTTGACGCGCGGGAAGAGATTCAGGAACCAGATGTCGAAGGCCTGGCCGAGGTTGCTGTTCTTGTTCCAGTGAGCGGCGAAGCCGGTGAAGTTATGCTGCCAATCCGGCGGTACGCCGACAGCCTGAAAGTCGAAGCCGGGGCCGGGCGCGGGATAGAGCGCCCAGGCCAGCCAGTAGCCGGCGAGGATGACTCCGAGGGCGGTCCATTGCCAGCGGGCCGGGCGAAATCCGAGGAGGAAGAGGAAGGGGTAGCCGAGGCCGATTTGCGTGAGGGTGTCTTCAAAGGTGAAGTTGGTGATAGGGCTCGAGAGGGAACGAAGGAAGATGCCGAGCCAGACGAGCAGGAGGGAGCGCCACAGCGCGTGGACGAACATCCTGTGGAATGCGGCTCCCTTGGCGAGGCGGCTGGCGATGGAATAGGGGAGCGCGACGCCGACGAGGAAAGAGAACGAGGGCTGGATGAGATCGTGAAGCGAACAGCCTGCCCATGGCACGTGGGTTTGATTCCAGGCGAGAATGGTCCAGAACCAGTTGCCGGGGTAGGCGCGGGAGACGCGCGCGAGCTGGAGCACTTCGGCCATCATGAGGAACATAACGAGTCCGCGGTAGACGTCGACGGCGACATTGCGGCGGACGGTTTGGGGTTTGCCTCCGGGGTCGCGGGCAGGGATGGCGGATTCCAGAACGGCTTGCATCGGGCACCCTCCTCAGGAGTTTTCAATCTAACATTTCGGAATATAGCGGGGAAGGGGCCGCGGAGACGCGCGTATTGAGTAAGGCTCACTTGCGGCGCGGGGATTTGGTCTTCAGCACGATGGGCGTGGCGGTGAAGCCGAACTCCTTGCGCAGACGGTTGACGAGGAACCGCTCGATGGAAAAGTGCAGCCCGCCCCGGCTTCCGGTGAAGAGAACGAATGTCGGCGGACGGACGGAGGCTTGCGTGATGTACTTCAGCTTCAGGTCGGTATCCATGTTGAGCGACTCGACGAAGCGGTTCAGTTCGCCCGTAGAGACGCGATGGGACGCGGCGTCATAGGCATCCTGGACGTGACGGAAGATGCGGGAGACACCGGATTTCGTTTTCGCGGAGAGGAAGAGCACGGGAGCGAAGTCAAGGAACTTCAGATTGTCGCGCACGGCCTGGAGGAACGTCTTGCGGTTCGTTTCCGAAGTGATGTCCCACTTGTTGACGCAGATGATGATGGGGCGGCCGTCCTCGACGGCGTAGCCTGCGATGGTGGCGTCGAGGGCGACGAACCCCTCGGCGGCATCCATGACGAAGAGGACGACGTTCGCCATGCGAATGTGGCGGCGCGCCATGACGACGCTGAGTTTTTCCGCCATGAGCTTTGTCTTGCCCTTGCGGCGGATGCCGGCAGTGTCGACGAAGGTATATTGGACGCCGTCATGCTCGACGGTTTCATCGACGGCATCGCGCGTGGTGCCGGCCACGGGCGAGACGATGGCGCGCTCCTCACCGACAAGGGCGTTGAGGAGCGTGGACTTGCCCACGTTGGGACGGCCGATGATGGCCACTTTAATGCGCGGGGGGCCGATGGGTGCGGCGGATTCCTCGGTCTCCGGAAAGGACGCGGTGACGTGATCGAGCAGTTCTTCGATGCCGATGCGATGCTCCGCGGAGACCGGCAGAACATCGGCAATGCCTAAGGCGTAGAACTCGTGGACCAGCGACTCGCGGGCGGCGGCATCGATCTTGTTGACGGCCAGCGTGACGGGCTTGCCAAGCTTGCGCAGCAGGACGGCGAGTTCCCGGTCGGGGGCGGTGATCTCCGTGCGGCCATCGATGAGAAAGATAATGTGCGCGGCCTCTTCGAGCGCGACCTTGGCCTGCTTGAAGATCTCCGTGGGGATGAGGTCCTCATCGTTGGGGATGATGCCTCCGGTGTCGATGATTTCGAATTTCCGGCCGTGGTGCTGGGCCTTACCGCGAATGCGATCGCGCGTGATGCCGGGCTCATCCCCGACGATCGACCGCCTGTCCCGAATGATCGCGTTGAATAAGGTGGATTTGCCGACGTTCGGCCTGCCTACGATAACCACGACCGGCAGACTGCGCTGCGGGTCCATGCAACCTCATGATACCATCCGCGCATGTGTTACTACCCGGTGTTTCTGGACTTACGCGGCCGGGAGGTGTTGGTTGTGGGCGCGGGGAAGGTAGCGCTGCGGAAGGTGAAGGGATTGCTGGAGGCAGGCGCGAAGGTGACCGTGGTGAGCCCGCAATGGGAGGAGGGGTTTGCCGGGTTGGATGTCACGCTGCGGAAGCGGCGATTCCGGGCATCCGACGTAACAGAGAGTACAGCGCTGGTGTTCGCGGCGACGGATGAGCGCAAGGTGAACCATGCGGTGGCCCAGGCCGCCGCTCGCAGGCGGATTCCCGCCAATGTGGCCGATGCGCCGGAGGAGTGCGATTTCCTGGTGCCGGCGCGGTTGCGGCACGGCGATGTGCAGATCGCGATTTCCACCGGGGGACGGAGCCCGCGTGTGGCCAAGGCGCTGCGGGAAAAGTTGGAGAATGCGCTGGCGCCATCGAGCAACGAAGATACTTGAGGAACGCGCCGGTCGTGGTCCTCAGATGGAAGGCGAGCCCCGCTGCTTTCGGGCATACCAGCAAATTGGCCCCGCGGCGATCACGGCGAGGTATCCCCAGTTCACCATCGCTTCATAGAGCCACGCTCCCAGAAACCGATTTTCATCGCTCAGCAGAACCAGGTCGCCGCGATGCAGCAGTTGATGGCTTACCATGGACGGCCGCAGGCGGGCTGCGATGCCGCAGGTCGGGTCGTCCGCGAGGTAATACTCGTAGGTGAACAGCTTGAGGGCAAGGGCCGCAACAGCCGCAAGGAGCCAGATGTGGGCGAGTCTCATGGCCCGCTGAGCCCCACGTCTCCACGGATGCCGGGAATCAGCTTGTAGAGTTCTTCGCCGGGGCACTCGGTGCTGGGCTTGTAATCCTTGTGGCCGCCGAGTTTCTTGATTGTGGGAAAGCTCGCCATCAGGGTCTTGATCAGCGACTTCACGCTGTCCAGTTGCACCTTGGTCGGGTCGTCATCGGAATCCCACCACTGATGTTCGAAGTCGCCCATGACGAGGATACCGATCTTGCCGGTGTTGGCCAATTCCACGTGGGAGCCCTTGAAGGCGAGGTTCCGCCCTTCATAGATCCTGCCCTTGAGATTCACCATGTAGTGATAACCGACATCATCGTAACCTTTGGACCCCATATGCTCGGCTTCGATCTTGGCCGGGTCCTGTTCCCCCGAGTTGCCCGAGTGATGCAGGGTGACAATCTCGTAGTCCCAGTCCAGATCCATCTTCGAATAGTTTGGGGTCTTCTTGCCGTAGACTACGCGCGGAAAAACTCCGGCTGTGGTGATGACGTTGTCGATCACCTTACGCTTGTTGGGGACACGGATCACGTACTTGCCGCCGGTGGGGAACCCGGCGCGGGCGAAGGAGGAGTAGGGGATGTTCGGAGTGCCGCCATCGTCCAGGACGTCCACGATGTCCACCTTTCCGGCCGTGATGGCGGGTTCCTTCAAGTAGATCTCGCCGAAGAGATTGGTGGTGTACCACGCCTCCGCGCCACCGGGGAGCCGGAGTTTCACTTTGAGGGAAGAAAATCCGAAGAATCCGCTGCCTTCGGCCTCATAGACGGTGAGTTTCCATTCCACAGGAGGAGGCGGCGGGGGCGTAGCGGGCACCGGGGCGGGAGGAGGCTTGGGGGGAGCATATTCCGCGATGCTGAAACTGGTGACCTCGAGGGGCCAACCGGTCCGGTCGTGGTAAAAGCTGACGGTAACCTTGACCATCTCCCCGGTCTTGGCTTTCGGGTGGGTCATCGAATAGCGGGTATGGAAGGCAAACACCGGATTATGAGACGGTTGCCAAAGGCCGGAGGCCTTCACTCCGAAATTGCGGCTGACGGCATCGACGACGCGGTGATAGAAGTCCACGTCGTCGTCCTGCCAGGCCACGTTGAAGGTTGCGGTCCTGTAACCCATACACCTAACGTGCGATTTATGGGGTGGTTTCTAGCAGGGGAGGAGAAATTCTTTTTTTCGGGCCATGGCGCGCCCGATGCTTGACCCGGCCCATTCCACGAACTTCGTGATACGCTATTTTCGTGCGCAAGAACGTCACCATCACGTTGGATGAATCCGTCCTGCGCTGGGTGCGGCGCCAGGCTGCGGAGCACGACATGCCGGTCTCCCGCTGGGTGGGTGATGTGCTGGCTTAGCAGATGCGGCAGGCCCTCGATCAGCGTCAAACCCTAACGGATATCCTCGAGTTACTCGAGCAGGTTCCCGCTGGTACCGGATACGGCAAACGGGTTGCCAGGGATTCCGCCCATGACCGGCGTCCATGAATCCCTCGCCTCAGCGATACTTTCTTGACTCCAACGTCCTCCTCTACATGGCCGATGCGCGGGCGCCACAGAAAGCGGAACAGGCGAAGCGCTGGCTCGTCTGGTTGCGGGAACATGCGGTAGTCCAATTGAGTTGGCAGGTGTTGCATGAGTTCTATGTCCATGCGCTATGGAATTGGGATTGCCCGCTGAGTTGGCGCGCCGCATCGTCCTGCACTATCAGAAGTTGACCCCCGTCGATACCGATGCCGCTTTGGTGATTCGCGGATGGAGTTGGATGGACGAGGCACAGCTTTCCTATTGGGATGCATTGATCGTCGCCGCTGCGGAACGCGCCGAGTCCGGCGTGTTGCTCAGCGAGGACTTTGCGGACGGACGGCGCTACGGCAACCTGATCGTGGTGAATCCGTTTCTGCACGACCCGGCTTGATCGGCGCGCCACTCGCAATCAGCCGTCTCCACGTTTCTGCCTTGCTGAATCCTGATGTATAGTGATTCTCACCAGACCGTCAGGATGCAGAAGAGGGGAGTTTCCATTCATGTGCCTTTCCTTACGCCGCCGGACGTTCCTATCCGGAATCGCCGCTTTGTTCCCCGCACACCACCTGTGCTCGCAAACCACCAACGCCGATCCGCAACTGGCGTCATCCATAGCCGGTGCTGCGAACACATTCATCGCCACGCTGCGCCCGGAATTGCGAAGCCAGTTGGAATTCTCTTTCGAAGACCCGGAACGCAAGGACTGGAGCAATGTCCCGCATTTCGCGCATCCGCGGAAAGGGGCGCGAATGGGCGATTGCAACACCCAGGAGCGCAGATCTGCGCACAACCTGATCAGCTCTATCCTGTCGAGCCAAGGTTACGGCAAGGCGCTTGCGATCATGGAACGCGATGAGTTTCTCGGCGAGAACAGCCCCACCCCCACGGCCGAGGCGCGAGCGGGTGCGGTGAACTCCTCCGGGCGGTTTGGCTCCGAATTCTACTTCCTCGGGGTGTTCGGTAAGCCTGGATCCGCCGCGCCTTGGGGCGTCCAACTGGACGGCCATCACCTTGCCGTAAATGTGACGGTGGTCGATCATCGTGTGACGGTCACTCCGGCGTTCCTCGGCGCGGAACCGGCAATCATTCCGTCCGGCCGCCACGCCGGCTGGGAGGTGCTCGGAGGTGAATCCGCGAAGGGATTTGCTCTACGCCATTCGCTCAATGCCGCGCAGGCCCGCCTGGCCGTACTCGCCGAGACCGTACCACAGGGCATCTTCACCGGCCCAGGCCGCGAGGATGCGTTGAAGACTCCGGCAGGAGTTGCCTCACTGCGAGGAAGCCAGCGGGACCTGCTGGAATCTCTGATCGAAGAGTATCTTGGCAACATCCCTGCCGGCGTCGCCTCGGAATACCGCAAAGCGATTCAGAAGGCCGGATTTGATAGCCTGCATTTTGCCTGGATGGGTCAGGCGGAGATCGGCAAGCCAGCCTATTACCGCATTCATTCCCCTGCCCTGCTCATCGAGTACGAAAACATGCTTCCGCTCAACCCGGCTTCCGGAAAGGGCGCAAATCACATCCACACGGTACTGCGCATACCCGGCAACGACTTCGGCCACGACTGGCTGCGGCAACACCATCAGGAGGACAGCCATGCGGGCGGTAATCCGGACGGCGCTCACTCGTAGCGCAGTGTGATCATCGGGTCCACCTTCGCGGATCGACGTACCGGTCCGCAGGCGGCCGCCAGCGCGACTCCCGCAACGATCCCAAGGGCGAGAGTTACGATCCACGGGTCCGTCGGAGCCACGCCATAGACAAACGACGCAAGCAGGGCGCGCCATGTCCACATAAATGGGAGGCCAATGGCAATACCCAGAGCCACCATGAATGCGGCATCCGTGATGACCGTGCGCACGATCTGACCGCGGCCGGCCCCAAGCGCGAGGCGGATGCCGATCTCCTTCGTCCGGCGCGTTACCGCCTGCGAGGCAACGCCGTACGTGCCGATGGCCGCCAGCAATGCGGCCAGCGTGCCGAAGAATCCGCCGAGAGTTGCCACCAGACGCTCGCGCGAGAGGTGGTAATTGATTTCCGTCTCGATGGTGCTCATCTGAACCACCGGCAGGCTGGGGTCGAGGTCCGCGACCTGTTTGCGAATCGCCGCGGCCACATCACCGGCGTTGCCTGCAATGCGGGCCTGGATCGTCATCTGCTGCCAGCGGTCCGGCCCGAGCTGGGCGTAAGGAATGTACCAGTACGGTTTGGCGCTCTCGTGCAAATCAGCGTACTTGCTATTCCCCACGACGCCCACAACCTCAATGTCCGCACGCCCATTCCAGCCGATACGCCGGCCAAGCGGGTTTTCTCCGCCGAAGTAATGCTGCGCAAACCGTTCGTTGATGATGGCGACCTTGGGTGAGTTCGGACCATCACCGGCAGTGAAATCTCTGCCGCGGAGAAGGGGAATCCCGAGCGTCTGGAAGTGATGAGGAGCGACGACGTTGCGCACCGGCCAGTCCTTCGGATAATTCTCCTCCGCTTTGGAGGTGTGCCCCTCCACTGTAATGGGCATGGCGCCGACGGCGAACGTCGGTCCCAGCGGGTTGTAACGGGCAAGACTCACCGATTGGACAACGGGCAAACCTGCCACCCGCGGCAACAGTTGATCAAAGAACTGATGCGCCTGCTCCTGCCGGTAGCGGCCTTTGAGCGGATCGACGGTAACCATCAGCAGTTTGTCCGTGAGATAGCCGGGGTGCTCCGCCAGCAATTTCTTGAGGCTGCCAATCAGGGTGGCGGCCCCGAGAACGATAACCAGAGACAGCGCGACCTGCGCGGCCAGCAGCAGATTGCGGAGCGACCAACGCCGGCCGAGGGTTGTAACGGATGGCTCGCTCTTCAGAGCCGGCGCCGCCTCCTGCCGGGCCGCTCGCGCAGCGGGCGTCAGGCCGAACAGCAGTGTCGTGAGGAAACACATGCCTGAGAGAAACAGGAATGTGCGTAGAGTCAGACCGGACCCAATCTCGATTGGAACCACACGCGGAAAGCCGCCCGCGGGGACAAAGGAAGTGAGGAGGCTCGATGCCCAACCTGCGAACAACGCGCCGAGCAGAGCGCCAAACACGGAGAGCAGCAGGCTCTCCACAAGAAACATCCGCAGGATCTGGCTGCGGCTCGCGCCGAGCGCCAGCCGGACCGCCGTTTCGTGCCTGCGGCGCTCGGTCTGCGAGAGAAGGAGTCCCGCGAGGTTCACACAGGCAGCGAGCAGCACGGCTCCAGCCACCGCGAAGACAATCCACAGCGGCTGCGCGTAGATCCTGTTGAGCCCGTAGAGTCCGTGGTTGGCTTCCTTCACTTCCAGCACTGCATTCCGCGCGAGGAAGGTGTTGCGCTGTGCTTCCGGCAGGAATTGCGCCTTTTCCTGCTCGCGCGCGGCGTAGAGAGGACGAAGGTAAGCTTCCGCTTGCGTCAGGCTGACCCCTTGCCGCAGGCGCCCGATGACAAGGTGTGTGTACTCAACTTGCCGCTGCCGCTCAGCCAGTGGCGCCGCCTGTGCGCTCATCGGCAGGCGGAACTCCGGTGCGTAGCCGGGATTCAAACCGTAGAACCGCGGGGGAGTCACGCCGATGATCGTCACCGGACGGGAATCGACGCGAATCACCTTGCCGATGACGGCTGGATCCCCTCCAAACCGCCGCCGCCAGCATCCGAAACTGAGGACGGCGACACCTCCGGATGCGTTTGCATCGTCGGCAGGCTCGATGAGCCGTCCCAGGAGTGGCTGGATTCCGAGCAGGGAGTAGTAGTTGCCCGATACGTATTCACCGGACACTATCTCCGGGATCATCCCGTTCGCCTCGACGGTGAAGCGCTGGAAGACTCGCGTGGCAGCCACGTCCGAGAAGGCGTGCGTCGCACGCTGAAACGCTTCATAATCCCGAATGGAGTAAAGAGGTTGATCCTTGAACCGGGGAGTGGACGTGGTCAACGTAATCAATTGCCCCGCATCGCGTACGGGGAGATCGCGCAGGAGCAGTTGATCGACCAACGAGAACAATGCCGTGTTCCCACCAATGCCGAGAGCAAGAGTCAGAACCGCAACCGCGGTGAATTCCGGGTTCTTGCGGAACACTCGAAGGGCGAAGCGGGCATCCTGAACGAATGGCATCCTGTGATCTCCCGGAGAACTGTGGCTGTGGAGGGTAGCACGCGAGTTGCCATGCTTGAGCCCGAGGCTTTCAGGCGGGAAGACGTGATATTCGGCGGGTGCCTGTCCGTTTCCGGGATTCGAGTGTTCGCCCGCAGACAGGCCAACTCACTGATGGGATGGAACGCCGGACGCGCTTTATTCCACGCGGTAGTTCGGCGCTTCTTTGGTGATGATGACGTCGTGGACGTGGCTTTCGCGCAATCCGGCGAAGGTGACGCGGAGGAAGCGGGCGCGCTCCTGTAGTTCGGGGATCGTGGAGCAGCCGCAGTAGCCCATGCCGGAACGGACGCCGCCGACGAGTTGAAAGACCATCTCCGAGAGCGGGCCCTTATAGGGGACACGGCCTTCGATGCCTTCGGGGACGAGTTTGGAATTGGGGTCCTGCGCGTAGCGCTCGCTGGAGCCCTGGGCCATGGCTCCGAGGGAGCCCATGCCGCGGTAGCTCTTGAAGGTGCGGCCCTGGTAGAGGATGGTCTCGCCGGGGCTTTCGTCGGTGCCGGCGAAGAGGCTGCCGATCATGACGGCGTCGGCTCCGGCGGCGATCGCCTTGGTGATGTCGCCCGAGTACTTGACGCCGCCATCGGCGATGAGCGGGACGCCCGATCCGCGGGTGGCTTTGGCGCATTGGAGGATGGCAGTGATCTGGGGAACGCCTGCTCCGCTGACAACGCGTGTGGTGCAGATGGAGCCGGGACCGATGCCCACCTTGATGCCGTCAACGCCCAGGTTGATGAGGTCGCGGGCTCCTTCGGTGGTGCCGACGTTGCCGGCGACGAGGTCGACGTCAGGGAACGCCTTCTTGACGGAAGCGATGGCATCGAGGACGCGTTCGCTGTGGCCGTGCGCGGTGTCGATGCAGAGGACGTCCACTTTGCGGCGCACGAGTTCCTGCGCGCGTTCGAGGAAATCGCCGGTGGCTCCGATGGCCGCCCCGACGCGCAGGCGGCCTTGCGAATCCTTGGCGGCGTTGGGGTATTTCAGTTTCTTCTGAATGTCTTTGACGGTGATGAGGCCCTTGAGGGCGAACTGATCGTCGACGACGAGGAGTTTTTCGACGCGGTGTTTGTGGAGGATCTCGCGCGCCTGCTCGAGGGTGGTGCCGACGGGGACGGTGATGAGGTTTTCTTTGGTCATCACGTCGCTGACGGGCAGGTCGTAGCGGGTCTCAAACCGCAGGTCGCGGTTAGTGAGAATGCCGACCAGTTTACCGTGTTCGGTGACGGGAACTCCCGAGATGCGGTAGCGCTTCATCAATTCGAGCGCGTCGTAGATCTTTTCGTTGGGGCCGATCGTGATGGGATCCACAATCATGCCGCTCTCAGACCGTTTGACACGGTCCACTTCTTCTGCCTGCCTATCGATGGGCATGTTCCGATGGATGATGCCGATCCCGCCCTGCTGAGCCAGCGCGATGGCGAGATGCGACTCGGTGACCGTGTCCATGGCCGAACTGACGATGGGGATGTTCAGCGCGATGTTGCGGCTAAAGCGAGTGCGGGTGTCGACCTGGGTGGGCAACACATTGCTGCGCGCGGGCTGCAGGAGGACATCATCGAAAGTAAGCCCTTCGGGGATGATCTCCTGAACCATATAAGTTTGAGGGTAGCGCAGATGCGCGGGGCGATGCATCGATTGCGGGGTGTGAGGCGCGGCTGGGCTCCTCAAGTCCCGGGGGCGTCCGGCCGATAGAAGGCTTTGGCCCGCATGCGCGTCCCGTGCCTCATCTCGCTTGTGCTCGCCACTGCCGCCGCCGGGCAGGCGGCCAGCGTGCGACAAGGGGAACTGGGGTCCTCGGCGAGCGAGGACTCGTGCACCATCACGAAACCGGGTACGGCGTTCCCCGCATCCACGCGTCAGGTGTTCTTCCGGTTTCTTGCACGGAACGTACGCCCGTCGGACGCGCTGACGGTGGAGTGGCTGGATCCCGCGGGCGCGGTTTCGGCCACCGCTCCGTACGAACAGCTTCCCGCTTCGGCATCCCTCTGTCTGCTGACGCAGTTGCCGGTAGGCGGGTTCGCACCGGCGAACAGCCCCGGCCAGTGGACGGTGCGAGTCACGGCGAACGGAACCACGCTCGTTTCCCTGCCCTTCCGCATCCTGCCTGATCCCTCCGCTGCAACGCTCCGCATCAGCCGTGTCGCCACGCGCGAAATCAGCCCCCGGCAGAATGAACTCGTGGTCGAGGGCGCGGGCTTCAACATGGATTCCATCATCCACGTGGCGCAGTACACGAGCGCAGGGGGGTGGAAGTACATCGCGCACATGTTTCCGCAGACGCAGGACGCCTCCCGCATGACGGCGCGGCTTGCCGCCCTTCCTCCGGCGGAATACGTGGTCTTCGTGAAGAACGGCGAGCAACTCAGCGCTCCGGGACGGTTTCTCATCTCGACGGCGGGCTATCACCTGCCGTTCCCGCCGAAGGAACAGTGGGTTATCAGCCAGCCGCCTTACGGGATGTATTCCCACTGGGGCCGTACGCTGCACGCCTACGACATCGCTCCCCGGGCGGGAGGGTGCGTCGTGGCGATGCGCGCGGGAACGGTTTATACCTTTGACCGCGGCTACGGGCAGACGCCGCATCTGCGCATTTTCGGCAACTACATCACCATCCAGCATGACGATGGCGAGTACAGCCACTACGGCCACTTGAAGACGGGGACGTTGCGCGTGCGCAACGGCGAGCATGTCGAACAGGGACAGGCCTTGGCAATCGCCGGGACCAGCGGTTATTCCTTTGGAACCCACGTGCATGTGCAGGTGACCAAGACGTTCGCCATTTCCTCGCAGAGCATCCCTTTCGAGATGGAGGACCTGCCGCCGGCCGAGCGGCATGGATACCGCGGTCCTGTCGTTTCGGCGAACCGCTCGGCATACGGGGATTGCTCGGGTCCGCGGCCGGCGTCGCCCGTCTATCTCTCTACCACTTCGGCGGGGAAGCACAGTGCGGCTCCGGCGGCGGCCCCCACGTGGAGCGCCTCCGTGCCCGTGGCCGGATGGTGGAGCGAACTGACGCAGATTCCGAAGGGCGCCAAGTCGCTGGAGGTGAAGCTGGGTTGGGAGTCCGCTGACCGCGATTTCGATCTGCACCTGGTCAGCCCGAGCGGCCGCCATTACGGACCCTATGCCGACCAGACGGGCTACACCGCAGCGGCGGGAACCAGCGAGTCCTTCGAGATCGTGAGTCCGGAGCCAGGCATGTGGAGGGTGAGCGTGCAAGGGATTCGCGGGAAGGGGGAGGCGATGCCGTTTCAAGTGTTCCGCAGCGTCTCCACCGCCACGCCGGCGCGCGCGTGGGGCGGCGCGCGGCGGCCGTAGTTCAGCGCAGGATACAGGAGGTTCAGCCGCCGAGGCAGATGATCTTCCCATCTTGCGTGGCGATCAATACCTTTCCATCCGCCAGGGCGGGGCTCGAGGAGACCGGTCCGCCGGCATCGAATTCGGACAGCTTTGTCCCCTTGGCGGCGTCGAGCACGTACAGCCGTCCATCATTCGACCCCACGTAGACGCGGCCGCCCGCCACTGCCGGCGACGATTCGACGCGCGCCCGCGTGGTGAACTCCCACAACGGTTTTCCGGTCTTCGCCTCGAGGCAGTGCACCAGTTTGTCGCGTCCGCCGAGAATCACCTTGCCGTCAATCACCGCAGCCGAAGAATAGAACGGAAACTTCCGAACCGGATGCTCGTAGCTCCAGGCAATCTTCCTTGCCTTGCGGTCGAGCCCGAGCACTTCGTTTGCGTACGTGCCGACGAAGAACAGATCGCCGTACATTGCCGGCGATGCCCCCATGTAAGAGCCGGTGGTGATCTGGTACATCTCCTTTCCGTCTTTGACGCTGATGGCGCGGAAGACTCCATCACATCCGGAAATGAAAGCCAGCCCGTGCTGTATGGACGGCGTGGCATGGACCGGACCGTTCGTGTGGAAAGACCACGCCACCTTTCCCGTCTTCGTGTCGAGGCAATAGAGGTTGCCATCATAGGAGCCGATGAGCAGATGTTCCCCGGCAATCACCGGCGACGATTTCACTTCGCTCCCGGTGGAGAACGTCCAGACGCCCTTCCCGTCTCTCGCATTGACTCCATGGACGACGCCCATCAGATCGCCGATGAAGACCATGCCGCCGCCAACCGCGGGCGTGGACTCGCCGACGCCTTCCTTCGTCTTGTACTTCCATTTGAGCTTGCCGGAGGCCAGATCAATGGCCAGCAACTCCGCGGACTGCACTCCGATGTAGACCACGCCGTTGTCGATCACCGGAGAGGACTCGATCGTGTCGCCCGCCTCATAACTCCACAGCACCTTCAGTTGCGCGGGAATTTTCGCGGTCGAGACACCGGTGAGTTCCGGATTGCCGCGAAACTGCGGCCACTGCCCGCAGAGCAGCCCGGGCAATGCGGCCAGGATGGCTACGAGGCGCATTGGCGTACCTCCCGCGCGCCGGCGACGAACGGGCGCGGATTGAATTTTCCGGTCCACTGGAACGCGCAGCCGTACCGGCAGGTTGTGGGAATGCGCGGCTCCGTAACGCGCGGATAGCGGATTCGCGCAGGCGCGCGCCGCATGGAGCATCGAGTTCCCGATCGCCATTCCCGCAGGGTACGCGCGCGGCAGCATTCGGCCCGTGGCCGGCACGCCGTGCGGATAAGAATCAAGCGGGGTCATCTTCCCTTATTCTGACGGCTTCGCTTTCATTTGCGTTCGCGCCTGCCGGACGATTTCCTTCACTTCGGAGAACAGGCGCGGCGCGCTGTAAACGAAGCCGTCCTTGATGGTCCACTCGATGCCTCCGTTCATGGGATTCAGCACTTTGAAGTTCTCGAGCGGATTCCCGTTCACGACGATCAGATCCGCGGTCCAGCCCGCGCGCACACGGCCCAGCCTGCCCTCTTCGCCGAGCATCCGCGCGCCGTTCACCGTTGCGTGCTGAATGACTTTCAGAGGGTGGAAGCCCGCCTCCTGCTGCAACTCCAGTTCGCGCAGATACCCGAAGCCGTACATCTGGTAGATGTAGCCTGCATCTTCACCGGTGGTCACCGTGCCGCCCATGCGGGCGAAGTCGCGCACGGCGTTCATCCAGATGCGGTAGTTCTCCTTCCAGAACACTTCATCCGTAGTCGTCCAGTGAAAGAAGTACGATCCGTGGTTTTCGCGGCTGGGGGCGAAAAACTTCGCGAGCACCGGATGCAGATAGTCCGCAAACTGCGGCTGGGTCTGGGCGCGCTGTAAATCGCGGCTCGCTTCGTAGATGTTGAATGTCGGGTCCCATCCGATGCCGGCGTGCGTCATGCCTTCGAGGACCTTCCTCAGCTGCCGCGGGTCGGCCTCGCGCCACAAACGGCCGGCATAGCGGAAGCGGTCGACCTCATCGCTGTAGTTATAGGAGGGAGGGAAGTTCTGCACGCCGTCCGGAATCGCCGCATCCGGAATGCCGTACCAGTGCTCGATGGTGGTGGTCTTGTCGCGGATGTTGTCCCAGGCGTTGGTTTCCTCGACGCCTACGTGATGCGCCACGCGAAGCCCAAGGCTGTGCGCCTCTTCCATCATCGCGTCCATCGTATCGCGATGAATGCCGACGATCTTGATGCCGTCGGCTCCGTTCTCTTTCAGCTCCCGCACGCGCGCCCGCGCGGCATCGGGAGTGGCCGGGCGGCCGAAGAAGGGATAGACAAACAGGCGCGGCGCGACCACTTTTCCGTCTCTTGAAGCGTCGCGGTACGCCTTGGTCTTTTCGAAATTGCTGCCGACATCGCGCACGGTGGTGATGCCGCAACTCAGCCACAGCTTGAAGACGTATTCAGTTGGCATGGGCACGCCGCCCCGCTCGTCGTGGCTGTGGGCGTGCATGTTGATGAAACCGGGGAGAACATACCGCCCCTTGGCGTCTATCCCGGCGTCGCCTTTCAGCAGCGCGCCATAGCCTGAGGGGGCCATGCTCGCGATGCGGTTGCCTTCGATCAAGATGTCCTGTGGACCCGACGCCGGGGCGCCGCTGCCTTCGAGGACCATCGCATTGCGGATCACGAGACGGCTGTAACGTTTTCCGTGTTCCGGGGTTTGCGCCACTATGACGCTCGCGGCCGTTACCAGCGCGACAACCAGGGTGACAGACCGCATGCGATTGGTTCCTCTCTCCTGCCCGAACAAGTGCAGTATAGCGTCTTCGGGCGCGGCCAGACCCGGCCGGCATCCCTCGCGCGGCCGCCGGGGCGGAGGTAGAATTTCGCTATGTGGCCGCGCGGAGAAGTCCTCGCGGCTCTTGCCGGCGCGGCTCTTCCCGGCCAGGATCGAGGAATGAATATGTTCGGCGACGCGGAAGCTTACGAACGGTTCATGGGCAGATGGAGCGGGCTGCTGGGTCCTCACCTGGTCAACTTTGCCGGCGTGCGGGACGAGGGGAAGGTGCTGGATATCGGATCCGGCACAGGCGCGCTATCCTTTTGCATTGCCCGGCAGAAAAATCATTGCCAGGTGCTGGGGATCGACCCTTCGGACGGGTACGTCAAGTACGCGAAGAGCAGAAACCCTGTTCCGGAACGGGTGAGCTTCGAGGCCGGCGACGCCAGGCAACTGCGCTTTCCCGATGAAACTTTCCAGTGCTGTCTTTCGCTCGTCGTGTTCAATTTCATTCCTGATGTCCGGAAGGCCCTCGATGAGGCGAGACGGGTGACGGAGCCGGGCGGCTGCGTCGCGGCGGCCGTATGGGACTATGCGGCGGGGATGCGAATGCTGCGGGTATTCTGGGATGCGGCTGTGAAGGTGGATCCGGGCGCGGAAAAACTTGACGAATCGCACATGCCTTTGTGCCGGGCCGGGGAATTGGAGGAACTCTGGAAACAAGGAGGATTGGAGGATGTCTCATCTCGGCCTTTGGACATAACGATGAGGTTTGAATCCTTTGCGGACTTCTGGGATCCATTTCTACTCGGGCAAGGGCCGGCAGGGGCCTATCTTCGGAACGCCGATAGCCGGCGAAGAGAAGCCCTACGCGAGGTTGTGAAGCGCCGCCTGGCTATACAGCGGGAGGACGGGCGACTGCGCTTGCAGGCGCGCGCATGGGCGGTACGCGGTAGGGCGCCGAAGGCCGGTTAGGGGCGTACCGGGCTCAGCCATTAGGGACCTGTCAAGCATCCCGCGTCCGGGTGTGAGGGTAAAATTGGGACTACTATGAGCGCCACACAGATAGACAAGGCAGCGCGATTTCGCGCGCTTCACGAGGGGCCCGGCGCCTTTATCATTCCGAATCCCTGGGATATTGCCTCGGCCCGGATTCTTGCCGGTCTTGGTTTCCAGGCCCTTGCGACATCGAGCGCGGCATCGGCAGGGACATTCGGACGACGGGACGGCGGGCTGACACGCGATCAGGCTCTGACACACGCGCGCCTGATTGTGGATGCGACTGACCTGCCCGTGTCGGCGGACTTGGAGAGGGGATTCGGCGATGCGCCGCAGGCGGTTGCGGAAACGGTGCGGTTGGCGGCGGAGGCGGGACTCGTGGGATGCACGATCGAGGATTCCACCGGCAAACAGGAAAGTCCTCTCTACGACGAAGGGCTCGCGGTGGAACGGATTGCAGCAGGCGCCGAGGCGGCTCGCGCGCTGCCGTTCCCTTTCCAGCTCACGGCGCGAGCGCACAATTTTCTCTATGCCGCCCCCAGCCTGGACGATACCATCCGCCGCTTGCAGGCCTTCGAAAAAGCGGGAGCGGATGTACTGTTCGCGCCGGGACTGCCTGATATTGCTTCGGTGCGCGCAGTGTGTTCGGCGTTGACGAAGCCCTTCAACTTCATGGTGGGGATTCCGGGGAAATCGTTCCCCGTGGCAGAACTTGCGGCCGCCGGAGTCCGGCGGATCAGCCTGGCGACTTCCCTGTATCGTGCGGCAATGAGCGGCCTGCTGGACGCAGCGCGTGAAGCGCAAACGAGCGGGACATTCGGCTTCGTCGAGCGGAGCGCGACGACGGCGGAGCTAAACCGGATTATGGGAATCTGAGCTGTCTGAGCTGTCTGAGCAGTTAGCGCTGCACCGCGCCGGCCCGTCCCATGATGGGGTACACGTCCACCAGCTTGTTGCCTTCCATCACGTAGTAGCGGTCATAGCAGTTGGTGCTCATGTCCAGGTTCGAGCAGTACAACTCGACCTGCTGGCCCAGTTTGAGCCCGTCGCCGTCGGTCCACTTGAGGATGCCGTATTCGGCTCCCTGATTTTCCGCTTTGATTTCGGGGCGGTCCTTCACCTGGTCCGTCGGGCGGAGCATGGCTTTGTTGCCGCAGTCGATGGTGACCTGGTTCGGATGGTTCTGGCTGGTGACGGTGGTGAGAACGGTGAGGGCGGGCTCCCAGTCCGTGTATTTCTCCGGACGGTCCTTGCCGCCGATGCCCATGTACAGCGTGTCCATGAACACATACGACCCGGCCTGGAGTTCGGTGAGGCCGATCTCCTTGTCGATGTTGTAGGTGCCGGTGCTGCCGCCGGTGATGATGGGAACGTTGAGCCCGTCGCGTTTGCACATCATGGCGGTCTCCACTACGGGCTCGACGTCGTGGTGTGACTTGGCGCGGCGTTTTTCCCAGCCGTGCGTGTGAGAAGCTCCGCCCGCGTAGCCCATGACGCCGCCGAACTTGAGGTTCTTCTTGGAGTCAATGCGCTTGGCAAGTTCCAACCCGGGCTGGCCCGTGGCGTGGCCGGCGCGCGTCAACCCGGAATAGAGGTCAATGAGAACCGTGGGCTTGGTCTTGGCGACGCCCGCCGCCTCGTCGAGCAGGTCCACGGTCAGGGGATCATCGGCCACCATCATGAACGTGGGCTCTTTGGCCTGAAGCATGATGCCGCGCCAGATCTGGTTCTTTCCAGCCGGGCCGCGCGTGTACAGCGCGCCCTTGATTCCCGCCGCTACCATCAACTCCGCCTCGGCGATGGTGGCGCAGCAGATTCCCAGGGAGCCCAGGGCCATCTGCTTCCTCGCGATGTCGGTGGACTTGTGGATCTTGCAATGAGACCGTACGTTGATCCCGGTCTTCTTGCAGTGGTCCGACATATGCTTGAGGTTGTTCTCCATCATCGCCTTGTCGACCAACATGCAAGGCGTCGGGAGGTCCTCCTTAGAGATGCCGGTAAAGTCGCGCCGGCGAATTTTTGCCTCGACGTCCGCGTAGCGGAACGGCCGTTTCACGTAACTCGGTGTGTCAGCACTCATAACAAATGGTGCGGCAATAGCGGAAGCCAGCAAATTTCGGCGGGTCATGCGGTACATGATACCTCGACTCGCCGTTGTTCGCATACGGGGTGTCCGTTATTTGGGAAACCGTATCGATTGCCGCGCTACGATCTTCCAGTTCCTCTCTATCTTCACCCACGCCGTCAGAATGATCAAATCGACCGCCGGCAGGCGTTGGCGAGCAGAGCGCCTGTGATCCTTGCCGAGCCTCGCGGGGTCGGCTCCGCGTGGGGTGGATCCTTCTATTTTTGCAAGTTGGCGCCGGCGGTGCGGCGGTGTATGGATACTGCCTCCCGGGCAAGTTCCAGAAACGACCGGGCGACGGCGGCGGCTTCGTACGGGCGCACGATTTGCGCTCCCTGCGCGGCGATGTGGCTGCGGAGTCCGGGGTCGGCGGCCAGGGCTTCGATGGCGGCGGCAAGCGACGCGGCGGAGTCCGGGTCGGCGAACCGGGCGTGGGGAACAACCTCGGGCGCGGCGGCGGCGCGGGCGGCGACAATCGGTTTGCGGGCGGCCATGGCCTCCAGGAACACGATACCGAAGCCCTCCTGGAGGCTGGGGTGGCAGAAGAGGTCGCAGTTTCGGAACTCGGCCGCCAGCGCCGCCTGACCGATGTGGCCCAGAAAAACGACGCGGTCCCCGAGGCGCAGACGCTGGTGCAGCGCGCGGAGACGAGCGCCTTCCGGCCCGTCGCCCACCAGACGGACGCGTAACCCGGGGAGGCGGTGGCGCAGGATGGCGGCGGCTTCGAGCAGCAGACTGGTCCGCTTGCGGGGAAAGAACCGGCCCACCGATAGCACCGTAAATTCGCCCGAAGCCGGGAGCACGGGAGCCGCGTCGAGCGCCTTCTGCCAGGCCTCGAGATCGATCGGTTCCGGCAGCAGGGCCAGCCGCCTCGGCTTGCCATAAAGCGCGGCGATTCTTTCTGCCGAATAGCGGCTGGTGGCCAGAACGAGGCCGGCCGAGCGAACGTGCTTCCGTTCGCATCGAGCCTGGATGGACATGGTCAGCCGCGTTGCGCCGCGCTCGAATCGCATCTCGTCGGCGATGACGCCCTTGATCGAGGCGATGTGCATTCCGGCGGATCCGGTCAGGGTGTAGCCGTCCATGTCGAAACCAACGGTGAGGCCGGCTGGAGATGGACGCAGACGGCGGTTGAACAGCAGGCGCTCGATGGTGAAGACCGGCAGGCGTAGCGACGGCGTGGTCAGGTCGATTTCGGCGCCGGCGCGGCGCAAGGCGTTCATCAACGTGGCAATACCGGCGAACGTACCGCTGCCGGCGGCGACGTTCATGGGAGTGGCTGTGATGAACCGGATGCGCATCGATTCCAGTGTACGTGGCACGGCAATACGGCGAGGTTTTCGCTCCTATGCGCGCTCCTCGTCCGGACGCGGCGCGCAGGCAACAGTCTTTCCGGAAACGCTCGCCTGCTCGAAGGTCGCCATGTCGTGATAGAGGCGGCATGCGGCCTGAAGAATCCCCACGGCAAGCGCGGCTCCCGTGCCTTCCCCGAGGCGCATGTCCAGATCAAGCAGCGGACGCGCCCCGAGGTAGTCGAGCATCCGCCGGTGCCCCGCCTCGGCCGAGCGGTGCGAATACAACACGGGCCACCGTGCCTCCGGATTCACTACCAGCGCCGCCGCCGTGCTGATGAACCCGTCCAGGATCACCGGAATCCGCGCCTCGACCGCGCCTTCGATTGCTCCCGCGATTGCGAGAATCTCGAATCCGCCGAAATTGGCGGCAATCTCCATCCGCTCGCGGGAAGGATGGAACGCCAGAGCCTTGCGGATCACTTCGACTTTGCGCCGCACGCCTTCCTCATTCAACCCGGCTCCGGCGCCTGTAACCTCGGCCGGGTCCAAGTCCGCGTATGCGCACAGCAAAGCAGTGGCCGCGGTGGTATTTCCAATCCCCATCTCCCCGCAGAGCACGACGTCGAATTCCCGGGCCGCTTCCATGGCCAATTGCCTCCCCACGGCGATCGCCTGCCGGGCTTGTGCCGCGGTCATCGCGGGCTGGCGCGCGAAGTTGCGGGTGCCCTCCGCGATGCGGCGATCGAGGGCTCCGGCCACCGCGGTTCCCTGGACGCCCATATCCACGATGCGCGGGACAATTCCGTAGTGCCGGCAGAGTACGTTGATGGCAGCGCCGCCACTCACGAAATTGAGCACCATTTGCCGCGTCACCTCGGAGGGCCACGCGCTCACGCCTTCTTCCACCACGCCATGATCGGCGCAGAAGATGAGCGCCGCCGCGCGCAACTCCCGAGGCGGCTCCAGCCCGCGGATCCCGGTGTAACGCAGCAGCACCTCTTCCAGGCGTCCCAGACTGCCGGGAGGCTTCGTCAAGGAATCGAGCCGCCTTTGTGTGTCTTCAGATGTCATAAGTGAGGATCTCGCAATAGCCTTGTACGCACATTTGGGGATCGCTCCCGGTCAACTGCGCGGTGAGCGCGGAATTGATGCCGAGATGGGCGACGACAACAGCCGGAAGCGGGCCGGAGCGAATCTGTTCGATGGCCGACGCCGCGCGCGCCGCCACCTGCCGCCACGTCTCACCGCCGGGCGCCGGGATGTCGAACCACCGTTCGAGTTTACGCCTTGCGACATCCGGCCATCGGGCTTCCACCTCGCGCCACTCGAGGCCTTCCCATTCGCCAAGCCCGATCTCCGCCAGCGCGTCGAGGGTGATGCGGCGAATTCCGGGCGGTAGAAACGCCGCTGTCTCCTGCGCCCGCCGCAAGGGACTGACGTACGCCACGGCGGCGTGTATTCCCGCGAGCGCCGCCTGCGCCGCCAACCGGCCTTCCGCGCTCAAGCCCGGATCGCGACGGCCGAGCAGGGCGCCCTTCAGTTCCGGCTCCGCGTGTCTTACAAGAAACAGTTGCGGCATGAAACAAGCACCATACAAAATGTTTCGACAAGCAAACTCGTCGCGCCCAGACAATCTCCGTTGACTCCGCCGAGCCGGGCATCGAACCAGCGATGCAGCAGCCAGGTGAGGAACACGGCTCCGGATAGCAGCACCACCCCTTGCTGCACGCCTGGAAGAAACGCCGCGCCCAATCCCTCGAGCAGCGCCACAACCGCGGTTGGAGTGGACAACCGCACGGCAAACGCAGCCCCCAGCCCATCGCCCAGCGGACGCGATACATACGCCTGCGCCACCAGAGCGGCACGCGATACCGCCAGGCATGCCGCCAGTTCGACGGCCGGCGCCGGACCCAGCCGCACAATAGCCTGCCAGCGCACCGCCAGAATGACAATGAGCGCCAGCGCGCCGAAGGCGCCTATGCGGCTGTCCTTCAGGATCCCCATCATCTTCGACCGGGAGCGGTGCGCCCGTAGCGCGTCGGAAATGTCCGCCAGCCCGTCCTCATGCAAGCCGCCGGTGAGCAGAGCCCACAGCCCCAGGACCAGCAGCGCGGCAAGCGACGCGCCCAACCGCGGCTCCAGCAGCGAGAACCACTCGCCGCCCAGCCATCCGATCGCCGCGCCCACCAGCGGAAAAAACAGAGCCGCCTCTCCGGGAGGCGCCGCCGCCGTGCGCACCGGGATGATGGTGAGAAACTGAATCGCTCCCAGCAGCCGCCTCATCCCTTCACCTTCAACGCGCAGCCGAAGACCAGCCAGTACACCTCCGCGGCGCGCTCAGCCAGCGTCTGGTTCATCCACCCCGCCTCGTCACGAAACCGCCGGGCGAGATCGTTTTCCGGAACGATGCCGCATCCCACTTCATTCGTCACCAGGATCACTTCGGCCGCGCACGCTAGCGCGGACTCGGCCAGCGCGGCGCCCTCGGCCCGCAGATCCTCCCGCCCGGCATGCAGAAGGTTGCTGATCCACAACGTCACGCAATCCACCACCACGGCGTCAAATTCTGCGCCTCGTTGCGAAAGAAGGGCGCGAATCTCTCGCGGTTCCTCGAAGGTGGCAAACCCGCTCCCGCGCTCTTTGCGATGCGCCTCCGCACGCTGCCGCATCTCGTCATCAAGCAACTCCGCGGTGGCCACGTAGGCCAGCCTTGTTCCGCGCCTGCGAGCGGCGGCAAGCGCAAATCCGGTTTTTCCGCTGCGGCTGCCCCCGCCCACGAGGATCATAGCCAGTACCTCTTCTGCCGTTTGCGCAACAGCCACAGGAAGAACGGCCCGCCGAGCATCGCTGTGATCACACCGACTGGAATGTCCACGGGCGACATCACCGTCCGCGCCACCGTGTCGCAGCAGGCCAGGAACGCCCCGCCCAGGAGAAACGACGCGGGCAACAGAATCCGGTGATCCGCACCAAACCACAGGCGCAGCGCATGCGGCACAATCAGCCCGAGAAACCCGACCGGCCCCGTGATCACCGTCACCGTGCCGGTAATCAGCGACCCGGCGAGGAAACCGCTCCACATGAACCGCGACGCCGCCACGCCCCGCGTCGAAGCCCACTCCTCGCCTGCCGCCATCAGGTTCCAACTGCGTGCCCCACGCCAGGCGTAGACCAGGACCGGCAGCACGATCACCGCCAGGCCGGCAATGGTGGAATATTCCACGGACTCGATACTTCCCATCAGCCAGCGGTTGATGGCGAATGACTGTCCGAAGGTCGCCACGCTCTGCAACAGCAGAATCACGGCAATCGCGATGGTATTCACCGTGACTCCGCTCATCAGCAAGGAGAAGGAGGACACTCGCCGTCCATAGGACGCCAGACCGATCACCATCAGCAGCGCCGCCGATGCGCCCATTAGCGCGGCGATCCACACGGCCGGCAGATGTCCGGCATCACGCCAGCCGAAGCAGATGGCCAGCACCGCGCCCAGCGAGGCGCCGCTCGAGATGCCGAGCGTGTAGGGATCGGCGAGCGAGTCGCGGAGCAGGGCCTGAAAGATCACCCCAGCCGTCGCCAGCGCCCCTCCGGCGAGCACCGAGAGCAGCACGCGCGTCAGGCGCGCCTGAAAAAAGATCTGTGTATCCGGAGCAATGCCGGCCATCACTTTCCGCGGATCCACATGCGCCGAGCCGATCCATGGGGCCACCAGCAGCACCATGAGGTAAGCGCCTCCACACACGGCCAGAATCCGCGCAAACCGCGCCGGCGTCAGCGCGCTACCGCCCATAGGCAATCCATTGGCCGCCGCCGGGTTGAGAAATCATCGTGCATTCCACCTCGAAAATATCGCGGATGGCCGCGGGCGTCAGCACTTCGTCCACCGCGCCGCAGGCCCGTTGACGCCCGCGGTGAAGAATGAGGACGCGGTCAGCGAACGAGGCGGCGAGGTTCAGATCATGCGTCACGGTCACCACCAGCAACCCCTGGTTGCGCAAATCGCGCAGCAAACCGTAGATCAGCAACTGGTGCTTCAGATCAAGAAACGTCGTCGGCTCGTCGAGCAGCAGGACGCGCGGGCATTGCGCGAGGGCGGAGGCAAGCACGACGCGCTGGCGCTCCCCGCCGCTCAGGGCGCGAAAATCTCTTTCCCGAAACGCAGCGCAGTCGGTCAATTCCATTGCCCGGCCTGCCTCGCGAAAGTCCTCCTCCTTCTCGAACAATCCGTCCCCAAAAGGCGCCCTTCCCATCAACACCACCTGCTCGCACGTGAACGGAAATTCCATTCGCAGCGATTGCGGCACAAAGGCCACCTCACGCGCAAACTCGCGGCGGCTCCAATCCCGGACCTCCCTGCCCGCGTAGAGGCAAGCGCCCTCATAGGACGGCCGCAATCCGGCACACACGGAGAGCAGCGTCGATTTTCCGGCGCCATTGGGACCTACGATGGCCACCAGTTCGCCCGGAACCAGCGCCGCGGTTGCGCCTTCGAGCACCCGCGCGCCGTTGTAGGCAAACCCCGTTTCGCGAAACTCCAGAAGCCCTGTCACCACCGCGCCTCCGGATGCAGAAGCCTGGCGAAAATCCGTACTGCCTCCACCATTCGCGGCCCGGGAATCACAAAGCGGTCATCCGCAACGGGGTAGACGTGGTGGTTGCGCACGGCGCTCAATGCCGGATACCGGTCCCACAGCCGGATCACTTCGCGTTTGTGCTCTTGCGTGATCGCCCCTGTGTGTGTGGAGTCCCCCATGTCGAGGATGATCTCCGGATTCCGCGCCAGCAGGTCCTCGAGCGAAACCTTCGGGTACGCCGTCGGGGAATCCTCGAAGATATTCTCGCCTCCGGCGTCCGCGAGCAGTTGCGTGAGGTAGGAACCCTTCGCCGCGGCAATCAGCCCGTCGAGCGTCCCCGGCGTACGCCCGACGAAGAATACCACCCGTTTCTTGGGAAGCTTCGAGGCGACGCGCCTCACTTGATCGAGTTCGCTCCGGATGCGCGCGCTCAACTCCCGGCCCTTCCCGGCAATCCCCACTGTCCGCGCGATCTCCGCGATCGTCTGGTGCACCCCTTCCATCGACTCCGGATCCACCTCGATCACGCGCAGTCCGACGGCCCGTAATCGCTCCGTCAGCCGTACCGGATTCTTCTGCACAATCACCAGGTCCGGGCGCAAGCCCAGAATCGTCTCAATGCTCGGGTCAAGGAATGTCCCGATCTTCGGAAGACGCCGCGCCTCTTCCGGAAAGCGGCAGAATGTGGTCACTCCCACTACGCGCGGCCCCAAGCCGAGGGCGAACAGAATTTCGGTGATACTCGGCGTGGTCGAGATGATCCGCTGTTGTGCGAACAAACTCGCCGCCAGGAACAATCCAGCCGCCACTCTCACAGAAAAAGCTCCTCGAACAGCGCGGTATCGGCGTGATGTTCGAACCAGTCCGCCAGCCGGTCGTAAGCGGCTTGGCGATCCGCCGCGGGCGGCGCACCCTCGCCTATCAATTCCTGGAGCACCACCGGATCCTCGAGCGCGCCGTGCAAATAGGTCCCGGCACAACGGCCATGGCGAATCCCTTCGCTCTCGCCTTCCGCAAACGCGAAGGGCTCATGCGCCCCTTCCATCGCGGTCACCCCCATGTGAATCTCGTAGGCACGAAAGTCATGCCCCGAGGCCGTACGCGCATTCACCACGCGCGTCGTTTTCACCGGCAACATCTCCGTCCGCACGGGAAGCAACCCGAGCCCCGCCGCTTCTCGCTCGCCGTCCGCCACGCGCCCGCCCATCATCTGATACCCGCCGCATATCCCGATCACTTGCGCCCCATGCGCATGCTGCTCCATTACCCACCGGTCGAGGCCGCGCAGCCGCATCCATCGAAGATCCGAAAGCGTATTCTTCGATCCCGGAAGAATTACCGTCCGGAACCGCCGCGGCAGCGGACGCGATATCCACTGCGCTCCAGGCAGCAGTTGAAAGTCCGTGAAGTTCGACATCAGGGGAAACTTTACAATCGCCACGTCCTGGCCGTACCCGGCCGGAGCCGGCATCGCCTCCAAGGCCACGCTGTCTTCCTCGTCGATGCGCACACCATCGAGATAAGGAAACACGCCCAGGCACCGCCGGCCCGTCCTCTGTTCGAGTGTCCGCACACCTCCTTCGAAGAGCGACGCGTCGCCGCGGAAGCGGTTAATGGCGAAAGCCCGCACGACATCACGCTCCTCGCGTTCGAGAACGCAGAATGTCCCCACCACCGATGCGAACACTCCGCCCCGGTCGATATCGGCCACCAGCAGCGCCCTGGCGGCCACCCGGCGCGCCAGGCCGAGATTCACCAGGTCCACTTCGCGAAAGTTGATCTCCGCGACACTGCCCGCCCCTTCCATCACCACGACTTCATAGCGCGCCTCGAGACGGTGGAACGCCGCCAGCGCCTGCTCCAGCAGAAACGGGAAGTGGGTGTAATAATCCCGCGCCGGGAGATCGCGCCACACCTTTCCGTTCACCACCACCTGGCTTATCGTATCCGCATTCGGCTTGAGCAGAATCGGATTCATGTCGGCCGAAGGCTCGAGCCCGCACGCCTCTGCCTGCACCGCCTGCGCGCGGCCGATTTCGCCCCCCTCCCGGCAGGGGTACGCGTTCAACGACATGTTTTGCGCTTTGAAGGGCGCCACCCGCACGCCGCGCCGTTTCAGCCAGCGGCACACCGCGGCCGTCATCCAGCTTTTTCCCGCGTGGGAACCGGTTCCGCCAATGAAAATGGATCTTGTCATTCCGCGAACGTTCTCCCTCGGAACGTGCCGAACCCGCATCGAAAGCAACCGGTCTCCTGACTTTCGGCTGGCTTGCTGGCCGGGCCTTCCCGAGGTTCCTCAGTGGCCAAGCCGCCAACTACATGCCGCTCACAGTTGCGGGGCAGTGGCGGAATCTCACCGCCTTCCCGTACATTGCTTCCGGTTTGGAGTATAGCAGGGCGAAAGGGATGCGCGGAGAATGGGAACAGGTAAAGCGACAGCTGCTGAATTCTCAGGCCACCGGACCGCTCTCACTCATCACGCGTTCCCGCAGCATCGGGAGCAGCCGGCTGGAATTCGTGGTGATGAGGTTCGCCATTTCGCTTTCCCCACACAGCAAGTCCCGAAGCGTAATCTTCTTCAGAACCGAATCCAGCACTTCCTGGATGGTCCCCCAAAGCACGCGAATCGCGCAGTCGGAGGTGTGGGTGCACATGCGCTCCAGGCCGGAGTGGCGTTCGCAGAACTTGCCGCTGAAAAACCTGCCGCCGAGCACTTCCATCACCGCTCCCACGGTAATCTGGTCAGAAGACCGCGCCAGCGTGTAGCCGCCGGATTGCCCTCGAACGGATACCACCAATCCTCCTAAACGGAGCAGCCGCATCAACTTAGCTACGTTGGGCACCGACAGTCCTTCGGCCCGGCTGATTTCCGGGATACTCAGACTCTGCCCTTCTTCCAAGCGAGCCATGTGAAGCAAGCACCGGAGTCCATACTCTTCCTGTGCGCTCAATTTCATGTCTTCATTGTATGCCTGTCGAGGAAGAAGTAAACGGGAAAGTGGACGAAAGAGGAGGGATTAAATCATACGTCTTAGTACAGTTTCTCGATCGTTGGAACACAGACGGTCCCTCTCTGGTATCGTAGGATTTGCCAAACTCGCATGTCGTTCCAAATCCGTCCAGCTAAGGAATTCCTTGTCCTCCCCGCTCTGCCGCCTGTCTTGAGCCGTCTGTCAGAGTTGGCCACCAACCTGATCTGGAGCTGGGATCATCATATTCGCGCCGTCTTTCGACGACTGGATGGCGCCCTCTGGCGTTCCAGCGGGCACAATCCGGTTCTGATGCTCGGCCACATCTCGCAAAGCACTTTGGAGCGGGCGGCTCGCGATCCCCGATATCTTTCGGTCTATCGCATTGCCTGCGAGTTGCACGACACCTACATGAGCCGCCTGAAAGTCAGCGACAAACTGGTGGCCTACTTTTCCATGGAATATGGGCTGCTCGATTGCATGCCCATTTATTCCGGCGGCCTCGGCATCCTCTCAGGCGACCATCTCAAGGCAGCGAGCGACGCGGAAATTCCTTTGGCCGGGGTGGGTCTGTTGTACCAGAGAGGATACCTGCAACAGCGGCTCAATCCGGATGGATGGCAGACGGAACGCAACCCGGACAACGACTTCTACACGCTTCCGGTCATTCCGACTCTCGACAAAGAGGGCAATGAAGTCAAGGTGACGGTCCGGACGCCTTCCGGGCCGGTGCACATCAAGGTTTGGCACATGAATGTGGGGCGGGTGAAGCTTTACCTGCTGGACACCAACATTCCCGAGAATGAACTTGCCGACAACAGAGACATCACGGACATGCTGTATGGGGGCGATATCCATACGCGCATGCGGCAGGAGATTGTGCTCGGCATCGGGGGCATCCGGGCGCTGAAAGCGGTGGGCCTGGAGCCTACGGCGTTCCACATGAACGAAGGGCATTCGGCCTTTCTCGCCATCGAGCGCATCCGGCGCCTGATGATGGAACATTCCCTCTCCTTCGAAGAGGCTCACGAGGCCAGCCGGCGCAACAACGTGTTTACCACGCATACGCCGGTGCCGGCCGGCATCGACCTCTTCGACAGCGGGCTGATGTACCAGTATTTCAAGGACTACTGCGAGGAAGCGGGAATCAGTTTCGACCAGCTTCTCGCTCTCGGCAAGCGCAACGTGGCCGATGCGGGCGAGCCGTTCTCGATGGCGATCAGCGCCCTGAAGACCTCGAGCTACCGCAACGCCGTGAGCGCCCTGCACCGGACCGTATCGCAGCAGATGTGGTCCGACCTCTTCCCCGACCTGCCCACGTGGGAAGTTCCCATCAGCCACGTCACCAACGGAGTTCATCTTCCCACCTGGCTGAATGGCGAACTCGCGAATCTTTATGACCAATATCTGCAACCGGACTGGCGCGACCGCTTTGCCGATCCGCGGACATGGGACCTGGTGAAGGAGATTCCGAGCACCGAACTATGGGACATCCGCAGGCGCCGCAAGCGCCTGCTGGTGCAGTTCGCCCGCGAGCGCCTGGTGGCGCAGGCAACGGCAAGGAAGGCGTCCACGGCGGAGCTGAAGCGCACGCATGAATTGCTGGATCCGGATATCCTGACCATCGGATTCGCGCGCCGCTTTGCCACGTACAAGCGCGCCACCCTGCTCTTCCGCGACGTGGAGCGGCTGAAGCGCATCCTCACCAATCCGAAAATGCCGGTGCAGATCCTCTTTGCCGGCAAGGCCCATCCGAAGGACCACGGCGGCAAGGTGCTCATCCGTGAGATCTTTCAGTTGACGCGCGATCCGGAGGTTTCCAAACGTATCGTTTTCCTGGAGGATTACGGTATCGAGGTGGCGCGCGAGCTGGTGCAGGGCGTCGATCTCTGGCTCAACAATCCGCGCCGCGGCGAAGAGGCCTGCGGCACCAGCGGCATGAAAGCCGGGCTCAACGGGGTTCTCAATCTCAGCATCCTCGACGGCTGGTTCGACGAAGGCTATGAGGCGTCCGGCGGCTGGGCCATCGGGGACCGCGAAGAGTATTCCAATGATCAGGACGAGATGCACGCCGGGGCGATCTACTCCCTGCTCGAGACCGAAATAGTTCCCATGTACTATGACCGCCGCGATGAAGGCTATCCCGAGGAATGGATGCGCCGCGTTAAGCTGTGCCTCACGAACCTGAGCCCGCGGTTCAATTGCGCGCGCATGGTGCAGGAGTACGACCTGCAGATGTACGAACTTTCCCACCGCGGCTGGCTGGATGTTCGCAAGGAGGAATTTGAGGCCGCCCGGCGCAAGGTGCGCTGGAACGCCGAAGTGCGGCGCGTTTGGGACCGCGTGCGTATCATCACCGCCCGCACCAGCACCGACATGCGTGTTCTCAGCGGCCAGCCGCTCACGCTGGAGGCTGTGGTGGATCTTGCGGGGCTGCGCCCTTCGGACGTGAAGGTGGAAGCCTTGGTGGGCCGTGTCGGGGCCGAGGGAAACCTCGAGGACACGCAGGTTATGACTCTTGCGCCATCCTCGGAAACCGCCACACAATGGACTTTCAGCGCCCAGTTTCTGCCGAGCAGAACGGGCCGTCTCGGATATGCGATGCGGGTCTCTCCGGATCACTACGAGGATCCGCTGACGCGTCCCTGCTACTCCCTCATGCGGTGGGGTTGAGTCGCGGAAGCAGCGAGCGCCACTACAGCCGGCTCGCACAGCACATTGTCGATCAGCCGCGTGGCGCCCAGCCAGACCGCGGCCGCGATTCTCACCGGCGCGGCGATTTCCGCCACCGGCTGCATCGTCCCCGCGTCCACCACCTCGAGGTACTCCACGCGAATCGCGGGCATGGCGGCAAGCTGCCGTAACGCGGTCTCCTTCACTTGTGCCGCCCGCGTCTCTCCGCGGGCGATGCACTCGCGCGCCGCATCGAGGGACCGATACACCATGGGAGCGATGCGCCGTTCCTCGGGAGACAGCCGGCGGTTCCGTGAACTGTACGCCAACCCGTCCGCCTCTCTCACGGTGGCCACCGGCACTATCTTCACCGGAAGGTTCAAGTCCGACACCATCTGCCCGATGACCGCCAGTTGCTGCGCATCTTTTTCTCCGAAGTAAGCGCTGTCCGGCGCGACGATGTTCAACAACTTGGCGACCACGGTCGCCACGCCGCGGAAGTGTCCCGGACGGAACTGCCCGCAGAGGAAATCCGACACGCCCGGCACTTCCACATATGTTCTTGCACCGGGCTGATACATCTCGGCGGCGGAGGGGGCAAATACGACATCCACCCCATGCTTCCGGCACGTTTCCAAATCCGCGGTGAGATCAATCGTGTAAGCGCGGTAGTCATCCGGACGGTCAAACTGGGTGGGATTCACGAAAATGCTCACGGCTACATGATCTGTCTCGCGCCGCGCACGGTCCATCAACGCGCAGTGTCCTTCGTGGAGGGCGCCCATGGTGGGGACAAGGCCGATCGATCGGCCCTCGCGCCGCACTCTCACCAGATGCTCGCGCATGCCACGGACCGTGGCTACCAGTTCCGGCATGGGAGACGCGGTCTTCTCGCTCGCAGGAAAGCGGCCCTCCCGGACATCGGCGGCATATGCTCTCACCGCCGTGGTCAATTCCGCGCCGAGTTCGGCGTACCGCTTCACAAACTTCGGAGTGAAGCCGGGGTACAGCCCCAGCGCATCGTAGCTCACCAGCACCTGGCCATCGCAGGCGGGTCCGGACCCGATGCCGATGGTAGGGACTCTCAATTCGCGGGTAATTGCCTCCGCCACGCGGCTGGGGATGCATTCCAGCACGAGGGAGAAGGCCCCCGCTTCCTCGAGGGCCTTAGCGTCCCTCATCAGAGCTTGCGCCTCATCCTCGGTTTTCCCCACTGCCCGAAAGCCACCCAAGCCGTGGACAAATTGTGGAGTCAATCCCACGTGGCCCATCACCGGAATGCCGGAGGCCACCAGACGCTGAACGGTCGGCGCGGCCGCAACGCCGCCTTCAATTTTCACCGCCGCCGCGCCTCCCTCCTGAATCAGCCGGCCGGCATTGCGCAGGGCGTCCTCCACGCTGACCTGATAGGTGAGAAACGGCATGTCGGCCACGATCACGGCTCGCGTGGCTCCCTTCGCCACAGCCCGTGAGTGGTGCAATATGGCATCCAAGGTGACGGGGATGGTGGTGTCGTGCCCCATGATCACCATTCCGAGCGAATCGCCCACGAGCAGAACATCAATTCCGGCTTCATCGAGCAGTTTCGCCATACTCGCGTCATAGGCGGTCAGCATGGTGATCTTACGGCCCTGGGCCTTGTACTTCGCCAGATCGGGGATGCGAATTCCTGTGGATAGTTGTGGCATCTCGACGCTGCTTTCAGTGTAGTGCGGATCTGCCGGCCGCGTCGCTGAACGGAACAGACTTAACGCACCAGACGCGTGAATCTCCTGAGCAGCCGCCGGCCGTCTTCGGTGAACGTGGCGCTCACCCCAAGATAGATGAAGCCATAAGGAATGAGAATCGCCAAACCCCGCACGATGGGGGATGCAGGCAAGGGAACAAAGCGCAGGGCGGATCCGGCCGCCACGGCAAGCGCCGCCACCATCCATAATTTCGCCACGAAGGGCAGAGTCGACGGGACATCGCCTACACGGCGGTGCATCTCTCTCCGCAGCAGAATGAATTCGATCCAGCCCGCTGCTCCTGCGGAAGCCGTCAGCCCTGCGACGCCCCACAGCGGGTCGATCCCCAGCCACAGCGGGAGCGGCTTCGAACAGATGTAGCCGAGCACGGTAGTCAGCGCCACGCGGATGACAGCGAACCGAAGCGGCGTACGCGTGTCGCGCAAGGCGTAATATGCAGAGGAATACAGCCGGCCCATGGTCGATGCCAGCAGCCCGAGCGACGAGCCCGCGAGAATGCCCCACACGTAGACGGCATCGCGATGCGTAAATCGCCCGGTCTGCAAGAGTCCGCCGGCAATCAGGTCTCCGAAAGCCAGGAACGCGGCCGCCGAAGGAACAATGAAGAACGCCATGTGCCGCAGTCCCGATTCAAGCCGTGCCCGCAACGCCGCCGCAATCTCTTCGCTGGTCCCCGTCGCGCTCGACATCACCGGCAGTTCCGCCGCCGACACCGACATTCCGAACAAACTCACCGGCAGGACATAAATGATCTGGGCATTCATGAGCCCCGTCACGGCTCCGGTCGGCAGCAGGCTCGCGAGCAGCGCATCCACATAGGCGCTGATCTGGACCACGCCGCGGCTGACGAACACGGGTCCGAAGTTCTTCACCACTTCCCGGACGTGCGCGGAGTTGCGGTCCAGGTGGAAATAAAGGCCCCGCGCCAGGCGCAACACAACCGGCGCCTGGATGGCGAACTGGAGCAGGCTGCCCGCCACGGAGCCCCATGCCAGCGTCACCGCGAGATCCGTGGGCGTGGAGCGCGGACCGAACAACAGCATTGTGGCGATCATGGTTCCGCTCCACACCACGGGCGCGGCGTAGGGCAGGAACAGCTTGCGGTGCGAATTGAGGATACCGAGGCACCAGGCGGAGAGCACCAGCATTCCCGCGCCAGGGAACAGCACGCGGACCAGCCGGATGGTGAGTTCGCGTTTCGCTCCAGTGAAGCCCGGCGCAATCAGGTCAATCAGCAGCGGCGTGATCAGGACGCCGATGAGGCAAATCGCCGAGACAGCCAGCAGCAGCATGGAGCCGATTGCTCCCGCCACCTTGCCGGCCTCCCGCTCATCCCCCTCCGCCAGAAGCCGCGCATACACCGGGATGAAGGATGCCGAGAGCACTCCTTCGCCGAAGAGGTTCTGGAGAAAATTCGGGATACGGAAAGCCTGGTTGAACGCGTCAGCGGCATCCGAGCGGAGACCGAAATAGTGGGAGAACACGCGCAGGCGGATCAGGCCGATGATGCGGCTCAACAGAATGCCCGCCGCCACCAGCGAGGCGAGTCGCGCCGTGCTCTCGCGTTTACGCCCGGGAGGTCCGGTCGAAGTCATGAACTCTCATTGTGAGCCATCGGGTTGCTCCCGTGGGTATTTTTGTGAGATAGGAATAGAGGATCATGCGTCTCTTTCTTTCCCTGTTTCTTCTGGCCTGGTCCCTCGCGGCTCAGAAGAAAACTGTCTTCCTGATCACGGACGCCGAGGGCGTGGGCGGGGTGTGCCGTCAGGATCAAACCGACCCCAAAGATCAGGAAATGCGCCAACTGCTCACTGGCGAAATCAACGCCGCCGTCGACGGTTTCCTCGCCGGCGGGGCGGACGAGGTGCTCGTCTGGGACGGCCACGACGGCAGCCAGACGCTCTCGACCCTCACCATCCATCCCAAGGCGAAGCTCCTGATGGGGGCAATGGGACCCTCCATGCTGATGGAGCGCCGCTTCTCCGCCGTCGCCTACGTCGGCCAGCACAGCAAGGCCAACATCCGTGGCGGCATCATGGCGCACAGTTATAGCTCACTCGGCATTCAGAACATGCTGCTCAACGGCAAACCGGTGGGGGAGATCGACGTCATTGCCGCCATGGCCGGCCATTTCGGCACCCCGGTCATCATGCTCAGCGGAGACCGCGCAGCGGCCAACGAACTGCATGAGATCGTGCCGGATGCCGAACTGGCGGTGGTCAAGGAAGGCTTGGGGCGTTATTCGTGTATCAGCCTGTCCGCACCCGCCGCGCGTGACCTTGTCCGCGAAACCGCCCGCCGCAGCGTCGCCAGGATCGGTTCCATCAAGCCTTACACCGTTCCCGGGCCGGTCACCCTGCAAATCGAGTACACCACCCGCAACTCGCTCCCGGTGGGAGCCGAACTGCGATCTGGAGCCGAGGTGCTGGATGACCGCACCATCCGCTTCAAAGGGAAAGACATCCTCGAGGCCTGGACCCTTTACCGCGCCCGGTAGCGCCTTTCACTGTGGACTTACGCATTTGGCTGGAGGTTCCTACGATGAATCGATTACCGTCAACACCGGTACTTCCCTGCTCGGCGCGCCCACCTGGCCCTTACCGGCCAAGAGTACTAAGCCACAATTTTCGTACCGGTTTGGGTGAAGATCGCGCGAAACAGTTTGCTTCCTCCCTGTTTCCGTGGTAATAAGGAAGTAGGTCGTCCTAAACCAGGGGTTGCGGATTCCCTGGAACCAAGTTCCCCGGCCTTCCGTTATTTCCTATAGACCAGTTCGGTGGCGCGGACGCTAGATTCCGCCAACCTCCTCCCAAACTCTGGTCCCCTACCGGACGACAATAACCAAAGGAAACGTCAGTTTGCACGTTTTCCTTCGAGGATAGCGCCTGCCTGCTCACTCGCCTGGAGCATGGTGGGGTGGGTTCGTCCCGGGAAACACGTCAGATACAGTTTCCGTGCTACGTGTATTGGGAGCGCGTAGGTTTGATCTTTAGTTTCGTTACTGCGAACCAAGGAGGCCTCTACACGGCCATGGATAGTGATCGCAAGTATCGTCAACGCGGCTACCAGGACTCGGAACGCGAACACCCCGTTCGCGACCAAAAACCGAAGGGTCCTCGTCCCCCCATTGACGTAACCGGTCCCCGGTTGCCCCGCATGGTGCAAGCCGTAACGGCAGCACGCTGCTGGAACTGCGCCACCACGCTGCCAACCGATGTGGACTTCAAGGGGAGTTGCCCCAAGTGCAATTCCCCGCTGCACTGCTGCAAACAGTGCGCGCATTTCGAGCCTTCGACGCGCTTTCAGTGTCTGAAGCCCGTACCGGCTCGCATCGCGTACAAGGATAAACCCAACGAGTGCGAGCTTTTCTCGCCTCGAGTCACCGTGGCCCGGGACGCCGCCAGCCCGCAGGCCAATGGCGGCGGATTCACTCCGCCGAAGGTGTATGAGCCTCGCTCGCCGAGCGATGCCAGGGCGGCATTTGACAGCCTCTTCAAGAAGTAGAATAAGAGCATAAATGCTAGTTGCTGAACTCGCCGGCACGCGTCAGTTCCGGCTTCACGAACAATCTGTGTGCGACCCCGCGCCCGGTGAGATTCAGGTGACTGTCAAGTCCGTTGGGATCTGCGGCTCTGATCTCCACTACTACTTTGAAGGCGGCATCGGCGATACGCCTTGCGTCTACCCGATGGTGCTTGGGCACGAACCGGCGGGAGAAGTGCGACAAGTAGGCGCCGGGGTGACGGGATGGTCCCCCGGCGACCGCGCCGTGCTCGAACCGGCTGTCTACTGCTACCACTGCGAATACTGCCTCACCGGCCGGCACAACGTCTGCGCCCATCTGCGGTTCCTGAGCACGCCGTCCGACCCCGGCTTCTTCCGCCAGGTATTGAATCTCCCGGCACGCAACGTCGCCCCGCTGCCCCAGGGTCTCAGCTTTGAGGAAGGCACGCTCGCCGAGCCGTTGGCTATCGCCCTGCATTCGATGAAGTTCGCCGCCCCGCGTCCGGGCGAGACTGCCGTCGTCTTCGGAGCCGGACCCATTGGCCTGCTGACTCTCGCCGTCCTGAAGATTTCCGGCGCAGGGCGTATCTGGGTTGTGGAGCCTTTGGCCCACCGCCGGGAACTGGCTCTCCGCATGGGAGCCGATGCCGTCCTCGATCCGAAAGCCGTGGATGTGGTCAGACAGATCATCGAGGATACGGGACGCCGCGGCGTCGACATGGCCATTGATTGCGCCGCCAAGGATGGCACCATGAACCAGTGCCTCAAAGTCACGCGCAACGCCGCCCGCGTCGTTTACACGGGGATCCCCTCGGAAATCTCCATCGCGCTCGACTTCCACGATGTGCGCCGGAAGGAACTGATCCTTTACACTGTCCGGCGGTCGAACCATGAAACGGGCCCGGCCATCCGTCTTCTGCGCGAACAGCGCGAAAGGTTCTCCCCCGTGCTGACGCATCGCCGGCCGATGGAACAAATCTCGCAGACGTTCGACATGCTGGAGCATTACGGGGACAATGCCGGCAAGGTAACAATCTCGCCGGCGTAGTTCTCACCGCTGGCCAGATCCAAGCTGATATTCTATTTCCCTCATGCTTCGAAAGATTCTTCTTGCAGCCGTGTGCCTGCTCGGCGCAGGGGCCGCTTATGTCGCCTTCCTGCTTCCTTCCCACCGCCCTGCTCCCGGAATGAGGGTAGACGGCACGGAGGCTCGCCTGGCGCGCGGCAAATACCTTTATGAGCACGTCACCAACTGCGGCGATTGCCATTCGGAGGTGGACGAATCACGATTCGGCTTTCCCGTGATTCCCGGCGGGTCTGGAAAAGGACGCGTCATGCCCGCGGGCATGGGGCTTCCCGGAACGGTGGTGGCCGCCAACCTCACCCCAGATCCGGAAACGGGCATCGGGTCCCTCACGGATGGCCAGGTCATCCGGGCGATCCGGGAAGGAATCGGTCACGACGGCCGTCCTCTCTTTCCGCTGATGCCCTACGCCGAGTACAGCAGCCTGAGCGATGACGATGTGCAGGCCCTCGTGGCTTATCTGAGAACCCTGCCCGCCGCCCGCAATCCACTGCCGGCGACGAAGGTCAACTTCCCAATGAACGTAATCATGCGCTTCCTCCCCAAGCCGGTGGACAGTGTGCCGCCAGCGCCGTCTGATCAGGCTGGCCGCGGAAAGTACCTCGCCCAGGTTTCCGGATGCCGGTTCTGCCACTCTCCCTTCGAAAAAGGCCGGCCCGTGGAAGGCCGCGATTTCTCCGGCAGTCATGAGTTTCAGCTTGCCGCCAACGCGCGCGTGGTCAGCGCCAACCTCACGCCCGATGAAGAAACGGGCATTGGCCGCTGGTCCGAGCAGGAATTTATCGATAAGTTCACACAGTTCAAGGATTACGCCGCCGGCACGCCGCCGAAAGTGGACTATCCCTACAACAGCATCATGCCGTGGCTCGGTCTTTCCGGCGCTTCCGAGGATGACCTGAAGGCGATCTTCGCCTACCTGAAGACGGTGAAACCGGTGCGCAACGCCGTAGTAACCCATCCGGATGCGCCGGAAGAACGAAACATACCCGGATACAGGAAACGAGCCGGGCTTTCGCCCCGCTGACTTAACTCACCACGATGTCCCAGCCCCAGCCCGGCCGGTCGTGAGGACGCGTGTAAATACCTTCGGGTCCTCGCGAGATGACGTACTGCTCTTCGAACATCTTGTAGGCTTCTTTCGGTCCGCCAGGCGCCGGCATGAACAACTCCGCCCAAGGGGCATTGACGTTGGCGATGATCCAATGAATGGCTCCGTTCAGGCCGCCGCCGTGAGGGATCACCGGGATGTCATAGGCCGCCGCCATCGCGCCGATACGCCGCAATTCCGTGAGGCCGCCGCACCAGTTGAGATCGGGCTGCCAGATGGAGGCGCCCCTGGCCTCGAGCAGGTAGCGGAACCCGTAGCGGCCGTACTCGTGCTCTCCGGTGGCGATGCGCGTCGATTTCAGGGCTGCGTTCAAGCGCCCGAAACCGGCGTAATCGTGAGGCTGGAGCACCTCTTCCATCCAGTAGATGCGGTACGGCTCCATCATCCCGGCCATCTCGAGCGTGTATCGCTCCGTCCACGCCATCCAGCAATCGAGCATGATGTCTCCATCCGGCCCCAGCGCCGCCCGCGCCCGCTTCACCAGTTCCACGTTCTTCTTCATTCCCTCGCGTCCGTCCGCGGGGCCGTGCGGGATGGCGAGTTTCAACCGCTTATAGCCGAACTCGACGTGCTGCTCGATATCATTGCCGGTACAGTAGGCGGGGACACGGTCCTTCACTTCTCCGCCGATCAGGCGGTAGATGGGCATGTCGAGCGCCTTACCGATAATGTCCCACATCGCCACGTCCACACCGCTGATGGCGTTCATCGTCACACCCATGCGGCCGTAGCTCATTGTCGACCGCCAGCAGATATCCCAGTTGCGCTCGATGTCGAATGGATCGCGGCCCATCATTAGCTTCGTCAGGTGTCCCATGACGATCTCACCACCCGCCGGTCCTCCGTTGCCGTAACCCTTGATCCCCTTATCCGTCGAGATCTCGACCGTGAACCCTCCGAGCTTGCCGGGATCGGGGAAGAACAGCGAACGGGTCGCCTTGTATTCGGGATAGATCGACATCGGGTTCGCCACTTCGACGCCCTGCGTCGACCACGAGCCCGGCGATGGCGTGTATTGGGGCTGCGGGTGGGCCGGACGCGTCTCTACGAGGCGGATGCCTGTGATCTTCAGGCGGCTCTTTTCCCCGGCGAAGGGGAGCGGCGGGGCGGCCGCCGCGTCCGGCATCCACTGCCGGTTGAGGAGCATGCCGGCCAGAGGGGTGGCCCGAAGCAACTGTCTGCGATTCATGGGATGGAATTTCCTCCAGAGCGTAAACCTATTACCTTCTTCTGCCGAAAGTCAAGAGCAGGGAGTCCGCTTTACGGTAGGTTTACAAACCGTAATGATTTTTGACGGAATTTTTTGTCGCATTTCCGCATCTATAGGTGTGAGGCCAATCAAAACAGGGCAGTTCGGAATAGAGGCCAGACTAGGAAGGAGGGCGGCCATGAGGAGTATCAAGGAGCGTTTGGAACAGAGCGTCGCCACTCTCGGCACGCTGGAGCGCAAACGGGAGGAGATGCGGTCACCGGCACTCGGCAATGATACCGAGTGGTCGTTGATCGAACGCGAATTGCGCGAGATTGAAGAGGACATTTTGCAGGACCCCGGAGCACTGGAAAAGTTCCTCGTTCGCAATAAACGATCGGAGTAGGACGAACCGCGAGATTCGCCGGCGGCAGGCCGGTTGGAGAGCGGCGTTACCCCCGCATAGTATGCTGCTGACCTTACGGGGAAGAACGCGACAGCCACAATAAAAGAAGAGGCGCCCGGTACAAGCAGACCCCACCCCACCGGCCCACCACGCATCCTCTGCAACCCATCGCGATTGCCGGGCGCCTCTTCACGATTTCTGTTCTCTTCGAACTTCCCTTCCCCTCCAAACAAATAGATGATGCCATCAGCCTCCCGTTTCTCGCGTACCTGGATAGAGAGGCAAAAAGGAGAACGGCAATGACGAGCATTCAACAGCGGCTGGAACAAAGCGTAGCCATTCTCGGCGCGCTCGAGCGTAAACGGGACGAGATGAGATCCCCCGCCCTTGGCCGGGACACGGAGTGGCTGTTGATCGAGCGCGAACTGAGGGACCTCGAGCAGGACATTCTGCGGAACCCGGGCGCGCTGCACAAGACAGCGTCTTAAGCCTTCATGCCGGCGAGGACGCCGCGCATGTACGAGAACGAGCGCTGCATGCCGGGGAGCGGATTGTCGGCGTCAATCTCGTACTCGAGCATCACCCCTGCCGTGTACTTCATCTTCTTCAATTGCTTGAAAATGGCCGGGATGGGCAAAGCGCCGTCGCCGACAATACACTGGCTTCCTTTTTCCTTCGGATCGCGGAGGTCCTTGATGTGCATATCGTGCAGGCGGGACCCGGCTTCGGCAATCGATTCCACGACATCCACGCCCGTGCGCGCCGTGTGACCGACGTCGATACACAAGCCCATCAGGGGATGCATATTCCTGATTTCCTTGAGCACGCTCTGCGGGGTGGGAAAATGCCTGTCCTCGGGACCATGGTTGTGAATCGCCATTCGGATGTTGTATTGGATGGCGAGTTTCTCCACGGCCGGCAGAGTCTCCTTCGTGGGCGCGCACACCATCACCGGCATGCCAGCGGCTTTGGCGTATTCGAAGTAATGCCGCAGTTCGGCCTCGTCGTTCTTCGCCAGGCCGATATTTCCGCCGCCGAGGATGGTCAGGCCGGCTTTCTGAAACTCGGATCGCGCTTTGGCGATCTCCTCGGGCGTGCTGCGATAGGAGAGGTGAAACTCCTTGATGTTGATATACGGAGTCCCGATCTGCTTGGTCATCTTGATGGCCAGCGACCGGCTGAACTCCCGGAACGAGTAGCTGGCAACGCCGAGTTTGAAGCCGTCGGTGAACGAGCCGGTAACGGACGCGTGCAGGTTCACCGATTGTCCAGCCATCGCGGCGCCGCTCATCGCAAGCAGAGATCTGCGGGAAATCTTCATATGGCGATCATTATTCCATACGGACGCGCTGGTTGGCAGGCCATGTGCGCGCTGTTTCTCAACACACGCAGGCCGTGTTATCAGTGAAGGAACGCCATGGAGCCCATCTGTCTCACCTGCGGAACCCAATACGCCTCTTCGGAATCCACGCCTGCCCACTGCCTCATCTGCGAAGATGAGCGGCAGTACGCCGGCTTCAACGGCCAGCAGTGGACCACGCTGGACAACCTCCGCAAGGCCCATGACAACGAGTTCCTACCTCTCGAAGCGGACCTCACCGCCATCCTCACCCAGCCGGCGTTCGCTATCGGGCAACGGGCTTTGCTACTGGAGACCTCATCCGGCAACATCCTTTGGGATTGCCTTGCCCTTATTGACCAGAAGACCGTCCACCAGATCCGCGAGCGCGGCGGGCTGGCAGCCATAGCCATCTCGCATCCGCACTACTACACCGCTCTCGTCGAATGGAGCCACGCCTTCGGAGACATACCCGTCTACCTCCATGAGTTGGACCGCCAGTGGGTGATGCGGCCCGATTCCTGCATCCGCTTCTGGCACGGCGATAGCCTCCGCCTTCATGACGGTATCACGCTCATCCGCGGAGGCGGACATTTCCCCGGGGGAGCCATACTCCACTGGCCGGCAGGCGCCGGGGGCCGCGGCGCGCTGCTATCCGGCGACATCATTCAGGTGGCGCCCGACATGCGATGGGTGAGTTTTATGTATAGCTACCCCAATCTGATCCCGCTCAATGCAGCCTCGGTGCTGTCTTTGGCTGCGTCGGTCGAGGAGTATGCTTTCGAGCGCATCTACGGGGCATTTCATCCGCGGCAAGTGATGGCGGACGCCAAGGGGGCGCTGCGGCGTTCCGTGGAGCGGTACCTGGAAGCGATCGCGGAATAGAGTTACGTCCCGCCCTCTTGACAGACTAAACTGAACCGTTCAGTATTGAATCCAAGGGGCCTATGATCCGCGTCCACAACCTGATCAAGAACTTCGGTGAGTTCCAGGCCGTCCGTGACATCTCCTTCGAGGTGGCCAAAGGTGAAATCTTCGCCTTCCTCGGTCCGAACGGCGCCGGCAAAACCACCACCATCAAAATGCTCACCACCCTGCTGACGCCGACCGGCGGCAAGGTGGAGATCGACGGGCTCGACCCGGCCACTCACCAGGAAGAGGTCCGCAAGCGCTTCGGCATCGTCTTCCAGGACCCGAGTCTCGATTCCGAACTCACGGCCTACGAAAACATGGATCTCCACGGCGTCCTTTACGGCGTACCGAGGAAACTCCGGCACGCGCGCACCGAGACGCTCCTGAAGCTGTTCGAACTCTGGGAACGCCGCAAGGACCAGGTGAAGAACTTCTCCGGCGGCATGAAGCGGCGGCTCGAGATCGCCAGGGGTCTGCTGCACACGCCGAAGATCCTCTTCCTCGATGAGCCCACGCTCGGCCTCGATCCGCAAAGCCGCAACCAGCTTTGGACCCATGTCAAACACCTCAACGAGACGGAGCAAGTCACCGTCTTCCTCACCACGCACTACATGGAAGAGGCCGACCGCGTTGCGCACCGTATCGCCGTCATCGACCACGGCCGGCTGGTGGCGCAAGGCGCCTCGCGGGAATTGAAACAGCAAAGCAATACCCAAACGCTCGAGGAGGCGTTTCTCGCGCTCACCGGGACCACCATCCGCGACGAGAGTTCCACTCCCGCCGACCAGATGCGCCAGATCGCGAAAATGTGGCAGGTGAAACGATGAGCGCGATCTATATTCTCTGGCTGCGGGAGATCAAGCGTTACACGCGCTCGCGGCCGCAAATCATCGCCTCCATGGGCCAGCCGCTGCTCTATCTGCTCGCCCTCGGCTTCGGCTTCGGGCCTATCTTCCAGAAATCCGGCAACGGCAGCTACATCCAGTTCGTCGCTCCGGGCGTCATCAGCATGACGGTGCTCTTCTCGGCCGTCTTCTCCGGAATCGCCCTGATCTGGGACCGCCAGTTCGGCTTTCTCAAGGAAACGCTGGTGGCGCCCGTGCCGCGTTTGCACATCATGATCGGGAAGACGCTCGGCGGCGCGACTGTCGCCATGATGCAGGGGATGCTGGTGGTGATTGTCTGCCTGCTGGCCGGCTTTCGGCCCTCCAGTCTGTCCGCGCTGCCGCTCGCCTTTTTGTTCATGGCGTTAATCGCCACGCTGTTCGCCGCGCTCGGAACGGCCATCGGTTCCGTCCTTGTCGATATGCAGGGCTTCCAACTCGTGATGAACTTCCTGGTGATGCCGATCTTCTTTCTTTCCGGGGCGCTCTTCCCGCTGACCAATCTCCCCTCGGTGCTTCAGCTTGTAACCAGCGTGGATCCGCTCTCCTACGGCGTCGACGGTATGCGCACGGCTCTGATCGGAGTGACGCATTTCGGCATCCCCACGGACCTCGCCGTGCTCGCCGTGCTCACCGCCTGCCTGCTTGCCATCGGCAGCCGGTTGTTTTCTAAGATTCAACTTTGACGCATGGCCCGACCCCGCAGCGCCCGCGCTCACGCAAAAGTCCTGGAAGCAGCACTGGAGCTTTTCGCCGAACGCGGCGTGGACGCTGCGAGCATGGACGCCATCGCCGATAAGTCCGGGGTCAGCAAAGCCACTATCTACAAACACTGGTCCGACAAAGAGGCGCTCTGCCTGGAGGCGGTCGCCCACATCTACGAGCAGGATCTGCCTGCTATTGACACGGGCGACGTCTACGCCGATCTCGTTACAGCCCTCCGCCAGCAGCCGAAACAACAGCGCCAGGAACTCAAAGCCCGCCTCTGGCCCCACTTCCAGGCCTACGCCATGCGCCATCCGGACTTCGCCAAGGCCATGCGGGCGAAGGTGCTCGAGCCGCCGCACGCCCGGCTCAAGTCCATCCTGCGCCGGGGCATGGAAGAGGGAAAACTCCCGCCCGATCTGGATCTCGACCTCAGCGTTGCACTGTTGCACGGTCCAATGATCTACAGCCATCTCCAGACCCTGCTGAAACGCCCGCTCCCGAATGACATGCCGCAATCGGTGGTGGACACATTTTGGAAAGCCCATGCCGCGGGCAAGCCGCCAGGGAACCCCGAGTCTTCCGCCCGGCGGCGTTAGCAGCGGAGATCGCAAACAGCAGTGCGGATCTCCCCCTACTACTTCACTTTGCCCGCTGCCCAGAGAACCGCGTTTCGCACGAGCTTTCGATAGCCCGGATGGCGCATCGTGCTCTCGTCATGCCCCAACTGGATGTAGATCACTCTCGCCGTGGGATGCGGGCCAAGGTAGACCACCGGCTTGTCGTTGAGAGGATGATCGACTTCCATCAGCGGTTGGATGGCCGGTGAGAGCCACATGCCCTTGTAAGCCTCGTCGACGACCGGTAGCGGCCCGACGCCGCGAATCACCGGATGGTTCGCCATCCCCTTCACCGGCTTGGCCACCATCTCCACGTCGTGCTGGTAGCTTGACTTGGGGTGGGAGCCGAGAGCGTTGACGAAGAACTTCCCCCCGACCACCTCCTCGTACCACCAGGGCCAGGACGTGTAATCGACGATGGCGTGATGGGTAGAGACGATCCCCTTGCCCGCTTCCACGAACGCCCGCAGGCTGGCCTGTTCCTTTTCGCCGAGCGTCTCCGCCATGTCATGCAACAGCACGACATCGAATTTGTCCTTCATGGCGGGGTGGAAGGCTTCCGCCTGCGACGCGGCATGGGTCCAGACAATGTCGTCGTAGCCTTCAAACAGGGTGTAGAGCGCTGCCGGGTAGCTGTGGCCGCCGGTCACCACCAGCAGGCGCGCGGCGTCCTGCCGCGGTTGCGGACGGCTGGATATCGACGAAGGAAGCGTCACGACGCCCGTGGCGGCCCACTCCGTTCCACGCGCGAAGGCCGCGAGGAATCCAGGCTGTGACATCGCGGAAAGATCGTGCCCCAGCGTCATGTGCACCGTGCGGCCGGAACCGAACGGCGCGATCCAGATGATGGGCTCATTCTTCCCGGTTCCGCCGGTCTCCGGCGCGCTGTAGGCAGTGGCCAGCACCTTCGTCCGCGGGAGCAGATCGAGTTTGTGGTAGAGTTCATCGTTCGCGAGGAATGTCTCTTCGAGCCCGCGGCTGATGGGGTGCCCGCGGTCGACCCACTTCACCGGGAAAACGTGCCGCGCGCCATGCCCGATGTTCCCGGGTTTCCATGCCGCGCCGATTAATTCAGGGTATGCGGCCCAACCCTTGTCTCCCCTGCTGGAAGCCGACCAGCGCCTGTGGAACTCCTGCCCGAAGAATTCGCCGTAGGTCACGCCGTGGAACGAAATCAGGCCCTTCCCTGATCGCACGAACTCTTCAATTGCTGATTCAGCCTGGGGTCCCCATCGCGGGCCGTTGTAGTTGAGCACCAGTACGTCATACCCCGCCAGGGCGGCGGCGGTGAGGCCTCTCACCTCCTCCATCACCTTCACGTCGAAACGGCCAGTGTTGGTCAGAACCTGTCGAAGATACGGCGTCGATACCCGCCAGTCGTGATAAGCAAGGTCCGATTCACCGGTAAGTATCAGCACCCGAACCCGGTCTTGTTGCGCTGCGCCGGCAAGGGCCGCGCAGATCGTCATCAGCAGGGCGAATCGCATGAACAACCTCTCGTTAGCGCTGCCGGCCTGCGTCAGCGAATCGCGCTTCCACCAGACCATTCGCGACTATCGTAGCATCCGCAGCGGCGCTGCCACAGATTTTCCCGACCAGGAAATCCGCCATTTGTGTTGACATTCCGGCCTTCCAAGAGTAGGTTTGAAGCTGAATCGGCCTCCCGCGGCCTACTACTGATTCGAATCCTTTATGCAGATCGGCTTTCATACCGACGCTTTCAACAGTTCCTACTGGAGCTTTCACCAGTGCCTGGACTGGGCGCACAACAACGACATTCATTTCATCGAGTGCGGCGTCATCGACGGCGTGTCGTGGATTCACGGGCTCGGCTATCAACCGCATATCGCGCTTTGGGAAGACCCGCTCGCGCTGCGCCGGAAGATGGAGAAACTGGGAATTCAGTTCTCCCAACTCGATGCGGCATTTCCGCTCTCCCGCCCCGAAGGCGCATCGCTCGGAATCGAGTACGTGCTGCGGTCTCTTCGTTGGGCCCACATCGCCGGGTGTCCCTGCATCGACACAACCGATGATCGCTTCAAGCCGGAATCCATGAGCGAGCGCGAAGCTCTCGACCACATGCGCCGCATCTACGCGCAGATCGTCAGCGCCGCCGAGCGTTATCAGATCGTCATCAACATCGAACCGCACGGCCACTTCACGACCAAGCCGGAGTTCATGGAGGAGATGCTGGGCTTTGCCGATTCGCCCTTCCTCCGAATGAACATGGACACCGGCAACACCTTCATCGCGGGGCAGGATCCCGTGGCGTTTCTCGAAAAGTTCAAAACGAGGGTGAGCCATGTCCACATCAAGGACGTCAGCGAAAGTCTCGCCGCGGCTTCGCGCGGTGATCTCACCGGAATCGCCGTGAGCCAGTGCGCCATCGGCGATGGGGTGAACGCGGCCAACATCCGGACGTGTGTGGAAGTGCTCGCTGCCGCGGGTTATGACGGCGTGCTCAGTCTCGAATGCGAAGGACAGGGCGGACCATTGATCGAGCGCAGCCTGGAGTGGGCGCGCCGGCTATTGAAAGAAGCCGGCGCCTCCGTTGCCGGGATCTCATGAGTATGAAAGACATCACAATCGATTCCACGGCCGCGCCCCGGCGCGACTTTCTGAAGGTGGCCGCCGGCGCGGTTTCGACGAGCGCGCTGGCCGGCTATGCCGCCGGCAGCGACATCATCAAGGCCGGCGTCATCGGCTGCGGCGGCCGGGGCGAAGCCGCCGCCATGAACGCAATGAATGCCGGCAAGGACATTCGCATCGTGGCGATGGGCGATATCCGCCTCGACCGCGTCCAGGAAAAACGGGCCGCCCTGAAGCTGAAATATCCGGACCAGATGGCCGTCAGCGACGACCATTGTTTCAAAGGCTTCGATGCCTACAAGCATGTTATTGCGAGTTCGGATGTCGTCATCATCGCCAACGCCGCCAAGTTCCACCCGCTCCATGCCAAGGCAGCGATTGAAGCAGGCAAGCACGTTTTCCTCGAAAAGCCCCACGCCATCGACCCGTACGGGATCCAGATGCTGCGCTCGGCCGTCAAAATGGCAGCCGCCAAGCGGCTATCGGTCGTCAGCGGCCTTCAAAGCCGCTACCATCCCGGCTACAAGGAAACAATGCAGCGCGTCCACGACGGCGCGATCGGCGACATCGTGGCGATTCAGGAAACCTGGCTCCGCCCCCCCTACGTGATGTACCAGCGCGCACCCGGACTCACCGAGGTGGAGTATCAGGCCAGCAACCAGTACCACTTCCACTGGCTCTGCGGAGACGATGTGCCCCAGACCCTCATCCACAATCTCGACCGCTCGAGTTGGGCGCTGCGCAACGCGGCCCCCATCCGGGCTTATGGCATGGGCGGACGCTCGACTCTCAAGGGTGAGATCTACGGCGACGTCTTCGATCACCACGCCGTCGTGTACGACTTCGCCAGCGGTGTCAGAGTCTATGCCTACTGCCGCACGATCGATAACTGCTACAACGAAAACTCGAGCCTGATTCTCGGGACTAAGGGCCGCTGCGACCTGCTGAAGCTGACCATCACCGGCGAAACCAATTGGAAAAGCTCCGGTCCGGTGTCCAAAAACAATGCCTATGATCTCGAGCATGTCGCCTTGTTCGACGCCATTCGCTCCGGCAATCCGCTGAATAATGGCGACTACATGGTCCGCAGCACGCTCATCACGCTGATGGGTCAATTTAGCTGTTACTCGGGCAAGGAGGTCACCTGGGAGCAGATCTCGAACTCGAACTACGCTCATCTGCCGCGGCCCGAGGACGTTCGCGCTGACATGGAGCCGCCGGTCCGGCCGGGTCCGGATGGCAGCTATCCCGTGTACTTCACGCCGGGGGTTTCGAAGCTTCTCTGAGTCTGCCGCGCGGAGCATTCGTTAGAGGCCGAAAGCTTCCACCCAGGCTGCGCGAGTCGCCGTTTGCGTGGGAGTGTGGACCAGGATGAGGTTGCGTCGAAGGATTGGCGCGCCTCGGGAGACGAATCTCAGGAGAATTGGCCGTTTTGGAGTCCGCAAGCTCTTTGCGCATTACGGCCGGGATGCGGCGGATCCGATCCAGTTCGACCGGCTTATTTCCCTCCCTGCGCATGCCTCTGGAAACTGGTTGAACTTCGATGTAGACTATTTGAATATCGCAATTCGTAAAATCGGTTGGGGTTCAAAGAGAAAGGGGATCTCAATGAAATACGCGAAAATCATCTTGTCATTGCTTGTGCTGTTGACTACGCTCACCATGAGCCTCTCCGCGCAGGCAATTTACGCAACACTGACAGGGGTGGTCACCGATGCATCCGAAGGACTCGTCGCGCGGGCCAACGTAAAGCTTCGAGACACGCAATCCGGGTCCATGCGCGAGACCGTAACCAACGCGCAGGGCTATTACACGTTCGCCAGCGTGCCTGTGGGCACATACGAACTCACGGTCACGGCGCCCGGTTTCGCAACCTATACGGATACCGGCATCGCGTTGGGCGGCGGCGAACGGCGCAACGTGAACGTGACGCTCAAGGTGGGCAGCACCGCGGAAAGCGTCGTAGTAACAGGCGCCTTGGAGGAACTGACGCCGGTGGACTCGGGCGAGAAATCCACCACTCTGAACATCAAGCAACTCGGGAACTTCGTCCAGGTAGGCAGCAACGCCGCGGAGTTCATCAAGATCATGCCCGGGTTCGGGATCAAGAACGGGACGCAGAACGCCGCCAACTATAACGGCGCCACCATCGGCATCAACGCCAACGGCAACGCCGGAAGCCAGAGCCCGTTGAACGACGCTTACTCCTACAACGGGTTGCCGGGCAACACGCTGGATATCGTCGCCGACGGCGCCCACGTTTCCGACCCCGGCTGCAACTGCGACACGCCCGTGAACCCGAACTCGGACATGATCACCGAGTTCAAGATCACGATGTCGAACTTCAGCGCGGAGACACAGAAAGGGCCGGCGGTGATCACCTCGGTGGCCAAGTCGGGCGGCACCGGCTTTCATGGGTCAGGGTTCCTGTACGCGCGCGACTATAACCTGAACGCCAACGACTGGCTAAACAACGCCAACAAGGTGCCCATTCCGCAGAACAAGTACTATTATCCCGGCTTCACGCTGGGCGGGCCGGTGATCATTCCGAAGACCCCGCTGCGGAAGTCAAGCAACAAGCTGTTCTTCTTTACCGGCTACGAGTATTTCTACCAGGTGCTGGACACGGGCTTGCTGCGCGCGGCAGTGCCCACGGAAGGCATGCGCAACGGCAACTTCTCGCCGGAAGAGCTGGCAAAAATGGGGCGGATCACGGCTTCTGGCGCGCCTCCGGGCCAGATCAACGCGCGGAACCTGGCGCTGTACCCGGGGGGCATCATCAGCGGCGCGGCCATCGACAAGAACATGCAGGCGCTGATGAACCTGTACCCCAAGCCCAACGCCGACCCCAATGCCACAGGCGGCTTCAACTGGACCGACGATCTGTTATTCAACCAGAACAACCACCAGTGGCTGACACGCGTCGACTACAACATTAGCGACAACACGAAGGTGTTCGTGCGCTACAACCTGCAGCGCGAGGTGCAGCGCTTCCCTATCCAGCTTTGGGCCAACACGACCACGCAGCAATTGCCCTACCCGACGCCGGTGCTGGGGAAGAACCGGTCCGATTCGGTGACGGCCTCGCTGACGCACGTCTTCAGTCCGACCATGACCAACGAGACCGTGTTCGGATACACCTTCATCGGGTTCCCGAACGTGTTCGAAGATCCCGCCAAGGTGGACCCGGCCAAGATCGGCTTCAACTACAAGCTGCTCTACAAGAACAATGTTGCCCAGTTCCCCAATTTCGCGGGCGGCAATGAGATGGCGCGCATCGCCAATTATGGCGGCTTCGAGGTGGGCGGCGCCGGCGCCGGACTGTACGCCAACAAGTACATGCCCAGTTTCAGCGACACGGTCACCAAAGTGTGGGGCCGGCACACCGTCAAGGGCGGCTTCTTCTGGGAGTGGATCCGCAATGCCCAGCCTGCCAGCAGCGCCGCGCAAGGAGCTTTTGTCATGAGCAATGGCAACTCCAATACGCTCGGCAACGAGTACGCCGATATGCTGGTGGGCAATCTGAACTCCTTCCAGCAGTACTCGTTCAACCGCATCAACGACATTTCCTACAACACCGTGGAGGGCTTCGTTCAGGACTCCTGGAAGGTGAACAAACGCCTGACGATCGAACTCGGGTTACGAATGACGCACTTCACGCCGTGGATCGACCGGCTGTCTTACGGCTTTTCAGTTTTCGACGGATCGAAGATCAATCCCAGTTGCGCGCCCGTGAACTATTGCGGCTTCTTGTGGAACAAGCGCGACTCGAACGTTCCCATGGGCGGCTTCCCCACCAGAGGTGTGTTCTGGCAACCGCGTTTCGGGCTGGCCTACGACGTGTTCGGCAACGGCAATACGGTGATCCGGGGAGGCTGGGGCATGTACTACTTCCACTCGGGGCAGTTCACAACCGGCCTGGATGTCGCCGCGGGAGTGCAGGTGATCAATCTCAGCAACAACCAGGGGGGCGGGCCGTCGCCCTACGTGGCCCAGCCGTCCTCGACCGCCAAGCCTCTGATGGCGCGCGATCTGGACACGATGAACTTCTCGAGCGCCGCCCTCAGTCCGGGCGCGGTGGACAGGCTGGACGACAGGCAGCCCTTGACCAAGAGCTACAGTTTCACCATTGCCCAGCGGCTGCCGTGGTCGAGTCTGTTTGAAATCGCCTATGTCGGCAACACGAGCACTGACCTGGCGTACTCCGGCGGCTTCAACAGCGGCATCAACCTTGTTCCCGTGGGCGCCATGCTTTCGTCGGCAAACGGGGGAGTGGATCCCAACTCCCTGGTGGCGAATAATTTCCGCCCGTACAAGATTTACGGCGGGGTCAACCTGGCCACTCACGGCACTTACGCCAACTACAACTCGATGCAGGCCACCTGGCAGCGCACCAAGGGCCGGTATACCATCATGATGAACTACACATTCTCGAAGGCGATGGGATTCGTCAGTTCCTCTTACGACCCCTTCAACTTCCGGAACAACTACAGCGTGCAGAATGGCGACCGCACGCACCTGTACAACGCGGCTTACTCCATCGAGTTGGGCAGCCCGTTTCATGGCAACAAGGTCGCCGCGGGCCTGGCCAACGGCTGGCAGGTCTCCGGGATGCTGCAGTTGCAGAGCGGGGCGAACCTGACCGGGATGCGCGGCATGAATTTCGGCATGAACACCAACAGCTTCAAGATCCCCGGCACGGCGTTCAACGTCAGCAGCACATCGCTGCTGGGGACACCGGAGATCGCCCTGCGCCCGATGCTGACGTGCGACCCCAGAGCCAATCTGGGCGACCACCAATACATCAACGGCGCGTGCTTCGCCATCCCGACGCAGATCGGCACAAATGGACCGACGACGCTGCCGGCGATTTACGGGCCGGGCTTCTTCAACACGGACCTGGGGCTGTTCAAGAACTTCGACATCAAGGAGAAGATGAAGCTGCAGTTCCGCGCCAACGGCTACAACTTCCTGAACCACCCGTTGTGGTCGTTCTCGAGCGCGACAAACACCACGCTCAGCTTCGATGGAAGCACGGGCAGACTGAATAACCCGATCTTCGGCTACGTCACCCAGAAACAAGGGAAGCGCACGATCCAATTGGCCGTCAAGTTCATGTTTTGAACTCGCTGACGCAAGGGCGGGCAGGCCGCGAGCCTGTCCGCTCACAAATTCCGGTGACCCTTTTCAGTTGCGCGGCTCCTCGACGCTCAACACGCGATCAGCGGCGATATTCTTGAGTGTCTGCACAGTCCCGCTTGGCCACCGGATCTCGACGGAAGCGATTCTGGTTTCCTCGCCGAGGCCGAAGTGGACCCGCTTGTCGCTCGAGGACATGAATCCAACGCTGATCGCCACGTGGTTGTAGAGGGTGCGGCCGGATGCAGTGGTCAGTTTCACCTGGGCCCCGATGGCGTCGCGCGCGCTCTTGCGGCCGGTGAGCGCCACGATCAGCCAGTGGTTGCCGCTGCCGGCCGTGTTCATCAGGATGCGAGGCGCCTGATTGAGCGAGGTCACAACGATGTCGAGCGCGCCGTCGCCGTTGAGGTCGCCGAAAGCAGATCCGCGCTGATACCCTTTGGGCAGGAAGTCCTCGCCCATCTCGCCGGATACGTCCACGAACCTCTTGCCGCCGTTGTTTTCGAACATGGTATCGTGCTGCGGGCTGTTCGGGCTGACCATGTCGACGTCGCCGTTGGCGGAGTAGATGTCCTTCCAGCCGTCGTTGTTGTAATCGATGAAGCCGGCGCTCCAGCCCGAGTACGTCATGCTGAGTTTCTGCACGGTCGAGATCGAGGAGTAGTACTGGAAGAGGCCGCCGCGGTTGCGCAGCAGTTGCCAGATCTGGCCCATCAGGTTGTTGAAGAAGATGTCGATCTTGCCGTCGTTGTCGAAGTCCTTGGCGTCGCAGCCCATCGAAGAGCCGGCCCGCGCGTTCTGGTCGTAGGCGACGCCCAGTTCGAGCCCCTTCTCCTCGAATGTGCCGTCGCGGCGGTTGATGAACAGCGAATTAGGCTCAGTGTCGTTGGCGATGAAGACGTCCATCCAACCATCGCCATTGAAGTCGGCGATGGAAACGCCCATGCCCTTGCCCGGATAGCGCGCCAGCGCGGACTTCACGGTGACGCCGGTGAACCTGCCGTTGCCCAGGTTGCGGTAAAGACGCGGCGGCACGCTCGGATAGCGATGGGGATTGCAGTAATAATCCTGGTCGTTCATCAGGCAGCGCACATCGGTGGCGGGACTCCAGATGGTGTAGTCGGAGACGATCAGATCGAGTAAACCGTCGTTGTCGTAATCAAACCAGGCGGCGGCCACGCTCAGCGTGTTGGCGGGTTTTCCCCCAATGCCGGATGCGGCGGTCACATCGGTGAAGGTTCCGTCCCCGTTGTTGTGGAACAGGGCGTTGGGCCCCATGCTCGTAAGGAACAGATCCTCGAAGCCGTCGTTATCGTAATCGCCTACGGCGGCGCCGAAGTTGTAATCAAGCTCCTTGCCGGTGAGGCCGGCTTTTGCGGTAACGTCCTCGAAGGTTCCGTCGCCTTTCTGCCGCAGCAGGCAGTTGAAAAACGAAGGGCCGGTTTTCTTCAGGTCCGGCAGTTTGGCGCCGTTGGCGAGAAAGATATCCAGCCTGCCGTCCTGATCGAAATCGAAAATGGCGACGCCGCCGCACATCGGCTGGGGAAAGTACTTGCGGCCGGTGAAGCTATTATTCGTTTTGTACGGGATCTTCGATTTCGCCGCGACGTTGACGAAGTGAGGCCGCTTGGGCGGTGGCGCGGAAAGTAGAGAGAGCAGGCATGCCCCGGCGACCAGCAGACACAGCACGCGTCTCACGGGATCGATCTACTCCCTGCTCTTCGACGCCGTCGCGCCGGCCGTGAGCTTCTGCGCGATCGCCCGTTCGCGGTCGCCGTCGGCTTTGCGCTGGAGTCTGTAATAGGCGGTGGCGAGCGCGATGTGCGCCTCGACAAACTGCGGCGACTGCTTCACGATATCCTCCAGTTCGAGCCGGGCACGATCGGGCCTGCCCGCCTCCAGTTCAGCCGAGGCGAGTTGGAACCGGGCGCGGATCTCCCCGGGACGCACCCTCAACGCCCGTTCGAGCAGTTTGCGCGCGTCCTCGGCATGCCCGTCCTGGCGCAGGAGGGCCGCCAGGTTCAGGTTCGATTCGAAATCGTTCGGGTTGCGCTCGAGTTCGCTCTCGAATGCCGCCCGCGCGGCCGTCGTGTCGCCGGTCTGGATGTAGGCGCGCCCCAGATATGCATGGGCTTCGGGCAATTGCGGATTCAGATCGACCGCCTTGCGGAAATCGGCGGCGGCGGCCTCAAATTCGAGCGCATTCAATTTGGCGGTTCCCATCAGCAGCCGCGCTTCGGCCGATTCGCCATTGCGCAAAATCCGGTCGATGACCTGCTCGCCGCTGGTGATCTGGTTGTCGCGGATCAGCGCAGTCCCGAGCAGATAGGCCACAGCCAGATCATCCGGGTTCCGCTTTCGGGCCAGATCGAGCAGTTGGATCACCTGCCGATTTTCGCCCTGTCGGAGCCGGCAATCGGCCAGAAGCAGCAGGATCTGCCGGTCCTCGGGCTTGGCCGTGTGAAGAGCAGTGAGTTCCTTCGCGGCGTCAGAGATCTCGCCCATTTTGTAGTAGGCAAGGGACAGGTTGAGGCGGATGCGCGAATCCTCCGGACGGCCCTTCATCGCCGCGCGGTATTCGGTGATGGCCTCCCGGTAGCGGCCCGTGCCGGCCAGCGCCGCGCCCAGGTTCGAGCGCGCGTCAACATGATCCGGCCGCAGCTTCAGATATGCGCGGTACTGTGGGATCGCATGCTCGGCGTCGCCCGCCTGGTGCAGCGCGATGGCCTGTTTCAGGATCCGCTCGGGATCCTGCTGCGCGCCCGTGGCGCACGGGAACACGATCAGCGCCGCGAGTGCCAACAACTTCGCCATGGCTTTCCACCACCAAGAATACAACGACAACTCCACCACGCCCAAATCCGCAGGCGAGGAGTACACGGTTAGAATGAGAGGCGAATGCCGGTTGTTCAGAGCGTCCGCCTCGCCTTCCGTCTCTTCCGGCGCGATCCCGCTCTTACGGGAATTGCTTTGGCGTCGATTGCGCTCACCGTCGACGCCTCCGCTGTTGTTTTCGCCGCCGTCAAATCCGTGCTGCTTGAGCCGCTTCCTTTTGCTCGCTCCTCGGAACTCGTGCAGCTACGCAGCGAATTTCCGCGCATGCGGCAGCAGTCGCACGGGGATTGGGTGGTGTGGAATGATACTCGCGAACTTGGCACGAGGTCGCGCACGCTCGGCCCGATAGGCGCCTATTCCAATGCCATTTTCGATCTCGCCGGCGATTCCACCGCCAGGCCGGAAGCGCTGTACGGCGTGCGGATGAACGCTCGTCTGTTCCCCGTACTGGGCGTCTCCCCTCTGCTCGGGCGCAACGTCCTTCCCGAAGAAGACAGGTCCGGCCAGCCTGATGTCATGATTCTCAGCTACGGCCTTTGGACCCGCCGGTTTCACTCGGATCGCTCCATCGTCGGCCGGAGCGTCACCATCAACGGGCATGGCTGTAAAGTGATCGGCGTGATGCCCCCCGGATTCAACTTCCCGCTGCGCAGGGGGGCCGCGCACACGCCCTCGCCTTACGTGGAGTTTTGGGCGTCGCCGCTGACGGCGGCGGCGAATCCCAACGCTGGAATGGGAGCGGTGGCGAGGCTGCGCCCCGGCGTTCCCATCGAAGCTGTGCGGCGCGAGCTGGCCTCCCTCAGCAGTTCTCTCGCTCACGATTTCCCGGCAACGAATCGAGACCGCGTGCTCACCGCAAGCCCCCTGCTGGACCGGGCCGTTGGAGCCGCCGGTAAGAGCCTGTGGCTCCTTCTGGCCGCGACCGCGATCTTCCTCCTGATCGGCTGCGCCAACGTCGCCAACCTGCTCCTGGCCCGCGGATTCGCGCGGCGGCGGGAGATTGCCGTAAGGCTGGCGCTCGGAGCCAGCTATTGGCGTATCCTCGGGCAACTGCTTACCGAGAGCTGCCTGCTGGCCCTTGCCGGCGGCTTCGGCGGATACCTCCTTTCCGTATCGGCATGGAGCGTCCTGCCCCTGTTGACGCCCGCGAGCATTCCGCGGCTCGCCGCCTCTCGAGCCGATGGCACGGTGCTCGCCTTCGCGCTGGCAGTCTCCATCCTGAACGGCATCCTCTTCGGGCTCGCGCCCGCGCTCCGGCTGGCCGGGGAAAATCCGCCCGCCGTCTGGACCGGCTTTGGTTCGCGCGGCGCCGCATCGGGCCGGCAGGATGGGCTGCGCTCTTTGCTGGTTGCCTCCGAAGTAGCCCTGTCCGTCCTTCTCGTCGTCATCGGAGGGCAGGTTTTGGTGAACTTCGCGGCTTTACTGGCAACCGATCCGGGCTTCGAGCCGGAGCGTGTTCTCGCCTCCGTCGTCCTCCCTGCTCGCGAGCGATACCCCACCGATGAGCAGCGAGCAGCCTTCTACCGCCGCATCCTTGATGCAGTCCGTGCCGTGCCTGGCGTGGAGAGAGCGGGAACTGTTGACGCCCTGCCGTTCAGCGGCGAGAATCATGGCGGAACGGTCAGCGGAGGCTCGATTTCCCGGGAAAAACCACTGACAGCGGAGATTGACGTTGCGGGAGGAGACTACCTCCAGGCGATGGGAGTGCGGCTGCTGCACGGCCGTTGGTTTCGCGAGGAAGAGATGCAGGCGTCGAACGGCGCCGCCATCGTGAACACCTTTGTAGCGGACCGTCTGTGGCCCCAAGCGAGCGCCCTCGGGCAAAGAATCTGCGTGTTCTGCACTCCGGAGAATCCGCGCAACTGGAAGCGGGTGATCGGAGTGGTGTCCAACGCCAGCCACGGGGCGCTCGACGAGCCCGAGAAAGGCAATGTCTATCTGGCCGCCGGCGCCATGGAGAAAGCGGCGTTCCTTGTAGTGCGAACGGAGCGGCCCAAGGAAGTGGAGAAGGCCATCCGCCGTGCGATCGCCGCCATCGACCCCAACCAGCCGGTGTTCCTCACTACTTCGATGCGGGATCTGATTTCGGATTCCATCGCCGGCCGGCGCTTCCTTGTTACGCTGCTCACCGCTACGGGTTGCCTCGCACTGTTGATGGCGGCGGCCGGCATCTATGGCGTGATTTCGTACACGACGTCGCGCCGGACGCAGGAGATCGGAATTCGCATGGCCATGGGCGCGACCTCCGCCAGAGTGTTTTCCCTGATCTTCCGGCAGGGTTTTCTCACGGCCGGCGTCGGGCTGGTGATTGGACTCGCGGGAGCAATGGTTGTGCTGCGAATGTTGGAGGGGATGCTGTTCGGGCTTGCCCACTCGCGCCCGGCATACCTGTTGGGGGCCGCCGCCCTGGCCGCCGTGACGGCGGCAATCGCCTGTTGGGTCCCCGCACGGCGCGCTACCAGGACGGACCCAATGGCCGCCCTCCGGCAGGAATAGCGGCGCCATACCCTTGCTCTGGCCGCCGCGTGGCGCTACGGTGAAAACGACGGAGGTCTTCCATGACCGTCACCAGTCTTCAAACAGTAAACGAATTCCTCTCCTCGAAACGCATCGCCCTCGTCGGATTGTCCCGAAATTCCCAGGATTTCAGCCGCACCATCTTCCACGAATTCCTCAACCGCGGCTACGATATGGTGCCCGTAAATCCCAACGCGGCGGAAATCGAATCACGACACGCCTTCCCTTCGGTGAAGGATGTCTCCCCGCCTGTGGAAGCCGCCCTCATCATGACCCCCGCGAAAGCCGCGCCTGATGCCGTGCGCGATTGCGCCGCTGCCGGCGTCCAGCGCGTCTGGCTCCATCGCGGAGCCGGCCAGGGCGCGATGAATCCTGAAGCCGTGCGTCTGTGCGCGGAAAGCGGCATCCACGTTGTTGCCGGAGAGTGCCCCTTCATGCATCTCCCGGATACTGCATGGTTCCACCGCGCCCACCGCCTCATTCGCCGTATCACCGGCAAGCTTCCGAAGTAGCTACCGCACCTCGCGCCCAATCCATTTCGCCGCCGCAACCGGGTGATGCGCAGCCATCCGCTCCAGCAGTTCCCCCGGCTCCCCTGCCACCACGAACAACTCCCGGTTTGCCTGCTTCAGCAGGCCCGCTTTGACAGCGCGGTCCAGAAACGCAAACAGCAGATCGAAGAATCCGTCTACGTTCAGAACGCCCACCGGCTTCGCGTGAATCCCCAACTGCGCCCATGTCAGAATCTCGAACAGTTCATCCAGCGTCCCATACGCCCCCGGCATCGCGATGAAGCCATCCGACAGATCCGCCATCAGCGCCTTGCGCTCATGCATCGTCTCGACGACACGAAGCTCCGTCAATCCCGTGTGGGCGATCTCCCGCTCCCGCATCGACCGCGGAATCACCCCGGTCACGCGCCCGCCCAGTTCGAGCACCGTATCCGCAACCATCCCCATCAAACCCACATGCGCCCCGCCGTACACCAGGTCATGGCGCCCGCGCACCAGCGCCTTCCCCAGTCCCCGCGCCGCCTCGATCAAATCCTCGCGGTAGCCCGCGCTGGACCCGCAGAACACGCACACCCGCTTCATGGACGCTCCACCACCCGCGCCGCCAGTTCTCCTTTCGCCAGCCGCACACGGAGTGCAGTGCCTGTGGGAGCCTGCCCTTCTTCCTTCACGACGGCCCCGTCACTGGTCTGCACGATCGCGTAGCCGCGGTCCAGCACGCGCAACGGACTCAGTTGTTTCAGATGCGCCTCGAGGGAGTCCAACCGCCGCAGCGCCCCGGCCACTTTCCAGCGCACCCGCTCCTCCAACCGCGCCGATGCCGCTTCGAGCCGCCGCCGCCCTTCCGCCATCCTTAGCCGCAAATCGAGGCTCCGCAATCTCGCCTCGATCCCATTCAGGCGCTTCCGCCGCGTCGCAACGGCTGCCCGCGCCAGTTCCCGAGCCCTCCCGTCCATCTCATCTACCCGCTGCATGCTCTTCCCCAGCATGCGGTGCAGCGTCCCCCCGGCGCGATCCACGCCGAACTGATGCAATCGCCGCCGTGCCATCGCAATCCGGTATCGCGCCGCCTGATGCAACCGGTTTTCGACCGCCTCCAGCCGCTCCGCCACCTGAGCCCGCGTGCCCACCACCAACTCCGCTGCCGCCGATGGGGTGGGGGCCCGCAGGTCGGCGACGAAATCCGCGATGGTGAAGTCCGTCTCATGGCCCACGGCCGAGACCACCGGAACCTTTGACCCGGCAATGGCCCGCGCCACCGGTTCTTCGTTGAACGTCCACAGATCTTCCACTGACCCGCCGCCGCGGGCGACAATGATCACATCCGCCCAGCCGCCTTCACTGAAATACTGGATGGCGCGGCATACCTGTTCCGCCGAGCCCTCGCCCTGCACCTGCGCCGGGTACAACCGGATGTGCAGCCCGGGAAAGCGCCGCGTCAGTATATTCAGCATGTCGCGGATAACCGCTCCCGAGGGCGATGTCACCAGCCCGATTCGCTTCGGATACGGCGGCAGCGCCCGTTTCCGCGCCGCGTCGAACAACCCCTCCGCCGCCAGCTTTTGCTTCAGTTGCTCAAAAGCGAGTTGCAGCGCCCCAAAGCCTTGAGGCTCGATCGAATCCACCAGCAACTGGTAGCTGCCCCGCGGGGCATACACGTCAATCCTGCCCCGTACCACCACTTGCAGCCCGTCCCGCGGCTTGAAGCGTAGAAACCGCGCCGTCCGCGCGAAGAGCGCACACGAGATTTGCGCCCCCTCATCTTTGAGGGTGAAGTAGATATGGCCGCTCGGTCCCGCCTTCGTTCCCGAGATCTCTCCCACCACCGAGACGGAGCTGAACTCCTCTTCCAAAGCGGCGCGGATTGCCTCGGTTAAGTCGCTGACAGTAAATAACTTTCTGGGAATATCCCATGCCAGGGGAATCTGCACCTTCTCATCCTAACAATTCCCCGCCGGCCCTATCGACCCCATAAGCTTTTTCTATTTGACGGCCTTTTTCCCGTTCGCTACCATCGATGCTTGTACAGGACCATCCCAACGTAGTCTACTGCCGCACAACAGAATACTACGCACCACAAAGCACGGCACACGCGCCGTTTTGTGTGCTGGCGGGAAGGGCGTATCGCAATTAGGAGAGGAAACCCAACTCATGACCCCGAAAGAAGTTCTAGAGTTTGCAAAGAAGAACGAATGCAAGCAGCTCGATATGCGCTTCACGGACCTTCCCGGCCTCCAGCAGCATGTCTCTTACCCCATTTCCCAGCTCAGCGAAGACTCCTTTGAAGAAGGCTTCGGCATAGACGGATCGAGCATCCGCGGATGGGCCGCCATTAATGAGAGCGATATGCTCCTCATCCCCGACCCCGCCACCGCATTCATCGATCCGTTCTTCGAGATCCCCACGCTCGTGATGACCGGCACCGTCATCGACCCCATCACCCGCCAGCATTACGAACGCGACCCGCGCTGGATCGCTCAGAAGGCCGAAAACTATCTTCGCAGCACCAACATCGCCGACACCGCCTTCTTCGGCGCCGAAGCCGAGTTCTTCATCTTCGACAACATTCGCTTTGATCAGAACCAGCACTCCGGCTTCTACTTCATCGACGCCGAAGAGGGCCGCTGGAATTCGGGCCGTGAGAAGGACAACCTGGGCTACCGCCCCCGCTACAAGGAAGGCTACTTCCCCGTTCCTCCCACGGACCACTACCAGGAACTGCGCGGCGAAATGGTCGAGGTCATGCAAAAGTGCGGCCTTCACATCGAATGCCATCACCATGAAGTCGCCACCGGCGGCCAGTGCGAAATCGACCAGCGCTTCGATACGCTCGTCAAGTCCGCCGACAACATGATGACCTACAAGTACTGCATCCGTAACGTAGCGTATCAGTACGGAAAGACGGTCACCTTCATGCCGAAGCCGATCTTTGGCGATAACGGAAGCGGCATGCACTGCCACCAGAGCCTGTGGAGAGAAGGTAAGCCGCTCTTTGCCGGCGACAGCTACGCGGGCCTCAGCCAGCTCGCTCTGTGGTACATCGGCGGCCTTCTGAAGCACTCTCGCGCGCTCTCCGCCATCATTGCCCCCACCACCAACAGTTACAAGCGCCTCGTTCCGGGCTACGAGGCTCCGGTCAACCTCGCTTACTCCCGCCGCAACCGCTCCGCCGCGGTCCGTATCCCGATGTACTCGTCCAGCCCGAAGGCCAAGCGCGTCGAGTACCGGCCGCCGGATCCGTCTTCGAACCCTTATATGGCCTTCTCCGCCCTCCTGCTCGCCGGCCTCGATGGCATCCTCAACAAGATCGACCCCGGCGAATCGCTCGACAAGGACATCTACGATCTCTCCCCCGAGGAAATGAAAAACGTTCCCTCCATGCCCGGCTCTCTCGATGAAGCCCTCACCTGCCTCGACGAGGATCACGGCTTCCTGCTCAAGGGCGACGTGTTCACCGAGGAGTTGATCGAGACTTACATCAACTACAAGCGGAAAAACGAAGCCGAAGCCGTCCGCCTGCGGCCTCATCCCTACGAGTTCTCGCTATACTACGACATCTAAGACCAGATCCTGTTCCGGTTCTCCGAAAGCGGCCCGCGAAAAGCGGGCCGCTTTCTTGTCTCTAATTGCTCCATATGAGCTGCGGCCCTGCCCATCCTCTCAAGCCCGGCATCGGTCGGCGGGCGTGATTGACGGTGAGATGTGGACGCCGGACAAGGCAAGCCGGATCAAGGCCGAACTCCGAGCCGAAGAAGTCCCGCATGCGCTCGCAATGCTCTGGGCAGAGAAAGAGCTGTGCCAAATCCCGGTCGTTTCCATCTTCGAACACCTGGCTCCGGGTCTTGAAAAAATGTTGATGTAGCAGCGGGGATTCCTCTCGTCAACGGCCTCGATCGCGGGCTCGATCATGCCGTTGAACAGTTCAGTGGCGCTTCGGATCGTTGCAAGATCACCGTTCGCGAACCGCTGGAGAATGACCGCCCGATAGCCGCACAGCATATCACGAGGGTGTAATTCAGCGACGGGTGATTCGCGGCCCTCGTTGCTGAGCACGGAACGGAAGATCGCTACCTCGTCTTCGCACAGTGAGGACAAAATGTGAGGGGAAGTGGTGGGCTCGAGAAGACTCGAACTTCCGACCTCCTGCGTGTCAAGCAGGCGCTCTAACCAACTGAGCTACGAGCCCAAAGAACTGACCGATGAAGTGGAGTCCAAATGGCGTCCACCCGGAGTCGAAATGGCGTCCAAATCGAACGGCGCGTAAACCACTCAAAACCCTGCACCCGCAACTCCTTGATCTCGTGACCGTATCGAGGTAGCGCTCTGACCAACTGCGCTGCGGGCCCGCAGGAAGGGTAACCCACAGTGTAACATACGAGAGTTATCATGCAGATCAATTTCACAGGAAAAACAGCCGCCGTGACGGGCGGAGCAAATGGGATTGGGAATGCGGCCGGGCGTGCTTTTGCGGAGGCCGGGGCAAAGGTGTTCCTATTGGATCTGGAGAAAGAGAACCCGCGGGCGGCTGCGGAGAGGATAGGGGGCGAGGCGCGGGGCATTTCGATCGATGTGCGGCGTCGCGAGTCGATTGAGAGCGCGTTCGCGGAGATCGGAGCACTGGACGTAGTGGCGGTGAATGCGGGAATTGCTCCCATGGCGACGATTGAGGACACGAGCGAGGAACTGTGGAGGCGGATGCTCGATGTGAATCTGACGGGAGCGTTCTATACGGTCCAGGCAGCGGCACGGCGGATGAAGGAGCGAAGGGCAGGGGCGATTGTATTGACCGCATCGACGAACTCGTATGACGGTGAGGCGTCGCTAATTGCGTACAACGCGTCGAAGTCAGGAATCCTGGGGATTCTGCATACGGCGGCCAACGAACTCGGACCATACAGGGTGAGAGTAAACGCCGTCTGTCCGGGCTTGATTCATACACGGCTCACGGAGCCATATTACGCACAGCCGGACGCATTGCAGGAATATTTCCGGCACATCCCGATGGGAAGGGGCGGGTCACCCGAGGAAGTTGCGAATGCGATCCTGTTTCTCGCTTCTCCGGCAGCCAGTTTCATTACCGGCGCGGCTTTGCTGGTGGATGGAGGGCAGATGGCGTGCAAGTACAGCCTGTGGAATGAAACGACGGCGGAGTTTCGCAAAGATCACTGGCAATTAAGATAGAGACCCGAAGGGCCTCCGGTTTGACGGGAGGCCCCTGCTCAAAGCGGATTACTTCTTGCGATGGACGGGAGCTTTCCGAACGCCCGTGGCCTTCTTGGCGGGCGGCGGGGCCGCAAGCGCGGGCCAGCCGTCCACATCATCCTTCTGAACCTCGAAGGTCAACATGAAGGGATCCTTGGTGAAGGCCTTCGCGACGCCCTTGAACTGAACCTCTGTTTCGGGTTCCGCCCTGCCCTTGAGGGGCGCGTCGAGTTTGAGAGTGACTTCACCAGCGGACCCCGCGGCGCTTTGATCGGTATCGAGGAGCAGAACAAGTTCCTTGGGGTTCACCGCGGGCTTCATTGAAACGATCTTTCCTTTGAGCTTTTCGTATTCGGTATCAGGAATCTTGCCGGGCAGCAAAGCATCCTTCATGGAGTTAAAGAACTGGTCTCCGTTCTCTCCGGTGAGTTCCTTCTTGAGGTGCATCCAGTATGCGAGTTGAGGGTTGCTCTTCTTGAACTGCTCTTCCTTGTCGAAGGCGATCTGCGCAGCAGTCTTGATGACAAACCCACTCGGGGGAATCGCTTTGTCCATGGCCAACTGCCGCAAATCCTTAAGCCCGGCATCGTCCTGGCCGTGGTAGCTGGTGTAGGCCTTGACGAAGAAGTCATCGACCTGTTTGCGATTGGCATTCGGGAGTCCCCCTTTGTCCTGAGGGAGGGTGGCGGCGCGGGCGAGATAGAAGAGCGCATCAGAGGAACGCTCGGCCTTCTTCATGGCGCGGATGACGGTGTACATCCAATAGGCAATCTCGCCGTCATTGGGGTTCTTTTCGAGCGCCCTCTTGAACATGCCCTCGGCTTTTTCATTATCCTTGCGGGACATGGCAACCCACCCGAGGGTCTTGAGGCCGAGAACCTCCATGTCGGCGCGGGCTTTCTTCCACTGGTCATCGGTGGATCCCGCCGGCTTGCGGTCAGCAGCGAAGACCTTGTCGGCGTCGTCAACGAGCTTGGAGGCAGCTTTTTCGCCGGTATCGAGGGCATCGGGCGACGTGTTGTTCAGCTTGGGCGTCATTGAGGTGATCCAGTAGAGGGACGTCACATCCAACGGATCGATGGCCAGGATTTGCTGCGCCGTGCTGATGAGTTCAGGGAACTTGCCCAACTGGGCGTAGGCATTGACGGTGAGAGTCAAGCCTTCTTTCTTAAAATTGGACTCGGGATACTTCGCTTGCCAGGCCTTGATTTTTTCCAACTTCTTGTTGGGATCCGGCTCTTTGGCCATGTCCTGAAACATGTCGAATTCCGCGCGGTCCTTCCACTGTGACTTCTGCTCCTGGGCCGCCGCAACGCTTAGCAGCAGACAGGTGATCCCTAAGATCCTGACAGCTTTCAAGAACACCGTAACCTCCTCACAATCCGATCAACTTTGTTATCGCTCGCCCAAACATCGCCAAATGCGGCGGTTAAGCCTCTCGTGAGCAACTGCTTGCGCAAATGCGGAGTATACCGGAATCACTGGAAAGTGTGCAACCTGGAGACAGCCGCGTCGCGGCGGCAGCGACAGAAATCCCGATCACATCCTTCCCCCTATACTCACTTAGATGTCAACCACTGTTTCCGGGTTCCCGAGGCCACCCATCCGCTCGCGACGAATTGCCTGGTAACCCAAAAGCGCCAGCACTGCAACCCAAGCCACCACGCTGACCCCAGCCGCAAGAAGCGTTTCCGCCGGCGGCCGGTAGTCGAGAACAATCGTACCTTCAGAACCCGCAGCCGGCTGCAGGAACAGGTAGCCTACGCGGTCTCGCTCCACTTTGACGGGGCGGCCTTCCTGGAAGGCGCGCCACCCCCTATCATAATTCATCAGGACGGAAACGCCCATGCCCGTGGGTATGGCGCCCCCGGAAATGAGAAGACGCGAGGGGCCATCCCAATCGGCGACAAGGACAGGGCGGGCGGGATCGTCGATGGCGGAAAGAAAATGCGCCATGGCAGCGGGGTTCCAACCTTCGGCGAGTTCCTGAGGGCGCACGTAGTGGGCAAGGGAGCGGAATGGGACGCGGAAGATGCGGTCGCCGGAGGCGTCATAGACCTTTTCGAGAGCGGACTCAAAACGCGCCGGATTCTTCAAGTCGCGATAGTACTCTTCGGAGCCTTCACCGTGCACGACGAGATATTGAACGCCCATGGCATGCAGAATGGCAAGGGAATCGGCAACCGCATTGGCGGGATTCACGCCGGCGAGCGATCGAAATCGATAGTCCCAGTCGACGGGGATGCGGTTGGTGAGACCGGACTCAAAGGTTCCGCTGGTCTGGTGGAGATCGAACCACGAGTTGAGATGGAAGCGGAGGCCTCCGGAAACATAGGCGCGGCCGCTAGTGGGATGCGCGGAGAGCCAGTGGGCGATGCGGTATTCCGCAGTTTCTTGCTTGGGCCGCAAAGCCCATCCCGAGTAGCCCTCGCGTAGGAAACGCCCGGTCTGGGGGACAGCCTGAATCACGAGAAGAGAGGCGGCGAGAATGACGCAGAAACGGTTGACGCCTCCGCCTGCGTTCCATCCGGAGCGGAGCCATTCGACGACAGCAAGCGTGAGGAAAAGTTCCATTTCGAGGGCATAGCGGCGCGATTCCGGAATGACATCGATTCCATGCGCATAGAAGCATTCGGCGAATGCGGCGAAGACGAAGGCGCAGAGAGTGACGAAGCAGAGGTAGCGGGATTGTGGGGCTTGGCGGAACCCGAGCCAGATGAGGAGCGCTCCGGCGGCGATGAGGGCGAGGGCAAGCCGCTGATGATCTTCGATCTTGTAGCCGAAAGAGTCTTTGGGCCAGTTGAAGGCAACTGTTTGAATGAAAGTGGGAGTGAGCCAAAAAGCCGCCAGAGCATAGCCCAATGCGGCGGCGGCGAGAACTCGCGAGTGGCGAAAATCCTTTGCGCGGGCGTATGCGGCCATCAGGAGGAGGACGCTGATAGCCAGAGCGAACGCGGCAATCCACTGGGTGAGTGCAACGGCGGCGAGACCAAGCGCGCCGGCTGCCAGCGCAGCGAATCCCGGGGTGCGCGCCGCCTTGAGGACACCAATGAGGGCGAGCGGGATCAGAGTGAGGCCGGCATTGTGAGGACCTTCTCCGTACTTGACCATCACCTGGAGGCGCCATGGGATGGAGAGGATGCCGCGATCGTTGTCGATGGTCTGAAAGAGATCGTAGGAGGGAGAGCAGAGTGAGTAGCCGGTGGCGGCAAGAAACGGCCACCAGCGGCTTCCGGAGGCGTAAGCGGCAAAGAGGAAGAGTGCCACAGGACCGAAAGAGGCGAAGATGGCGGTGACAATGCGGTAAGCATGCAGCGCATCCAGTTGAGGATGGATCCACAGCAGGCCAGCCACCAGGTAGGGGACAGTGGGAAGGTATGTCTGATTGGCGGGAAGTCCGCAATAGATGGTGGGATTCCATCCCCAGGGATTCGGATTGACGGAGAAGAAGCGGGCGATTCCGGCATAGCCGCTTTCAATAGACCCGCGATAGGGTTGCTCGCCGCCCCGAAACAGTGGGCGGTTGATCCACACATTCCCGGCAAAAAGCAGACCCGCCAGCAGTGCGATGAGGAGATTGTCACGGCCTCTCACCAGACCCTCCGCGGCCGCCGAAGCAGCCAGAATAGAGCGAGCGCGGTGAGAAGTGTGACGATGCGGCCGAACACGTTTTCGAGCGGGAGTTGAAAAACGAGTTCAATGTCATGTGCGCCGGGGGGCGCGTCGATGCGCAGAAAACCAAGCTGCGTGCGGCGAACGGGGAGTTCGCGGCCATTCGACCAGGCTCGCCACGGGGAGTTGTAGGCAACCTGCACAAAAAGCGTTTGACCTTCGCGGAGCGCGGCCTGAAGGCGCAACTTGTCCGTGCCTTCCCATCGGGTGTGCGTGGGCGAATCGGGACCGTTCTCGAGAAGATTGGCGAGAGCGTTCAACTGCTCTTTGTTGGGGTCTTCGGGAAGCAGAGGCAGGGCGTCGAGACGAGCCGTTTCCACGACGCGCGCGAGGCTGGGATAACGGCGCGGGACTTTGTAGACAAAGTCTCCCTCGCCGTTGTCATAGACAGTTTGAAGGAGCCCCTGGAATTTCTTCGGGTGGACGACATCTTTGTATGGTTCCTGGCTGCGTTGATCATGGATGATGGCAAGATCGACGCCGGCGCAAAGCATCCAGGCGATGCCGAGTTCGGCGTCGTCACTGCCGCCAAGTTGCCAGGTGGCTGGTTGGACCACGGGATTCAGAAGGCCCTGCTCCGAACCTCCGCCGAGTTCCGCCAAATCATACCAGGCGTCGTACCAGAAGCGGACGGAACCCGTGGTATAGGCGCGGGCAGCCGGCATGTTCTTCGCGATCCAACTGGTAATGCGATATTCGACGCGGGCCTGGTAGTTTTCGTCAGGCAGGTAGATGTTCCAGGCGCCAGTGATGTACTTGCGGACGGAGTGGAAGAGGAGGAAGACGAGCACGGCCACCAGAGCATAGCGCAGGGCAGGCCATCTCAATATTTTTTGATAGAGGGAGCCGAACTCTCCCGCCCAGAGCCGGCGCAGAATCTCGGCTCCGGCGAGAATGATGATCAGGTCGAGTTCCGGAATCATGCGGGTGGGTTCGCCAATTACACGGAATTTCAGATAGTAATTTCCGATTACATTGAGAAAAAAGAAGACGAAGGCGCCCCAGAGGAAGACCGCGTAGGCGCGTTCCCGGCGGCCCCGCGCCCACCTCTCGGTGAGCTTCATGTACACAATAGCGAGAACGAGAACGGCCCAAAGGGACCAGCGGTTGCCGCGCTCGGAGACGAACCGCATGTTGTTCAGGGTCACATGAACATAACTGGGCACAAGCCAGAAAGCGCACAGTCCGTAACTGATAACGGCGATAGCGAACGCACGCAGAAAAATGCGGTTGTCGAGATGAGTGATCCACCAACTCCAAACCAGGATTGGAAAGAGAATGGCCAGGGCCGTGGCTCCGTAGAAATTATGGGAGACGACGAGGGCAGCGGCGATGGAGGCGGCCGCAATCCAGCCTGCTTTACCGGAGCGGAAGGCAAGAATAGAGAAGGCCAGCGCGAACCCGAGGATAGCGACAGCCGACATGTGCGGGCCTTCGCCGTAACGAACGAGCGCGCCCAGCCTCTGCGGTTCCGACCAGGATGCCTTGGCGTCGGCGCGAATTTCGCCGATGAGGAGGAACGTTGGGCTAATGGCGGCAACGGCGAGAGCGGCGACGATTGCGAACATTCGCGACTTGCCGCCGGTGCGGGAGAGCACGTAAACGCCGGCGATGCCAAGGGCGTAGAGGAGTGCGACATAAAAGTGGTAGGATTGCGCGGGCGTGCGGCTGGGAAAAAGCACGGTCTGTACGGCTGTGCCGTAGCGGAGAGCGGGCGGGTAGATGTAATCGAAACGGGTTCCGGTATACCACAGAGGCTGCCAGCGGGGATGGGGCCAGTGGTCCCGCAGGAAACGGGCATCGGAAATGAAAGTGCTCTCGATGGAGGACCACCTATCGGAATAGTTCGTCTGGAACAGGGGCCAGATGAGAGCGGCGGCGAAGGTGAAGACAAGGAGGGAATCGAGCACCCATCCGAGGGTGCGATTCCTGAGGATGGCAGGAAGCATTATTTCTTTTCCGAGAAGGCAATCTCGACGCGTGTACCTGTTTGCGCCTTGCTAAGAGTGACGAGGGCAAAGCGCCCGAGTTCGGCATTCGAGACGTTGAGGATGGCGGTGGTAATGGAATCGTCGAGATTCATGAGGTTGCTGGAGACTTCGAAGCCTTTGTTGCGGAAAGCGTTTTGATAGAAGAGGACCACGCGGACGAGATCGTCCGTGGAGAGCAAGGTAGCGTTTCCGGAAAGCCCGCCCGAGGATGGCTGTTCCACGCGAAAATCAGGCTTCACCGGCACCCAGGATGGGACAACATGCCCCCTAGAGTGAGAAACGAGGGGAAGGGCTTCGAATTGTTGCCTGCTACGCTGCTGATAGAGGAGCCCGGCAAGGAATCCGGGCATGGCAAGAAAGCAGGCGCTCCAACCGGCCACCCAAATCCAGGCTCGCCGTTTGCGGACGGGCTTCGGCCGCGGTTCCCACTCATCGGGAGGATGAGGCGGCACTGCGTTCGTCATTCATGAATGATAGCAATGGCGCTCAGGCGAGCGCGTGCGCGTGATTCTGTATCTTACGCATGCCCTCTGCGATGCGGTCCATGTCTGTGCGGGGACCAAGGAGCACAGTCTGCGTAAACCAGACGGCGTCGTCGCAGAGCTTGTCGTTGTCGGGACAGTGGTTGCGAGCAGCCCAATTTTTCAAGTCAGCCTCGGCGAAAAGCCGCTGGAATCCGCGGGAAGCGAAGGCGGTTTGGATGAGACGGGCTTTGTTGAGCGGCCGATATCCGGAGGAGGTCGGGATGCCTTCGGCGGCGAGCGCCTTGAGGAACTTGGAGCGGGGGAGATCCGCAAACTTCGACTTATCGTAGCGGAGCATGTAGAGATGCCAGGCATTGCGAGTGCAGCCGTCATGGAGGCGGGCCGGGATAATGCCGGGAATCTCCTTCAGGAGGCTGGTGAGGTAGCGGGCATTGGACTCGCGGATCTTGTACTGCTCCTCGAGGCGGGTCATCTGGGCAACGAGCAGAGCGGCCTGAAATTCCGTCATGCGGAGGTTCAGACCTGGCGCGCGATACGAGTCAAAACCGGATGGGCCACCGCCGTGGCTGCTGTGACTGTTGTTGTGGAAGGCCGAGCAGCGCTGGAAAAGGTCGCTGTCAGCGGTAAGAACCGCCCCGCCTTCGCCGGAGTTAAGATTCTTGGATGCCTGGAAGCTGAAGCATCCGGCGAGACCATAGGTGCCAACCTTGCGATCCCGCCATTCGCCCAGATGGGCCTGACAGGCATCTTCCAGCACCGGGACGTTGTGCCTGGCTGCGGTGGCGAGGATGGCATCGAGATCCACGGGAGCGCCGCCCACGTGGACCGGGATAATCGCCTTCGTGCGCGGAGTGATGGCGGCTTCCAGTTTGCGGGCGTTCATCTGGAAGGTGTCGGGGTCGCTATCCACGAAGACGGGCATGGCGTGCTTTTCGAGGATGACGTTGAGGGTGGCCACAAACGTATAAGGCGGAAGGATAACCTCATCGCCCGCCGTGACGTCCATGGCGGAGAGGGAAGTGAGGAGCGCGGAGGTGCCGCTGGAGGTAGCGAGGCAGTGCTTCGCGCCCGTGAGTAGTTCGTATTTCTGCTCGAAGCTACGGACAGCATTGCCGCTTCCGCGGTACCAATTGCCGCTGCGGAGGACTTCCAGCAGAGCCTTCTCTTCAGTCTGGCCGAAGATGGGCCATTTGCGCGAGCCTTCGAGTTTCACAGGAGCACCGCCGAGCAAAGCGGGCTTTCCGGTGGTATTCGCCAGGGCACTGGCGGAACTGAGGGCGGCGGTTGCGCCCAGGAAGCGACGACGGTTCATGGGGCCATGATAGCGCGATGGCGGAAATAAGCAAGGGCCTCATCGACAGACTCATGGAGAGGCCTGCCGGTATCGATGCGGCAGGCGGGGTAAGGTATCGGTTCCCATTTGGCGAGTTGATCGTGCAGGAGGCGGGCGTCACGATTGCGGGCTGGGTGGGAGCCGGAGAATCGATCGGCTTCCATGCGGGCGAGGGCGGTTTCGGGCGGGCAGACGCATTCGATGATTTCGAAATGCGTGGGAAGGCTCAATGCGAATTCGCGAACCAAGTCCACCTGGTTGAGCCGGGAATGGGTACGGCCATCCAGGAAGATGACGCGGTGCGGGTTCTTTTCGAAATGCCAGCGAACGGCCTCGAGCATGAGGCGAATGACAAAATCGTCCTGGGCAGTGGTGTACTCGGTGGTGTCTCCGGGAAAGAGCGCAGCGCGGACGAGATCCTTATCGAGAACAATGGCTTGAAGATGGGGCGCCAGGGCACGCGCGAGGGTGGATTTGCCGCTGCCGGGAAGGCCTCGCAAGAGGACGATCATTCAGGCAAGCATACCCCGGATGACTTGGCCGTGCACGTTAGGTGAGACGGCGGCGCAGGCCGTTGTGATTAGATAGCCGGGCCCAGGGCATGGGATTATTTTTCTATGCTACTCCGGCGCGGCATTCTCTGGCTGACTTTGTGCACCTCTCTGTATGCAGAGACAGTAGCGGGGCTGTGGCACGCCGCGGTGAAGGCGCCATCAGGGGAGGAGGCGTATTTCGATCTGGAGGTGACCAGCCAGGATGGCGGGTGGCAGGGGATGCTGATCAATGGCCGGGATCGCAATGTCTCGTCATCAGGGACGTTCGATGGACGGAAGCTGCGGCTGGACTTCAACTACTGGGATGGGCGGTTGGAGGCGGACTTTGAAAACGGAGAGTTGCGGGGAGCGTTCACGCGGCAGTACCGGAAACAGATTCTGGTACGGCCGTTCCGGGCGCGGCGTACTCCGCTGGCGGTTCCGGCGAGCGCGCCGGAAGTAGACGCTGGCGGGGAGTGGCTTCTGGATGTGGTGGAGGACGGCAGGAAAGAGTTCTGGCTGGCGTCATTTGCGCAGGACGGAGCAAAGCTACAGGGAGTGTTGATCCCGGTTTCGGGCGATTACGGGATGCATACCGGTTTTGTGGACGGGAATCGGATTGTGCTGACGCATTTCGACGGCATCCGGGCGACGATTCTGGAAGCGCGCGTCTCGAGCGGGCGGTTGGAGGGAACACTGAAAGGCAGCGTCAACGCGACGGTGACGGGGCGGCGCGCGGACAAGGCAAGCGATCAGGAACTGGATTCGAGTTCGTATACCACGATGAAGAATCCGAAAGAAGCCTTTCGGTTCTCGTATCCGGATTTGGAGGGGCGCACGGTGTCTTCCAGCGATGCCAGGTTCCGCGGGAAAGCGGTGGTGGTCGCGATTACAGGATCGTGGTGTCCGAATTGTCACGATGAAGCAACGGTCCTTCGTGAGTTATATGAGCGCTACCATGACAGGGGACTGGAGATTGTCGCGCTGGGTTTTGAATACACGGGAGAGAAGGAGCGGGATTTGCGGCAGTTGCGGCTTTTCGCAGAGAAGTACAAGCTCCCGTATCCGGTGCTGCTTGCGGGCGCCACGGAGAACGCGGAACAGGCGCTCGAGCAACTACACAACTTCCGCGCATACCCGACGACGCTGTTTATCGGAAGGGACGGGCTGGTACGGCGAATCCACGCGGGTTTCGAGGGGCCGTCCACAGGGGCGCGCTACGCCGGATTGAAGCAGGAAATGACGCAATGGGTGGAGAGCCTGCTGGCGGAATAAAGTATGAACCCGCTGGAAATCATTTTCGGACTGGTTCTGGCCGGTCTGGGGGTTGCTGTTCTGGCCAAGCGGCTGGACCAGCCGTATCCGATCGCGCTGCTGCTGGCGGGACTGGCGCTTGCATTCCTTCCCGGAGTGCCTACGGTGCGGCTGGACCCGCAATTGGTCTTTTACGTTCTGCTGCCGCCGATCTTGAGTGAGGCGGCCTACTTCACCTCATGGCGGGATTTCGTGATGTGGCGGCGCCCGATTCTGCTGCTGGCTTTCGGATTGGTGACGGCGACGAGCGCGGTGGTGGCGGCGATTTGCGTGTACTTCATTCCGGGGATGAACTGGGCCACGGGATTCGTGCTGGGAGCCATAGTCTCGCCGCCGGATGCGGCGGCTGCTACATCGATCATGCGCGGATTGGGCTTGCCGCGGCGGATTGTACAGGTATTGGAGGGGGAGAGTCTTGTCAATGACGCCGCGGGGTTGACGGTGTATCGCTTCGCGGTGGCGGCGGCGGCGACGGGGGTGTTCTCGTTGTCGAATGCGGCAGCTACATTTGTGTGGATCGCGGCGGGTGGAATCGCGGTGGGCATGCTGCTGGGGTTTCTTAATGTGCGCATCTATCCCTGGCTGAAGGACCCGGAAGTGGAGGTGCTCTCGACATTCATCCTGAGCTACCTCTCTTACTTCGCAGCGGAAACGATGCACACGTCGGGAGTCCTGGCCGTGGTTGCCTCCGGCCTGCTGCTGGGATGGCACGCACCGGAGTTGTTCAGCGCCAGAGCACGGATTCGCGCGGAGGCGGTGTGGCAGACGGTGATCTTCCTGATCAACGTGATCATCTTCATCCTGATCGGACTGCAGTTGCCTGAGGTGGCGGGCGAGTTGCAGGGCTATCCGGTGGAACAACTCGCAATGTGGTGCGTCGTGGTTTCGGCCGGCGTCGTTGCGATCCGAATGATATGGGTGTTTCCCGGCGCGTACCTTCCGAGGATACTTTTCCGCAGGATCCGGGAACGGGAACCGCGCCCCTCGTGGCAGCAGGTGACGGTGGTGGGGTGGACGGGACTGCGCGGAGTGGTTTCGCTGGCCGCGGCATTGTCGCTGCCGCATGAGACGGCGGGCGGACTTCCCTTCCCTTACCGGAGCCTGCTGCTGCTGCTGACGTTCGCGGTGATTGTTTCCACGCTGGTGGTGCAGGGACTCACGCTGCGGCCATTCGTAAAGATGCTGCGGCTTCCGGTGGACCGATCGAGCGAAGAGGAACAATTGGCGGCGCGCATTCATTCGACCGGGCGCGTGCTGGAGCGCATTGCGGATTTGGAGAATGGCAAAGCTGCCCCGGCAGTGGTGATGGAACGGATTCGCGGCTACTATACGGACCGGTTGGCGGAGTTGAGAGCCCAACTGGAGATAGAGACGGGAACGGACGCCCCACCGAAGCCAGAGGAGTTTCAAAGCATAGCCGAACAGCGGGTGTGGTGGGAACTGGCGCGTACCGAGCGGGAAGCGGTGGTTTCGCTACGGCGCAGCCGGCAGATCGGTGACGAAGCGATGCACCGGATCGAGCGGGACATCGACCTGCTCGAGGCGCGGATTATCCCTCGGTAGCGTCTCCGCGGAGCGCGTTCTTGAACTCCTTGATGCCTTGACCAAGTCCTTTACCGAGCCCGGCGAGTTTGCTGGGGCCGAAGAGGAGCACAGCGATGGCAACGATGACCAGAAGTTCGGGGAGTCCGATGGATTCCATGAGCGGTACCTCACTTTCAGAGTAGCGCCCGCGCCGCGCAGAGTCATCGCTTCAGAGATCGCCTTGCGGGGTTATTTCCCGGGCTGATTTTGGTTATCGGGCGCGGCGGATGGGGCGGCGTCCGGATTGGAAGACAACCTTTGCAGGCCGGGCGGATTGCTTTGACGGCATGACGATGACGGAGGCGTTGGCGTGGGTCTCCGGCAGGATATCGGGAGACACCTCGCGATGCGTCAGGCGAACGTCAAGGGTACGCTCGATGCGGCGGATGTCGGAGCGTTCCGAGCGCGTGCCAAAAGTGGAGGCAACGCCGCGCACGCCGGCACGGCCGGTGCGTCCGACGCGATGGATGAAATCCTCGGGAACCTGGGGCAGGTCAAAGTTCACGACATGGGAGATGCCGTCGACGTGAATGCCACGGGCCGCGACATCGGTAGCTACGAGGACTCGGTACTCCCCTTGCTGGAATCCACGAAGGGCCCGGTTGCGCTGGCTCTGGGTGCGGTCGCCGTGAATGCTGGCGGTCTTGACGCCCGTGCGGGCGAGTTTCTTGGCCAACCGGTCCGCTCCGTGCTTAGTGCGGGCGAAGACAAGGAACGAACCGTCCTCCTGCTTCAGCATGTGCTGGAGGAGGCCGAGTTTGCGATCCTGCTCGACTTCATAGAAGTGGAGATCGACATGATCCGAAGGACGGGTGGTGGAACCGACGGCGACGCGGACCGGATTGGTCAGGTACGCGTGAATGAGATGGGCGACAGAAGTTTCGATGGTGGCGGAGAAGAACATTGTCTGGCGATCGGCAGGCACGGCTGCGATGATCTGCTTGATGGTGGGCAGGAAGCCCATATCGAGCATGCGGTCGGCTTCATCAAGCACGAGGTTGCGGACACCGCCGAGTTTGACGAGTTTGCGCTGGAGAAAATCGGAGAGCCGGCCGGGAGTGGCGATGAGCACCTGGGCGCCCTTGCGGATGTTCTGGAGCTGAGTCTGTTCGTTCAATCCACCGACGACAACCGCCGCGCGGACGCCGGTTCCAGCGGCAAGCTTGGCAAAGGTTTCGTGGATCTGAATGGCAAGTTCCCGCGTGGGGGTGAGGATGACCGCGCTCACGCCGAGAGTCAGCGTCTTGGCGTTGAACGAATTCAACAGTGGAAGGACAAAGGCCAGGGTCTTGCCGGTGCCGGTTTGGGCGGTGGCAACCACATCGCGGCCTTCGAGGGCGGGCGGAATGGCTTGCGCCTGCACAGGGGTAGGTTGGACGAAGCCATGGCGGCTGAGGTTGGCCTGCAAGGCTGCAGATAGAGTGAAGTCAGAAAAAGTATTCATTCAGTAGTTTTGTTTTGGGAAGGGGAATCAGCGACTAGTCAGAGGTAAAACGGAGAGTGCGGATCTACTTCCAGTACATATTGAGTATAACGCGTTTTGGGGCGCGCTGCTCGCCCGGCTACCGGCCCAGTTGCTGCTCAGGCAGCCATGGCTTCATACGCGCTTCGGATCGGGGTGCACCCAGGGACCGCGATAGGGGCGGCGCAGCATAGCGTTGGCTTCATTATCATTGCGGATCTGCCTGGCAACAGGGTCCCAGCTGAGGGAACGGCCAAGTTTCATGGAGAGGTTCGCCATGATGCAACTGGAAGCCGAGATGTAGCCCTGCTCGATGTCGGCGACGGGGCGGGAGCGTGCGTCGATGGCGGCGAGGAAATCGCGCATGTGGCCCCGGATGGCGGGAGCAACGTGGCGTTCGAGGTCCTTTTCGGTGCGGTCTTCGGGGTACTGCTCAAACTCGTAGGTGACGTCTTTATGAACAGGGTCGCCCTTCATGGGGATGAAGTCGTAGCTCATGACACTGGCTTTGAGGGTGCCTTTCTCGCCGTAGAAGGTGGCTCCCCAGGGATACTTGGGATCGGGCGGATGTCCCCAGGAACGATGCTGCCAGACCACCTTGAGTTTGTCGAAATCGAAGATGGCGGTTTGCGTATCGGCGATGTTGGCCTTGCTGCCCTGTTCGACGAGAATGCCTCCGGAGGAGGAGATGGTTTTGGGCCAGCCGAGATCGAGCATCCACCGGACCATGTCGAGCATGTGGACGCACATGTCGCCCATGATGCCGTTGCCGTACTCCATGAAGGCCCGCCAGCGTCGCGGATGGACCAGAGAATTGTAGGGCCGCATCGGGGCGGGCCCGGTCCACATTTCATAGTCCAGATACGGGGGAGGGGCGGTATCCGGCGGGTTCTCGCGGGCGCGCATGTGGTAGTAGCAGTAGATCTCGACCAGACCGATTTTGCCGAGCTTGTCTTCCCTGAGGAATCGGTCGCGGGCTTCGATGAGGTGGGGGGTGCTGCGGCGCTGCATGCCTACCTGAACCACGCGATTGTACTTGCGCGCGGCGGCGAGCATGGCTTCGCCTTCGACGACATCGACGCTGACAGGCTTCTGCACCCAGACGTCAACGCCGGTCTTGCAGGCCTCAATCATGGGTAGGGCGTGCCAATGGTCGGGAGTGTCGATGAGGACGATGTCGAGGTCCTTCTGGCGCAGCATTTCGCGATAGTCGCCGAACGTACGCGGCTTCTTCTTTGAAGCCTGCCGGGTGGAGACAATCTCAGCAGCTTCAGCGAGCATGTTCTTGTCGACATCGCAAAGAGAAACGACTTCGACGGGAGCCACCTGGATGAGGCGCAGCAGGTCGCACTTTCCGTACCAGCCGCTGCCGATCATGCCGACCCGGCGGGGCTTCTGATAGGCGTAGGAGGGAGCGAGCGCGGCGGCTGCCGCGGTGGTGGTTTGAAGGAATTGACGCCGGTCCATGAATCTTACTTCCAAGGGAAAGTATATTCTGTCTGGTACGGAAATGACACCGAAGCAATTGGAATCGCAGGCACGGGAGACGCTGCGAAAGGCGGCGGACCCAAAGGTGGCGGAGGGGGCAAGGATGTATTTCAAGCGTTGGGAGAAGGTGTTCTTTCACGGCATCAGAACCCCTGATTTGCGGTTGATCGAGCGCGGGTTATATCAGCAGGTGAAGGGTTGCTGGAGCCACGCGGAAATTGTGGAATTCGCCGGTCGAATGGTGCGGAACCGCTTCAACGAGGAGAAGGCGGTGGGTTTGATCATGCTGGGGCGTGATTGGAAGCGGTATGAGCGGGACCTGCTGGCGACGGCGCGAGGGTGGCTCGAAGAAGACCGCTGCGGTGACTGGTCGCTGACGGATCTGCTATCCACCAAAGTGCTGGCTCCGCTGATCCGGCGGTTCGACGGGATGGAGGAGGAGATCCGGGAATGGTGGAGAGCAGAGAATCTGTGGGTGAGGCGGGCAGGCGTGGTTTCGTTCGTGCCTCTGGTTCGGGACGCGCGTTATCAGGAGTTGGCTTACGGGGCGGTGACGGCGCTGGCGGGGGATAGGGAAGATCTCATCCAGAAAGCGTGCGGCTGGCTTCTGCGAGAGGCCGGAAAGAAGGATGAGGGGCGGCTGGAACAATATCTGCTGCGGCAGAAAAACGCATTGGGCAGGACGACCGTGCGTTATGCAATTGAACGCTTTCCCGAGGAGAAGAGGAAGCGGCTGCTCGCAGCGACCAGAGGGTGAGTTCACCTTCGTTGGGCACGAAGAGTAGCGAAGACGAACCAGGCGAAAGTCGCACCGAGCAGCAGGTTGCGGTAGGTCTGCACGTCGATATTGCCCCAGAAGTAGGCGAGGGCGGAGTAGAGGCCGGCAGCGAGGGACAGAAGAGCGAGAATCAGCAGCATAGTCAGACGGACCTCCGGTTCAGGTTCAGAGCGACGTAGGCGATGATGGCCGCAAAGTAGCCGGGCAACCAGCGATAGAAGAGGTGCAGCGGCATAACGGCGCAGAGGGCCAGCGTGCCGATCCAGACAAACAAGACTTTCCAATTGAGAACCAGGCCTCGGGTTTCGGCTTCGTACTTGGGGATGCCGAGCTTGGGAAAGATCCAATGTTCGGCGAAGACGACGGCGCCGATGGGCATGAGCACCAGGCCATAGATGGCCACGTAGTCGAGCAGACGGACGAAGAAGACCGGGAAGCAGGCAAGGAAAGAAGTGATGAGTCCGGTGTAAAGCGTAAGTTTCCAGCGTGGCCAGTTTGGGGTAACAGATTGAAGCGCCAATCCGGCGCGATAGATGGTGGGGTTAGCGGTGGTCCACCCGGCGATGACGACAGCGAGGACGCCGGCGAGGCCCGCAGATGTGTAGGCCATGCGGCCGGGGTCCATGGAGCGGTCGACGCCGGCCACCATGATACCGGAGCAAACCCAAGCCAGGAAGTGGCCGGGGAAGATTCCGGTGGAGGTCAGCAAGCCATAGGACCAGTGTTTGGCGTAGCGGAAAAGCGCCATGTCAGACAGCCCGATGTGCATGGCGAGGTTCGCAAACCAGGCGAAGAACGCAATTTGCCAGAAGCCGAATTGTTCCTGGCCGGGGACCGGCATTCCGTTCCAGACCTTCGTCCGCATGACTTCGTACAGATTGTCGAAGTTGGTATGAACGCCGAGCGCGGGAAAAGTAGCGATTGCGCCGGCGATGAAAATGAGAAAGAGCCAAGGGGAGCAGACCTGGGCAAAGCGGCTGAGGGCGGCAAAGCCGAGCACGGCGAGGATGGTGAAGAGAACACCGATGAAGACAGTGATCGCCACCCATTCCACGCTGTTCGGGAGAACATCGTTGAGCGCGGGAGTGGGGATACCGAAGCCGATGCCGATGGCGGTGGCGGAGACGGAGATCATGGCGCCGGCGAGGATGCAGTACAGCAGGGCGTTGGCCACGTTGTAGATGAGAGTCAATCCGGGTCCGGCGGTGCGGCGCAGGTACCAGTAGAGTGTGAGGCGCGTGCGTACGGCGATGGGAGCGCAGATAAAGGTCCAGGAAAGGACAGCCAGGATATTACCGAGGAGAAGGCCGAGCAGCAGGTCGCGGGCATGAACGCCGTGAAGCACGAAGAATGCTCCGATGACGAATTCCGTGGCGGCGACGTGTTCGCCCGCGAATAGACCGGCAAAACGGGAAGCAGGCTGCAATTTGTCCAGGTGAACCGGTTCGCGGTCGAACTCATTGAGTTCATCCATCTTCGCGACGAGGCTGGCGACTTTGGAGGACATGGAAGGGGCCATGTTACCAAATGGCGTGGCGCGGCAAGACCTGGTCAGGCGAGGGAGAGCAGTTCTTCGAGAACCTGTGTGTAGAAGTCATCGGAGGCTCTACGCACTGAGCGTTCCTGATGATCGGGGTAGGCGAGATGTTCCAATTCATGCAGAAGGACAGTGAGGAGGGCGGTTCGGAAATGAGAGTGATCGAAGCCGGCGAGTGATTCGGCGGCGGTGGTCCGCAGGGGGTGAGGACGCCAGCCGCGGATAGCCTCCCAAGCGAGGTCGATTTCACCAAGTCTGCCGCCAAGATCGCCGGCGAGAGATCGCGTCAGGCGGGACTCCGTGCCCGCGGGGTGGTGATGGCCAAGGCATGTGCAGATGTTGTGAGGGCGGAGTTGCACGACAACGATGGTGGGGAGCCTGCACATCATGTCGAGGTAGGGCGTCACGACCGGCGCGTGAAGAGATGGCAGCGTATGGAGCCAGGCATCACGAACTTCCGTGGCAATTGCATTGCTTCCCGCGGGATAGCTGAGCAGCAGGAGCGGCCAGGGTTCGGGTGCGCGAACGAGGGTTTGCTCGCGCCCGCGCAAGTGCTCCACCAGGCTTCGCAGAAGCCCCGGAGAGTGGACCCGGCCATGAGCGGGCTTTCGCATGGCGTTGAGTGATATTCTCAAAATATAGACGAAGCCCGTCCCCTATGCGATACACAGGCCGTACGAGTGGATACCTGAGTTCGGAATATTTCCCCACTGGCGTGAAATGGCTGCTCATCAGCAACACGGCGCTGTTCCTGTTGTATTTTTTCGCCGTGCGCGCGGACTTGGGCGGACTATTCTACCCGTTCGGGCTGATTCCGAGCCAAGTGCTTGGGTCGTTTGCCATCTGGCAGCTGTTCACCTACATGTTCCTGCACGACCCGTACGGGTTTGGGCACATTCTGTTCAACATGCTGACCCTGTGGATGTTCGGGGCGGACCTGGAGCGGACATGGGGGCGGCGGGCGTTTCTCAAATATTATTTCCTCTGCGGGATCGGCGCGGGACTGTGCGTGGTGTTCGGCAACGCGTTGTTCGGAAACCTGAACACGCGCACGATTGGAGCCTCGGGCGCAATCTACGGGTTGCTGCTGGCATTTGGGGTTCTCTATCCGGACCGGATCGTGTACTTCAGTTTTCTGTTCCCGATTAAGGCGAAGTACTTCGTGATGATCTTCGGCGCCATCGCGTTCCTGAGTTCCTTCGGGGGAAGCGGCGGCGGCGTGAGCCATGTGGCGCATCTTGGAGGAATGATCTTCGGATACGCCTACCTGAAGGGCGTGTTGAGCCGCAGGAAGTATTCACAAAGCCTGAATCCAATGGAATGGATGTCGCGGCAATATCAGCAGTGGAAGGTGGAGCGCGCGAAGAAGAAATTCCAGGTGTACATGCGGAAGCAGCAGAATGACCGCGACCGCGGCCCCTATGTGCACTGACGCCGAGGGATGGATGGAATGAGCCCGGATTCCGTCCTGGCGCTTTCGTTGTACATCGGGGGCGGTTCGCTGCTGGCAGGGCTGATCGGGGCGATGACGGGTCTTGGCGGGGGCGTGGTGATTGTGCCGATGCTGACGCTCGGCTTCGGGGTTGACATTCGATACGCGATTGGCGCGTCACTGGTATCCGTAATTGCCACCAGTTCGGGAGCAGCCGCGGCCTATGTACGCGAAGGATTCACCAATATCCGCGTGGGAATGTTTCTCGAGATCGCCACCAGCCTGGGAGCGATACTGGGCGCGCACCTGACAACGGTCGTGAATCCGGCCTGGATCGGAGTCATCTTTGGTATCGTGCTTCTTCATTCGGCATATACATCGCTTTCGGCGCACAGCGATGCAAAGGAAACCGGCGATCCGTCAGGAAGGCTGGCGCAGTTGCTGCGGATGGACGGAACGTATCCGGGTCCGGACGGCCCTAGAAGCTATCACGTGAGATCGATCCCGGCGGGTTTTGGGTTGATGGGGGTGGCTGGAGTGCTGGCGGGCTTGCTCGGTATCGGCTCGGGCGCCGTCAAGGTGCTGGCCATGGATCGCGCAATGAAACTGCCGTTCAAGGTTTCGACGACGACAAGCAATTTCATGATTGGAGTGACGGCAGCGGCGGGGGCAGGTGTTTTTCTGGGCCGGGGGTATATCGAGCCTGGCCTGGCAATGCCGGTGATGCTTGGGGTCCTTGCGGGGTCCCTCATCGGGGCACGGTTGTTAACGCGGATGCCAGCGCGAAAGCTGCGGTTGCTGTTCGCCGGGGTGATTGCAATATTGGCTGTCGAGATGATCTACAACAGCGTGACGGGACGGATCTGATGCGGATGGAAGCAGCAAGCCGGCAAGCACGGCATCAACTCGAGATGCAGTTAGGGACCCTGTTGCGGTTGGGGGTCAGCATGGCCGCGGCGGTGGTGCTGATTGGCGGAGCATTGTACCTGTCGAGGCATGGGATGGACCGCCCGGCGTACCATACGTTTCACAGCGGCCCTTCCGATCTGCGGACGCTTGCCGGAATCTTTGAGGGCGCGGTTCATTTGCGTGAGCGGGAGGTGATTCAGTTCGGGCTGGTGCTGCTGATCGCAACTCCAATCGCGAGAGTGGCTTTCTCCGTGTTCGCTTTTTTTCACGAGCGCGACTGGTTGTATGTGGGGATTTCCGCACTCGTGCTCGCCTTGCTGCTGTACGGTCTGACCAGCGCGGTTTAGACCGTTGCGTTCGGCTGCGCCGGGTGGGCGTCCCACCTGTGAGCCAACTGGTTGGCAAGGTGATGGAGTTGAGGCACGATGACGAGGGGGATATCCCGGTAGGCGGTGACTAAGAGGCTGCCCCAAACGAAGAGGAAGCCGAAATTCCAGGCGAAGCGGGCTTCACCTGCGATAGTTCCCAGAAACCAGGGCGCCGACTCTTCAACAACCCATAGGGCGAGGGCAGCCGTAGCCCAGAACGCGGTGAGCAACATGGAGTGGAACGCGTGAAAGCGAACCGCAAACATACGGCCGTAGTTTCTCAGGCAAAGCATCAGCAGGCCGCTGAAAGGTCCGGCCAGATAACAGAGGAGACGAGCCTCGCCATCCGGAAATCGGCCGGTAATCTGATTACGGAAAGCGGTGAAGATTTTCTTGAATCGGTTATTTGTCATTTAGCGCCTCCACTGATGAACGTGCAATTTCCGTTCCAAAACCGTCGCTCGCGGATTCTGAAGGGCTTAGGATGAGCTATCAGGGAGAAGCAGTGTAGGTTTTACCAGGCAGTCCAACCGCCATCCACCACCAGGTTATGTCCGGTGACATAGGAAGAAGCCTCGGAGGCGAGGTATACCACGGCGCCTTTGAGGTCAGATTCGTTTCCCATGCGGCCGAGTGGAGTTTTTGATTCGTAGTTTCTTACGAACACATTATCGTAGTCCGGGCGGGATGAGAGTTTCGGGTCATAAAATCCGCCGGGAGTGATGCAGTTGACGCGGATTTGATGCGGAGCAAGATAAGTGGCCAGATAGCGGGTAAGTTGGACGACCCCGGCCTTCGCCGCGCCGTAGTTGGGCGGGTTATTGAGGCCGGAGCGTCCGTAGATGCGATGGTCGGGTGATACAAGGCCATAGATGCTGGCTATATTCACAATCACTCCGGACCGGTTGGCGCGCATCGTTTCGGTGACGGCCTGGCTACAAAGGAAAGTGCCCGTGAGAGCTCCGGTAAGGGAGGATTCAAACTCCCCGGCGGACATCTCCTCGAATGGTTTCGCGACTCCGCTATAGGCGTTGTTGATAAGGATATCGATTTTCCCGAATTGGTCGAGAACCGCCCGTGCCATGGAGTGAACAGATTCCCGATTGGTGATATCGGTACTGACGGCGAATGATCTAGGGTGGCCTTGTTTCAGGAGCGCATCCGCCTTGGCCTGGCAGCGCTCGAGATTGCGGGAAGCAACCACGACATGAGCGCCCGCCTCGGCGAGCGCGTCGCACATTTGCGATCCGAGGCGTCCGGCTCCGCCGGTGACGACGGCTACTTTCCCTTGCAGGCGAAACAGGTCCCAGATGGTAGTCATAGGCTTCAGGCGGGGACCCGCGGTCCGGCAAAGGGCATGTCACGAAAGCTGGAGTTTGCGAGGTCGAGGAGGAGTTGCTCTTCTTCGGCCGGGGTCAAGGAAAGCCGTGGGGCGACAGCATCGCCGCAAGGAATGCCGGCCCACTTCATCATGCGCTTGACGGCCGAGATAACCGGGTAACGAAGAACGAGAGCGACGAGTTCATTCACCAGGGTTTGGCTTTCCATCGCGCCCTTCCAGTCATTCGCGTTCGCTTTGCGGTAGATATCGAGGAAGAGTCCGGGGACGAGGTTGTAGAAGGTTCCAATACCACCGTCGGCGCCCATGAGCAATCCAGCCGCGAGCACTTCATCGTGGCCGTTATAAACGGTATAGCCTTGACGCTTGAGCTGCTGGAGACGGAAGAGATTGAAGTCAGTAAACTTCAGGCCAACCACATTGGGAATTTCGCACAGTTCGAGAATCTGACCGGTACTGGTGATGGCAGGCGCGAGAGCAGGAAAGAAGTACACAAGGAAAGGGACTTCGGTGTTCGCGGCGAGAGCCTGATAATAACTCCTGATTTCGGGGAAGGAATAGACGCCGATGGGCGGCAGACTGCTGACAGCGGTGACGCCGATGCGGGAAGCGTGGCGGACGAGTTGGATCGCGTCTTCGGTGCGATGGGCGCCGATGTGGATGATCACGTTCGCCCCGCGCGGAGAATTAGCGACGGAAATCTCCGCGATTTTCATCCGGTCCTCCAGTGAAAGGAGGGGCCCTTCTCCGGTTTGTCCCGCGGCATAAATACCGTGCACGCCGGCGGAATAGAGACGCTCAAGAAGCTGCTCATAAGCCGCGGCGTGAAATTTGCCGTGTTCGTCAAGGGGCGTAAGGATCGCGGGAAGAATGCCGTTCAGTGCCATGTACTTCCATACAGTCTACGACATGGGGGGAGGGCTGCGCGGAACGAGTCAGGTCAATTCGCTCCAATGAGTTGGGTTTACCAGAGATTCCTCTTCCATGCTGAACCTGCTCAGGACGGCGAGTGCACCGTCGTCGAGGGGGCCTTTCGCCGCGGCTCGGACGTTGGCATCGAGTTCCTCTGTGGTGCGGACACCGATGAGGACCGTCGACACGGCATCGTGAGAAAGGCAGAAGCGCAGGGACGTCTCGGCGAGTTCATTCGGGGTGATCGCCAGGGCCGCGCATGCCTCCAAAGCCTTGTCCCGGAGTTTTGCAAGCTGCGGAGGCACCTCATGAACACGACTGGTGAGGACGCCCCGAAGGAAGGCTGACCGAATCAGGATTCCAACACCGGAGCGAGAGGCCTGCGGAAAAACTCTCTGGCTCATTTTGGCGTCGAGGAAATTGAACGGGACCTGAAGAGTGTGGATCTCGCGGTGGTGCAGGGCGCGCATCGCTACTGGCTCCCCGTACAGGCTGGCCCCGGCATGGCGGATTTTGCCGCTCTGACGGAGGCGCAACAAGGCGTCGAGCAGTTCACCGCGGGCGAGCAGGTCCTCGGTGGTGTTGTGAATCTGGAGGAGGTCGATGGTTTCGACACGTAAGGCGCGGAGGCTGCTATCCACGGAATCCAGGATGTGCTGGCGGAGTTGGCCCGGTGGGAGCGAGTCCGGCACTGCGAATTTCGTGCTGATGTGGGGGCGGGGATGGAGGTCGTGGAGAGTCCGGCCGATGATGGCCTCGGAGTCGCCATAGGCCCGTGCGGTGTCGAGGAAGTTGATGCCGAGTTCCACGGCGCGATGGAGAATGCGGGCAGCGTCGGCTGGATCAGGGCGTTTGAAGTGGTCACTACCGCGAAAACCGTAGTCCATGCCGAGTTCCACGGTACCTAGCGAGATAGTGGAAACTCTCAGACCAGTGCTGCCAAGGAGCCGGCGATGCATCACGGAACGTAGTGTATCGCGAACGTTGATAGAATTCCTAGACCTGCATCACGGAGGCCTGTAATACGAAGATGAACCGGCGGCATTTCATACTAACTCCGGCAACGGCCTTACCCCTGGCTGGGGCGCGGCCTCCGATCGGGATAGGCGGAAGAAAGCAACTGTTCCTCGACGGCCGGTTTGTCGCGCAGAGCAGAGGCGTGAAGAGGGCGACTAATCCACCGGTGAGGCGGCAACCGGTTCTATTTCCGGCTCGCGAGTGGGAGAGCACGCACATTGGGAGTTATCTCTCGGTATTGGATGACGAGGGTGTGTACAAGCTGTGGTACATGAGTTTCGCGGGCAAGGGTCTACCGCGTTTGTGCTACGCAACCTCGACGGACGGATTGAACTGGGAGCGGCCGGAACTGGGACTGGTGGAGTTTCGCGGCTCGGCGGCGACGAATATAGTGATTGCGCCGTTTCGCGAAGGCTGTGTAATGCGGGACCCGGTGGCTGCTCCCAGCCAGCGCTACAAGACATTGATGTCTCTGGGAGGTAAGGGCGGCACGCTAAAGGTGCTGGCTTCGGGGGATGGTTTGCACTGGAAGGAAGAATATCCCGTCCTTCCCTTTCATGCCGATAGCATGAATGTGTTGTTCTGGGATGAGCGGATTCGAAAGTACGCAGCCTATCTACGCGGTTGGAATCCGCTGCGGGTGGCGCTGCGGACGGAAATTGAGCGGGAGCGCGTCCTTTCGCCATGGAGCTATGGGAAAACAGAACATGCGCGCGAGTTGTGGGGGGCAAACTCGCCTCCGGCGTTGAGCACCGAGTTTCCAACAGTGCTGCGCTCCGGCGAGCGTGATCCGGAGCCTTGTGACATCTACACTCCCAATGTTCAGTTGTATCCGTGGGCAGAGGACGCGTACTTCGCGTTTCCGTCGATATTCCGGCACACAAAGCGGGCGACGGAGCGCATTCCGCTCTCGGGTGTCGTGGAGACGCAACTGGCGGTGAGCCGCGATGGCATTTTGTTCGACCGCATGGACCGGCGCCCGTATGTGGGGCTCGGCGTGGAGGGGGAAGCCGACAGCCGGAATGCCTACATGGGCTATGGGATGATCCGGCGAGGCGATGAAATCTACATGTACTACGGGGGTGGCGCGGCGGACCACGGCGCGCCTCTGGTGGCGCCTGGCGGCAGAGCTACCGCGAGTGCATTGTTTCTGGCGGCGCAGAGATTGGACGGATTTGTGTCCATGGATGCGGAAGGCGAAGGGGAGATCATCACTCCCCTGCTGAGGTTCGAGGGACACGAACTGCAACTGAACGTAGACACTGGGGCCATGGGGTCAATCGCAGTGGAGATCCAAGATGCGGAAGGACGGCCAGTGAAGGGCTTCGCGGAAGCAGATTGTGAACGGATCATCGCCAACGATGTGGGCCGCGTGGTGCAATGGAAGGGATCGGATGCCGGCCTGATGCAAGGCCGGGCCGTGCGGTTGCGGCTGACGATGCGGCGGACGAAGCTGTACGCCTTTCAATTTGCTTAGGACACTGAGCGGCTAACCGGGCAGTGGAGATGGCGGCGGCAGTTCGCGAGTGAGTTGTCTAGCCGGGATAGAAGTGAAACTCCCAATATCTTCCAGGGGCATTCCACGAGGCCGTGTTGACGATAACGGACGCGACCTTGGGTTTCCCGCTTGGCTGGTAGGCTACATTGATTGAAACGTTGTTGAGAATCGTATTGGATGCGGGCGCCGTGCCCAGTTGGGGGAAGTACGGGACAAGCAGTTGCGCGTAGTTGATGACATCCTGATTGGTCCAATTTTTTGGGAACTTCGTACCTGGAGCGCCCCCATAGCTGGAGAGCCAGGAGGAGATGTGTTTTCGCTGATGGCTGTCCACGAGAATGCTGAAACTGGCCTGGTTGGCGTGCGTGATGACGTAGTTTCCGTCATGCCAACTACCGGCGGGATAGGGGGCTTGCGGGGCGGGCGGCGCATCGTCATAGCGGTCTCCGCTTTTCCATGCCTTTCCGCTGGAAGGATTGGAGGCGGGAAGGCCGGGCGGGGGAGGGGCGGTGACACCGTCATCGGGAGTCCAGGTGGTTCCATACAAAGTCCACATCATGATTTTGTTGCTCCTAGTCATCAGATGCTCTCATGGAGAGCGGCAGGAATATGGGATTAGTCATTAGTTTAGCTGAGGATTGACCAGCCGATAAAGAAAGGAATCCTAATTGAAAATTACGGCAATTACAGATATTATTGTCCCAATTCGCTCTGAAATTCGGAATGCGTACATCAGTTTTTCCGAGATGACGGCTTCCGCCGTGGCGGTTCACACGGACATGGCGCGGGACGGGAAACCTGTCACCGGCTACGGCTTCAACTCGAACGGGCGGTATTCGCAAAGCGGCCTGCTGCGGGACCGGATGATTCCGCGGCTGCTTGCGGCGGACCCGCGCGCGCTTCTCGATGAGACGGGAGAAAATCTGGACCCTGGCAAGGCGTGGCGAGTGATGATGGCGAACGAAAAGCCGGGAGGGCACGGGGAGCGGTCCGTCGCCGTGGGGGTTCTCGATATGGCGCTGTGGGATGTGGCGGCGAAAATGGAAGGCAAGCCGCTGTATCGTGTGCTGGCGGAGCGGTTCCATGGAGGGGGGTGCGACGAGGAGGTCTACGTCTATGCCGCGGGGGGATACTACTATCCGGGAAAAGAGATCGAAGGTCTGATCGAAGAGATGCGCGGCTATCTGGAACTCGGCTATTCCACCGTAAAGATCAAGATCGGCGGGGCTCCGCTCGAGGACGACTTGCGCAGGATTGAGGCGGTGTTGGGGATCCTTGGCCCAGGACAGGATCTGGCAGTGGACGCCAACGGGCGGTTTGACCGCAAGACAGCGATCGAATACGCGGAAGCGCTGAACCGCTATTCCCTGAAATGGTATGAGGAACCATGCGAGCCCCTCGATTTCGAGATCCACGCCGAGGTAGCGCAAGTATCGAAGAACCCGGTGGCAACTGGAGAAAACCTGTTCTCCGTCCATGATGCGCGAAACCTGGTTCGCTACGCTCATATGAAACCGGAACTGGACTACCTGCAATTTGATCCGGCGCTGTCTTATGGGGTGGTGGAGTACCTGCGAATTCTGGATATGTTACGCGAGAATGGCTGGTCTTCGCGAAGGTGCATCCCGCACGGGGGACACCAGATGGCGCTGCATGTGGCGGCGGGATTAGGATTACACGGAAACGAATCGTACCCCGGAGTGTTCCAGCCATTCGGGGGATTTGCAGACGGCGTTCCCGTTCGCGGCGGCAAAGTGAAACTGCCTGGGGCGCCGGGTATCGGGGTCGAGTTGAAACAGAATCTGTGGGAGGTGTTCCGGGAATTGTAGGCCTCAAGCAGTTGGGTTTCGCGCCAGGACGATTTCGACGGGAACCCACCTGGTCCCAGGGCTGGATCTCATGAATGGCACAAGTGGTTGAGACAATAGAACGCATGCAATTGCCATCCACCTGGAAACCTGTTCTTACTCCGCTGATTCTGATTCTGGTTCTGATCGCCGGATGGACCCTTGGAGCATGGGACCGAATCACCGGCGTCGTCGCCGTGGATAGCCGCGTAGCGAAGATTTTGAATCAGACCTTGTTTGAGGTGGGCAAGACGCCGTTCTCCATCGCATCGCTCTTCAAGACGGTAATCTTCCTGCTCCTGCTGGGCCTGGCGGCGAGAATGGGGCGCCGGTTCCTGCACCGCCATGTTCTCAATCGTCTGCCCATTGAAGCTGGTCAGAAGTTCGTGCTGGAAAGCGTCGCCGGCTACCTGATCATCATCTTTGGGCTCATTGTCGGGTTGCAATCGGCCGGCATTAATTTGAGCACGCTGACCGTCCTCGGTGGCGCACTCGGTCTCGGCATCGGCTTCGGACTGCAGAACATCGCCAACAATCTGATCTCCGGCGTGATTCTTCTGTTTGAGCAGCCGATCAAGGTGTCCGACCGCGTGGAGGTTGGATCGCTGAACGGAGAAGTGGTTCGAATAGGGGTCAGGAGCACGTGGGTCCGGACCAACGACAACATTGTCGTGCTTGTTCCGAATTCGGAGTTTGTCTCGTCGAAGGTGACAAACTGGACGGCGAACGACCGTAAAGTCCGCTTCTCGACGCCGGTCGGGGTATCTTACTCGAGTGATCCGGCCGAGGTGCGAGACATTCTGCTTAAAGTAGCGTCCGGCAACCCGGATGTATTGTCCGATCCGGCGCCGGACGTGATTTTCAAGGATTTCGGGGACAACTCCCTCGATTTCGAACTGCGCGTCTGGACGAGCAACAAGGTGGACGCGCCCTCGGTCCTGAAGAGCGATCTCAACTTCGCGATCTTTGACGCGTTCCGCGCGCACAACATCGAGATACCGTTTCCACAGCGGGACGTGCACGTACGTTCGATCGATGTGCCGCTGCCTTCTTTGGGCAGTTAGCAAGCGCCTCGCGAATCCACCGGCCGGCGAGGCTCCGTGCGAGCAAGTTCCTTAAGAAGCGCAAAGGGCACGTCCCGCGCCCCCAAAGTACGAGGAACACCGCGATGATTCGCGGCGCGGGCGGGCTCCGTTTTGCGCGTGTTCCTTAGAAGCTGAGCCGTAGCGCGAAGCGGAAGTTTCTTTCGTCCGCCACCGCGCTGGTAATCGACATGAAGTTCCCAAGATTGGAGATGCTGCCGTCCTGGTTGAGCCGCATGTTCGACACGTTCGTGGAGGGGTTGTTGAAGTGCGGCGTGTTGGTGATGTTGAAGGCTTCGGCGCGGAATTGAAGCTTGAAACGCTCCGTCAACGGGAAGGTGCGGAAGACAGAGAAATCGCTATTCACGACGCCTGGTCCGCGGAGTATGTTGCGGCCGCTCGATCCATAGCGAATGTCGGTGATGGCACGGAACGCAAGCGGATCGAAGAAGGGAACGTTGCGGCCGATTCCGCCGAGTTTCTCCACGACGGGCTTCACCTGGTCGGCGGTTTGGGAGTTGCCGGGGGCATTGAGGGATGAGCCATCAGCGCTGACAGTGAATGGGGTGCCGGAATAAGCGCTGAAGGTGCCGTTGATCTGCCAGTCGCGCACGACCCAGGAAGCGGGTCCGCCGCTGTTGGCGAACTTCTTGCCAGGCCCGAAGGGAAGGTCGGCGACCCATCCGAACTGGAGGATATGGGTGCGATCGTATCCGGTGAGCGCGCGGTTGCGAGCGATTACATTGTCGGAGTTCCAGGTTAGTCCCGCCCATCCGTCCTCGTCGGTGGAACTGATGGCTTTCGAGAACGTGTAGGCGCCGCGCACGAGGAGTCCTCCACGGAAACGGCGATTGAGAGAGGCCTGGAAGGAGTGGTAGTTGGCGTTGAGGAAGCCGTCCCACATCGTCGTAGAGGCGGTGCGGCCGTAGAGAGCGTAGAGCGGCCGGCCCGTATTGCCCTTCCCGGGGAGGGCGGCGTTGATATCCCGGTCCGCCAGTGCATGAACGGTGGCGGTGCCGACGTAGCCAATGCTGGCGGTCATGTCTCCCGGAAGGCGACGCTCGATGATCAAGTTCCAGGACTGAATGTAGCCCCGGTGAATCGTCCCACCCCACGGGCTGCGATCATCGACTGTGGGAGGAAGATCGACGATGCCGGTGTTGATATCCGGACCGGTGAAGAACGGGATGCCTTGTTCGATGGGGCGGAAGGGGATGTAGGAATTTGGCCCGACGAAGTTCTGGGAAATCGTGGCGGGGTAGGGACCCCGGAGAGGCCGTGAGAAGGGAAGCGGATCGTAAGTAATTCCGTAGCCGCTGCGAATGACGGTGGCGTCCTTGATACGGTAGGCGAAGCCGATGCGGGGAGCGAAGAGGCGTTTGCTCACATCAATACCGGCGTTCATCGGCGTATTGCCGCGTCCACCGATGAGGACCTTGTTGGTGGCGGGATCGTAGCGTTCCAAACCGCGATCGGCGCGGGTCATCAGGGGATAGTATTCGTAACGAAGTCCCAGGGAGAGTGTGAGCTGTGGAGTCACCTGCCAGCGGTCGCGAGCGTACCACCCGGTCTGCCACTCCCTCCCGGTCATGGTGAGGTATTGGAGACTCTTGCCCATGGTGGTCGGCAAGCCGAGAAGGTAGGTTGCATAGCTGTTGAACTGATTCGGGGCAGTACCGCCAGCGACGGCTGTAACGGCGCCGCCGAAAGTGAACACACCGCGGGGATTATTGAGTTCGGGCTGCCAGTGGTTCAATTGATGGCGGACCAGGTCGAAGCCGAACCGGAATTCGTGTTTGCCCACGGAATAACTGGCGTTGTGGCTGGTGGTGTAGCTTTGATCGGCGTAGAAATTGGGGCGGGGGCTATCGCTGTTGCCGAATGTGGAGTATCCGGAGAGGCTGAATGCGGGCATGCCGCTTTGGCGGATGTCGGGGCCATTGGTGCCGGGGATACCCAGTGTTTCGAGTCCGAAATTCGTGCCATAGTCAGGGCTGATGCCTTCCTGGGTCATGCGGGTAAAGCCGATGGTGCCGTCGACGACAAACCGCGGCGAGAACACCCAGGTGTGGCCAATGGTGGCGATATGGGTGCGCGTGTGTCCGTTACCGGGCGCGCCGCAAGCGCCAAGGGCGTCGCCGCCCCCGGTCTTGAGGGCGAACGGGCAGGTGACGTTGCCATTCATGGTGCTGTATTTCACAAACAGCGAGTGCTTGTCGGTCCGGTTCCAGTTTACCTTGCCGTCGAAGTTGTCTCGATTGAAGACGAGCGTGCCGGAATTGAAGAAATTGGCGGTGGCGCCGGATTGGTTCGGCAGGGGGACGAACTCCTGCATCTTACGGGTGATGGCGCTTTGACGGCTGAGCGGGATGGTGGCGTTGGCGAAGGGCGTGCGACCCGCGCCCGTGGTTAGGTTGCTGGTAGCGGGGTCGTAGATAGTGGTGCCGTATGCGCTGAAGTTGCCTTGCCGCTGATCGGCGGTAGCGACGGTATAGAGCCCGGAAGCCTCAGCGCGTTCTCTCATGCCCTCCCAGCCTCCAAAGAAGAAGAGTTTGTTCTTCTTGATAGGGCCTCCCAAGGTGAAGCCATCGATGTTGCGGGTGCTTCGCGGGAGGTCTCCGACAAAGAAGAAGTTCTTCGCCTTGAGGTGGTTGTTAGTATGAAACGCGAATGCTGATCCGTGGAGTTCATTCGTGCCGGACTTGGTCACCACGGTGACGGCGGCGCCGCCCGCCATACCCTGTTCGGCGTCGAAATTGTTCGTGGCGACACTGACGGTCTCGACCGTCTCGGCGGGTGCGACGTAGGCGGTGTGATGCGGCAGCCAAAGGTAGAGGTTGACGGCCCCGTCGAGGCGGGTGATGTTATTGTTGCGATTCGTGCCGTTGATATTGGTGGAAAGGGCGCGCGCCGGCGCGCCGAGCAGGCTGTTCTGCTGCACTCCGGGAGTGGCTCCAGGCACGAGGTTGATCAGGCTCTGATAGTTGCGATAGTTCGCCAACGGGAGGTCCGTGACCTCCTTGGTGTTCAGTTCCACGTGAACATCGGCCTTGTCGCTTTGGAGGAGTGCCGCGCTGGCTCCGACGGTGATCTGCTCCGTGGTGGCGCCAAGTTCCAGTTTCACGTTGATACGGGTCACCTCGTTGATGCTGGCGACGACACCCGTGGAAGTAAATGGGCGAAAGCCGGCCGCGGTTACTTTCAACTCATAGACCCCGGCAAGGACGTTCGCAAAGGAATAGAGACCCGAATCATTGGTGACGGTCTCACGAGTCTGGCCGGTGGTTTGGCTGTGGATGGTAACCGTGGCGCTCTGAATGACGGCTCCCGTCTGGTCTTCCACGGCGCCGATGATGGAACCGTAAAGCACCTGAGCGCGAACTGGCAGAAAAGAAGAAATCGTAACCGTGAGGAGAGCGAAACCGTATGTGAACAAACGATTAGCGCCCGGGAAGCAAGGATACCGCATTCAAGACACCTCCTGAAACTCTACGTTGCCGCATTATAAGGTGGATCGGGTCTGAAAAACAATGAGATTCTCGACAACAGGAGGATGATATTCTCTGCGTCCAGACGGTACGTTGTGGCACTGCCGCCACCTGTGTGAGGATCAAGGGTATCATGAGTCCGGCCGCGTGGGCGCCCAGAGGGAGCGGAATTGTCCTGGCCATTGCCGGCTTGACACTTCTCCGCGGCATGCAACCGGACCCGGCCGCGCTAGTCCCTCTCTTCCGGCAGGCGCTGGAGGAGCGGACAAAGCAGTACGGAGCAGACGACGTGAGGGTTGCGCGGGCGGCGCGGGATCTTGGGCTGCTGCTTCATTCCTTGCGGAGAAATGAAGAAGCAGAACCGCTGCTGCGGCAGTCCCTGGCCATCGATAAACGGATACTGGGAGAGAAGGACCGGCAGGTGGGGATAGACCTCGAGAACCTCGCCTCAGTGATCGCAGAACCTTCCCAGGCTCTGTCTCTGATCGAAAAAGCGGCACACCATCCGGATCCGGAGATTGCCGCGCGCAATCTGGCGAGGCTTGCGGAACAGGCGCCGCCGGAGCAGGCCGCCGGACTCTACCGGCAGGCACTCGAGAAGGAGGAGCAGGCTTCGGGTAAGGAAGGGGAGCGGGTGGCGGTGCGGCTGAACGATCTTGCTTTGACGCTACCTCCGAAACAAGCTGAACCTTTGCTGCGCCGGGCCCTGCAAATTCAGCTCAGGAAACTGGGGATCAAGCACCCGGAGACAGCCACCACGCAGAACAATCTGGCGAACGTTCTGCTTGCGATGGGACAGGCGGCGCCGGCAGAACCACTGCTGCGGCAAGCGCTGGGAACTCTCGAGGCCGCGTTAGGGAGGAATCATTCGCGCGTTGCCGTCGCATCGAGCAATCTTGGCGACGTGCTGCGGGCGAAGGGCGACCTCGCCGGGGCGAAACGGTTGTACGAGCGTACGCTGGCAATCGATGAAACGGTTTATGGGAAGAATCATCCGGAGGTGGCAGCGGACTTACGCAATCTGGCGGGACTGCTCGAAGAGATGGGGCGCAATGCCGAGGGTCGCAAACTGCTGGAGCGCGCGGAGAGGATTGGCCGGTAGATCAGCGGAGGGGACGCAGCGGCTTCGCCGCGGCAAAGACGCCAATCCAGTGGTTTGCGAAATGGAGAAGAGGGGAAGGCGCGACGGCCGGCATGTGGCAATTCACGCAAGAGCCTCGCACCGGGGTCTTGTGCCTGGGCTTGTTGTGGCATTGGGAGCAGATTGCATCGTAGCCGGACGCTACCCGGCTTAGAGGCTGATGTGGGGGATGGCAGGTAAGGCAGGAAAGTCTGCCGCCGCTCTTGCGGAAACAGGCACTCTCGGCGAGATAGAGAGGCTGATGACGGGTGTTCCAGGGATTGGTCCAATCAGTATTGTCACCGGCGGCGGCGGGCTTTCGGTGGCAGGCGCCACAAGACTCGTTCACCTGGGCGGCAGTCATGTTTTTCGGATTTCGCATGGCGCGCCCGCCGGCAACGTGGTCCTTGCCTGGCCCGTGGCAGACTTCGCATTGCACGCCGGGCTCGAAGGGTCTGATTCTTGCCCCCGGGCCAAGGCGCAAGGGTCCGGTGGAGTGGCACTGGAAGCAGCGGAAGATGGCGATATTCGGATCGAACGTGCGGTATTGCTCGCCTCGAGAGGAGCGGTGGCCTGGGGTCAGAGCCATGGAATGCGTGGAGGCATACCAACTCAGCCCGTGTTCGAGATAGGTATCTTCGTCAATGCGGCTGACGAACGTGATCGCCTGCAAACCCGCGCCGAACGCCCATTCCCCAGGCTGAGGAGGCACTGATACGGCAAGGGCCCTGGCATGTCCACTCCTGACATGGCCGGCGTACTCAGCGGGATGACAGGACCGGCAGGTGTCGCTAGACACAAACTGGCCCGCTGCGAGGCGGGCCAGTGCGAAGAAGAGCAGGAATCTCAACTTTTACAAGTTACCAGATGATCCTCCCTGTGTACTGAATCTGACGGCCGTAGATTCCGGCACGCTGGGATGTGATCTGGCCGAACAGCGGAGAGGTAACGGATAGATTCGGGTCTGCGCCTGTGAAGGCGTTGAGCACGTTATACGCTTCCATGCGCAACTCGAATTTAAGCCGTTCGCGGATAGGGAATTCCTTGGCGAGAGTTGCGTCGAAATTCACGAAGCGCGGCCCTTTCACGCCGGAGTATTGAAGCGGATTCGTTCTGCGGGTGAAGGGAGGCAGAATCTTGAACTTCGAGGTATCAAACCACTTGGCGCTGGTGGGATTGGAGACGCCGGGGTCGCCGTCGACCAGCATCCCGCCGAAGCGCAGGTAGGCGCCGGAGTTGTAGGTAAACAAGCCGCTTGTGCTCCATCCGCCGAGAATGGCGTCCACTACCGGATGCGCAGCCGTCATGAACTTACGGCCCTTGCCGAAGGGTAATTCCACGATTGCGGCGCCGGTGAGGCGATGCCGGGAGTTGCTGGCGGGTTGCCAGGTAGGCGAAATCGTGTAGGAATCAACGTTGTCGTAGAATTCCTGGTTGCGAGACTGGTTGTAGTTGTAGCCGACGATGAAGTTGAACCCATTGGCGAAGGGCCGTTGGAACTGCATCTGGAGGGACTTATAGCGGTTTCCCAGACCGCCGCGAAGGGTTTCGGTGAGTGAACCGTACTGCGGGTAGAGCCGAAGCAGTTCTGAGACGGCAATGTTCTTTTGCGTACGCAACTGGCCGGGGAACTTGTCCGCGGGCAGAATGTTGTAGAACGGATTCGGCACGGACTGGCTGACCTTATTACCGACGGCAAACCCGATGCGGGGGTCGATGGCATTGAGGTCGTAGGTGTAGGGGGCATCGCGGCCAACGTTCATGAAGAACGTAATGTCGGCGAGGACCTTGCCAGGCAACTGCCGCTGAAGGCTGACGTTAAAGCGATCATTGACGGCAGGGTTGAAGTCCTGCTGATACCATGTGGTCGGGCCGCCGAGGTTTGTATAGCGTCCCAGACTCTTACCCGAGACGGCTACAAGCCCGCCGGGGAATGGATTGGAGAGGGACTGCTGGGGGATGCCCAGCAAGGGGGCGATAGCAGTTGTCGTGGCGTCGAAACCGGGATAGGGTACGCTGCCGAGGATGTTCAGGCCGTCGGTGAGTGACGCAGGCACGATGTAGCGGGCCCAGCCGACACGGAGGGCGCTCTGATTGTCGATACGCCATGCCAGACCCAAACGGGGCATGAACAACGCCTTGGGAGGATTCCAGGAGCCGCGATTACTTGAATCAGCGAAGACCCAAGCTCCGCTATAAATGGGGGCGGCGGTTCGAAGAGCGAGCGCCTCCGCCGGCAGTACCGGAGCGTTAGTCCCCTGGAATTCGGGAATCGCATTGGTGAGATCGAGATAGCGCGAGATTCGATCCGTGGCGTCGCGCATGGGAGTGTAGAACTCGTAGCGGAGACCCAGGTTCAGGGTAAGTTTTTGCGTCAGTTTGAAATCGTCCTGCACGAACAGGCTGAAGTAGTCGACAATCGGCCTCTGGATGGGAATCGAACTGATGGCGGTGTTGTTGTCCAGCGCGCCGATCATCATGGTGGCCCATCCGTCTCCGCTCAGTTTCGTGTTGGGGCTGAGGTAGGTATTGGCCGTCAAGTCGGGATTGAAGGTAAAGGTCATGGGCCTGGGGCGAGAGGCGTTGACACGGTCCTTGCGGTATTCGCCGCCGAACTTGAGGTAGTGACGGCCGACATTCTTGGAGATCTTCGATTCGATGTTGTAGGAGTTCGGCTGCTGATACCAATAACCGGTTTTCCCAAGGGTGGTTGTGCTGCCCTGGTTGACAGTAACGCCAGGGTAGTAGATATCCGGAAGGTCGGCCAGATAAGGGGTGTACCAGTTGTTGTTACCCCAGAACCGGCCGAGATCGGAAGGTTTCAGTGTGGCGGCGGGCAGGCCGAAGGAGTCGACGATGGAGTTGTAAGCTCCGCGGATGTTCCAGACGGTGGAAGCGTTGAGCGTATAGACCGCATCGCCCGAGAAGGTCAGGGCGTGGCGCTTGGAGCCGTCGACGGGCTGGGCAGGTGAGCCGCTGGTAAAGTCGTCCTGCGCGGTGAAAGTACGGAACTGATTGTAGCGGCCGAAGACCTTCAGTTTGTCGCTCACGTTGTAGTCTACGCGGTCAGAAAGGTTCCAGTAGCGGTAGCGGTTGGCGTAGCCGGCGACGAAGTTGTTGACATGGGTAGGGCCATCTCCCGGCCGGTTCGGTTTCCATAGGTCTCCAAGCATGACCTTAGAGGTAGGGTCGATCCGGCTTGCGGGGATCATGTTGCCGGCAAACGGCTGGCGCGTGACGTTGTTGCCATCGGTCTTGGTGGTGTAGGGGTCGTAGATGGTGCGCAGAGCACCGGCGGTGTTCAGGGATTGCGAGAAATCGCCGCCGCGTTCGAGGTCGGTGGGGAGGGTGTTGAAGGAACTGCGCGGCTCAATTTCGCGCCAGCCCTCGTAGGCAAAGAAGTTGAAGATCTTGTTCTTCTTGATCGGATTACCGGATGTGACACCCCAAACATTCTGCCGCACGAGGTTCTTGGTTTGGGTGACGCGGTCAACCAGGGCGTTAAGGGCCGGGTTGCGGCCGATGTAGTAAGCGGTGCCGTGAAACTCGTTGGTGCCGGACTTCATCTGCAAGCTGAGCACACCGCCGGCGCTGTGGCCGAACTCGGCATCCACGGCGTTCTGCTGCAGGTTCACTTCCTGGACGGCATCCATGGGCGGTGTATAACTGGACTTCTGTGAAGTCATGGAAGGGGAGCCGTCGAGGATAATGTCGTTCTTTGTGTTGGTGTTGCCGCCGACATCAAACTGGGAGGCTGCCCAGTGGTGGAATGGGCTCTGCTCCGTTGTGGATCGCGTCACGGTGGCCGGATTCAACGACACCAGGAGGAACGGGTTGCGGTTGATGATCGGCAGGTTGTTCGTCATCTTGGTGTCGAGCGTCATCGCCATCGATGTCGTATTGAAGTTGACAGCCACCGGGGTGGCCTCGACAGTTACGACGTCCCGCGTATTGCCCAGTTCGATGGTTGCGTTGACGGTGACGTCGCCCCTGGCTTGAACCAGCACCCCCTTCTGGACGAACTCACGGAAACCCGTCATTTCGACGGAAACGGTATAGTTTCCGGGCAGAACGAAATCAAAGAGATACTGACCGGACTGGTTGGTGGCTTGTTGGGCACGAACGCCCGTATTGTCGTTGGTAAGAGTGACATTGGCGCCAGCTACGACAGCGCCGGAAGGATCCTTCACGAGGCCCTGAACGCGGGCCCGTGTATCTTGCGCAAAGGCGGACACAGCCAGCGCAAACAGGAGAAGCACACGTGGCATAATCTCTGAACCCCCAGGTCAAAGGCTGGGAGCGATCATATCCCCGAGGCGACGGGCGTGTCAATTCAAAAATGATGGAGTCCCGATTTAGTTTTTCTAAAACGGCACAGATGTGCGGAGATGGGAGGGGGCAGGAACGCGCTCGCAGGAGGCTGGTAGGGCAGAGGACGAACAAAGCACCACCGAGTGGTAGTGTTATGGAAGTAACAAATTCCAAAAACCATATCCCTCCGCGGCCAAGGACTACCTCCAATGGAATCCATCGTTTTATTGCTTGCAGTTTACTCCCTACTTGCTTTAACTTAGAATCCTGGCGAAACAATTGCTAACCAATTCGTCACAGATGGAAATTTGGGTAGACTCAGTGTCACCGGTGTGAGGGGGTTCTATGGACTTACCCGAGCCGGGCTCTGCTTGCGGCAGGGCGCGTCTTGCCACAGTCCGGTTGGGCTTTGGAGATCCCGGCGAGGATTTTCGGCGTGAAGCTCACTTCAAGACCAGTTTATCCATTTCCGGACGAATCAGTTTCATGCGCAAGTTCATAAGTTTGCTGTTCCTGGTAACGATCGGAGCATGGCCAGCCAGCGGCGCCAAGGAGAAGCTTGGGCGGATCTACCAGGAGTTTCTCAATGGTCCGACGACATATCTGATCACGAAAAGCGAGCGGGAGGCGTTCCTACTGCTAAAAGCCGATCAAGATAGGGATGCACTTCTCGAACGATTCTGGGAGATTCGAAACCCAAGACCCGGCACAGGCCAGAACGAGTTCAAGGAAGAGTTTTTCCGGCGGGTGGCGTGGGTGAACTCCTTTTATGGACGCGATGCCGGCACGGACGGCTGGCGTACGGACCGCGGGAAAACGTACATCCTGTTCGGGCGCCCGCAAACGACGATGAGTTGGCCCGGGAACCAGGAACTGTTCCCAACGGAACTGTGGTTCTACTCGAACCCAGGGCTGTCCGAACTTCCGCCCTTTTTCTATGTGCTGTTCTTTGACAAGGACGGGATCGGAGGCTATCGCTTCTACCACCCCTTTGTGGACGGTCCGGACAAACTGTTGCGGAGTGGGGGAGCGACGAAAGACGGCGCGTTCCGCTACCTGAAGAACATCAGCGCGGAGCTGGCTTATGCGTCCTTGTCGCTAATACCAGGCGAACCCATCGACACGGACACTTTTTCGGGGTCCATGGCGTCGGCGACGATCATCAACGGAATCCAGGGGTACCGTGAGATGCCCAGCTACGTGTCGACGATCCGGCAGAGAGCGATGCGTATCGAGCAGGTGACGTCGCATGTGGAGTATGACCTTCCACGGAGCACCATGCTCACTTTCCTCGCCTGGGAGAAAGGGGAGACCTGGCTGCACTGGCAGGTGCAGGTGCAGGATCCCAAGCAACCCAAGGCAAAAGCAGGTCATGTCAAGTACGATGTGACCACACGGTTGTATTCCGGAGACAAGCTGGTGGTGGAGCGCACGGATTCGCCGCAATTTCCGGTGCCGCAATCGGCTGAGGAATCGTTGCGCAAACGGCCCTTCATTTACGAGGATCGGATGCCGGTGGTGGAAGGGAAGTTCCGGCTGGTAGTAAGCATCGTGAACGCGGCCGCGGGCAAGACCTACGAAACGGAACGCGAGGTTCTGGTGCCGCCCGGAGCGGGGCGCACGCTGATGAGCGACATACTGATCGTGTCACGTTTTGAACCGGACAAACGGCTTCGGCCATTCGAGTTTGCCGGCGTCAAATTTTTCCCATCCCCCACGCCGGCCACCACTTCCTCCGCGGGCTTGCGTCTGTTTTATCAGATAACAATTCCCGAACCGCGGCCGCAGGAAGTTCCGGTTGAATACGTAGTGGGGAATGTCGTGAATAAGGTTCGCAAGACATTCGAAGACAAGCTGGATTTACGGGCGGTGGATGGCTTCGGGTCGCTCATGACCTCGAAGACTCTGCCGCTTGATGAACTCGCGCCCGGCGCCTATCAAGTAGTCGTGCGCGTAAAAGACCCGCGGACCGGCCGCATCACCGCCGGATCCGCGCCATTCACCATCGTCGCTGGAGCGGACGACCTCAAGCCGATCGTCGTTTCGCAGGGACGCGCGGAGACGCCGCAATGGGCTGCGGCGACTCAATATGAACGCGCGCTCTGCTGGCTGTCGCAAGGAAGACCACGGGAAGCCGTCATGGCTCTCGAGGATTCCTACCGGCTGAGCAAGAACCCCGCCGTCGAGGGACTGTTGGAGAAACTGCGGCCGCCTTCCCGGAATAACCAGGAGGGCAGATTACCAAATGGAAAATGATGCATTGAAAGCAGGAGACAAGAGATGAGATTACGATCAACGAGTATTTTGCCAACCATGCTGGTACTCGCTTTGGGTCTGACTGGAACCCTCTTCGGACAGGGCGGAGCCGATACCTCGAAAGGCTCGCTCTCAGTGGAGGTTCAAGACTCTAGCGGCGCTATCGTGCAAAACGCGAACGTCACGCTATCCGGGTCCATGGGAAGCCGTGTCAGCAAATCGGACTCCCGAGGCGTGAGCATTTTTTATAACCTTGTACCCGGGATCTATTCGGTGAGGGTGGAAGTCCCTGGATTCCGCGCAGCCGAAATCAAGAATGCAGCGGTGAGCGCAAACGAGCGGACGCCGTTGCGGGTGGTGATGGAACCGGGCGCGGTAGCGGAGACGGTGCAGGTCACCGAAAGCGCCGCCACGGTGGACACGACATCCACGACAACCGGCAGTACTTTGACTAGCGACATTATTCAAAATATCCCCGTGGCCCGCAACGTAGCGGGACTGTTTGCACTGGCTCCGGGAGCAGCTCCCGGTGGCGGCACGGATAACAATTCCACCCCGAATCAGTCCTACAACCCGTCGATATCCGGCGCGTCCGGACTCGAGAACCAGTACATCATTGATGGCGTGAATGCGACGGACCAAGGCTACGGCGCTTTCGGCGTGTGGTCGAACGTATATGGATCAATGGGCAGCGGCGTCAACTTCGACTTCATCAAGGAAGTACAGGTGAAGACGGGCGGTTTTGAGGCGCAGTATGGCCAGGCGATGGGCGGCATTCTGAACATTGTTACCAACAGCGGCGGCAACGAACTGCACGGTTCGGTGTACGCCTATCTCGGTCCGAACGGGTTGGAGGCGAGCTATAAACAACCCAATGTTCTGCGCACTTCGTCACCACTGACAGAACTGCTGGGGCGTTCCAGCTACGACTTCGGTTTCAACCTCGGCGGTCCCCTGGTCAAGAACAAGCTGTTTTGGTATGGCGGCTTCAATCCCAAGTACGCCAGTCTCGACCGGCAGGGGCCTCCCAACTTCGGTGCGCGTGCCCTCGGCGTGCAGGATTGGAAGAGCCGGAACTACAATTGGGTTGGCAAACTGAACTACGACATCACCCAAAACCACCGGATTGAAGGCACGGCATTCGGGGATCCTTCGCGCGATCCATCCGGAGCGCACCGTGATTTGATTCGCGACACCATCGAGAACGTCAGTTCCGCCGATTACGGAACCCGGAACTGGGCCGTGAAGTACAGTGGCGTGTTGACCAGTACGACTCTTCTGGCGGGTTCGTTTGCCTGGAATCACTCCTACTTCACGGAAACGCCCGCGAACAACCTGTACTCCGTTCGTGATTATTCGAAGCCGAAGGCAAACTCAGCCTACACCAATGCCGGCGGCCTTGGATTCCTCGAAAACAATGACAGCAACAACAAGCAGTTGAATGTGATGCTCACAAAGAACGTGAACGTTCTTGGAGGCCACACTTTCGATCTGGGGTATAGCTACAACAGCATCGACTATGCGGCGATCCGGTTTTACTCCGGGCCGAACTTTGGAGTTGTTGCCGGTAAAGGCATTAGTCCCGGAGATGTAGGGAAGCCCACTTATGGTGGATTTTTCTACCAGTACCCCAATCGTTCCGTAGGTGGAGTGGTTTACCCGGTCGCGTATCGTTTGATTCGTGGAAACTTCAGCGACCCCAGCGTCGGGACCGCCGGAACCTATCACGACTCGTTCCTGCAGGATGCCTGGCAGTTGAACCGGTATATTACCATCAAGGCCGGATTGCGCTGGGAGCAGCAGGAAATGCATGGCAACACCACGCGCTATGTCCTCGGCGGGAACTGGGCGCCGCGCATCGGCTTCGTGATTGACCCGACCGGACATCGCAAGACCAAGCTTTTCGGCAACTGGGGTCGGTTCTTCGAGAAGGTTCCCCAGGATCCCGCGGTGCGTGCGATGTCAACCGAGAGCGGTTACCTGAACCAGTACTTCACGGGCCTCCCGCCATCGGCTTCCACTCTAATTGCCGCCAGCGCGGCATCACCCACCGGCACCGAGCCAACGATCATCTATGGCGGCACCAAAGCCATGTACCAGGAAGAAATCGTGGCAGGCGTCGAGCATGAACTACCGGGCGGAGTTGTCATCAGCGCGCGGTTCATTCATCGTGACGTGAAGCGCATCGTGGAAGACATTTCCGGTATCACCGTCGAGCAGGCGCTGGCGGGTTCCGGCCAGCAGTACGTGATCGCCAACCCGAGTGCAGCGCTCGATATTTTCCACAATGCCGTGACCTGCACCAGCGGTCCGAACTGTGACACCGATTCGGGCTACACGCTCGATAGCGGCCAACTCGGCGCCGACGGAAAACCGGACGGCTTCCCTGATGCCCGGCGTCTTTACAAGGCGTTCGAGTTCACCGCGGAGAAGCGCTTTGGAAACAATTGGTCGCTGTACGGCAACTACCGCGTAGCCAAGCTGTTTGGGAACTACGAAGGTCTCTTCCGGAACGACAATGGCCAATCGGATCCGAACATCACTTCGCTGTTCGACTTCGCCTACAGCCCCGCACTCGCCGATCAGTTCAAGGTTGGTGTGCTGCCGACGGACCGCCGCCACATTGCCAACATCTATGGAAACTACATGTTCGGCAAGAGGTTCAACGTCGGCCTTGGATGGAACGTGCTGAGCGGGGCGCCGATTTCGAAGCTGCTGGCGCACCCTGCCTACGGCAACGCGGGCGAAATTCCCTCGGGCGGCCGCGGCGCTTTTGGGCGCACGCCGACGCAGAACTACTGGAATGCGCGTGCGGAGTACAGCCTGCCGATCAAGAGCGATACACACGTCCTGAAGTTCGCGATCGACACGTTCAACCTCTTCAACCGCAAGTCTATTACGAACGTTGACCAGAACTTTGAACTGAGCGGGGCGATCCCCAACAGCGACTTCCTCAAGCCGCTGACCTACGCGCGTCCGTTCTATGCGCGCCTGTCGATCCGCTTCCAGTTCTAAGCAACTTCACAAGAACCCATTGAAAGCGGGCTGCCGGATTACCCCCGGCAGCCCGCTTTTTCTTTGCCTGGTAGGTTAGCCTGAAAGTACATGGAATCGATCTACTTCGTCATTAGCTGGCTATGTCACCGGACATGTGCGCACTGCTACGAAGATCGCTTTCATCCTTACTATGGAGAGGAGAGGGAGAGGATTCTGGAGGGCCTCCGGCGGGCCATTCCGAGGATCATCGAGAACCTGCCGGCAAGGATGGTGTACCGGGATCTCCAGCAGCCTGGCCTTCCCGAGCAACGCGGCCGCATCATCCTGGCGGGGGGAGAGGTCTTGCTGGAAGGAGTCCGGGAGAGGGTGCTCTATCCGGCTCTCGAGCAGATCCATGAGAAGTATCGCGGGCAGGGTGGCGTAGAGATTATTGTGCAGACTACGGGTGACCTGGTTACGGCGCCGATCGCCCGCGAGTTGTTGGAGCATCACACCACGCTGATCTCAGTGGCGGGACTCGATGCGTACCACCGGGGATTAGAGAAGCAGGAGGCGCGCGAGGCGCTTCAAAGGAAGTTGGGGGGTATATTCGATTCGTTGGGAATGAAACCTTGGATGCCCGCGCCACGGCCCGAATCAGATCGCTACTATCATTTCTTCGGCGCAACTCCCGACCAGTGGATCGGGAAGTTGTGGCCGCGCGGACGCGCCTGGCAGAACGGTCTCTCCACGGCGGACATCACGGAGAATTTCTGCAATCGCTGGTCGGGCGGCCTGAACTTTCTGCAACAGGGCTTCAGCGGTTCCGAGGTGAGTGTCGACCCTGATGGAAATGTCTATCCGTGTTGCCTGAAGACGAAGAAGCCTGTTGGGAATCTGCTGGAGCGTCGGCTCGAGGACATTCTTCGGGCACTGGAAGGGAATCCAATTTACGAGGCAATCTCCATGGGGCACCCGGAACGGATGGGGATCCGGCATGGATGGAGCGTGGAGGCATTTCTCGAGAAATCGCAGGTGGCGCTGGCTTCGGGAGGCACGTATCAGAATCTGTGCATCGGCTGCGACCGTTTTCACGAAGAGGTGCTGCTTGCACCCGGACTGGTCACGATAAGCGGTTGAGGTGGAGGTCGGCTGTGCGCTCGGGAGCGATTTCGCGGAGTCGTATCAGACCTTCGACGAGGGTTCCAAGAGTCTGGGGTTCCCAATTGGGGGCTTTGAGGAGTTGACTGAGCCGCTGGTGGTCGCGGGAACTGACCAGGAGGTGAGCTTCGGATTCCCAGGATGTCACCAGCGCGCCGCCGAATTGCCGCCAGAACTCAGGATCCAAGACCGCGAGGAGCATGGCGAAGTCATAATTACCGTGAACCAGGTTGAGAAAGAAAGCAGTTGCCTCCAAGTGCACCAGGGAACGGTGAGACAGAAGCCACCGGACAGCCGGGTGATCGAGGTAAGCGGGGGAGTTTTCCTCTCCGCCGAAGAGTTCCTCGACGACTTCGCGCAGGGCGGTGGCCGAGGGTTCGACCGCACCCTGGTGATAGGCCATGGGGACGACACCGTAGCAGCCGGCGGCTTCCCCGACGCGACTGGACCGCACCTGGAGTGGAAGAACGAAGTCATCTTCACGGGCGAAAGCGCACAGCAGTTGGACGCCGCCGGCGGTGAGCCGTGTTTGGAAGTCAGTGAGAGCCCTCACGGTAGGGGCTAACGTATTGCGCAGCAGGAGGCGGCCTGTTGTCATCTCTTCGCGCATCAGACCGGCCGTGAGGCGGTAGGAGAAATAGCGGTCCCATGTGAATGTGGCGTGGACTGAGCCGTGTGTAAGCTGGACCGAGAGCAGGCGGTGGATGTCGTCGTCCCAGATTCGTGCTCCGCCGGAGAGGAGAAGAGCGACACATTGAGCTACGTGGTCGAGCGGGATGTTAGCCGGCATCTGCCTTCCGGACGGTGCGACTTGGTTGATGACTTCGCACGCGGAGGCAACGGGGATGTGGAGGCCAGTGGCCCCCTCAGGGGAGATGGCGAGTGTCTGGCGTACCGAGCCGCGAATCGCAAAGTTATAGGGGACCCAGCCTGCAATTCGGCAGTCTGTCACGCTGTAGTAATCGAGGAGGGAGTGATGGGGCAGGGGGTTAGATGGAGGCGGGACAGTGGCGAGAGCGCGTCGAACGCCGGCTTGTGGGAAGCCGTAGATATTCGAGACAGCCTCGATGATAGCGTCTACGCGCGGATCCATCATCTTTGAAATTGTCCTCCCATTCGGTGAGGCGCCTATCGGTCCAACTCGAGGCATATTGACGCATCTTGTGGCCGGGCATGCGATCGAAATAGGCGCGGAGGATGACATCGGTCTCGTCCGCGCCGTTTGGGTAGGGTTCCTGTTCGAGGTTCCAAACCGGTTGCTGCACGGTCATGGAATGATGGAGCAGGTTAGGAGCAGCCGCTGGTTCCGCCGCAGTTCTCGCACTTGTAACAAGAACCGTTACGGGTCATCAATCCGCCACACTCCGAGCACAGCGGGGCATCTTCGACCACCGGGCCGAAGGGGAGTGATTGTTGCGGCTCAGGTTCGGTGGGGCGAAGTTTGGTGGATTCGCCAGCCTCTGGGGCAACATGCTCAGGACCGAGGTACTTGGCCGCCATCCAACGGAAGATGTAATCCATGATGGACTTGGCGTAAGGCACCTGCGGGTTGCCGGTCCAGCCGCTGGGCTCGAAGCGGACATGGCTGAACTTGTCGACGAAGAACTTCAGTGGAACGCCGTACTGGAGCCCGTAGCTGACAGCAGTGGCGAAGCTATCCATGAGGCCTGAAATTGTAGAACCTTCCTTGGCCATGGTGATGAAGATTTCGCCGGGGGTACCGTCCTCGAAGATGCCGACAGTGATATAGCCTTCGTGGCCGCCGATGGAGAACTTGTGTGTAATGGACTGGCGTTCATCGGGGAGTTTACGGCGGATGGGCCGGTAAACGATACGCTCCTGAATGACAGGCTCGGTTTTGGCGGTGGCGGCGGATTTTGATCCTTTCCCGGCGCCGGAACTGAGTGGTTGAACACGCTTTGAGTTGTCGCGGTAGATGGCGACGGCTTTCAGCCCGAGACGCCAGCTTTCGATGTAGGCGTCCATAATGTCCTCGACTGTGGACTCCTCGGGCATGTTGATGGTCTTCGAGATAGCTCCGGAAATGAATGGCTGGACAGCGGCCATCATCTTGACATGGCCCATATGGTGGATGAACCGGGTACCGTTTTGAGGGCGGAGGCTGCAATCGAAAACCGGCAGGTGCTCCGGTTTGAGATCCGGAGCGCCCTCGATGGTGCCGGTGGAATCGATGTGGCTGACAATGCGGTCGACTTGCTCGGTCTTGTATCCGAGGCGGATAAGGGCCTGCGGGACGGTGTTGTTGACGATCTTGATGACTCCGCCACCGACGAGTTTTTTGTACTTGACGAGGGCAAGATCCGGCTCGATGCCTGTGGTATCGCAATCCATCATAAAGCCGATGGTGCCGGTGGGAGCGATGACGGTGGTCTGGGCGTTGCGGAAGCCCGATTCACGGCCTTTTTCGTAGGCTTGTTGCCAGACGAGTTTGGCGTTGTCCAGCATCGAGGCGGGCACCCGGCGGCTGTCGAGGCGGCTTGTGGATTCGCGATGCATACGAACAACTTCGAGGAACGATTCCTCGTTGACTGCGTATCCTGGGCAGGGTCCGGTGGCTTCCGCGATGCGGGCGCTGGTGAGATAGGCCTGGCCGCACATGACGGCTGTAATGGCGCCCGCGTAGTCGCGGCCCTGATCGCTGTCGTAGGGGATACCGAAGCTCATCAGAAGCGCGCCGAGGTTGGCGTACCCGAGTCCGAGAGGACGAAAATCGTGGGAGTTCCTGGCGATTCTTTCCGTGGGGTAGCTGGCGCTGTCGACGATGATTTCCTGGGCGAGGCTGATCGTGTCGACAGCGTGGCGGAAGGCTTCGACGTCGAATTCGCCGCCAGGGGAAACGAACTTCATCAGGTTGAGCGAGGCGAGGTTGCAGGCGGAATCGTCAAGGAACATGTACTCCGAGCAAGGATTGCTGGCATTGATACGAGCGGTCGCCTTCGAGGTATGCCAACGGTTAATGGTGGTGTCGAATTGGAGGCCCGGATCGCCGCACTGATGAGTAGCTTCGGCGATCTCTTTCATGAGATCGCGGGCGCGGAAACGCTTGAGGGGACGGTTGTCGATGCGGGAACGGGTCCACCAATCGCGGTCTTCGACGACGGCGTGCATGAACTCGTCGGTGACACGGACGCTATTGTTCGCATTCTGGAAGAAGATAGAGCTGTAGGCTTCCCCGTCGAGTGAACTGTCGTAGCCTGCATCGATCAAGGTGTGGGCCTTCTTTTCTTCCTTTGCCTTGCACCAGACGAATTTCTCTATGTCGGGGTGATCGACATTGAGGATGACCATCTTGGCGGCGCGGCGCGTCTTGCCGCCACTCTTGATAACGCCCGCAAAGGCATCGAAACCCTTCATGAAGCTGAGCGGGCCAGAAGCTCGGCCACCACCGGAGAGAATCGCATCCTCTTCACGAAGCGTGGAGAGATTGGTACCTGTGCCGGAGCCCCATTTGAAGAGCATGCCCTCAGTCTTTGCGAGGTCAAGAATTGATTCGAGCGTATCGCCGACCGAGTTAATGAAGCAGGCCGAACATTGCGGGCGGTTCTCGCCATTGGATATTTTCTGGATGGCATCCGAGGATTCGTCGTAATACCAGCCATACCCGCGCTGCTCTTTCACGCCGACGTTGAACCAGACAGGGGAGTTGAAGCATGCTTTCTGGGTAAGCATGAGGTGAGCGAGTTCATCGCGGAAGTTGGCTGCGTCGAGATCGGTTTTGAAGTAGCGGCCGTTCCTGCCCCAACCAGCGATGGTATCGACGACGCGACGAACCAGTTGGCGGACGCTGCGCTCGCGTTCGGGAGAGCCCATGCGCCCATGGAAATACTTGCTGGCGACAATGTTGGTAGCGGTCTGGGACCAATCGGCGGGAACTTCGACATCGCGCTGTTCAAAGATGACTGATCCTTTATCGTTACCGATGGTAGCGTTTCGCAACTCCCATTGGATGTCATCATAGGGGGTTCGGCCGGGCTCCAGACGGGAGGTAAAGTACCGGGGAAAGACAACCCCGGTACGCTGAGCGACAGGCAAAGAGCGTTTCAACTCCCGCATGCGGACACTGAGATCGACACTAAGCTGACCCATAGTGGTGTTCCTTCAAAAGTAGTTGAAAAATAACGGGTTTGCGAATTGAGATGGCAAGGAGATCGAGCAGACGACTCAAGCTTGCCATAATACTAGCGTACTATGGCAAGATCCCACAATATATAGTGCCACGTCAAGGAATTTATCTATATGCGGTGCATCAGGTTACGGACACCCGAATCCGATGTTTCACCTAGCCCGTATAGATTTCAAGGATAACATTTCCCTGCAAGGTATTGAAAAGAAGCATTAAGTGGACGTAACCGCCGGAAGTTGATTCAGCGCTCGCTGGGTTCGGCTGAATTTCTGAAAACCTCCTCGCGGATGATGCGGTTGGTGGCTTGAAGAAGGTATTCCTCAAGTGCGCGCTGGATCTCCTGATATTCGGGCCAGAGAGTTTTCTGAATGAAGCTTTGGGGAGCGCGGACCATGACGGTGGTATGGCGCTGGCGGCGGTAGCGGTAGGGATCGAGGCCATACCGCCGGCAGAGGGCAACAAAGAGACGGCGAGACCATTCGTCGGCGAGGGTGAACTTAAACTCGGCGGGCCGTTCGACTTTTTCCGTCTCGCGGAGGCGCCGGCGGATGCGATCCATTGCCGCGGCGGCGGCAAGGCGTTCGCCCTCGGTGGTGGCGCCGGCAAAGAGCGCTTCAATACGGCGAAGTTTGTCACGGAGTTCGTCTTCGATTGTCATGGAGCCCGTTGGTCAATGGTACACTCGGAACGATGGCGAACGGGAGTATTCTTCCCATCTATGGAGATGGAGTTGTTGCCTCAACACTCGGCACGACTCCTCGGATAACGAGCCTGCTGATCAAGCCGGTTTCGGCGGTGTGCAACCTCGATTGCACCTATTGCTTTTATCTTGACCGGGAAACTGATCCATATCAGGCCTTGAGCAGGCGGGCGATGCAAGAGGAAACGCTGGAGCGTCTGATTGACAGCTTCCTGTTCTATTCCTATCCCAACAGCGTTTTCGCGTTTCAAGGAGGGGAACCAACACTTGCCGGGCTGCCTTTTTTCCGAAGGGTTGTGGAGCTTCAGAAGGAGCACGGGCGAAACGGACAGAACGTGAGCAATGCGATACAGACCAACGGGATGTTGATTGACGAAGAATGGTGCGCTCTGTTCCGCGAATACCGATGGCTGGTTGGACTTTCCCTTGATGGTCCGGAAGAGATTCATGATCTGCACCGGGTGAACAAGTCCGGACACTCTACGTGGAAGCGGGTGATGGAATCGCTGCGATTGATGCAAAGGGAAAAGGTGGATTTCAACGTTCTATGCGTGTTGAGCAAGGCGAACGTAGGGAGGGCGAAGGAGTTGTACCGGTTCTTCACCGGGCTTGGCGTAGACAACATTCAGTACATACCTCTTTCGGAGTTTGACGGAGACGGAAACCCGTTGCGCTATACGATCACGGCAGCGGAGTACGGGCAGTTCCTGTGCGAGACGTTTGATCTGTGGTGGCCGCAGAGACGCAAGATCCGCATCCGGACCTTCGACAATATCGCCGAGGCATTGGCCGGACAAAAGCCGGGGACGTGCACGATGCATGAAACGTGCGACAGCTATGTAGTAGTGGAGTATAACGGCGACGTATACCCCTGCGATTTTTTTGTGGAAAAGGACTGGCGGCTGGGGAACATCGAGATCGACTCCTGGACGGAGATTGCCCGCAAGCAGCGAAGATACGCCTTCGCGAGAAAGAAGGCGCTGGCGCATTCAGAATGCGAGGTTTGTGAGTGGCAGGCGATGTGCCACGGGGGATGTCCGAAGTCAAGATATGCGATGAACCGGAGATTCGAAGACTTGGATTACTTTTGCGAGGCGTACCGGATGATGTTCCGGAAGTCCGTGCCTCCGCTGCGTGAAGATGTGAAGAAGATTCTGGGGCGCGAGGTGTCGTTGCCGCAGGTTCACTCGATCAGCCCATACTGAGCGGCGAACCAGAAGGGACGAGGCTGGCTCTAGGCCATCGCAGTGGACTCGATGTGCTGCTCAAGGCGCTCGAGGAGCCGGTCCATTTCGCCCGCTTCCATGGGTTTGCGGAGAACAAAGCCTTCTCCCTGGGGGAAGAGGGTGGAGGCATCAGAATCCACACCATCGGTGAGGAGAACAAAGGCGGGCACCTGATCGCGAACACGATCGAAGAACTCGACCCAGTTGCTACCCGGGAGACGGACAGCGCAAAAGATGATGTCGATCTTGAGGCGGCGGAAGAGTTCGACTGCCTCCGCTTCGGTACTTATCGGAACGGCACGGTGGCTTCTGCTGGTCCAAAAAGAAACAAGGCGCCGTTGGGCCGCGGAGTCAGGCTCAAGGATGATGGCGGTAAGAGTTCGGGAGTTGTGAGCGGCTTTTGCTTGAACAGCGGTTTCCGCGGAGTGGACATGGAAGGCGGCGGGCAAATCGATTTCCATGCGACAGGCGTTCTCGCCAGCCTGAAGGATGCGCACATCGCCTCCTAACGAGTGAAGGATTCCGCGGCAGACACTGAACCCTAGAGACTCATTCTCACCGGCGTTGGGAACAGCGGGGAAATACTCATCACAAAGAAGAGCGCCGTACCGGATGGTGATGACGACGCGGCGCTGCTGGAGGGAGGATTCAAAGCGCAAACTGTGATCGAGCGAAGGACGTGCCGCACGGGCGGCAAGGAGGACGAGGTTGCGGAGCACATGTTCCAATTGCCTAGCGGAACCAACAATCCATAACGGTTCGCCCCAGAGCGAGGTGGTGACGGCAATTTCGGAATGCGAGAAATCCTTGCGGCAGGAATCAATGACTTTGTGAAGAAGCGCATTTAGTTCAAGGGGAGCAGCCTCACCTTCATCCTGACGGATGACCTGGCTGTATCGCGACAAAATGGCGGAGGCGCGGAGTGACTCGTTGAGTATGGCGCGCGCTTCGTCGCCCTGGTCAAGCAGTTTATGGGCGAGTATGAGAATGGATTCCAACGGGCCCTTGAGTTCGCCTGCCACGCCGGAGATAATCTGCCCGGTAGCCGCGAGACGCTGGCTGCGCATCATCTGCTCTTTACGAGCTTGCATCTCCAATAGCTTCATGACCATTGCCACTTGATTGGCAAGATGTTGAAGAGCGACAAGTTCCTCCATGGAGAAGTGCCGGGGGCGGTCCGTATGGGCAATTTCGAGGACGCCCACCAATTCTTCGCGGGCAAACATGGGCAGCAGAATGACACCACTTGTATTCGGCTTGGGGAGCAGCGAGGAACTTGAAGCACCAGGGATGCGGAGGGGAGTGCGGTTGCGGAAGCATAGCGCGATGGAAGGAATGGACTTTCCGTCCTCCTTGGGGGCGGAGAGAGGGATGGGACCAGGCGCTGGTTCCGCCACGCACCCGCACAGAGATTGTGTCAGACGGTCGAAGCGGTAGAGTTCGACCGAGGTGACTTCCAAAGCCCGGGGAACAGCGTGGCGCAGCTTACGCACCAGTTCCTCGAAGGCGGAGATAGTGAGCAGTTCCTCACACAAGCCATGGATCCGACGAATGGCGCGACGCGCAGCCTGCCGGCGCCAGCGGCGAACGAGGACCAAGACAAGGAAACTGCCGAATGAGAGAACCGAGGATAAGACTATCTGGGGGGAAACAAGCCACTCGCGGCCGAGTAGGATCACGGAAGCCGCATCTGGGATCACCATGCGGAACTTCGCCTCGAACGGGGGGTTGATATTTGCCTGGCTGGCGGCACCGACTACGCGGACGCGGTCACCCACTTGATAGCGTCCAAGTCCGGTTCCGATACGACTAGCGGCGCGGGAGAGATACACAGGATATGGGACGGGCTGGCCATCATCGAGAAGGAGGTATTCGCCGCCGGAGTCCTCACCGAGAGCAACCACTCTACCTTCGATCAAGGCGGTGACGCCAAGTTCGGAAACAGATTGGAGTTGGTGGATCTGCCGGGAGAACGGCGGCGGCGGCTTGGTGTGGTTGAGGGTTGTCAGCTCCACCATACGGAGGACAGGGAGGCCACCACGGTGGGTGATGACTCCACGCACCTGAAGTTCGTCCCCCGGGGTGACATGCTCGAACATGAAGTCAGGCGCCTCGAGGATGAGCCTGCCGCCGCGAGAATCGCGGATCGGAACCTGGGAGTAATCACCGAACAGAATAGGCTTCAAAGTGACGGTTCCCTGAAGGATCACGGAAGATCCTTCATACTCCGGAAGCAGAGTGGAAGGGTTTCGGGCGGCTGCTTCGCGCAGAGAAAGGGACACTTGTCCCGCCAGTGGAATAGCCAGCAGGAGGAGAGAGATCAGATTTGAAGTCCTGATAACCATGTGTCCAATCCAGAGTCGGTGAAGTCGTGGATGACGAAGTCAGTTTCGGGAAGCTCAGCCGGAGTTGATCTCACCGCAACGACCCGGCATCCGGCAGACTGTGCGGCCTCAATTCCTGTAGTGGAGTCCTCGAAAACAATGCAGCGCTGGGGAGGCTGTTCGAGAAGGCGTGCGGCAAGCAGATAGATATCGGGGGCAGGCTTCGGGTGACGGACCTGATGTCCGTGGACGACGGCTTTGAAATACGGGCGGAGGGATGCCTCATCGAGGAGGAAGTCCACATTTGCCGGCTCGGCGTTGGAAGCCACGCCGAGAGGGAGATTCTTGTAGCGCTCCAGGAACTGCCTGACTCCGGGTAGGAGGCTCTGTTCCAGGTGTGGGCGCATCTGTCGGCGATACAAGGCCTCTTTGGCCGCACCATGGGCAAACACTTCGGCATCCGTCAACTGCGGGCCGAAGAAGTCACGGACGATTTGGTCGTTCCGCTTTCCGTGCATGCGCTCCATCATAGAATCGGCAGCAATGCCGTAATGCGATAGATAGATGGCCCAAGCTTCTGCATGAAGGGGATTTGAATCAATAAGGACTCCGTCCATATCAAGGATGATTGCAAAGGAATTCATATACTTAGGGACTCACAGTCTGGCAAACCTGACTACCCACGAAGGCGGCAGGAGCAAGGAGGAACAGAATCATCGAAAGCAAGAGATCAGTGGTACTTTTCAGTTTACTGCACCATATACATAGCTTCCCGGGCGCGCTGGATGTATCTTGGAAAGATCAGAGATGCTGCCGAGGATTATGTTTGCCATTCTGGCTTGTGCGCTACCGGCACAAGCGCAGGCCCCAGTAGACTACCAGAGGGATATCCGTCCCATATTGGCGAAACGATGCATCGCCTGCCACGGTCCGGATGAGCATGGCCGCCAAGCTAACTTCCGGCTGGACACACGTGACGGAGCAACCGGGAAGTCCGGCGGTTATGCCGGGATCGTTCCGGGGAATAGCGCGAAGAGCCGCGTATACGCGCGAATCACAAACAGTACGCGGCCGATGCCGCCGGTTGGTCCCAGGCTCAGTTCGCAGGAGGTGGATCTCATCCGGCAGTGGATCGATAGCGGGGCGCCGTACACCAACCATTGGGCGTTTGAGAAACCGCAGCGGCTGGCGCCTCCCGCAGTGAGCGACCCGAAGTGGCCGGCGGTGGAGTTTGACTATTTTGTTCTGGCGCGACTGGACAAGGAGGGCTTGAGGCCCTCGCCTATTGCGGACCGCTACACTCTGGCGAGGCGAGTTGCGCTGGATCTCACCGGACTGCCACCGTCGCCGGAGATGACGGGGGCTTACCTTAAGGACACGTCTCCGGAAGCGTACGAGCGGCTGGTGGACAAACTTCTGGCATCGCCACAGTATGGCGAACGGTGGGCAAGGGTTTGGCTGGATCTAGCGCGATACGCGGATACTCAAGGCTACGAGAAAGATAACCGGCGTACGATATGGCCGTATAGAGATTGGGTAATTCGGGCGCTGAACAGCAACATACCGTTCGATACATTCACAAAGCTGCAGCTTGCGGGCGACCTGATGGCCCAGGCGAGTGAAGATGATTTGATTGCAACGGGTTTCCACCGGAACACAATGACGAACACGGAGGGGGGAACAGACGATGAGGAGTTTCGGGATGCGGCAATTCGCGACCGGGTAGCGGTAACCGGACAAGTATGGATGGGATTGACGCTGGGCTGCGCCCAATGCCACACGCATAAGTACGACCCGATTTCACACAAGGAGTTCTACCAGTTCTATGCATTCTTCAATCAAACGGAAGACAGCGACAAGCCTGACGACCGCCCGACGCTGGAGTTGGCGAATGCCTCCACACTGGTCCTGAAGGAATTGCCGGAGAATCAACGGCGCAAGACACATATTCTCGAACGGGGCAATTTCCTGACGCCTGGGGAAGAAGTGGAAGCGAATGTTCCCGCAGCTTTTGCAGCATTTCCAAAGGGTGCTCCGAAGAACCGGCTGGGACTGGCGGAATGGCTGGTCTCCAAGGAGAACCCTCTGACAGCACGAGTGACAGTGAACCGGATATGGGCGCGTCTGTTCGGGAAGGGGATCGTGGAATCGGAGGAGGATTTTGGCACCCAGGGGGCTACTCCGACGAATCAGGAACTGCTCGATTGGCTGGCGACGGAATATATGCGCTTGAATTGGGATACGAAGGCGATCCTGAAGACCATCGTGATGTCGGCAACGTACCGGCAATCCTCGAATGCAACGCCGGAGTTGCTCGAGAAGGATCCCACGAACCGGGTGCTAGCACGGGGGGCGCGCTTCCGTTTGGATGCAGAGGTTGTGCGCGACCAGGCTCTGGCGGTGAGCGGATTGCTGAGCAAGAAGATGTATGGGCCTCCGGTCATGCCGTGGCAGCCGGAAGGAGTCTGGCAGGTGGTATATAACGGCGAGCGATGGATTACCAGTGAAGGTGAAGACCGCTACCGGCGGGGGCTTTACACATTCATGCGGCGCACATCGCCGTACCCATCGTCGATGAGCTATGACGCACCGACGGGTGAAATTTGCACTATGAGGCGAATCCGGACGAATACGCCGCTGCAGGCATTGACTTCGTTGAATGATCCGGTTTTCATGGAGGCGGCGCAGCAACTGGCGTTAAGGACGTTCAGGGAGGCCGGCAAGTCAGAAAACGCGCGGGCGGCGCACATGTTCCAACTCGCGCTGGTGCGTCCGCCGGAGAAAGAGGAGTTGCGGAGGATCGTCTCTCTTCACCGCGAAGCCTGGAAAGACCTCAAGGGCAATTCGGCTCCGGCGGAGAAACTGCTGCATTACGATAAGACCCTATATAAGGAGGACCGCGAGCAGACCGTGGTCGCGGACGCACGCGGGGAGGGAGTGATATGGCGGTACACGACGGAGGATCCCGGAAGCGGGTGGCTGAGCCCAGGGTTTGACGATTCCGGGTGGCGCACAGGTAAAGGACTCTTCGGCGCTTTCGAGAACGAGAAGAATCAGAAGGAAGTGGCCACGAGTTGGGAGACGGATACGCTGTGGCTGCGGTACGAGTTTACGGCACCCGAGAGCAAGCTGTCCGATTTCCGGCTGCAGGTAAAGACTGTGTCCGGGTTTGAGGCGTGGATCAACGGTGTTTCGGCCGCAGGATCGCCGCAGGAACGGACTGGTTATTACGAGTACCCCGTCTCGAGCGCCGCGGAACCGGCAATCAAGCCGGGGCGCAATGTGCTGGCGATCCGAGTCGTCCGCAACCACGAAAAGAAGGGCGGGCAGTCGTTTGACGCGGGGCTTGTGGCTACGCGCGCTCCGGATTTCGGCAAGCGAGCCCGCGATGATGCGGACCGCGCGGCTTGGGTAGCGGTAGCCAACGCGATTCTCAACCTGGACGAGACATTGACGAGGCGATAACGATGACGGAAATGCAGCAATTGAAGGAATTTACGCGCCGTCACTTCTTCGAGCGGTGCCACCTCGGGCTGGCGAATATGTTTCTCGCCAGCCTGGCGCGCAGCGATGCGGCTCGGATGGACAACCCGCTTGCGCCTAAGAAGCCTGATCATGCTCCGAAGGCAAAATCCATCATCTACCTGCATATGGCGGGATCTCCATCGCAGTTGGAGTTGTGGGACTACAAGCCGGAGTTGCAGAAGTATGACGGGAAGGACTGTCCGCAAAACCTTCTGGAGGGGAAGCGATTCGCGTTCATCAAGGGAGTACCCAAACTGCTGGCAACCCCGTACAAGTTCCAGCAGCACGGCCAATCGGGAGCATGGTTGAGCGAGTTGCTGCCGAATTTTGCGAAGGTGACGGATGACGTGTGCATTATCCGTTCGATGACAACGGATCAATTCAACCACGCTCCGGCACAGTTGTACTTGCACACAGGAAATCCGCGGTTCGGGTTCGCCTCGATGGGGGCATGGGCGACATACGGGCTTGGTTCGGAGAATCAGGATCTGCCCGGATTCGTTGTGCTGGTGAGTGGCGGGAACAATCCGGACGGGGGGAAAAGCCTATGGGGCAGCGGCTACCTGCCGTCGGTGTATCAAGGAGTGCAATGCCGAACGCAAGGCGATCCGGTACTGTTTCTCAGTGATCCTGAGGGAATGGACAGAGGGCTGCGCCGGAAGACGCTGGATGCAATTCGCGATTTGAACAGCATGCAGGAGAAGCGGTTTGGAGATCCGGAGACACAGGCGCGAATCGCGCAATATGAACTCGCATACCGGATGCAGACATCCGTGCCGAAGGTGATGGACATCTCGAAGGAGCCGGAATCCATGCACAAGCTGTACGGTACGGATCCGGGGAAGGTCTCTTTCGCCAACAACTGCCTGTTGGCGCGGCGGCTGGTGGAGAACGGCGTGCGGTTCGTGCAGTTGTTCCATTGGGGATGGGATCATCATGGATCGTCGCGGCGGGAGGACATACGGTATGACTTGCCTGGCAAGGCAAAGGTGATGGACCAGTCGGTTTCGGCGCTGGTGACAGATCTCAAACAGCGCGGATTGCTGCAGGACACGCTAATCGTGTGGGGAGGCGAATTCGGACGTACTCCGATGAGAGAAAATCGCGGCGGATCGTATGGTCCGTGGGTGGGACGGGATCACCATCCGTATGCATTCACGATGTGGATGGCTGGAGGCGGGATCAAGTCCGGCCTGAATTATGGGGAAACAGATGAAATCGGCTACTACGTGGGGCGGGATAGAGTGAACGTGAGGGATCTACAGGCGACCATCCTGCATCTGCTGGGTCTTAATCCGTACCGGTTGAGTTTCGCATATCAGGGTCTGAATCAGCGCCTGATCGGCCCGACGGACGAGGGCAGAATTCTAAAGGACATCCTGGCTTGATGTTGACACGTGAAGGCTGCGTGATCCGGCAGCAGCGCCTGCTGACTGTCATGGAGCAAAAGCAATGGGATTTGTTTTTGACCGCCGACCCGCGGACGGCGTATTACTTTACTGGCTCGCCGGCTCCGGCGGACGCTCCCGTTGCATTTCTGCTTTGGACGGAAGGACGGAGTCTGCTCATCACGCCGGGCGTGAAGGAAGGACTGGCAGACAGGATTCTCCCGCTGGAGACGTATTCCATTGAACGTGTGGTTGACTATGCAGAGCGCGATTTGGCAAAGATACTGCGGCAATTCCTTACCGGGAAGCGCCTGGCGGTGGAACGGCGTACGGTTACAGGGATGATGGAGCAGGCGCTGCCGATCAGCGCGAGGGTGGAAGATGCCACGGATACCATTCTTCGACTGCGGAAGCGGAAAGAGCCGGATGAGGTAGCAGAAATCCAACGATCTCTCGAGCTATGCGCGGCGGCCTACGATGCCGCGCGAAAGACGATTGCACCGGGTTTGAGAGAAGTGGATGTGTACGCGGCAATGTATGAAGCCGTGGTGAAACGGGCCGGCACGGCAGTGGCGTTTCCAGGTGATTTCGCCTGCGGGGAACGGTGCATCAGTGAAGGTGGTCCGCCGACGGAGCGGGTGATTCTTTCCGGTGACTTGTACATCCTGGATCTATTTCCGGCCCCAACTTTTTATTCCGCAGATACGTGCCGGACGTTTGCAGCCGGGGCGCCAAGCGATATCCAGCAGCGGGCCTGGGAAGTGGTTGTGGAGGCAGTGAAGCGTGCAGAAGCTGCGATACGCCCGGGTGTGGGCGCGAGGGACGTTTACCGGCTTGTGAAGGACTATCTGGACAGGCAACCGATAGCGGAAAAGAGCTTCTGGCATCATGTGGGACACGGGATCGGGCATCGAGGGCACGAATCGCCGCGGATCATTCCAGGATCTTCGGATGTTTTCGAGGCTGGGGATGTTTTCACGCTGGAGCCGGGAGTGTATACGAAAGCACTTCAGGGCGGGATACGGCTGGAAGATAATTATCTGGTGACGGAAACCGGTATCCGCAACCTCTTCGACTATCCGCGGGAATTGTAAGAGAGATGGGCTATTTGGTTTTCGTGGTGAACTTGGCGAGATAGTTGGTGTGGAAATCGCCTGCTACAAATTGCGGGTCATTCAAGATCTTCTGATGAAGAGGAATGGTGGTGTGAATGCCTTCCACCACGAAGGTGTCCAGGGCGCGGCGCATGCGAGCGATCGCCTCATTGCGATCGTGGCCATAGGTGATGAGCTTCGCGATCATGGAGTCGTAATACGGCGGAATGACTCCGTCGGTATAGGCTGCCGTGTCTACACGGACTCCGATGCTTCCGGGGATATTCAGGGCGGTGATGCGTCCGGGAGAGGGGGCAAAGGTCTCGGGATGTTCCGCGTTTATCCTGCACTCGATGGCATGACCGCGTAGAGTCACCGGGGCGCCCAACACCTCGGACAGGGGCATCCCGGCAGCAATCAAGATCTGGCTTTTGACTAGATCGACACCGGTCACAAATTCGGTGACGGGATGCTCCACCTGAATCCGTGCGTTCACCTCGATGAAGTACAACTTTCTTTCCCTGTCCATGAGGAACTCGACCGTTCCGGCGTTTGAGTAGCCCACATCATGCATAGCCTTGGCCAAGGCCGCGCAGATGGTCTTGCGGAGTTCGGGGGAAACGCTTGGGGAGGGGGCTTCTTCCAGGACTTTCTGATGGCGGCGCTGCAGAGAACATTCCCGTTCCCCGAGGATCTCGACATTGCCATGGAGATCGGCGAGGACCTGGAACTCGATGTGCCTCGGATTTTCGACGAGTTTCTCCATATAGAGATCGCCGCAGGAAAAGGCAGCAGCGGCTTCGGACTGAGCCTGAGAGTAAAGGTTTGGAAGTTCCTCGGCGCTCCGCACGACGCGCATGCCGCGCCCCCCGCCTCCAGCGGTGGCTTTAATCATCACAGGATAGCCGATGTGATCCGCCAGTTCGAGGGCCTCTTCAATGGAGCGGAGGACGCCATCGGAACCGGGGAGGATGGGAACGCCGGCATTGCGCATGGATTCGCGGGCACGCTGCTTGAGCCCCATGAGTTTGATCACTTCGGGACGGGGCCCGATGAAGGTGATGCCGGACATCTGGCAGACTTCGGCGAAATCGGCATTTTCACTGAGGAAGCCGTATCCAGGATGAATCGCGTTGACATTGGTTATCTCGGCGGCACTGATGACGGAGGGGATATCGAGATAACTACGAGAGCTTTTTGCGGGACCGATGCAGACGGCCTCATCGGCAAAGCGCACATGAAGGCTGTTGCGATCGGCTTCGGAATAGACAGCGACGGTTCGGATGCCAAGTTCCTTGCAGGCGCAGATGACACGGAGGGCGATTTCTCCGCGATTGGCGATGAGGACCTTCTGAAACATTAGGAGACCAGTCTAAAGCGGCCGGTAGGTGAACAGGGCTTCGCCATACTCGACAGGCTTACCGTTCGGAACCAGTTTGCTGAGGATCACTCCCGGGGCTTCGGCTTCGATTTCGTTCATGAGCTTCATGGATTCGATGATACAGAGGACCTGACCAGTCTGGACGGTGTCACCAACCTTCACGAAGGGAGGAGAGCCAGGGGACGGTGATTCGTAGAAGGTGCCGACAATCGGCGCCTTGATAATCGGCATGTTCGCGTCAGCGGCAGGAGGTGAGGCCGGGGGCTGAGAAACCGCAAGCGGAAAAGGAGCAGAGGCTGGAGGGTGGACCGGAGAAGCGAGAGGAGCGAGTTGAGGGGCAGGGGTTAATTGGACTTCCTGAGAAAGGGACGCGCGCTTGATCCACACACGATTATCACCGCGCTGCACCTCGATTTCGGCGACGCCACTTTCCGTAAGCAGTTGAATAATCTCTTTGATTTCTTCGATTGTCATTTGTAGCGAGTGTCGGACCCAGATCTAAATGATGGTCAGTGTCTTCGGGGTTGGAGTAAGGATCTCGCAACCGTTTGCAGTTACGAGGACTGTATCTTCGATGCGGATGCCGCCTTCTCCTTCGATGTAGATACCTGGTTCGATGGTGATGACCATGCCTGCTTGAAGGATTGTTTTTTCTTTTCTGCCGACGCGGGGAGGCTCATGAATCTCTAAGCCAAGCCCATGGCCGGTGGAGTGCGTAAACGCTCTATCCAGGCCAGACTTCTTGAGAACCTTGCGAGCCGCGAGGTCCGGCTTGTCCGCGCGCACACCTTGTCGAACCGCGGAGATGGCAGCCAATTGAGCCTCGAGGACAGCGTTGTATGCTTTCTTCCACTTTGGCGCAGGCATCCCAAGAAAGACGGTTCGCGTCATGTCGCTCGAATAACCGTCCTGAACGGCACCCATGTCTATTAATAGTAACTGATTGGATGCAACAGAGTGGGACGAGGGGCGGGCGTGGGGGAGGGCGGCTCTCTGTCCCGAGGCAACGATGGTCTCAAAGGCCGGGCCAGTAGCCCCATAGCGACGCATGTAATAGTCGATTTCCGCGGCGAGGGCAGATTCCGTGACTCCCGGGCGTACGAAATGAAGAGCCTTTTGGAATGCCTTGGAGTTTGTCCGGACGGCGCGACGAATACAATCGATTTCAGCGGGAGACTTTACCATCCGGAGGGACTCGATCAAATCCTGCTGCGGGAGGAGGACGGCACCGAGGGGCAGGTTTTCCCGAAGGAAATTGTAGGAATTGAAGGAGATACGGGTCTGTTCAAAACCGATGTTGCGAAGCTTCCTGCTTTTGATGTGCCGGGCAATGGCAGGCAACAGCGGACCGGCAATCGTCTTGACCTTGCAGGAAACTTCCAGGGCACTTTGAACGGCGTAGCGGGGATCGGTAAACAGTACTGATTCCGAAGGAGTTATACAGAGGATTCCATTGCTACCCGTGAACCCGGAGAGGTAGCGGATGTTAGGCAGGGCCGTAACGAGAAGCGAATCGAGCTTGTTTGGTTCAAAGGTAGCGGCGAGCAGGGAGCGGCGCGCCTTGAAATCGTCCGTGGAGATCAATGTTCAGTTTACCATCAAGGCTTTAGGAGGAGCTTGCCTGAGGTGTTTCTACCTGCGAGATCGGAATGGGCGAGAGGAGCCTGGTCCATGGAGTAGATCTTGTGGACATGAAGACGAAGTGCTCCTTCAGTTACCCAGCGGAGGACATCTCCGGCACGCCAAAGTAACTCATCGCGGGTGGCGACGTAGTTGGGCAAGCTTGGGCGGGTGAGGAAGAGGGAACCTTTCTGGCTAAGCAAGAGCGGTTCCAAGGACGGGACAGGGCCTGATGCATTCCCGAACGTCACCATCATTCCTCTAGGTTTCAAACTGCTGAGACTCTTGGCGAATGTGGCGGCCCCAACGGAATCATACACTACATCCACACCCTTGCCGCCAGTGAAGCGCCGAGTCTCGGCTTCGAAGTCGTGAGTGGCGTATAAGATGACTTCATCAGCTCCCACGGACCGGGCGCGGGCGGCTTTTTCAGGCGATCCGGCAGTGGCAATGACGGTGGCTCCTCTCATCTTCGCCATTTGAACAAGAAGCGCGCCCGTGCCACCCGCGGCGGCGTGGATCAGAGCCGTGTGTCCCTTTGACAAAGGAAAGGTTGAGTGCGAAAGGTAGTGAGCCGTCATTCCCTGAAGCATGACAGCAGCGGCATCGGCCAGTTGCAATGCGGCAGGAACAGGCACCAATGTAGCGGCCGGAACAACCGCGTATTCGGCGTAGGATCCCCGAGCCATCGCATAGGCGACACGATCTCCGGGAGCGACCTGGGTAACTCCGGGGCCCACAGATTCGACCACACCGGCGGCTTCCATGCCTGGGATCAAGGGGAGGTCCGCCTTATAGAGCCCGATGCGGAAGTAAATATCGATGAAGTTCACTCCCGACGTATCGATCTTCACCAAAGCCTGCCCGGGGCCGGGAACCGGGACCGGCACATCCTCGAGTTTCAGTTGATCCGGACCGCCACATTGACGAACGAGAATTGCCTTCATGTACGTGCCTTTCGACGAAGATGGGCTACAGCCGCGTAAAGCAAGAGATAGCAGACGGTGAAGGGAAACATCAAGAGGCGGGTCAGCGTGGTGGCGGCATCGGCGCCGGTGAGCCCCATGCGGAAGAAGAGGAAATGAAGCATGGTGCGCCAGTTCCCGATGTCGAACCAGTAGTAATCCCCGTTCTCATTCAAGACGAAAACCTTGGCGGGGATGTTGAACGCCAGCCACCACTTCCATTTAGTCATGATGGGCTCGCCAGAGCAGATGATTCCGCAGACGTTGTACGAGGATGCCTGGAGTTCCGCCAGGAGACGCTTGCGGGAAGGGGCGTGGGGATATTCCCACACGCGAAACACGCGCGAACCAGAGGGGAGACCGACGGGTTCGCCGGTGAAGCAGGTTACCAGATCGACAGGCAAATGCCGGCCGTAGACCTGAAGAAGGCTGGGCACGAGGTTGTTGAAGAGATGACGAGAGCCGCTTTCGACGAGGAGAACGCGCTCAAAGGGGGGGATGTGCCTGGAGAAGAACAAGCGCATGCCGGTTTGTCAGATAGCGGAGGGAGGCACGGTACGCATCAGACTCCCCAACAGTAATCTTCAACAACACGCTCGAGGGTTTCGTCTTTCTCCATGAGACGCATCAACTCGAGCCGGATGGCATCGAGGAGCGCGTGCCAGCTTGCGGTGAGGACATTGTCGGAAACGCCGACCGTGGCCCAACTTCTTCGCTGATCGGACCATTCGACCAGAACCCGTACTTTTGCGGCAGTTCCCTTCTTCGTGTCAAGAACGCGGACTTTATAGTCGGTCAGCCGGACATTGGAGATGCTGGGGTAGAGCTGAGCGAGGCACTGGCGCAGGCACAGGTCCAGAGCGTTCACGGGACCATGGCCATTCGCCGTGGCAGAGTGGATTCCGTCCTGGGCTTTGAGGGTGACGGTGGCGACAGTTTGAGATTCCTTCGTCCCAGCGCCGCGGCTGGTAACCTCGTAGCTAACAACTTCAAAGAGATGCAAACCAGGATGGAGCGCCTCGCGTACGAGCAGTTCAAACGTACCTTCGGCCGCCTCGAGTTCGTAGCCCATGAACTCCATGTGTTTAATCCGCTCGAGAAGTTCGCGATGAGAGGCGTCGTCGAGGCGGTCAGTGAGCCCATGCTGTTTCAGTTTGTAGAGGATGTTGCTTCTACCGCTCAGGTCGCTGAGGAGGACGCGCTGCCGGTTACCCACGGCATCGGGACGAATGTGTTCATAAGTGGCGGAGTCTTTGAGAACTGCACTGACATGCACTCCGCCTTTGTGAGCAAAGGCACTCCGGCCGACGTAGGGTTGATCATTGCGGACCGAAAGGTTGGCAAGTTCTGCAATGAAGCGGGCAACACTGGTGAGATGAGTTAACTTCTCCGATCCGACGGTCGTGTGGCCGAGTTTGAGTTCGAGATTGGCGAGAATGGAGCACATGTTTGCGTTGCCACACCTCTCACCATACCCGTTAAAGCAGCCTTGAACGTGCGTGGCTCCTGCCTCGACCGCAGCAATGGTGTTCGCCGTGGCGACATCGGAATCATTATGGCAGTGAATGCCCAGGATGCCATCGAATCGCTTGCGGACATCAGAGAATATCTCGACCAGCCTGCCGGGAAGCGTGCCGCCGTTGGTATCGCAAAGGCAGAGAACATTCGCGCCAGCATTCTTCGCTGTCTCGAGTGTACGAAGCGCGAAATCGGGATTGGAGAGGTAGCCATCAAAGAAGTGTTCCGCGTCGTAGACGACTTCTTTTCCGTGCGCTTTGAGGTAGGAAACCGTTTCCGAGATTAGCGCAAGATTCTCCTGCTCCGAGATTCCGAGAGCACGCTGGGTATGCAGATCCCAACTTTTCCCGAAGATAGAGATGACCGGCGTTGCAGCTTCGAGCAACTGACGAACATTGGGATCCTGATCCACCCGGTTGCGAGCAAACCGGGTGGATCCGAAGGCGGTGAGCCTAGCGTGCTTGAGATGGAGTTCGCGAGCCCGGGCAAAGAACTCCTTGTCGCGGGGGTTCGACCCGGGCCATCCGCCTTCAATGTAGTCGATACCGAGTTCGTCAAGCTTCTGGGCAATCACCAGTTTGTCTTCGACAGAGAAAGAGACGGCCTCGCCCTGAGTGCCGTCTCGCAACGTGGTATCGAACGTGAAGATTTTCATGGCTCCTATCTCCGCACACCTTGCAGCCCAGCCTCCGAGGCTAGTTAGCCGCTACGGGCACACCCGCTTCCTTCTTGCGTTTGAGGAAGGTCATCATGTCACGCAATGGTCCACCGACCTTTTCGACGAGCAGGTTCTTGTTGGCTTCGCGCATAGCAAGGAAATTGTGACGTCCAGTCCTATTTTCCTCCATCCATTGGCGAGCAAATTCGCCGGACTGGATTTCGGCGAGGATCTTTTTCATTTCCGCCTTGGTCTGGTCGTTGATGATACGAGGACCGCGGGTGTAGTCCCCGTACTCGGCAGTGTCGGACACGGAATAGCGCATGTAGCCCAAGCCGCCCTCATAGATGAGGTCGACGATGAGTTTGAGTTCGTGGAGGCACTCGAAGTAGGCGATTTCGGGGGCATAACCGGCTTCCACGAGGGTTTCAAAGCCTGCGTTGATGAGCGCGCTGACGCCTCCGCAGAGAACGGTCTGCTCGCCGAACAGGTCGCTTTCGGTCTCTTCCTTGAAGGTGGTTTCGATAACACCCGCTTTGAGGCAACCAAGCGCGAGGGCGTAGGCGAGGGCGTTCTGAAGGGCCTTCCCGGAAGGGTTCTGATGGATGGCCACAAGGGCAGGAACGCCAACCCCTTCGGTGAAGAGTTCCCGCACACGATGGCCGGGGGCTTTGGGAGCCACCATGGAAATGTCCACATCGGGAGGCGGGGCAATGAAGCCGAAGTGAATGTTGAAGCCATGGGCGAACATGACGGTCTTACCGGCTTTCAGGTGGGGGGCGATTTCCTTGTTATAGATATCCGCCTGAATATGGTCTGACACGAGGATCATGATCATATCGGCAACCTGAGCAGCCTCCGAGACGCTAAGGACGCGCAACCCGGCGGCCTCGGCCTTTTCCTTGCTCTTGCTGCCGGGATAGAGGCCGACAACAACGGAAGCCCCCGAGTCGCGCAGGTTAAGGGCATGCGCATGGCCCTGACTTCCATAGCCGACAATGGCAACAGTCCGGCCGTTGAGGTTATCCAGACTGCCATCCTTTTCATAGTAGCGATTAGGCATTCAACACTCCGTTTCGATCTTTGGATTTGGAGGCCTCCACGCCGGTTGGGACAGGCGGAGAGAGGCGTAACTTTTTGGCTTCCAGGGAGACGGCAACCTGGCCGGATCGAGTGACTTCGATTTCGCCATAGCTGCGCATCACATCAATGAATTCGTCCATTTTTTCAACATCTCCCGTCGCTTCGATGGCGAAGCCTTCGAGGGAAGAGTCGACGACGCGGGCGCCGAAGATTTCAGCCTCCTTAAGGATAGCGGTCCTACTATCCATAGGGGCGCGGACGCGGAGAAGGACCATTTCCCTAGTAACGGCAGGGCCATCGGTCAGGTCGACCGCCTGCAGGACGTTGATCAGCTTATTCATCTGCTTGATGACCTGGCGGCGGAGAGGCGGTTCGACGTCAACAGCGATGGTCATGCGGGAAAGGGTGGGATCAAGAGTCCGGGCTACTGTCAGGCTCTCGATGTTGTAGCCACGGGCGCTCAACAATCCAGTTACGCGCATCAATGCACCGGGCTTGTTTTCCAGGAGAAGGGAGATCACTTGAATCATAAGAGTTCCTCGACGCAATTCACACTCACTTCAGAACCTCGACAGGTTGAGGAGGAGATAGGACCATCTCGTGCATGGCGCCACCTGCGGGCACCATGGGGAAAACGTTATCAAACGGGGCCACTTTGACATTCAGCAGATACGGACCAGGTTCGCGCACGGCCTCATCGAGGGCAGAACTCAGTTCCGAGGGCTTATCGATGGTTCGCCCTTTGAAGCCGTATGCACGAGCAAGGAGTTCCGCATCAGGGAAGCAATCCAGTTGGACGGCACACATTCGGTTGTTGTAGAAGAGTTCCTGCCACTGTCGAACCATACCAAGATAGCCATTGTTCATGACGATCACCTTCAGCGGCAAACCGTAACTGGCAATAGTAGCGAGTTCCGGAATCGCCATCTGGAAGCCACCGTCGCCCACAACGGCGAAAACCAGTTTGTCGGGACGGGCGAACTGAGCGCCGATGGCAGCCGGCAAGCCGAAGCCCATTGCTCCGAGTCCACCGGAGTTGAGCCACAAACGAGGATGGTTGAAGCGAATGAACTGCGCAGCCCACATCTGGTGCTGGCCAACATCCGCGGAGACGATGGCTTCACCGGCGGAAAGACGGTCAATTTCCACCATCAAGTGTTGTGGCTTGATTTCCGTGGAGGAGAAGGCGGGAACCAGCGGGTGCTCGGCTTGCCAATCGCGGACTTGCTTCCACCAGAGGCGGCGGTGTTCCGAGTTGACATCACCCATGCTTGGCCTGAGTTCGGCCAGCGCTTTAGTGAGTTTGGGTAGCACCTTTTTGACATCTCCGACAATGGGCAGATCCGCGTTGCGGATCTTGCCGATCTCGGCGGGGTCCACGTCCACATGGATCACTTTTGCGTGAGGCGCAAAGGCGGCGAGCCGTCCGGTGACGCGATCATCGAAGCGAACGCCCAAGGCAATGAGCAGGTCGGCTTGCGACATACCCATGTTTGCGGCGTAGCTCCCATGCATGCCGGGCATGCTGACAAAATTGGGATGCGAAGACGGCAGAGCGCCTAAGCCCATTAACGTACAGACTGTGGGGCAGTCGATTAGCTCGACCAATTCGCGCAACTCTTCGCTGGCGGCGGCGGCAATGATGCCTCCACCTGCATAGACATACGGGCGACGAGACTCCCAGATCATTTGAGCTGCCCGGCGAATCTGTCCGGAATGCCCTTCGGTTACGAGTTTGTAGCCAGGGAGGTGAATGGCGCTGACAGGGCTGTAATGACCTTGGCCCTGAAAGACATCTTTAGGTATGTCGACCAACACGGGACCTGGGCGCCCTGTGGCAGCGATGAAAAATGCTTCGTGGACGATTTGGGGAAGATCGTTGAGGGTCTTGACCAGGAAGTTGTGCTTCGTGCAAGAACGGGTGATTCCGAAGGTATCCGCTTCCTGGAAGGCATCGCTGCCAATGAGCTTCGAGGTTACCTGTCCGGTGATGGCCACCAGCGGAATGGAATCCATCATTGCGTCGACGAGTCCAGTAACCAGATTGGTTGCTCCGGGCCCGGAGGTGGCGCAACAGACGCCCACCTTACCGGTGGAGCGGGCATATCCTTCAGCGGCAAACGCCGCATTTTCCTCGTGGCGAACGAGGATGTGGCGGATCGGGTCATCGTGAAGGCAATCGTAGAGGGGTAAGGTAACACCACCTGGGTAACCGAAGATAACGTCCACCCCCTCTCGAGAGAGGCATTCAAGAAGCATCCGGGCTCCACTCATCAAATTCGACATTGCACTTTACCTCTTTCCACTAGAAACATGCTGTGACAAGATCGGCCTACAGATAAGAGTGCCGACCAACAAAAAAGGCCACCGGCCGACTAACTTTGCCCCGCCGATGACCCAAGTGTTTCAGAAGAACACTGGACTCACGCGGGGCCGGCTACGATGACCCCAATAATACCTACGATTACGGATACAAGGATGGTGCGGTTAGAAAGGAGAAGCTGGGAGAGCGTGGACACCATACCGTTGAAAAGGAATCTACTCCACAAGGGTAGACCAAGAAGCAGGCCAAATGCAAGAGGGGCGTAGCATAAATATTTTTAATGTATGCATTAAACGGGGGGCCGATTTAGCACTCGGGCCTCTCGGTGGAGTATAAGTAATTTCTTTTGTGTGCTTTAGCTAGACGGTAAGGACAATCAGAGAGTTGACCAGAAGCCAGTCACAGCGTTTTCAAACTTTTCATTTTCCATCTTTTCAATCACTTACGTAACGCCTTGACCCTTTGGACAAGGGCGCCGTTGTTACATTTGGATCAGAAGTTGGCTGTTGTATCCGCCGGGAGTGACCGGAGGGCACCGACGGCCGAGAAGAGATGAAAAAAAAAGAAGATTCGCAGCCGACCGGCGGAGAACATGAGCAGTTAGACATAGCCCCGCCGAAATTGGCCGAACGGCTGTTTCATAATGCCGCCTGGCATTTACTACAGGAACAAATAACAGTCATGGAGTTCATGAGGCTGATCCACCTGAAGCAAGAGATCGGTGGAGAGCAGATCAGGGAGATTCTTGTCCGATGGGTAGAAGAGTCACAGGAGGGTTGTGCAGACAAGACATAAGGTATTCTCCGCTGCCGTCACAAGCCAGGTTTCACGGTTCGAGGTCGCGGTTCAAGGGATTTTCCGGACCGATTGGAAGCGGGAAAAGTCAAGCGCTCTGTCATGAGGCCATCCGGCTGAGTTACTTGAATCCCGGCAGACTTGGCCTCGTCGGGGCGCCTACATATCCGATGCTGAGAGACTCGACGCAGGTTGCTTTCCTAGATGTATTACGAGGCAACAGAATCCCTTTTGAACAGAATCGGACGGAGAACACAATCACGCTTTCGGACGCGGGTTCGAAGATTCTGTTTCGGCCGTTGGAAGACTACGACCGGCTACGAGGAACAAATCTCGCGTGGTTTGGAGTCGACGAACTTACCTATACGCCGGAGGCAGCATGGTTGAGGTTGGAAGGAAGACTGCGCGATCCAAGAGCAAAGCGCATGTGCGGTTTCGGGGTGTGGACCCCGAAGGGGTACGACTGGGTATACGAGAGATTCATTCGGCCGCGGGAGGGAGATTATGAAGTAATCATTGCTACACCAGGCGAGAACCGCCACGTACTCGAAACCGCGCCGGACTTCTACGAACGTCTCCGTCGCAGCTATGACGAACACTTTTACCGCCAGGAAGTACTTGGCGAGTACATGGCAGGGACGACGGATAGGGTTTACTACAATTTCGACCGTACCCGCCAAGTTATGGATATTTCGGCAACGGAGGGTGAACCCTTGCTTTGGGCGCTGGATTTCAACGTGAGCCCCATGTGCTCCGTGGTCGCCCAACGGTCCGGCACAGCATTGCGAGTAGTGGACGAGATCGTCCTGCAGCGGTCTTCCACATGGGAAGCATGCGAGGAGTTCTCCAACCGTTACCACGGGAGGTTCCCCGCCTTGTACATTTATGGCGACGCATCGGGTTACCACTCGCAGACAAGCGGCACAACGGATTACCAGATCATTCGCACACACCTGAGCCGCACGTGGCGGAATTTGAGCATCCGCGTTCCGAAGGGCAATCCGCCGGTGAGGGCCCGCGCGGCTCTTGTAAACAATCGACTTCTATCCGCAACGGGAGATGTGGATATTCTCATCGCACCTCGGTGCCGCCATCTCATCAAGGACTTAGAAGAGGTGACATACAAGCCCGGAACGGGCGTTATTGACAAGGACCGTGACACGCAGCGGACGCACACGAGCGACGCGCTCGGGTACCTCGTCTGGCAAGAGTTCGGCGACCGACCAACCATCGGCGAGCAGAACAGAAGGTTATTCTAACAGCGCCGCCGAGGGCGCATTGGAGGAACTCCGAATGGACATCACACAAGAGCATTCCGACTACACACTTTCCAAACCGATTTTGCGCAAGTATGGCGATCTGTACGCCGGCGGCGAACAACTAAAGTCCCGAGCAACAGAGTACTTGGCGAGCAGGCAAAAAGAGCCGCCGGATGTTTACGCAGAGCGGCTGTCACGAGTGTTCTACGAGAACTATATCGGTTCCATCATCGACTGGTACTCGGCTACGGTGTTTCGGCGTGAGCCAGCATTAAGCTTTGAAGCACAAGACGAGTCGGCGAAGGCGTTTTACTCCTCGTTTGCCGATGATTGTGACTTGCGAGGAACGAGTCTGGCTTCAATGCTGCGACAGCAGTTCGTAGGGACACTCGTCAACGGGCGGAGCTACCTTCTTCTCGATTTTCCCCGATCCAACATCCAACCGACCACGCGGGCGGAGGAGGATCTGTACGGGATGTCGCGAGCATACCTGGTCGACTACGGCGCAGAGAATCTGATCAATTGGAGCCGCGATGAGCGAGGAATATTTGACTGGGTAGTGCTGCGACAGAGAAGCCAACGAACGGACTCACCTGGGAGCGCCGGGCCAAAGGCGGAGACCAAGTGGCTCTATTATGACCGTTCGAAATACCGCATATATACCCGGGTGGAAAGCGACTCTCCAAACGCAGAGGTGGTCCTGGCCGACGAAGGTTACCATGGGCTGGCCTCGCAGGGTATCGTGCCTCTTTTCGAACTCAAGGTATCCGAAGGCCTTTGGTTGATGAACAAAGCGGCCTTATTGCAGTTGGAGCATTTCAACAAATCAAATGCCTTGGCGTGGGCCCTGACGATGGGGCTGTTTGCGATGCCGGTCATCTACTCAGACAAGGAGTGGCGGCAGATGGTGGGTGAGTCGTACTACATCCAGTTGGGGCAAGGCGACCGGTTTGGATGGACGGAACCAGAGGGCCGCGTCTTTCAGATTGCCGCGGACAACTTGTCCAGGCTCCAAGAGGAGATCTACCGAGTTTGCTATTTGCAGCACCAAGCGCAAAGCGTGAACAGCAGAGGGCCGAGCCAGTCAGGGCTGAGCAAGCAGAGAGACTTCTCGGTAACGCAGGAAGTACTGCGAGGGTTTGGCGACACGATAAAGGACTATATCAAGAAGATCTTACGCGCACTGATTACGGCGAGACGAGACAGAGTCTATGTGGATGCAACGGGCATGGACGACTTCGATATTGGCGATTTTGCATCGGACCTGGCAGACGCCGAGAGGCTGTTGAGTTTGGATATTCCTTCCTCGACACTACGGGCCCAGGTGTTCAGAAAACTCGCGGCAAAGTATCTCTGCGATGTCCGGCAAGACATCAAGGACCGCATTAATGTCGAGATCGATCAATCGATGTTGCGGTAAGGAGTACGGAACACATATATGAGCGAAGAAAGCAGCACACAAAGTTTGGGAGGACCTCAATCGGAGGATATCCGAACATTGATCAGACACGTGATCCGTGAATACAACACGGAAGAGAAGGAACGGAGTGAGCCGGCGTACAAGGTGGAACTTCAGGAGGAACGGCGCCGCCGGGAGCAACTGGAGCGTCGCATCAATGAACTCGCCGAAGAGAACCGGCGCAGCCGGGCGATTGCCGAGGAGGCGGAGCGACAAACGGTAATCCGCACCGAACTTCAGAAACACGGAGTGACCAAACTGGACCTTGCTTTCAAGGTGGTCAAGGACGATGTTCGGCGGAGCGGTGAAGGACAGTATCTCGCCCGGGGCTCCGAGGGAGATATCCCGCTCACAGAGTATATGACGCGGTTTGTTGAGGAGAATCCTGAATTTTTGCCGGCCCGCTTATCAGGCGGATCGGGCGCCGCATCGGGCGTGCGGTCGAGCATGCCCAAACCAGCAACTTTCATTGACATCGACAAGATACGACCGGGCATGGACCCTAAGGATCTTGCGCGAATTCGAGAAGAAGTTGCACGTGTGGCCCAGCAAAGTCTATCCGGCGGATAGCAAGCGGCAGCCGCACGATGGATGGAACGAATCAGAAGAATTAGGAGAGTAAAGCCTGATGGGAGTTATTACTTCCGCTAATGTAGCAAATGCGATTGTCAAGCTGGTGGCTGTTGATGCCTTGCCGGCGCTGATGGGCAACCTTGTCATGGGTAACCTAGTGAATCGCGACTTCGAGCCTACCCTTGCCCAGGCGGGCGACACAGTAAATGTACCGATCCCTCCGACGTTAACGGCAAACAATATCGCCGAGGGCGGGACTGTAGTGGCACAAAGCCCTAGCATGGGCAACTCACAAATCGCCCTGAACACGCACGCAGAGGCCACTTTCCAGATTCCAGACGTTACGAAGGTACTGGCCGTCCCGGATTTGCTGCAGGTGTACATGCAACCGGCTGTCGTCGCGCTGGCAGAAAAAATTGAAACAGACTTGCTTGCGCTCTATTCGCAGTTCACTGCCAACTCCCCCGTTGGCACTGCGGGAACAGCCATCACAGAAGCGATAGTGGATGCGGCTGAAACCGCACTCTTCCAAGCGAAAGTTCCTGCGAGCCAGAACAAACATTTGGTGGTGGACGCGAACACATACTCGCAACTGCGTCAAATTCCGCGATTCAGCGAGTTCCGGACCGCCGGCGAGGCAGGCCTTCGGGCGCTGGTTGACGGATCGGTCGGCAAGATCAAGGACTTCTTCGTCTTCCGATCACAGTTTGTCGCCCGCACCGGCAGTTCGCCCGTTACTACCAATAACATCGCCTTCGCGAAAGATGCGCTGGCGCTGGTGATTCGCCGCCTGCCGCAACCTCTGCCGGGAACGGGTGCGGTAGCCGAATATGCGGAACTGGGCAACTTCGGCATGAGGGTGATCATGAGCTACCAGCCGAACACGTTGGCGCAACAGTTTACCGTGGATGTTCTCTACGGAACGGCGATCCTGCGCAACAACTTCGGCGTGCAGGTGAAGAGTTAAACAGGCTCTTTCGGGTCCTGGCCGCGGCCAGGACCCATACTTTATTGATTGAGAAACCAATATGGACTTGAAAAGCTACTATCATCATATTCGCGAGCGTGCGGCCGAATTGCCGGGTGATTTCGCGGTGGTTGTCAGCCTGGCAACAGCCGACGGCGGGAAGGCCGGGATCTTGACTGAAGTCACTCGGCAGCAGGCGGCAAAGCTGATTGTCGAAAGGCGAGCCAGACCCGCCACTGAGGAGGAGGCGAATGAATTTCTCCAGGAGAAGAAGGAGCGCCATAGGGCAGCCGAGGAACAGGCCGCCGCATCGAGACTGCATCTAACGGTGGTTTCCGACAAGACGTTCCGCTTGTTGGAATCAAAGGCCCCCCCCAGTAACAAGAAGACGGAGGGGTGAAGCCATGGCTCTTTGGAAGGACGGCAGCACACCGAAGATAGTTGACTTGACACGGTATGAGCGGGGGATTATCGGAGTAGCTTCTGTAGAATCCATTGATCTACAAGACAAGATAGACTTGGCACGGCTGGAGGTCAGTACCTGCCTGAAGCGGCTTCTGGAGAGCCGCCGATACGTTACCAGTATTGACCAAACACTGAGCGAGGTTGTCATTACGGAACCATTGGCCCGGTGGGTCACGATGCTGGCGCTGTCGCTTGCGTATCGCGAAGCGCACTTCTCCAATTTGTCCGAACGATACAAAGGCAAGTGGGACGAGTATAGGCTTCAGGCCGCGGCAGCCCGTGACGAGCTTTTCCTGTGCGGTGTGGGCTGCGTATCCAGGCCGCTCTGCCGGCCTAGCACTCCGACGGTCGCCGTAATGGCCGGCCAGGCTCCCCCAAACACATATTACGTAGCCGCTTCGTGGCAGGATTCCTCCGGCAATGAGAGCGAGGTGAGTGAGATCTCGGTGGCTGTTTTGCCCGAGCCGGGGAGTTCCGTCGAAGTGTCACTCCAAGCGCCGCCTTCATTGGCCGTGGCATGGAATATCTACGCTGGCCTGTCCGACTCGCAAGTGGAAAGACAGAATAGCGCCCCACTGAATCTTACCGATGGTTGGGTTATGCCACTAACAGGCTTAGTCGCGGGGCCTGAGCCGTCCAGCGGTCAACTGCCAGACCATTATGTGCGTGAGACGAACTATCTATGGCGAGGTTGACAGATGACAACGATTGCAGCAGCCGCCACTTCGGCGCTTAGAGATCTACTTGCGGGCGAAAATGGCATCACTCTCGCGCCGGACATAGCGGCATTGGCGCGGGGCACGTTAGTCGTACCCGTTCTTACAGGGAACGTGCCGCTAGACTTAGCCGAACGCGCACCCATCTCCTACCCCTCCATCCAGGTCTATTGCGACAAGGTTAGCAACAGTCAGCGAGAAAAATTTCGTACGTTTTCTGGCTACGCACACCTGGTGGTCGAGATTCGCTCCTCAGCGGAGCAGATCAGCGCTACGGAGCAGTTACTGCAGTCCTACGCAGACAGTGTGCTGCGAGTTCTGAATGAGAACAAAGGCGACTGGGGTGGAGGGCGGTTTTATGGAGGTGGTTATGAAGTCACCTTCACGCCCATGAAGCGCGGTGGGTTGAATTATCTTCAAGTGGCCCGGATAGCGATGTCTCTGGATATCACTTTAGATTAACCGGGCAGATGGGAAAGCATGTATGGCTTGTTATATATCGTCGAGAGACAATCGGTTCTACGTTGCAGTGGAACAACAGTTTGGCGCCGCCGCAGAGATCGGCAACGCGAATCGATTTCCCGCAACATCCCTGTCCATCACGCAGGAAGCCGTCCTGCCGAAACGACTTGACAAGACGGGAAGCAGAAGCTACGCGGCAGATGGGGCGCCATTTCGCACATCAGCGTCATTTGCGCTAAAGAGCTATATGGCGGGGAACGCCCAAGGTTCCCGCGTTCCTTGCCAGGGTCCACTGTTTGAGTCCGCAATGGGAGGCGTCGCTCAACCCTCGCCAGGCGGGACGGTAGAAAGCGTCCCGGCTCCGGGACAGATTCGATTTCTGAACCCGCACGGGCTCAGTGCGGGCCAAGGCTTAGCATTCGGGGGGGAAATCCGATTTGCGGCCGCTGTAATGGATGACCGGACCGTACGGCTAAACGCGCCATTCACAATTCTGCCTGCATCTGGGTCTGCCTTGAGCCCAACCACGAGTTACTCACTTTCCAAGAACTTGAAGAGCGTCACGATATACGATTACTGGAGCCCTGAAGCGGCAGTGCAACGCATCGCGTGTGGAGCGGTGGTGGACAGACTGAAAATTTCCGTTAACGGGGACTATCACGAACTCGAGTTTCGAGGACCGGCGTCGGAACTGGTGGACAGCGCCAGTTTTGTATCTGGTTCAGGTTCCCTGACTGGATTTCCAACGGAGCCAACCGCGATGTCGATACCAGCACCAGTGCCGGGCCATCTGGGGCAAGCGTGGATTGGCTCGAACCCGGACCAATTTCTTACGTTGACAGAGGCGTCACTCGTGCTTGACAACAACGTTGATATGAGAGCACGCGAGTTCGGATCGACCAAAGCACGGTGCTTTGCTGCGGGCGCGCGTTCCTTAACTTTTCGCTTTTCCGTGTTTGCGCTGGATGACGTAACCACGAGCGCATTGTATGTCGCGGCGAAGCAGTTTTCGCCGGTGGAAGTCATGTTGCAGCTGGGGCAGCAGCCCGGCCAATTGATGGGAATTTATATGAAGAGTGTCGTGCTATCGGTACCAAGCTTCGATGACCGGGAGCCAAGAGTCGAGTGGCGGTTTGATGGTTGTCTTGCGCGCGGCCAAGCGGAAGACGAACTGTACATGGCGTTTGCGTGATAACAATGCATTACAACAGCACAATCCAATACGAATCCAGCACGATACCTGGGGTGACGTTCACACTGTGGAGGTTGTCATTTGGAAAGCGTCTTGAACTCCTCCGCCGCGTTCATGGCCTTGCGGCAAAACAAGAGTTCTTCACGGCCTCCCAGACGGTGGAAAGTCAATATGGGGCGGCAATTCTCGAACAGGAGGTTCAGCAGGTTTATCTGCAATGCTGTCTTGTTCAAGTGGAGGGAATGCTGATCGACGGGGAGCCTGCATCCACGGAGATCCTGATTCAGCGCGGACCCGAGAGCCTTGTAGAAGAAATCACGAGCGCTATTCACCGCCAGATGGGGTTAACGGCGGAAGAACAAAAAAAACTGATTGTCGCCTTTCACTTCAGAATGTCACGCCAGGCCGAGTGGAAGTGCGATTCCTGTCGAAGAGCGGGCCTGGATGTAATGCGTAACTGTTCCTGGCTGGATCTCAACAGCAGGACAGACAAGCCAGTTTGGGGGCGGAAAGGCATCTACACAACCGCCTGCCCTAAGTCTGTAATTTCCTCCGACAGTGAGCAATGGGTCCAACTCTTCTACACGCTGAAGATACTCCACCACCGATTGCACCTGTGGCACTTAGAAGCCCGGACTGTAGATGCCTTAATCATTTTGGAAACAGAATTCCGAAAGGAGACTATTCATGCCTAGCTCATCAGGCACCACCATCTTGCTCAGACTGTTGGAGTCCCTTGTGGGTATTGGCAGGTCGGCGAGAAACGCAGGGGCTTCCCCGGCGGCGGGCCACAACCTCGCAGATCTACTTCTTGGCCCTTTGAACGGGAACATGTCTTCGGCGGGCACAGGGCCCAGCATTTCTTCGCTGTGGCCTTTGAGCGGCACCGGTATTACGTCTCCGACACCATCGATCTTATCGACGTTGCTAACCGCCCAGCCACGGAATTCAACACCGGTCTTGAGCTACTTATCATCGGGACTACTTGGGGGTTTTCTTGGCTCCCTGTTCGCTCCTGATGCCGCGGATGCTCAGTCTCCGCGTGCGCCCTTCGTACTTCCTGCATCGATTGCACTCGAAGGAGGGATAGGACCGTCCGCATCTCCCACCGCATTGGACTATGGTCAGGACGGTACACCGCGGACAATGCCCACGCTTGGACAACCGGTCACGTCGAGCGTGGTGGTGAACGTGCAAGCGATGGATAGCCGTTCCTTTCTCGACCACCGCGACGACATCGCCAGCGCCGTCAGAGAGGCCCTGTTGAATTCGCACCCTTTAGGCGACTATCTAGCGGAGTAACCAATGAGCGTCTTTCCCAAGCTAAAGACTGGGGCGATCTGTCAATATCCAGCGCTGTTCAGTCTATCGTGGCGCACACACATTACCGTGTTTCTAGACGGCTCAGAGCAACGGCATGCCAACACTTCGGACGCGGTACATCGGTGGAACATCCGGCTTGATCTCCTTGACGAGAAGGAAGCTCTAACATTGCAACAATTTTTTACCGAGCAATCGGGCCGTTACGGAATCTTTGAATTTCAAGATCCGCTAACAGGACAGGTTTATCCAACTTGCTGCTTTGAATCCGACCGCAATGACGTACGTCAGTCAGGCGAGTCAAGACATCACACGACCTTAACCATTCGCACGGTGGATTAGAATGCCATTCTTTCCTCAGCTCAGCAGCGGCACGATCGCCCAACTCCCTTTGATACGATCCCGGCGCTTCCGGACCCTATTAAACGAGACGAGTCAATATCCGTCCATCAGGTCGCTCGACCCGGCAGCACAAAAGACTGTGTGGGATCTCACCTTTCAAGGGCTGACGGATCTGGAACGAAAGGCGGTAGAAGACCTTGCCTCGGCAACGAGTGGAATGCTACGCTCGTTCACCTTCCTTGATCCTTATGACAATTTGCTTCCGATGAGTGAAGACTATCAAGCCAGTGTCTGGCAAAAGGACGCTGGATTGATCATCACACCAGGGCAGGCAGATCCGTATGGCACGCACAGGGCATCGCTGCTCTCCAATCCTACGAATGTGAGCCGGCGGCTTTATCAACTATTACCGATCCCCTGCTCCTTTTGTTTCGTTTCCAGTGTTTACTTACGCACCAGCGTTCCCGCAAAGACATCATTACGGATCGGCGCACTCTCTGAACCAACAACACAAGACTTCGACACACTCACTGAATGGACGCGCCACGACATTCACAATATCCCCAGCGCCTCTCAGGAACTATTGTTCATCGGCGTTGAATTGCCGGCGAATACTGAAATCGTCATCTTTGGCGCTCAACTAGAGGCGACACTGATCCCCACTGATTACAAGGTCACATCAGGCCGTAGCGGAGTTCACGAATCTTGCCGCCTGGGAAGTGATCGACTTCAGTGGACTACTTTCGGCATAAATAACCATTCCATCACATTGTCCGTAGTTACAACACACCCGTAACCATGCCTTCCCTCTACACCATCAAAGAACAGGAAGTTCTGGACACTCCGATTGTCTTGTTCGAGTGTTCTCTCCGCGACGGCTCGACGCAATACTGGAGCAGCCACAATGTTGTTCTGGATGGGCACACCTACAATCCACGCGTGCTCAGCCACAATCTCTTTGAACTGCGCTACGGAGGCGACTCCGTCTCAGACAGCAGCGGCAGGCTGTCGCTCACGCTTGCTAATACTGATGCTTATTTCGCACAGATTGATTGCCCGACAGGTTGGAAGGGCGCGACGATTTTGGCCCGGTTTGCATTCTTTGATCTTTCGAACCAGGCACCGACTTCTGATGCCAGAGTGCTCTTTTCAGGGATCTGGTCCGGGCTTGACGAGTCTAGCGAGTCTGTCATGAGAATCAGCTTCCAGAACCGCCTCGGGATGCAGCGTCAACTCTTGCCGAGTGTGAGGATTCAGCGACGCTGCCCATGGCTGTTCCCAAGTACTGAGGAGCAACGCCTGGAGGCGCAAACTGGCGGTTCCGAAGGAATCTACTCTCGATTCTACAATTGCGGCTACTCTGCTGGACTACCGGGCGGCGTGGGCAATCTGAATGCTGGGGCGCCGTACGTGTCATGCGACTTCACGAGATCGGACTGCACGACCCGGGGGATGTTCGACGCGGATGGCGGCGGAATTCTCACGCGACGATTTGGCGGAATGGAGTTTCTGCCGGTTTACCTGACACAGGAGAAACAACTTACGACAGGAAACGAAGCTGTATATAACGGTTTTGTTCCCCTGATCTACGGAACCGCATGGTACCAACCCCCCGTAGTGGTCATCAGGCAAACCCCGGAACACACCAAACTGGAAGTCCTGCTAGGCCTGGGGCCAATTCAGGGCGTGCTGAAAGTCCTGGTCAACAGCGTGGAACTTCCCGTTTCACAACCGAACAAGGTCATGGATTCCACGGGGTGGTACAGTGTCGGAAGCCTTGGGAGCCGGAATGGCGCATTTGATTCCGAGATCAGCAGTCCGGACGGCGTCGCTTTAGGAAACCCGTACGGAGGCATGGCATATCTGATCATGTCGGTCCCTGCCTCGCTTTACAGCGGAAGCGCCATGCCAAGGGTAGAGGTTCTTGTGGATGGCTTGAGGCTTCAGCGGTATGATGACCAGGGTGGATTCCTAGATCAGTTCTTCACAAACAACCCGGCCTGGGTCGCTCTCGATGTGCTGCGCAGGACAGGTTGGAGGCTAGAGGAACTAGATCTTCCCTCCTTTGCCCGGGCAGCGAGTGTGTGCGACGAGCCGGTAAACAGCGCTGGCCAAAATGGCGCAGCGATGTCGATTCCACGCTGGCGATGCAACGTGACGCTGCTGACGAGACGAAGCGCCAGCGAAGTACTCCGTGGATTGCGCAACGGGTGCGGCCTGTACCTCAAACATGGCCCAGACGGGCGGCTGCAGGCAGGCCTTGAGGACACGCTGGGAAAACAGCACTCCGTCAAATCCGAGGGCAGCAACAGCGTTCAGACGGTAAATGGTGGGTGGCCAGCATATGAGTTCGGTGATGGGACCTACGGATTCTCGGGAATCGCCCGCCGACCGAATATGGAGCCTTCTATACGCTTCTGGAGCAGGAGTCTCGCCGACACCCCGAACCGTCTATCCGTTCAGTTCCAGGACGAGTTCAATCTGTATCAAAGGGACAGCTTATCCCTCACTGATATTGAGGATGTCGTGAATACGGGGCAGGAGATCTCTGCAACCATCTCCGCGCTAGGAATTGCCAACTTCAGCCAAGCCGCCAGAATTCTTACTACTCATCTAAAGAAGTCCGTTGAGGGGAATCGTTATGTCCAATTTGAGACAAGCGTCAAAGGCATTGGATTGTCTCCAGGCGATATCATCACTATCACGTACGCTCGCGAACAACTGGATCGCGCCCCTTTTCGAATATTGACTATAGCACCTGCTCTCAATTGTTCAAGCTTGCGCATAACCGCACAACTTCACAAAGACGAATGGTACGCAACGGGGATGCCCCTGGCGAGCGACGCCACAGTGGCTCCACGCTCTCATCCGGGTGTTCCACGCCCCGTATTAGGGAGAGTTACAGACTCGGAAGGATCACTCCAATATGAAATCACCGAGCGAGCAATTCACGAAACCGATGGAGGCGTATCTATCTTGCTTTCCACATCCTTCACGGCGCCAATTGCACCAGCCACATCCTTTACTTCGAGTCCCAGGTTATCTTTGCGCCCACAGATAGATACGGGAAGCGGCTCATTAGCAGGTGGACGCACTTGGTACTACGGCATCACCGCGCTGGACTCCGCAGGCAGGGAGAGTAGTTTATCCTATCTGGCTCCTGCCGCGCTCCCATCCGGTGCGAACAGCAGCGTGACCCTGAGTGATATGAGTTTCCCGAGCGGATCGGCGACATTCAATGTGTATCGCGGCGAAGATCCTCAAATATTACTGAGGATAGGATCTGGACTGCCACTTTCGACTACATTTCTTGATGATGGGAAGCCTACCGCCATAATACCCCCACCCGACGAGAACTATGACCACGCCAATGTGTACTGGCGCTATGAGTTGCAGCCGCCTACGCCGGCAACTGTACATACGAATACGACCGTTGGAAACCTGTCTCTCTCGATGGCTGCCAATGAGTTCGCAGGACAAACAGCTGTTATCACGTCGGGAACCGGACATGGCCAAGAACGGAGCATTCAGTCCCATACGGGCAGCGTGCTGACGATAGCGCCGCCATGGACCGTTACTCCGGACACATCAAGCACCTTCGCTATCGCTGATCGCAATTGGCAGTTCGCCACACGATCGGAGCAGACGACAGCGGAGTTTGTAGTTCCAAACAGAGACGGTACAACAATACACGTATCCGTTCGGTCAGCCAATGCCAGAGATGAGGAATGCATGTACAGCTTATCTCCTTTGACACGGTGGTACCTAACGGGAGATCCTGGCAGCGCCGTAGATTCGAACGCACCCCCGACACCGTTTTTTGCCTTGCAACTAGGGGAGCAGGGCACCTTTGATTTGGTGAGTATCTCCTTCGCTGATCTGACGAGTACACGGAATATCGGCTCAGGAACCTTGACCGTCCACTATTGGAATGAACTCAACGGCGAAACGCCATTCCAGATCACTTCGGGCGTTTCAGGAAACGATGCACAGATCGACATATCTCCCACGGGGCTCGCACAAGTGGGAGATTTGCTTCAAGTTAATGGGGAACTATTGCAGGTGACATCAGTGATAGCCTCGGGCGCCGGCTATGGCGTAATCCGCGGCATCCTAGGGTCTATAGCGGCTCCAATCAACGCGGGAGACCGCTGCTACCATCTCACGCGAAAGACGTACGTTGTACCTTTTCAGCGCGACTTCTTTGGGAGTCCGGCCAGCGGAAGTTATGCACATAGTATTTTTCAACCCGATGTTCGCATCGCCGCGGCAGAATTTTTCGTAACGAATAGCCGAGGAAACAGTACGGTTCGTCAGCAGGCGTATACAAGCTTCACGGACTATGGCCTGCGGACGTTGTCCGGCGGCCAGTACTCAATCCAAGTGAATGGCTATCTGGCGGTTCAATCAAGCGCGGCGCCACCATTGGTTATCGAATCCACTCACTCCATTCGTGACATATTCGCCACAGTTGGAGAAGCCCCGTTGGGAGGAGGCATTGACCTCATCATTCGGCTTGACGGCTCACCCCTCTGCTCTCTCACCATCGGCCCGGGCGCAATGAATTCTACACCTGCGAACGGGTTTGGACTTCCACCGCTACATTCGCAGGGAGTACTGAGCCTGGACATTGCCTCGGTGCCAGCGGGCAGCGAGGTGCATCCGGGAAGAGATCTGACCGTCACCATCAGGATATAAACCCATGGCCGAAACACTTCAAAAGCTCCGCCCGGACCGGGATCTGCAATGTTACTTCTTTCGACCGTCGGCGGTGGCCGCCATCAGCGAGGCATCTTCACAGGGTTTCGTGGTCTCCGGCACGTGGCGACAGCAAGCGGATTGGGCTGTAGTCGAGTGGAATCGTGATAACGTGTTTGAACACCCGGCAATGCGCAATTTACCCAATGGAGATCTCTCACAATTGGTGCTGAGCTACGAGGAGACGCGGACGAATTGCATCCCGCTGGATTCCGACTTGTACCCTACGGTGGAGTGGCCACACCTGCGAGTTTGGTCCGGGTCAAGCGGAAATGAATCTCTCTACTATGTGCGGCTGAAGGACTATTCCACCCCGGTTGCCGGCTCATATGTTTGCGCCAGTGCGACTTTTCAATTACTGGGCATCCTCGCCCCTGGCGATTATGTAGGGCTCACATGGCTGCAGGAGCAATACAATCACCAGGTGACAACATCCGATACGATTGCGACAGCATCCCAAGCCTTGGTGGATGCGATCAACTCACTCTCGACGACGGTGCATGCAGAGATTTCCGGAACGGCGATTGTACTTCATTACGTTGGACCGAATGAGAATCTCCAGACGAGCACAACCGGCGCTAACGGGAACCGATTGGGGGCCTACGGCTTTGTGTCAGGTTCGGGCGCTGGGCGGTGGCAACCCGCGGCCCAGGCATTCAGTGGAGGAGCATCACCCGCACGCTGGCGCACGACCCTCGACTTCTCGAACCTGCACGATATCACCGGTTCTCTTGTTCCGATGACTTCGGTTAGAAAAATGCGTTGGACATACGCGGCGAACCTACAGCCTGGGCACTTTCAGAGATCCGAATTTGAAGTTCGAGTATCTGGGTGGCAAGTCATTGGCGCTGGAGTTGATTATAGCGTGGCGGGTCCAGGAAGCTGGCGGATAGAAGACTCAGACGGGGAGATGACATACACAGGAATATGGGACGCGGACAGAGGCAACTTCTCCGGCGGGACCATTCACTACACGACGGCGCCGAACGCCAGTGCGTCGGTTACCTTCCATCTCAGCACCTCTATGTCGCTTTATGCCGGGGTACGCTATGCCTTCAGCGCATGTAGAATTTCGGCCGCCATCGACGGCGGGCTTCCGGTCTACTATGAATTGCGAGTAGCGGGAGAAGATGCACTCGCCCGTATTTTCCTGGGGAACGTATCTTCAGGTCAACATACTGTAGTGTTATCCCATGCCGGCGAAGCGGGAGAATACTTTTACCTCGATTTCTTCGAGTTGGCTGCCCTGACGCAGGTGCTCCCAATGTTTCCGGCGCAAACGAAATACACTCTGGCAACCGACTGGGATACGGATCATTCGATCAGTCTGGCGCCGGAGCGTGCAGCATGGATGCTCTATTCGCTTGGCTTTCGGGGCCGCGTCAACCATTATGCGGGCGCACTTTGGTTTTATGAACTGGTTGCGCAAGGCCACACGTATGCTTCGGCAACAGTTACATTCAATGGCATACCGGCATTCAGCCAGCCTGTTTCCATTTCCATCGGGCGAGCCGGCGACCCACCTGCAAACAGCACCGTGTTCAGCCATTTGGTCTTGATTGGCGATACTGCGAATACAATCGCGAAGGCGTTCGAGTTTCTGATCAACAACGGGTCGACAGGCGTTTGGGCCGAATCCGCCGGGAATGTCCTTACTGTCCATTCGAGGTCGATGGGAGCGGATGGAAACAGCTATACAATTGCGGCGACACCGAGTTCGGGATCTTTCACCGCGGTCGTCAGCGGCAATCAGTTCTCCGGGGGCGTCAATGGAGTCTGGCTGACAGATCTTACCGCTATGCCCCGAATAAACCGGGCCGTACGGGACTGGACAAGAAGCTATTTTGCAGCCCTCAACAGCTATGGACTACAGGGTACTGCCGCATTCAGCATGGAGTTGCAGCATGGAGACCCCTCCGTGGCAGCGGGCATTGCTCAAAGGTATCCAAGCGGGCAGCCTGTCTTGCTGAATACGCCGGCCCTACAGACGAACTTCTCTCCTGCCAGCATTGCCTTCTGGCAACAGGTGTATCTGGACATGGCGAAGGTCATGAATGACGCGCAGGTTACGCCTTATCTTCAGTTCGGTGAAGTGCAGTGGTGGTATTTCCCTTACGATGCTTCGGGATTGCCTTTCCATGACGAGTATACGAAGACGCAGTTTCAGAATCAGTTCGGATTCGCGATTCGTGTGGTTCCGGATGGCTCAGCGGACCCTGCGCAGTACCCCGAAGAGGCAGCATTTCTTCCTGGTTTGATCGGAGCTTTCACGACGCAAGTGGCCTCCTTTGTTAAGGCACAATATCCAAACTGCCGCTTCGAGGTTCTCTATCCAACCGATGTAAACGAAGGCGCATTCAATCGCGTCATTAACTACCCATCAACATGGAACTCCACAAACCTGGATAACATCAAGACAGAGAGCTTCACTTACACGCTGAACCGTAACCTCGACAAGTGTCTCGTGTCGATGCAGTTCCCGAAGGACAAGGGCTTCCCACTTCCGCAGCGAAGCCATCTGGTAGGGATCAGCGACCCGACATCCCCTTGGCTTAAAGAAGCCAGTCTCGCGCGTGGCGAGGGAGTCGAATCGGTTGTATTATTTGCGCTCGACCAGTTCTGCCTGGTTGGCTATCCACTGCCACTGAAGGAGGTCAACGGCCGGAGCGCGAAATTCGGAAGCTGAACTTCGCTACCCGAACAGTACTTCATCGAAAGCAACAAGTCCCTTGCGCTGCGTCTGAACAAGCCACTGAGCAGCACGGAGAGCGCCGCGCGCAAAACCCTCCCGATTGCGGGCTACGTGGCGCAAGGTAACGGTATCCGCGGCGGAATCGAAGCCGATCTCGTGCGTGCCGGGATGTGCTCCTGCGCGGCTGGAGGAAATATCGATGGCGCGCCCATATCCCGCAGCCTTCATCCTGTCCACAAGCTGAACCAGAGTACCGGACGGCGCATCCTTCTTAGTGATGTGATGGATCTCCCATGCCCAAGCGCCGTACGTCTCCTCTTGAGCCATCAATCTCGCGGCTTCACTTACCAGGCGGGTGAAGACATTTACTCCAATGGAAAAATTTGGGCTCCATACAAGACCGACATTGTGATCCTGAACCACCCGTCTCACCCGCTCCAATTCCGCAGTCCAGCCCGTAGTCCCAACTACGACCGAAATTCCAAGCCCTGCCAAGCCCTCTATGTTCGCCACCGCCGTGTGCGGAGTGGAAAACTCGATCGCCACATCCACATCGCGAAAGTTCTCGGGGGTCATGCCCGCACCGCCGGCGTTGTTGAATTCGTCCAGGCGGAGCACCGTCTCGAAACCAAACTCAGGGGAGAGTTGATCGAGCAGCTTCCCCATCTTTCCGTATCCGACCAAAGCCAACTTGGGCATCAGGCAAAAACCTCCGTATCGAGTTCCTGGAAGAATTCCTCATGCAGCGCCCTCACGCATTGCTTCAACTCATCAGCGGCAATGACAAATGAAAAATTCAATTGAGAAGCCCCCTGCGAAATCATGTAGACGTTGATATCGCCGAGCGCGCCGAGGATCCGGCGCCCCACGCCAGGCGTCCCTCTGATGTTGCCGCCGACGACACACACAATGGCGCGTTCCTTCTCAACCTCCACTTCAGCGATTCGCTTCAGATCCTCGCAAATCTCATCCAAATGTTGCGTGCTGTCGATGGTCAGAGAAACGCTGACTTCGCTGGTGGTCACCATGTCCACAGGTGTCTTGTAGCGATCGAACACCTCAAAAATGCGGCGCAGGAAGCCATGCGCCATCAGCATTCGAAGCGACTGTATCTTCACCACCGTGATGTCCGTCTTGCAGGCAATCGACTTGATCACGTTCCGGCACTGCACCGTCTCGCGAACAATTCGCGTACCAGCAACCTCCGGCCGCCTCGAGTTTAAGACCAATACCGGAATGCTCTTTTCGACAGCGGGCTGCACCGTCGCCGGATGCAGCACCTTCGCACCAAAATACGCCAACTCCGCTGCTTCGGCGAAGGAAATCGTCTTGATCAGGTGTCCGCCGGGCACGATTCGCGGATCACAGGTGAGCATCCCATCCACATCCGTCCAAATCTGGATTTCCTCCGCCTGGATGCCCGCCCCGACGATGGATGCCGTGTAATCAGACCCCCCGCGCCCCAATGTCGTAGTGATACCGTTCTGCGTGGACCCGATGAAGCCGCCCATCACCACCACCTGCCTCCGGGCCATTGGCGGAACCACCTGCGCAAGTCGCGGGTAAGTCCGGCTGAACATCGGCGCGGCTTGCGTGTGCCGGGAGTCAGTAATGATCACGGAGCGCGAATCCAGATGAACGGCGTCCATCCCGAAATAGCGGAATGCCAGCGTCACAACTTGACTCGACATCCGCTCCCCGAGGCTCGAAACAGCATCCACCAAACGTGGCGAGAACTCCTCCACCTCCGCAATCTCCGCCACCATTTGACCCAATTCGGCAAAGTGCTCATCGAGCAACGCTGACAGTTGAGGCTGGTCTTCCGGAAGCACAATCGCCGAAGCTTCACTAAGGTGGTACGCCTTCAACTCCTCCATTTGCAAAAGCGCGGCGGATTGTTTTCCCTCCGCCGCCAGCCTGGCGATGGCCAGCAACCGGTTCGTGGTCTTCCCCATGGCGGAAACCACCACCACCGGACGCCGTTCCAGGCGTGCTTTCACAATCGACGCGACTCTCGAAATGGCTGCGGCGGATTCCACCGAAGAACCGCCGAATTTCATCACAATCATCAGTCGAGCAGCCCTTCCGTCACCATCAACTCCGCATTCAGAACGGCCGCGCCTGCAGCCCCCCGCACCGTATTATGGCCCAGAGCGATGAACTTGTAATCCAGAACGGGGCACTCACGGACGCGTCCGACGAAGCATGCCATCCCGTTCTCCCTCTCCGCGTCCCGCCGCGGCTGCGGACGGTCATTGCCAGGCATGTGAATAACCGGCTGAGGAGGAGCGCTTGGGAGCTTCCGCTCCTGCGGAGCCGTTCGAAAACCGGCGAAGGCTTCCAACAAATCCGCAATCGCAGGCTTGTTGGCGAACTCCACGGAGATCGTCACCAGGTGCCCGTCCACTACCGGCACGCGATTACAATGGGCGCTCACTCTCGCCTCCAGCGGCCGTATGTGGTCTCCGGCAAAATCCCCGAGAATCTTCAGCGTCTCCACCTGCATCTTCTCTTCTTCGCCGCCGATGAAGGGGATGACGTTAGCGTTGATGTCCATCGAGGGAACGCCTGGATAGCCGGCGCCGGAAATTGCCTGCAGCGTGGTTACAACAACTCGCCTGATGCCGAATTGCTTCAGCGGTCCCAAACCCATGGTCAATACAATGGTGGAGCAGTTCGGGTTCGTGACGATCTGTCCCGCCCATCCGCGCTTTCGCTGCTGGAGCGGCACCAACTGTAAGTGATCCGCATTCACTTCCGGCACCAACAGCGGGACATCCTGCTCCATGCGATGATTCCTCGAGTTGGACACCACCACGTGCCCCGCCTTCGCAAACGACTGTTCAATCTCGGTGGCAACCGAGGCATCCGTCGCGGAGAACATGATCTTCGGAGCATTGCCGGGCTTGCAGTCTTCCACCGTCAGGTCGGCCACCGATGCCGGCATCTCTCCGCCCAATCTCCAACCCGTGGCATCCCGGTACTTCTTGCCCGAAGAGCGGTCGCTTGCTCCCACCCAGGTCAGTTTGAACCAGGGATGACCCTGAAGAAACTTCACAAAGTGTTGGCCCACCATGCCGGTGGCGCCGAGTACTCCAACTTCGATTTTTGGTTGCATATGAAATCCTTGAAATCAGACCAGCAGACGCTTCGCCATGTGCTGGTAAATCTCCACCGCTTCCAATAACTGACCCTTGGGCACGCGCTCTTCGCTCGTGTGCGCTACGTGAATAGTTCCGGGCCCCAGCAGGAACGGCTGTCCCCAGGCGCCGCCAAAGGCTGGAATGTCTGTGGTGTAAGCCACCACCGTGGTGGCTATCCCGTCCAGCTTGCCCAAATGCAGCGCCGGAATACGAAGCAGTTCGTTTACCTTCACTCTCCCCGCCACGGCATCGTCTACCGCCTTCCTCAGAGGCGCTCCATCCTCGACCAGCCGGATGAGAAGCTCCGCTTTGGCCCAATCCGGCACAACGTTCGGAGCCCTGCCGCCTGAGATTACACCGATATTCATTGTGCTCGGCCCGAGGATGGGATTCGTGGGAAGATCCATGGCCCGCAAGTCCTGCAACACATCCAGCAGCTTGTTGATCGCTGATTCCCCCAACTCCGGATATGCCGAGTGCGACATCTTGCCCGCGGCCTCCAACTCCAGACGCAAAGCGCCTTTTGATCCCAGGGCAAGCCGGTTTTCCGTCGGCTCTCCATTAATGAGAAACCTCGACCCGCGCGGATGCTTCGATGCATAATAGGCTCCCGCGCTATTCCGCTCTTCGCCCACCACAAGCAGCATCGCGATGTTGCGGACCCCGGCGGTAAGCATCGCCTCGATTGCCGTAATCATGCTCGCCGAGATGCCTTTTGTATCGCACGCCCCGCGCCCCCAGATATGCTCCTCGTCCTCTCGCGAGGGGAAGAACGGAGGAACCGTATCCATGTGCGTGGAGAATGTGACCACCGGCTCTTCCCACGTTGCGAAAAGATTCGAACGGTTCGGCTCCACTTCCATGGTTTCGAAATGACCATGGAAGCGCGAGCACAGATCGTTCAACACCCGGCTGAAATACTGGCTCACCGCCAGTTCGTTGCCGGTAATCGACTCAATGTCGACAAGTGAGCGTGTCAGTTCAAAAACGTTCATAAGTTGTAAATGGAAATCGAAAGGAGGCGGGAAGAAGGAAACTGCGTGTACGGCGAGTGTTCACTTCCCGATAGCGCTCCACCCGATTCCACTCGGATGACAGTGGCCAGGATTTAGCCTGAACCCCCAACCGCCGTGAAGCCGGCTTCCACGACAGTTTCGGCGGATAGTGCCAACCCCTTTCCCGCGCGTCCGGAACGGCCCGGTACATCACGCGCGCTACTCATGGTTGCCGCGCCTCTACCAAGAACTTTTTAGCGTATCACACATTGCGGCAAGAATGGAGGTCCCGTCTTGTCCAATACAAGATGAGCCTGAAGCGGGAACGTGTTTCCAATACAAGATGAGCCTGAACAGGATCAAGCGGGCATGCTGGAGAGTTGACAATCGGCATGGTGGAACGGAAGGTCCTAAGCCT
>WBZR01000066.1_pt1 | contig 175888 bp, 157 predicted proteins | sample 5204231 | NCBI WGS metagenome assembly WBZR01 (sample SAMN12412403, study PRJNA552823) | activated sludge metagenome | isolation source: activated sludge from anammox sidestream of wastewater treatment plant... | place: USA: Virginia | collected 2017-08
GGCTTCATGTAATGCGGAGAACTGGTTCTTTTTTCTGAGGACTACACATTTATTATTGAAAAGAAAGTTTCTTGGTGACCAAAGCGACAGAGGTACACCCGGCCACATCTCGAACCCGGAAGTTAAGCCTGTCCGCGCCGATGGTACTTGGGGGGCGACCCCCCGGGAGAGTAGGTCATTGCCAAGAAACTTTTTTTGATTTAAAGGAGAACTTAATTTTTTTATTTTAAAATCAATGTCCAGGGACCGGAGATGGCTCCTTCGATGGTCGCATTGATCAATGCATCTGCATCTGCCCAGGACATTCCAGAAGGGGGTTGTAAATTGGTGTAATAGCCAGCCATACTAAAATTACACTGAAAATTTAAACCCGGATATTGAGCAAGCAGGGTTGCCCGGGCAGCTTCACAGGCAACATTCGGGTCACCGGGTGGTATGCCCATCCGCAGGGAATCGATTACCAGTGAGACTTGCTGAGCCTGTTCAATTTCTGTTGCGTTAGCCTGGTAAACCATATAAGCACAGCCATCGCCACTCGAAAAATCGCTGCCGCCTTCTTGAAACGGGGCTGATTTTTGATCGAGTAGTAGTTTGGGCGCCGCCGGCCAGGAGTGGTATTCCCGTAAGGCGCGCCAATCCTGTAGACCCGGGATGGAGATACAGTAATTAACCGTGGTAATCTGAGAATTGTAAAAAAAATTGGTGACGGTAATCGTTACACCAGACTTGTTGGTTGAAGCTCCTCCGCCAACAGCCTGATTACAGGCTTGTTTGGTTTCACATACCTGAATTTTCACCCATAACCGGTCACCATCCACAGATACAACTTCGCCAGTTTCATTCTTAATGATCCAAAAGAGGGTATAGATCCCTGTTTTTACTGGAGCTGTCAATGAGACCGAAAGCTGCACACTTTCCCCAGGTGCAGTTTCTTTGGGAAAGTTTACCATGGCAGGGCTGCCCAACGAATCACCCGATGGAGAAGAAACGGCGATAAGTTGGTAGCCAGTACTCCATTGCGTTGAACCAATATTTTTAATTTCCCAGGTTTTCACAAAGACTTCCCCGGGGATGAGAATGGAATTATCCGGAAAATTTTCACCCAGAAAAGTGGCGCGATCCTTAATTGATTTGATTTCAATGACTGTCGGCGTGTCAATAGCGCTTGTTGGCATCTCCATTGGTGTTGGTTCAGGGGATGGAGTGCTGGAAGTTGATGGTCGCATGGTTGCCGTTGCCACCGATTCCAACACTGGTACGGTAGCATCCGGTGATGGATGTTCCGAACCGGAACATCCATCCATAAGTAAAGCTACACAGATACTAAAAAAAAGGAATTTTAAAGTGATTATTCTCCTCATATTCTCCTTATTGAAGGAACAGGCTTTCAAGTTGGCCATTCAACCCTGAAAGCCAATAACTTTCACAGGTATGCGGGTTGAGGAGCAGCACCGGCTGATCAGCCGGATCGGCGGTCATAATGCTGATGCCCAACCAATCGTTAGTTGCCCAGGCAATCCCTGCCGCTCCGACATTATCCAGCACCAGGTGCATGTCGCTGCCATCAGGGTGGACGAGATACAAGCTGCTGTTGTCGCGCCCACGATACGCGATCCAGTTTCCATCCGGAGAAAGCTGCGGATTGAGGAACTTTGGAGTGCCATTCTCAATGGTAAATTGTACCTGAGTGGTAGCAGCACTGAAGTCGTAAGCATACACTTCCCAGGCAGCCCCGACTGTATAGGGTGCAGCAAAGTAAAGTGAACCCTCAGGGGACCATCCAACGATAGCGGTAAAACTCATATCGGCAACTTCCAGAATTTGATGGGTTTCAACATCAACGACCAGTAATCGATTGTTTGAACCGGTGCTCATTCCGATGTACGCAATCTGTTTTCCATCAGGTGACCAGCGCAGGTTATAGCCTGTTGCCCCTGGTAGTTTAAGATCATCCTGAGAAGCTAGATCAACAATGTGCAGCTCGTTGTTCTGCCCGACATAAGCAGCCCGATTACCATCTGGGGAAAGGGTTTCCCAATTACTATTAGGAATCTCCCAAGAGGACTCACTGCCATCGAACGCCTGAATCACCAGGCCCCAACCAGCGTCCAGCTCTTTATTCAGTAAAGCTTTCCCATGAAACATATTGGTAGGGGCAGGTTCAAGTTGGGATAAAGAATCCGGGGTGAGGCAGACACCCGCTGGCAAAGTTTGAACGGGAGGTAAGTCAGCCCGAATGAAAGCGGGTGTCCATTGTGTTTGCCATTTGACTGATTCTCCAATTAATATCAGGTTGGAAAGTTCCACGGTTAGCATGCCCGTCGGTAAATTGTCGAAGGAAAGGCTGCTGTTGAAGCTCCCACCAGCCAGACCACCCCCACCGCCACCACCACCGTTGGGAGTGTATCCATTGATTTGAATACCGAATCCATAGATATCCGGAGAAACTTCAAAATTAAAGGAGTAACCACCTCTTGAACTCGCAGATACCGAAAGAATCTTTATTTCCTGGCCGGCAAGCTCTATTTTCTGGTTGATAGACCATTCCTGTCCGGGTTTAGGATCGGAGCCCGCATCAAAAGTGAAGGCTGCTGGTGCATCGGTTTCTGCGGGGTTGAGTGTAACCCCGGAGAAGCTGATGGTTAGCGGGTAAACCAGGCCAGCTGCTTTAAATTGGACTGCCCAAATTTCGTCAAAAACATCGGCAGTTTCCTGATTGATCAAAGCGTTGCCATCCTCTGGGAAATGATAGGCAACCTGCTTTCCATTTGCATCACGAATTTCCATGTTGCCAGTTCGCTGAAAAGCGCCAGCACTCAGGTTTTGGGGCTTGAAATTTCCAATCAGAATATAACCGTCATTGGTTTCAATTACTTTTGTTACGCTTACAGAATTATCTTCCGGAATGGCAGCCATTAAGTTATCCTCTGTTTGCTGTGCTTCCGTGATTGCAGGCTCAGCCGACACTTCGACGACCGGTAAAATTTCCAGATCGGTTGGCGCAGGGATGAACTGTAAAGGGATTTCCCAATTTTCCGGTGCTTTACCCGGCAGGGTGTTGCGAATACAGGGTACTACAAAGGAGGCTTCATTTACATCAGCGGGAACAGGTTGATAGCCACCATTGATTTGTTGCAGATGCGTTCCATCCGGCAGGCGTAAATATTCTCTTTCTGTACAACCAGCGAGCTGCTCATCCTGAGAATAGGCATTGCCAGGAACTCCGATAATACGATAATCGATTTGGGTTCGCTGTGCGGATAACGTTGCTGCTGTGACAGTTAGGGTTACTCCTTCTCGAGTGACACTCACTGGTTGTGCCAATACACGAATTGGTGCAGAAATATCTACAATCCCTGCACCCGGGATATAGCCAAACAATTTCATGAACTCTGCATAAACCCGCTGGGGTCCGATCGCCAGAGCACTGAGAATAAGGGTTGATACGATAGCTATGGTGAGTGCCCAACCGGGTCGCAATCCAAAGATATAATGAGTTGAACGAGCTTTTGTATCAGCTCGCTGTAAAAGGTCAGCATAGACTCGATCAACAAACTGAGGGTTAATAGAAGGGACGTTAAAAGACTGAGTGATGTCCTCCTCGAACGAGGTAGACGTATTTTTTTTATTCATTTGAATCCTCCAACTGGCTGTGTAATCGTGCCAGTAAACGATAAGTAGATTTTTTAACAGCATCATCATTTTTATGGAGTAGATGAGCTATTTCCGGGAAGCTGAGTTGAGCTAAAAACCGAAGGCGCAGCAATTCACGTTCTTCTTCGGATAAATCTTGAATTATTTTCGTTAAAGCTGTTATCTGTTCGGTTTGAATGATACGGGTCAAAGGATTATCTTCCGTTGAAATTTCATAAGCTTCTTCAATGAGGGCAGTATTACCCTGCCTACGGAAATAATCCATGCCTTTATTGCGTGCAATACCAAATAACCAGGCCGCAAAATGACCATCCTGCCGAAATTTTTCAATTGATTCCAGCGCTGCCAGAAAAGTCTGGGCGGTAGCGTCTTCAGCCTCTTGCACATTACCGATCCGGCTATAAAGATAACGAAAGACGCGTTCCACATAAATTTTATAAAGCTCACCAAAAGCGAGCTTATCTTTTCGCGCGGCTTTAATAAGCCTGACTTCAGTGTCTTTAGGATAATCTTTTTTGAATTTCAATAAAAAACTACTTTCCGCCATAAATTTCCTTTCTGTTTTTGTAAACGGCAGCCTGCCAGGAAAAAAATTGAGCTCTACTGTTAATTCGGGAAAATATGGCAAAAGGGACAATAAAGAGATTTTAATTATTACTTTTTTAGTGCAATCATGCAAGAACAGAAAAAATTTGACAGTTGCCCTTTTATCTTGGTATAATCTGGCTGCGAATGTTGACATTTAACATTAATAATGCTTGTTGGTCAAAACGGCTCGGCTGGGAATGTTTTGCCGGGCTTTTTGTTGGAAATAACTCGTTTAGCGGAAGGAGGTGATTAGATTGGCTTTTGTAACATTACGCCCGAATGAATCGCAGGATAGTATACTTAAACGATTTCGTAAGAAGGTCGTAAAAAGTGGTGTATTAAGCACGATCCGCCGGAAACGATGGTTTGTTTCCAAGAGTGAATTACGGAGAGTAGAGAAGAAGAAGGCAGCCCGCCGCGTAAAACGACGACAGGTTACACACGAGTAATTGTGAAGGTATGCCTTAAGAGAAGTTATAAGTTACGGAGGTGACGGTGGCGAAAGAAGAAGATAAGATTCAAGTTGATGGTACCATTATTGAGGCTTTACCAGGTACTCAATTTCGCGTACGCCTGGATAATGATCATGAGGTGTTAGCCTACTTATCTGGCAGAATGCGGAAATATTATATTCGTATTTTGTTAGGAGATCGCGTTCGGGTGGAAATGAGTCCTTATGACTTGAGTCGTGGAAGAATCGTCTATCGCGCCAAAAAACGTGGTCAAGGGGCACCTGAATAATTCTTCAATTCAGAGAAAAGAAGAGGCTGGTAAAAAATGCCAGCCTCTTTGTTTTTCAAAAAGTTACCTTTAATTAACCAATTTTATTATCAAAGGATTGTAGAGCTTTCATGTAATTAGCGCGTTCAAATGCTGCCGGTTCAGCCACTGACTTGTGGCTCATGCTGCCACGCATCTGACTAACAGATTTATATTCGTATTCGTTCATCCAGTTTTCCATGCCAACCAGCATTTCACCGGCTCTTTTAACCCCATTTGCTAAAAATTCCGAAGTAATTTCAACGATATTGGCTCCCGCCATCATCGCTTTCAATACATCTTTTTCATTGTGGACACCACTGGTCAAAGCCAGATCAGCCTTTACTTTTCCATAAAGAATAGCTGTCCAGCGTAGCGGCAACCGTAGATCGTAAGAATCACTGAGCTGCAAACTGGGAATAACCTCGAGTGTTTCTGTGTCAATATCGGGCTGGTAAAAGCGATTAAATAGCACCAAGCCATCTGCACCAGCGTCACACAAACGTCGGGCAAAGGATGGTAAAGCGCTGTCGTAGGGGCTGAGTTTAATAGTTAGCGGAATATTGATTTGTTTATGGACTTCAGCAACGAGTTCTACCTGAGCATCTTCAATTTCCTTGCTGCCCATTTTGATATTGGTCGGAATGTAATAAATATTGAGCTCCAGAGCATCTGCCCCGGCATGCTCGATCTTTTTTGCATAATCGATCCAGCCCCCGGTTGAAACCCCATTTAAAGAGCCGATGACAGGAATATTCACGCTCTCTTTTATTTTAGAAATTAAATTGAGGTAAGATTCGGGCCCAATATTATACGATTCCATTTCCGGGAAATAGGTAAGTGCTTCAGCGAAACTTTCACTGCCGCGGTTCAGAAAATAATCCAGTGCATTGCTCTCATGGGTAATTTGTTCTTCAAATAATGAGTACATCACCACAGCGCTGATGCCGGCATCTTCCATTTGCTTGACCAGGTCAACGTGTTTTGAAAGGGGTGAAGCTGCCGCAACCAGAGGATTTTTCAAATTCAACCCTAAATACGTAGTGCTAAGATCGGTCATTTCCGATTACTCCTTTCTAATTGCTTGAGGTGGTTACCAGGTCATGAACCGGCAACCACCTCGTTTAAATAAGATTAATTATCCTCAGTGTTGAAAGCTTTGTACTCAATGTTTGCCATTTGTTTGTAAAGCTCCCAACGTTTTTTAACATCGTCGCGCGCTTCGCGCATCAGTTTCTCAGCACGCACCTCATCACTTTGCAAAAGCATGCGATAACGGGTTTCGTTATAAGCGTAATCCTGAACCGGGATTGAAGGATCACGGCTGTCAATCGTCAGAGGATTCTTTCCGGCTGCAATCGATTCCGGGTTGTAGCGGTAGATGGGCCAGACACCTGATTGAACTGCCAGTTTTTGCTGCTCTAAACCTTTTTGCATATCGATCCCGTGGGCAATACAATGACTATAGGCGATGATCAGGGATGGACCATCAAAAGCTTCGGCTTCTTTGAAGGCTTTTAAGGTTTGAGCATCGTTGGCGCCCATTGCCACGCGGGCTACGTAAACATAGCCGTAAGCCATGGCGATCATGCCCAGATCTTTTTTGGGTAAAGGTTTCCCGTTGGCTGCAAATTTTGCGACGGCCGCACGCGGGGTCGCTTTGGAAGCCTGACCGCCGGTGTTGGAGTAAACTTCCGTGTCGAGGACGAGCACATTGACATTGCGTCCGGAGGCTAAAACGTGATCCAGACCACCAAAGCCAATGTCATAGGCCCAACCATCGCCGCCGATAATCCAGATAGTCTTTTTGACCAGGAAATCAGCAACTGATAACAGCTGTTTGGCTTTTGGATCTTGCATGCCAGCCAGTTTTTCTTTCAGGATGGCTACCCGTTCACGTTGTTTGTTGATGCCGGCATCTGTGGATTGATCGGCATTGGCCAGGTTGGTGTATAGATCAGCACCGATTTGGTCTGCAAGTTGGGTTAATAATTCATTGGCAAATTCAGTCTGGCGGTCAACCGTCAGGCGCATGCCCAACCCAAATTCGGCATTGTCCTCAAATAAGGAGTTTGACCAGGCAGGACCACGGCCCTGGCTGTCCACAGCCCAGGGGGTGGTGGGTAAATTGGCACCGTAGATGGATGAACATCCAGTAGCATTAGCCACAATGGTGCGATCGCCAAATAATTGGGATAGTAATTTGATGTAAGGAGTCTCTCCACAACCAGCGCAGGCACCGGAGAACTCGAACAGCGGGCGTAATAATTGTGAATTCTTAACCGTAGTGGTTTCAATGGCTGCCCGGTCCATATCAGGAATGGTGAGGAAGAACTCCCAGTTTTCTTTTTCGGTTTCACGGATGGGTGGTTGGGGAGCCATATTGATGGCTTTGCGACCTGCCTGAGTTTTGTCTTTGGCCGGGCAGGCTTCCACGCATAATGCGCAACCGGTGCAGTCTTCAGGGGCTACCTGGAGGGTGTATTTATCGCCTGGAACACCTTTAAAGCGGGCATCCAAAGATTTGAAGGTTGCTGGGGCATCTTCCAGAATAGCGCCATCATAGACTTTCTGGCGAATAACGGCATGCGGGCAGACGAAAACACATTTACCACATTGGATACAAACGTCCGGCTCCCAAACCGGAATTTCTAGGGAAATATTACGTTTCTCCCATTGGCTGGTGGCAGTCGGGAAGGTGCCGTCATGCGGCATGGCGCTGACCGGAACACTATCACCTTCATAGATAACCATAGGTCCGAGTACATTTTTCACAAAATCTGGGGCTTCATTCGCTACAGCCGGGCGGAAAGTTAATGGGCTGGAAGTTTCATTCGGGTATTTAACTTCATAGAGTTCTGCCAGCGTATGATCAACTGCTTCAAAGTTGCGGCGGACAACCGGTTCGCCCCGTTTACCATAAGTTTTTTCAATTGATTTCTTAATTTCACCGATAGCTTCTTCACGTGGTAAGACTCCACTAATGGCGAAGAAGCAGGTTTGCATAATGGTGTTAATACGGGTGCCCATACCGGTTTTTTCAGCAACATCATGAGCATCGATAACATAGAATTTGATCTTTTTGTTAATGATTTGTTTCTGGACTTCAACCGGAATTTGATCCCAGACTTCTTTGGGACCGAAAGCAGAGTTTAATAGGAAAACAGCGCCTTCCTCAGCATATTTGAGCATGTCGATCTTTTCCAGGAAACTGAATTGATGGCAGGCGACAAAATTTGCTTCGTTTGCACCAATTAAGTAAGGCGCCCGAATCTCGCCAGACCCAAAGCGCAGATGGGAGATCGTGATGGAGCCTGATTTTTTGGAGTCATAATAGAAGAAACCCTGAGCTCCATAAGGAGTCTCTTCACCAATAATTTTGATGGAGTTTTTATTGGCCCCGACGGTTCCATCTGCTCCCAACCCGAAGAAGACACAGCGGGTGGTTTTAGGGTCGATGATCGCAAATTTTGGATCATATTCCAGACTGGTGTAGGTTACATCATCGTTGATCCCGATGGTGAAATGATTTTTGGGGTTGGGTTTCTTGAGTTCATCAAAAATGGCTTTGACCATGGCTGGGGTAAATTCCTTTGAGGAAAGCCCATAACGGCCGCCAATAATTGCTGGCATGGAATTGAATTTTGCCAGTCCGCGTTCTAACCCTTCAAACACAGCAGAAATCACATCTTGCAGCAAAGGTTCGCCCACAGCGCCGGGTTCTTTCGTGCGATCCAATACTACAATCGATCGGACAGAAGCCGGCAAGGCCTGCATGAGATGTTCCACCGAGAATGGGCGATAAAGATGGACGGTGATAACACCAACTTTTTCACCCTTGGAGACCAGGTACTTGACAGTTTCTTCAATAGTTTCAGCACCAGAGCCCATGGCAATTGCCACATGTTCTGCATCCGGAGCGCCGAAATAATCAAACAAATGATATTTTCTACCGGTTAATTGGCCAAATTTCTCCATCATTTCTTCTACGGTAGCCGGGCAGTTGGCATAATATTGGTTAACTGTCTCACGGGCCTGGAAGAATACGTCGGGGTTTTGGGCTGTTCCGCGAATAACTGGGCGATCCGGGTTCAAAGCGCGATTCCGGTGGGCAATGATGGCGTCATAATCAATCATGGCATGCAGGTCATCTTCAGTCAGCTCAGTAATCTTGTTGACCTCGTGCGATGTGCGGAAGCCGTCAAAGAAATGGACAAAGGGAATCCGGCTTTTGAATGCTGCAGCCTGAGAAATCAGGGCAAAATCATGGGCTTCCTGCACCGAGCGGGAACACAGCAGGGCAAAACCAGTCGAACGAACAGCCATCACATCTGAATGATCCCCATAAATGGACAGGGCATGAGTGGCGATGGAGCGGGCAGATACATGAAAGACGGTTGGGGTTAATTCACCAGCAATCTTAAACATGTTCGGAATCATTAATAACAATCCCTGAGAGGCAGTGAAGGTAGTTGTGATCGAGCCGGTTTGTAAAGCACCGTGCACAGCACCGGCAGCGCCGCCTTCGGATTGCATTTCCGCTACCAGGGGTACTGTCCCATAAATATTTTTTAATTGTTGGGCCGACCAGGCATCCGAAAATTCACCCATGCCCGATGAAGGCGTAATCGGGTAAATTGCGATGACTTCATTCAGTCGATAGGCAACCCGGGCTACTGCCTCATTCGCATCGATTGTGATTACATTAGACATAATAAATCTCCATAAATTTTGTAATTCGGAAATCTCCGATTTTTTCAAAAAGAAAGACAATATCTATCTTATTACTGCAATTAATCCAGTTTTTAAGTGTAAAAGTAAGTGTGTAAAAATAATAGTAATAATGATCACAATACTCGGGGCACGCTGTCATAAAGTTCTGGTATCTTTTTTCGACACGCAGATGAAGCCCCCCTGATAATCAGGTTACATGTGTATTATAACGGAAACAGGGGATTAAATCGATCTATTTGAGAAAAAAAACACAAGTAGATCAACTTAAGGTGTCAATCATTGGAATAACGAGGGCGATAACGGCTAATGTTTTGGCATCCTGAATTTTCCCCGATTTTGCCATCTGCAGCACTTCTCGGTAAGGGATTTTATAAGTTTTAAGAAACTCATCCGGATCGGGGGTGAGCACAGAAGGGTAGAGTTTGGTAGCCAGATAGGCATACATATGTTCATTACAGTAGCCTGGCGCCAGGTAAAAATCTCCCAGTAATTGGAGTTGCCCGGCAGCAAAGCCGATCTCCTCTTGAATTTCGCGCCGGGCACACAATTCAGGTTTTTCGCCAGTTTCCACCACCCCGGCAGGCAGTTCTAATAATTGCTTTTCGGCTCCCAAGCGAAACTGGGAGACGAAGTATACATTTCCCTCGGTATCGATTGGGAAAATGGTAACCGAATCGTTATGATCCACCAGATCGTAAAATCTTTGTTTTTGGTCTGGTAATTCAATGTTGACTTTTTCGACATTGAAAGCCCGACCCTGGTAGACTGAATCGCGTTTAATAATTTTAAAATCCATAGTTACCATCCTACTTAAAGACAAAAGCGGGAAGAAACCTCCCCGCATTGATTTGAAAAAAGACTTATTTAAGGGATATTAATAACCTGTCCAGCAGTCAGCGTAAACGGAGATAATAGTCCATTGGCAGCGATAATATCATTGGGATCAACATCGCCAAAAGCGCAGGCAATTTTGTAAATGGTGTCTCCGGTCAATACATTGTAAGTGGTTGGATGTGGTAATAAGGACCTAGGGAAATCGCTCGGCCAGGTGCTATTGCTTGGAATGGTGAGGGTCGTGCCGGGAGCGACCAGTCCGCTGATGTTATTGGCGGCTAAAAGATCGTTGGGATTGATGTTAAAGCGACGCGCCAGACAGTAAGGAAATTCTCCTTCCTGAACTGTATAAGTAGCAGGTAGTCCAGGAGTGGCTGTTGGAACCACGATAGGAGTGTTCATAGGTACCGATTTGGGGGTCTCCTCTAGCGCTGCCTGAGCAGTGGCAGTGGGGACATCCAGAACAGGTTGTGAAGTAGCGGTTTCTTCAGGAACCTGGGCAGCGGCTGTGGCTGTTAGAGCAACGATTTCGGTAATGCGGTTGGAGTTATTATCCGGGCCAACCGGGAAAGGAATATCCGGCGTATTCACAATACCTTCGCCCCCACCTTTTGTTGCTGATCGGGTGCAGGCGCCCAGTGCAAGGCTGAGCAATAAAACAAGCAAAACCAAAAGATAGATGTTCTTTTTCATACGCGAGATCTCCTTACTTCCAAAACCAGGTTTCTTAATTTTTGAAAATATTAATATACCAAAATAGTAGCATATCCAGATTCTGCCGTCAAGTTAGAGGAAAAATAAGCCTTAACGCATCTAAATAAGTGGCTTCTCTTCAGAAATTGGAAATACGATGGTAAAGGTTGAGCCTTTACCAACGGTTGAATCAACCCAGATACGGCCTTGCTGGTTATCCACGATGGATTTTACAATGGCTAAACCCAATCCCGAACCAGGTATTTCTGTGCCAATAATATTTCCTGAACGATAAAACTTGTCAAAAATATAGGGTAAATCAACGGCTGGGATACCGAATCCCTGGTCGATAATTTGTAGAATGAGTTGATCCTCGTTTTCATTTAAATTGAGGGTGACGGTGGTGCCCTGGTTTGAATATTTGATTGCGTTGGTTAACAAATTCGTCAATAACTGTCGAATTTGGATGGGGCTGGCATAAATTTGACGGGTTTTCTCTGGGACATGCAGTGATAATTTAATTTTTGACTGTTGAAATTTTAGATTAAGCTCATCGACGGTCTGATAAACAAAAACACTGAGATCTAAAGATTCTTTACGGGTGTCAAAGCCAGCTTCGATTCGCCCTAGATTTAACAAGTCGTCTACCAGGCTGGTAATATTATGGACGGAGAACTGGATACGTTCCAGGAAATTCTTTTGTAATTCTTGAACCGGCCCTGCCCTTTCTACCAAATCCACGTAGCCCAAAATGGCAGTCAGAGGTGAGCGCAGGTCATGGGAAACTGTGCTGACAAAATCGCTCTTTATACGGTCCAACTTCTTCAGATAGGTAATATCATGGAAGGTAACCGCGTAACCGATATTGGTAATTTTAGAGAGATGTCCACTGAATACTCGTTCATCGTCGGTGGTGATTTCAGTCGATTTTCCCAGATAAACTTCAAACTTTTGGATGATGTCCAGAAACTCGGTGTCAATAGGGTACATTTGAATGGGTGAGCCAACCAGGTTGTCACCTGAAATGCGCAAGACATTCTGAGCAATTTCATTAATGATCAAAATTCGAAAATCGAAATCCATGACCAGAACGCCATCTTCAATCTGGTTGAGGATAGTTTGCAGTTTGGCTCTTTCTTTAACGACTTCGGAAAATAATCTGGCATTTTCGAGTGCAATGACGGCATATTCAGCCATCATGGTGAGCAGACCGATTTCTCTCTGAGAAAAAACCATGCGCTTCATGCGATTATCAACGCCCAGAACGCCAATGGTTTGTTCTTTTAATTTTAAAGGAATATAAACCAGACTATGTACCAGATAGGAGGTTTTAATCTTTTGGGGGGTGCTATCATCGAAAATAACCACCTCGCCATTTTGAACCACCGATCCAAGCAGAGAATCGGTGACCGGCAGCCTGAAAGTAGAAACGAAATCCTCATTGAAGTTCCGGGCAGCGCGCATATAAAGTTCACCGGTTGCTTCATCGATCAACAACAAGCTACCTTCTTCCGCTCCCGTCAATTCTACAGCTACTTCCACAATGGTTTTTAATACATAATCTACATCCAGGCTGCTGGTAATTAATCTGGCTAGTTTGGTCAGGGTTTCTAAATCATGAACGCGGGCTTGTAATTGCTGGGTTGCTCTTTTGGATTCCAGTAAAACATAATTACGCAGTGTTTGACTATGCTGGAGATTAGCCTGGATTGAGTTTTGGATTTCTTCCTTTGTAAGTGGGGAAGAAAGATAATCATTGATGCCTAAACGTAAAGCCTGTTTTAGGGTTTGATGTTTCTCGTTGATCGTATAGAGGATGATGGGTAACAAGGGATATTTTTGACGGATCCCTTTAATCCAGGCAAAGTTTTCTGCTGAAGCCAGTGTTTCATTGATAATCATTAAGGAAGGTAACGGATTGGAGAAATTTTCCTGAGCGTGCACGATATTTTCGCTAATCTGCACAGTAAACCCAAGCGATGAGATAATCTGGTTTAACAGCCTGTTTGTGTGGAGTTCATTATTAATAATTAAAATTGGTAGTTTTTTTTCAGTAGCCATTTATTTCAGTTCGATTCTGAATTTGGTAAATTAATTACAAAAGTTGTTCCGTAATTGGGTTGATTTTGAATCCAGATCTTTCCTTGATACTGAGTAACAATTGTATAAATCAAGGGAAGGCTGATTCCAATCCCACCAAAGCGCAATTTGGATTGTTTTTCAGCAGGGTTCTGGTTTGAGAAGATTTTTTTATTGTGTCTTTCAGGAATTTTTCCGGTATTGCTGATTGAAATGATCGCAGATGCATCCATCCCTTTTGTTGTCTGTACAGAAATTGTTCCTTGCGGTTCACAAAATTGGATAGCATTTACCAGGATCCCTTTCAGAGCTTCATACATATGATCCGGGTCTGCATAAAATTTGATCGAGTCAACCAAAAAATCGGTATGAAATTTTAATTGGTAATGATCGACAATTGGTGCAAACTGCTGAACAACATACCTCAATAGTTCTACCAGATTGAGTGATTTATTTAGATGGTTTTCAAATAATCCGGGTTCCGGGGTAAGAAAAGTTGGAAGGTTTTCAATTTCAAAAATAACATTATTTAAAGTCTGAATTTGTTCTTTCAGTTCAACATCAGCGCTGGTACTTAATAAATTGATCTGATCCATCCATTTATCTTTGATTGCTGAAGAGAAGTAAGCCAGACTTTCTTTCGTTTTTGATAATAATTCGTTGAAAATACTCTCATTTATTTGAGATTGGGTTACAAGACTGGACAATGCTCTTTCACGGGCTTCGTAAGAGCGGAATAAACGCGCGTTAATCAAAGAAATGGAAGCATAATCGGCTACGGATTCCAGCAGCCTTTGTTCGCTTTCGGAAAAAGGTAGATTATTTCTCCGCATTAATACCAACAAGCCCACTACCTGGCGATGAATTTTAACCGGGATGATGATGATGGATTCACCAAATACACGTACTTTGAACCGTTTAATCGGATCGCCGGAAATATTTAACGTTTCGCCAGAGATCGCGACCAGTTTACTGATCCCATCATCCCAAACGTTGTTCATTTTTGAATTTAACACTTCCGGAAGATTATATTGGGAGACCAGCAGGAAATGATTTCCTTTTTCTTCCTGTTTCATTAATAACCAACCCAAATCGGATTGGCTAACCTGAGCAGAGATTTGCAAAATTTTGTCAAATAAAATTTTGTGATCAGTGATGGAAGTGACAGCTTTCCCGATGGTGTAAATCGCAGTTAATTCTTTCACCCGTTGCTGCAGTTGTTGATTGGTGGTTTTTAATTGATTTTCCAGAGAAACGTGCTCCCGACGCTCGTGAACTTGCTGTAATAATCGTTCCGCAACCAGAAGAACCTCGGTTTCCTGGGTTGGCCAGGTAATATAGTCCGCTGCGCCAATGCGAAATGCCTGGATGATTTCAGCTTCCTGGCCTTCCATGGCGATCATAATCGTGGGTGGAGTGATCCCATGCGAGGTCAAGGCAATGATCAGATCCTTCCCGCTTAAACCAGGTAAATTGAGATTGGTGATAATTAAATCTGGATTGATTTGAACAGCTTTGTTGATGGCGCTGCTGGCATCGGCTACCTGGAATATCTGAAAATTGCGGGATACCAGAGCTTGATTCGCCAGAAAATCACTGATTTCAGGATTATTTTCAACGATGAGGATCCGGTCTTTAATTTGTACCATTATTTAATATTAGCATGAATTCCATTTTAGAGATAATTATGCACGCACGAATTCTTTTTATTAGTATTGTATTAGAGTTTTATTCTTTACTTGACAAGCGAATATGGTGCGGCATAATATGAATATATGGAATATAAAGACTATTACCAGCTGTTGGGTGTTAAACGAAATGCTACCGATGAGGAAATAAAACAAGCTTATCGAAAACTTGCCATGAAATATCACCCGGATCGTAACCCGGGGAATAAGGAAGCTGAAGACAAATTTAAAGATATTAATGAAGCCAATGAGGTGTTGAGCGATGCGAAGAAACGTGCCCGCTATGATCAACTGGGTGCGTCTTATCAACAGTGGCAGCAACAGGGTGGAAATTCTTCTAACTTCAATTGGGATGATTGGGTGACCCAATCAAATCGGGGTGGAACCCGAGTGGATGTTGGCGATTTTAGCGATATTTTCGGGGGGGGAGGTTTTTCCGACTTTTTCAGTGCGATATTTGCAGGTATGCAGGGATATCCCGGAAATGTCAGAACTTCAACTTCTCGCAGAGCGGCAACGCGCCAACCTCAAGTTTATGAGCAACCCATTAAGATTTCTCTATCCGAAGCTTATCAGGGTACCAGCCGGCTTTTACAAATGGATGGAAAAAAGATTGAAGTGAAAATACCGGCAGGTGCAAAAACCGGGACAAAAGTAAGAATGCAGTCTGCCGGCCCAAACAAATCCGATATTCATCTGGTGATTGAAGTGGGTAATGATCCGCGATTTGAGCGGAAAGAGAATGATATCTACACGGATGTGGCAGTTGATCTTTATACAGCTATACTTGGTGGGGAAGCAAAAGTAGTTACACTTAAAGGAGACGTTCTGCTGAATATTCCATCCGGAACTCAATCGGGAAAAACTTTTCGGTTAGCAGGCCAAGGGATGCCAATTCTTAGAAAGTCAGGTCAGTTTGGCGACTTATATGCTAAAGTAAAAATAACTGTTCCGACCAATATTACAGCCGAAGAAAAAAAGCTTTTTGAGCAATTACGTAAATTAAGAAAATAAATAGGGTCTGCCTATTGAAAGGCGAAAAAGATGAAAAAATATGCAACAATTTTATTGGTGACAATTATTTTCTTAACCTCTATGGCTTGTTCTTTTTCTTACAGTTTTCCCCCTAATAATGTATTTAATAATACTCAACCTACCCATACTCAACCTGCACCCACCGCAAAACCGAATAACCTGCCTGAACCAACTGTTATTACCTATCAGCCCGAAATGCTGGACCTGGTTGAGCGAGAAAATCTGCTGATCAGTTTGTATGAACGTGTGAATCCGGGTGTGGTATCCATCCAGGTTCTGACGGTAATGGGTGGTGGTTTAGGCTCAGGTTTTGTGTACGATAAAGAAGGACACATCATTACCAATTATCATGTGGTGGAAGATGCGACTGAAATTGAAGTAGATTTCCCCTCCGGTTATAAAACCAGGGGTTCAATTATTGGAAAAGATATCGATTCAGACCTGGTGGTCATTAAGGTCGATGTTCCGCCTGAATATCTGTTCCCCTTGCCTTTAGGAAATTCTGATGATTTGCGTATCGGGCAAACGGTTGTCGCTATTGGAAACCCCTTTAATCTTTCCAGCACAATGACGGTGGGAATCGTTTCCGCCAAGGGCAGGACGTTAGAATCGTTCAGACAATCCGGAACCGGCGGGTTTTTCTCAGCCGGCGATCTGATTCAAACGGATGCTGCCATTAACCCGGGCAATTCAGGCGGTCCGTTGTTGAATCTAAACGGAGAGGTGGTTGGAATCAATCGCGCTATTCGCACTGAACAATCCAATGAAACCGGAGAACCGGTAAACAGCGGAATTGGTTTTTCAATCTCGAGTAATATCGTCAGGCGGGTGGTCCCGTATCTGATTAAAGACGGATTTTACGACTACCCTTATGTAGGGATTACCAGTCAGGAAGATTTGACCTTAATGCAGCGCGAGGCTCTTGGTATCTCTGAAATGACTGGCGCGTATGTTGCTTCAGTTTCCCCTAATAGCCCGGCTGAAAAAGCAGGATTAATAGGCGGCTCAACGGAAACCAAGATTATAGGTTTATTAGGTGGGGGCGATTTGATCATTGGTGTTGATGATCGCCCGGTGCGTTTATTCTCGGATTTTCTGAGCTACATTATGGCGAATAAAAGTCCTGGAGATGAGATCGTATTAAAAATCATCAGGCAGGGAAAAGAAAAGGAGGTCACACTTAAATTAGATAAACGCCCGTAAGGGACTGGTTTAAACATCCAAAGGAGGTAAATATGTTTACTGAAAAAAACTTGCGTGAGTTGGCTGAGTACCAATCACAGCATACGATGTTGACCATATATTTAAACACTGATCCAACGATGGGGAATGCGGATTCATATCGATTGCGATTGCGAAATATGTTAAAGACAGTGGATTTACACGATGATGTCAGGACAATCGAGGGCTATTTTGAAACGGAATATGATTGGTCTGGAAGAAGTGTTGTCATTTTTTCTGATTTCGCTAACAAATTCTTCAAAACATACACTCTGGCTTTACCCGTTGCTGATTTGGTGCATATGGGTGTCCGGCCAAATCTTCGTCCTATGGCAGCCTTATTGGATAGCTATGGGGGTTACGGGGTAGTCTTGATAGACAAGCAAGGCGCCAGGTTATTCCACTTTCATTTGGGCGAACTGGTTGAACAGGAAGGCGTGTTAGGAGATATCATTCACCAAATAAAAAAAGGTGGTTCTGGAATAACTGGCAGACGAAGTGGGGTAGCTTCAGTATCCCGAAATGTAGAAGAAACAATTGAGCGCAATATACGCGCTGCTGTAGATTTTTCAGTCAGGTTTTTTGAAGAAAAAAACATCCGGAGAATATTGCTAAGCGGTACCGATGATAATATCGCCTTATTCAGGGGTTATTTACCAAAAATGTGGCAAAGTTTGGTGGTTGGCTCTTTCCCATCTTCCATGACAGCTTCACATCAGGATATTCTTCAAAAAGCGTTGAATATTGGAAACAAAGCAGAAAAAGAGCGGGAAAAGCGATTGATAGACCGGTTGATTACCCAGGCATCAAAAAACGCAGGGGCAGTCATGGGAGTCGAACCGACCTTAGCGGCATTAAGCGAAGAGCGCATTCAAATGATTGTCGTACAACAAGGGTTGAAAATCTCTGGTTTCCGCTGCCCGAACTGTAATCGAGTCACCTCTTTGTCTGAGGTTGTTTGCAAGCAATGCGATTCTGAAGCAATCCATATTTCAGATTTGGCTTCTACAGCTATCAGTTTGGTTATTCGCCAGGGTGGTGAAGTAGAAATTGTTCACCCAAACGAAGCATTTGAAAAAGTTGGAGGCGTTGGAGCTTTTTTACGGTACTAATTTCGAAAAATAGAAAAACGGCTGGAGTGGTAGCTCCAGCCGTTTTTCCTTAATAAATTTATTTAAGTGGAATTCTATCCAGATTTTCAGCCAAGGTACGCAACTCATCGGCGGCTTTGGTTGTATTTGTTGTGATCAGTTTTTGAATATTCAACAGACGATCTTGAATTCCGGAGGAAATCTCTGCATCCAGGTTTGTGCGAATGGCTTCGAAATGATTATTGGCCAGGCTGAGGGCTTGTCGTGCACTGAGCGTATCTTGATTGATTATGGACATTCTGGCAATTCCAATTTCGTATTTTAAATTAACCAGATTGAGATTAAACGCTTGGTTGGAAGTGGCCTGTTGGCTCTCTGCTTGAAGACTATCCAGATCGCTTTTCATTTGTTGCAGGCTGGTATGCATGGTCTGCAAATTACTGGTTGCCTGATCATATTGGTTCTGTAAATCAGTCAAAGCGGTATCTTTCTCAGATAACTGGGATGATAATGATTGAATTGTCTTTGAATTGGGCAGCGTGGTGGTAAAGAAAGAAATTAAGTAACCAATTAATAGGAGTAACACGATGGAAAGAAGATAGAACAGGCCCTTTTTCAACCAGCGTGGAGTTTCCTTATGCTTTGGTTTGTCTTCATCCAGGTCGGGTGAAGAATCCTCAACTTTTTGGTCAATATTTTCTTTGGTTGATTCCTCCGTTTCACTTTCGACCTCGTTTGGAGTGACAGATTGAACTTCTTCTTCGACTGGCTCATTATTTATTTCAGCAATGGAGGAATCCTCAGCATTCTCTTGATTTTCTTTTTCCTCATCATCATTATTTATAAGCTCATGCTTGTCCATATGACCTCCTTATGGTTTCGGGGTTGGAGTGGGAGTTGCAGTAGTAGATTCGTTGGTTTCAGCTTGCTGGGTGGACGTTGCCTGATCCGGAAGGCTGGTGGTCTCGCTGAAGCCATCCGCCATCATTGTCCACAGGATCTCCAAATCGTCATTCGCCAGAATTGGATTATCCGGCAGGTGACTGATCGCCAGGTCCATGCGGGCTTTCCAGAGAGAAAACTGATCGAGTTGATTCTCATTTACATATGGTTGCAGGTCAACGAACATTTGCCTGGCTAATTCCAATTCCTGTTTAGCTGAGCCGTAATTATCTTGAAACAGGTACAAACGACTGCGATTAATCTGGAGCAATATCCTGAAAATTTCCAGGTTTTGATAAACCGGTTCAATTTTATCGTCAACATCCATGCTTTTCAGTTGTGCCTGTGTATCAGCAGTTTGGGTGGATAGGTCCGCAATCTGGCTCTCAATATTCTTTGCCAACTGATCCATTTTGTTTAATCGCTCGGTTATATTTTCCTGTTGGAGTGAGTAGGCATCCAGATTGGCAGAGAATTGATCCAGCCCAGCCTGCAGTTCCGAGATTTGGCTATCCAGAGTTTTTTGATTCGTTTCAAGGTTGGATATGCGCTCTTCAAATTCGAGGTTTTTTCCTAATGCTAATTCCGCTTGTTGCCCTACTTTGTATTTTAAATCGGTTATTTCCATTGAATTTTGTTGGGTAGGAATAACAATTTCTTGATAGGCATACTTAAGCCCAAAGAAAATGGCCAATCCAATCAGAATACCCAACAGCAAAGCCAGAATCAACCGCAGAAGTCCACGCAAAAAACGAACAAATCCTGAAGGTTTTGATTTCTGTTCAGTCATTATTGCCTACTTTCCTTCACTGGGCGGGTTTTCAATATCCATGAGAAGCTGCAGCAACCCGGAGCGGAATCCCTGGGATTTTTGGGCTTCGTCTTTCAACAAACTGATCTCATTTTGCATTGCAGCGATCGTATCAGACATTTCAGCGAAGGAAGTCTTCAAAGTGCTGATATCTTTTTCCATTGTGTCTGCTCGGTTTTCCAAGGCGCTTACACGCCCAGCTACTGTTTCCAGGGCATCGAGACGCGTCCGAATTCCTTTGATATCGTTTTGGATACCGGTTGTGAGATCATTCAGGCTGTTGATCTGGTTGTCCATGCGATTTGCTTCGGCCAGTGTAGCATACTTCAGACCACCATTGGTGGCAGAGAGGATACCTAAGGTGATCAAGATGGTTAGAATGATGGAAAAGACGGCCGTCCCAACCAGGCTCCAGATGAGTTGTGAGCGTGAAACCCAAGAGTCACTTGCTTCAACCGAAGATACTTGCAACTCGGGCTCTTTTTTTGCTGAGGGATGCGCTTTTTCTTCCTCAGGTGATTTTTCTTTTTCAAGGATCTTTTTCTGTTCCACTTCTTCACGATCTTCCACGTTTGTTTCAACTTCAGGTTTCTCTACCGTTTCTACTGGAGAAAACTTTTCAACAAGATCGAAAGGTGCAGGCAATGATGAGTTTTCCTCAGAATATTCTTCATCTGGATCAAACATCCTATCATGAGGAGGCGTAGACTCATCGGTTTCAATATCTTCAACTTGTTTAGAATCCGAAGGAGTTTCTTCTTCGAGTAAGGAAACGGAACCTTCACGGAGAGAATCAACAAAGGATTGAAAATCTGAAGGCACGGTAGATGTTTCGACGGTTAGATTTGGCTTCAATCTCTCAATTGATTTTTCTCCTATCCCCGGTACCCGGGTCAGATCATCCAGATTGGCATAGGGGCGATGGTCGATAATTCTTTGTGCTAATACCGGGCCGATCCCTGATACCTCGGCCAATTCATCCGCACTGGCTTCGTTAATATTTACTCGTGCTAAGCTGTTCATTTTTCCTTCCTTTCGTTCGAAAATCATCAAATTATTTTTCGAAAGTGATATCAAACTATTTAATTTGTTTGTTTAAAAAAATTGTTAATGAATGTGAAAACAAAAACAGACAAGACCTCCCTTTCCCAATGAAACAAAGAATCACGAAATGAGATTCTCCATAATGATAGTATAGCGAACCTTAAAATGAAGTGCAAATTAATAAAAAAATCTCCGGTAATCCACCCGGAGATTTTTATTTTCGGCCTTGGTTGTTTATAATGGTGTTACCTGTGTAGCCTGCGGGCCTTTTGGACCGTCTTCAATATTGAATTCAACTTGTTGTCCTTCTACCAATTTTCGAAAACCAGAGGTTTGAATGGAAGAATAATGGACAAAAACATCGGGTCCGTTTTCACGGGCAATGAAACCAAACCCTTTTGTTTCGTTGAACCATTTGACGGTTCCTTGAATACGTTCAGACATGAAAATCCTCCTGAAAAAATAAAAGATGGGAAGCTTTGTGTTTTTGTCTGAAGCAGGAATATTGTATTTGGAAGCGACTCCGCAGACAGATATCCATAAAAACTTCGTGTTGAAAACTACTTGCTTCGTACAATACTGAATAATATAGCAGTTGCGAAAAAAAAAGTCAAATCAGCCAGGTGATGAAAACGTGAATTGGGATGAAATCGGCTATAATCTCGTTGATGACTACCCCCAACCCTTCCATGAATTCAGCGAATCGCCAAATTGCAAAAGCTGCTGGAACAGTAATGATCGCTTATGTATTAAGCAGTGTTATCAGTCTGGCGCGGGGGGTGGTTATCTTGAGAGCATTTGGAACTGGTTTCGAGAATGAGGCATTCTGGGCAGCCAATCGGGTGTCGGAAACTTTATTTAATCTGGTGGCGGGCGGTGCACTCGCTTCGGCGTTTGTTCCGACCTTTACCGGTTTTTTGGCAAAAGCTCAAAAAGAAAACGCCTGGAAATTAGCCTCAGCTATTATCAATTGGGTTTTGGTGATTATCAGTGCCCTGGCCATACTGGCGGCTATCTTCGCTCCGCTCATTGTGCGCTATTTGTTGGCTCCGGGCTTTGTTGATGATCCGGTTAAATTTGATTTGACGGTTCAGCTTTTACGCATCATTTTACCCTCAACAGTTATTTTTGCTGTTTCTGGCCTTGTGATGGGAATTTTGAATGCGCATCAAAGCTTCTTAATACCCGCCTTGGCGCCTTCCATGTATTCTCTCGGGATGATTTTTGGTGTGCTGGTTTTATCACCAACTTTGGGAATTTTTGGATTGGGATGGGGTGTGGTGATAGGTTCTGCTTTACATTTTCTGGTCCAATTACCCATGCTATTGAAACTGCAGGGCAAATACTACCCAAATTTGGGTAGTGGTAATCCGGCTGTTCGACAGGTTGGGGTTCTGTTGTTGCCTCGTTTGGCTGGAGTGGCAGTAGTACAGATTAATTTCTGGGTGAATACCAACCTGGCATCGCGTTATTCACCAGGCAGTGTTACCGGGTTAACAGGCGGTTTCACTTTGATGCTAATGCCGTTAATGCTGATTGCCCAGGCGATTGCAACTGCGTCTCTGCCCACTTTTTCTGCTCAGGCTGCATTAGGAAAAATGGACGAGATGCGACATTCTCTTTCCTCTACAATCCGCGCAGTTCTCTTATTGTCTATTCCTGCGTCAGTCGGGATGATTCTTTTACGTTACCCGCTCATTCGTTTATTGTATGAAAATGGAACCACTTTTACCTCACAATCGACCGAGCTGGTTGCCTGGGCTTTGTTATGGTACACCTTTGGATTGGTAGGGCACAGTATCGTAGAAATCATCAGCCGGTCTTATTACGCCATGCAGGATACCAGAACGCCTGTGATGGTTGGAGTGGTAGTGATGAGTTTGAACATTGCCCTTAGTATTCTCCTGGGACCTTTGTTTCAAAGAATTGGTTGGCTGGCAATTGGAGGTCTGGCTTTGGCGAATACCATTGCCACCGGGTTAGAGGCAATGGTCTTATTAATTATTATGAGACAACGCTTACACGGTCTGGAGGGAGCAAAAATCTTCCAGCTTCTTTGGAAAGTTACCCTGGCTGTCACCATCATGGGTCTGACAATTTTGGCAGTGGAAAAGATAGTGTCTGCTTCGAATGCTTTAATTCTTCTGTTTGGCGCTGGCTTTGGGGGATTGATCTATGTTTTAGGATTATATCTTCTGCGGGTTGAGGATTTCAGCCAGATGGTTACCTTGATAATCAGAAGGGTACCTCAACGAAAAAATTCGTAATCAAGAAGTAAATTCATGGAGGATGAGATGGTAGAGGGAATAGGAAAAGAATTTATTGAAAAGACGAAATATCAATATATGGCGGAATCTTTAGAAAACCAGGGTTTTTCGCAACCATACCTGGAATTGCCATATGACCCAAGTGCTGAGTTAATTCCATTGCCGGAACCGGAAACAATCCCGCATTACCCGATTGACTTACGACAAGCAATTGAACAACGTAAATCACTCAGGCGTTATCAAAGGAAAGCACTCACACTGGAGGAGTTATCCTTTTTACTGTGGACAACCCAGGGAGTAAAAACAGTGACCAACCGGCCAGTTACTTTACGAACTGTCCCCTCGGCTGGTGCAAGACATGCTTTCGAAACTTATTTATTAATCAATCAGGTAGAAGGGCTTCCAGCAGGTTTATATCGCTTTATCGGTCTGGAACATGCATTATTGGCAATAAATCTGAACCCAGATATCGCAGAGAAGGTGGGAGCTGCCTGTGGCCATCAGAAAAAGGTCAACATTAGCGCGGTTACTTTCATTTGGGTGGCGGTTACGGAACGAATGTATTGGCGGTATGGAGAAAGAGGCTACCGTTATTTACATCTGGATGCCGGTCATGTCTGCCAGAATCTTTACCTTGCGGCAGAAGCCATTCAGTGTGGCGCCTGTGCCCTGGCGGCTTTTAATGATGATTTTTTAAATCAAACGCTCGCTCTGGACGGCGAAAACCAATGGGTCATTTATTGCGCGGCATTAGGAAAACGATAAGGCTGGAATCGATTAGCTACAGAAGATCAGATGAATTTAGCATTGACCTGATTTATGGAGCTGGCAGTGGGTTGCTATTGACATAATTAGCCCAATCATTTCCAAGAATTACGACTACATCCACCGGTGAATTCGGATCAAAGCGGTTGTACAGCACCGGCTTCCCTAAACCTGCATCGGCGTACATTTTGAAGATTGCCTGAACCGAATAGGGGTTTGCATTGTAGAGAGTGACGCTGGAAACATCAGTCCCCTGCGCATTGGTTTCTTCGATAATATTGAAGCCTTGGTCTTTGAGATATCCGGCGGTTTGCGCGGCTAAACCCGTTAACCAGCTCCCATTTTGAATGGATACGCGCGCATTTTCAATTTTTACCAGCTCAGATAGATCAACCTTTTCCTTCCCATCGGAGGATTGAATCGCAACCGGACTTAATGGACCACCGGTGCTGAATACTTCATCCCGCAACAAGCGAATTTTATCCGGAAACGGTTTAAGGATTTCCTGATTATCGGGAGAGGTGTCCATTTCAATATAAGAAGGATCAATAATAAAGGATTTAATATCTCTCCGCTTAATTTCTAAGGCGAGTGTGGCCAGGCGGATAGCGTCTTCGAAACGCATATTGGTATTGATCCCGGAAGAAATTTCCTGATAAAGAAGAGGTGCTTTTGCAATTAATGTCGGCCACATGGAAAACTTTAAAATACGATCCCGAATGGCAATCACAACTTCCTGTTGGCGTTCTGCACGATCAAAATCGCCACCCTCGGTGTAACGTGCCCGTGCGTAGGCTAAGGCCAATGTCCCATCCAGTGTATATTTTTTTCCAGCTTCTAAGGTATCTTTATAACCTCCTCCAATGGGCACAAGTTTCACATCCATTTTTGGGGTTACCGTTACACCCTTAATTTCATCAATCAAGCGCACAAAGGCAGCAAAATCAATCTGGGCATAATAATCGATTGGAACCCCCAGAAATTGTTCCACGGTTTCTACAGCCAGACCGGGACCACCACCCGGCAGTTTCCATAACTCGCCGAGGTAATAAGCGGTATTAATCCGTGCGTATTCAAAACCGGGGATATTGACCCACATATCCCTGGGAATTGAAAGCATGGCAGCCTGCATGGTGATGGGATCAAGTGTCAAGACCATCATGGTGTCGGTGCGAGGAATCTCGCCAGCCTCCCAATCCCGGTAATCAAGCCCCATAATCAGAACGGTTACGCGGCTGACACCATCCCAGGGCTCTGCCAGTTCAACATTTACGGGAGCAGCGGCTGCATCGGTGAATGGGTCAGTTTCTTCGTGAGATGCAGGTTTGTTGTCATTACCTTGAGAAAAAACCGGCACTCCTTCCAGACCGGTCATCGTCCAGGTGGAAATCAGGTTTTTTGCCAGGTTAAAAACAAAAAAAGCAGCTGCAACAGAAAGAATGATAAAAACGACGAGGATAATGATATTCGTTTTATCCAATCGTTTGGGTTTTGATGGTATTGTTTGGGGTTCGATATTTTGATTCATTGTTTCATTTATTAAGACAAAAAATTACCTATTCAATTCAAGGTAATTAAATATCATTTATTTTTAGTATTTAATTCATCGGGGGAGGTGGAACCGGTAAATCCTCTTTCGATGTTGCGACCCATTTATCACCTTCATCAATCAACATAACAGGGATATCATCCACAATCGGATATTTACGATCGCAATCCTGGCAAATCAACCAGGTATCTTTATATAGGGTTAAGAACCCTTCTTTTTCTCTTACACAAGCCGGACAACGGAGAATATCCAACAAATCCTGACTTACCATGTCAACTCCTCGGTTTCCATAAATTTAATCCATTTTACCACATGCCCTTTTTTTCAATTAGAGCATTGATCTTGATGAAATTTTCAGGATTGTGCTAAAATCCAGGTGATTTTTCCATTGATTGGTTCAATTGATTTTTATTAGGGGGGTAGTCTTTTGGTGTCAGGATAGGAATGCTTAATATAATTCGTCGATCAAAACAAGAATACCCTGAACAATTCTGGCTGATGTCATTTGGTATGCTATTCAGTACACTGGGAACCAGCATGATCTGGCCGTTTTTAATGATTTATGTCAGTGAAAAACTGGCTGTTTCTTTGACAGTGGTTACCAGTTTAATGACCATTAATGCCATCACCAGCCTAGTCTTTTCTTTCATTTCCGGGCCGGTAATCGATCGGCTTGGAAGAAAATGGGTAATGGTTATCAGCCTGGCAGGTAATGGAGCTTGTTACATTCTGATGAGTTTTGCAAATACTATGCCTGAATTTGTTGTTTTAATGGCGCTTCGTGGCGCTTTTATGCCTTTATATCAGGTTGGCTCGGATGCCATGATGGCGGATATGCTCCCTCCTCACAAAAGAAGTGATGGTTATTCCATTCTAAGGATGAGTAATAATTTGGGTATTGCTCTGGGTCCGGCGATTGGAGGTTTTGTAACCTCGTCTTCTTATGCTACCGCCTTTTATCTCGCCGCTATTGGATTACTTGCTTACAGCATTTTGCTGATTTTCCGTGCTCGCGAGACTTTGCCTAAACAAGATCAGGAAAAAAAGATTAAAGAACCTTTCGGTGGTTATGGTGAAATTTTGAGGGATAAGCCCTTCATTCAATTCAATCTAACCTTTACACTGACGACAATTGCCGCCTCTGTTATCTGGGTTCTGCTGGCTGTTTATGCAAAACATAATTATGGGGTTCCCGAGAGCCTGTATGGTTTTATTCCGGCTACCAATGCGATTATGGTAGTCACCCTGCAAATGTTTGTTACGAGTTGGACGAAAAAGCAACGCCCTATTCAGATGGTAGCCTTGGGAGCCTTTTTCTATGGTTTGGCAGCAATCATGATTGGCCTGGGGACTGGTTTTTGGACATTTTGGCTGGCGATGGTAGTAATGACAACCGGTGAATTAATAATGGTGCCTACGGCCACCACCTTAGCAGCCAACCTTGCTCCAGCGGATAAACGCGGAAGGTATATGAGCATTTATGGGCTCACCTGGGGAGCTGCCAGCGGAATTGGACCGTTAATGGGTGGGATTTTGAGCGATACCATCTCTCCGCACGCACCCTGGTTTGCAGCAGGTGCATCCGCTTTTATTAGCATTGTGTTTTATTTCCTATTTATTCAAGGACTTAAGGATAAAGAAATTAATCTTCCGGCTTATTCGGTTAAGAATTAATTTACCCCCATTTTAATAACGCCAATCCGGATGAAGTGCGTAATAAGGCAAACAGTAACAAAGCAACCACCAATCCGATCCCATTTCCAATAACAGGTCCAAGGACGGTGCCCAGTAAAATAGCGGCATTGGCTGCCATAGTGAACCAGGCCAGATATCCGGTCCGGTCAGCGGCAGGTACTTTTTCTAAAAGATAATTGATCATGGCTGCATTGACCAGTGACCAGGCGAAACCCCCAAGGAATGAAGCGAGGTAGTACAAAAAAGGACCGTGAGCGAAGGAGAGCAAAGCCGGGTAAAACCCGAGCATGCACATTCCAATACCGGTGACTTTTTTGTTTCCCATTAAATAAGCCAGTTTACCTACCTGGATAGAACCAATGAACATTGTCAGGTAAAAGATTGCATTACCCAGGCTTAATACACTATCAGGCAAACCCAGGACGTTGACAGTAAAAATTGGAAACACGGGAATTGCCAAATAATGAGCCAGATGGAAGAAAGTTAACAAAGCCAAAGAACGGGCAAAATCTCCGTTCAAAATATCAAAGTGCAGCTTAAGACTTATTTTTGCCCAAAGTCGCCTTAAAATGTTTTGTTTTTGATGGTTGATTTCCCGAGTGAGAACTCTGGGTGTCTCAATTTCTTTTTCGTATTCCTCCGAGATCGGATGAACCGATTTAAGATGTAGCGCACTCAAAAAAGCGCCCAAAAAACCGATTGCAAATACGACCTGATAATTGATTGGAAAAGGAAGTCTGGTGAGTATCTGACCGCAAGCCAATGCGGAGACAATTGAGGTAATGGCGAAAATTGCATTTCTACGACCAGCCACAAGCCCGCGGTAAGCAGTTGGTATCGCACTGGCAAATAAGGCGTTGAAACCTACGGCAAAAGCAGAGCCAAGAATACTCATTAAGAAAGTAAAAAGGATAAACATCCATACCTGGAGTGTGTCTCCCAACAACCAGGGAATAAAAATCATCAGAAAATAAAAGAAACGTTGCCCTATGCTGCTCCAAAAAACAGATTTATCAATGGGGCGCCTTTTTAACCAGGAACCTGCCGGAAGGGCGAGAACTAGGCTAACTGCAGCTGGCATAGCTGTCAGCAATCCGACCTGATTGGTATTGGCGCCAATTCTGGCAGCATAAATCGTCATGAAAGTTAGCGTGCTGCCATTCAACAAACCCCACCAGCCAACATCCCAGGTGAGGTGCCTGATATTTGACCGTAAATGCTCCGGAACCCCTGGTTGAGCTGGAAAAAGAAAAGCGATAAGTTTTCGATATTTCGCGCGATTAAACATAATGTTTCTCGTGAATCGGCTCAATCTTATCATAATATCTTGTTGCAGCGATCAGCCCAAATGCAGAGATCGTTAATTATCGATTGAACCACCGTGCCAGTAAATTTAACACGATGGTTAATAAAATACTCAAAATGATCGACCCCAAAAGCGGAAATACACAGGTTAAATTACCGCTTTGCCATTTGATCGTTCCAGGGATTTTTTCCCAGCCGGTTAATCGCGCCAGAAGCCAGATAGCAAAGCCAACAATGGCGATTGATACACCCCCCAAAATCAGCCAACGCCCGATTGTTTCCAGATTCAGTCCCATGAACTAATTTTACCTGTGAGTATCAAAACTGAAAGGGAATTTTAATGATCAATTATGGCGATCAAGAGCATCAGAGAAAAGCTGGTTTAGGTGTATAATTTTTCTGGTTATGCAGGTTGCCGCCATAGGGTTGCAATGGTAAACTAAAAATCAGGTTGATATTGACCAAATTTTGTTAGAGGATTTTGAAACATGCCACAAATTTTTCCATTTACTGCAATTGTTGGACAAGAGCGAATGAAACGCGCTTTGATTTTAAACGCAATTGATCCTAGGATTGGTGGTGTGTTAATCAGAGGAGAACGAGGGACTGCCAAGTCAACGGCGGCCCGTGGCTTGGCGGCATTATTACCGATGGTAAAAGCTGTAGCTGATTGTCGCTTCAGTTGTGACCCGGATAGTCCCAATACCTGGTGTACAGAATGTAAAGAACGCCATGAAAAGGGTGAAGTCTTACCGGTAACCATTAAACCGACGGCTTTTATCAACCTTCCGGTTTCAGCTACGGAAGACCGGGTGGTAGGTACTCTTGATATCGAACGCGCAATTCAAAAAGGAGAACGCAGCTTTGAGCCGGGCGTATTGGCAGCGGCAAATCGCGGACTTTTATACATTGACGAGGTAAACCTGCTGGATGATCATGTCGTCGACGTATTGCTCGACTCCGCAGCCATGGGCATGAATATAGTTGAAAGAGAAGGAATTTCTTTTGTTCATCCTGCCCGTTTTATCCTGGTTGGAACGATGAATCCGGAAGAAGGGGATTTACGCCCGCAACTCCTCGATCGGTTTGCTTTATCGGTTGAAATACACGGTATTCTGGATAAACGTGAACGGGTTACTATCATGGAAAGGAATTTGGCTTTTGAAGTTGGACCGGATGAATTCCGTGATGCTTTTCAACAAGCTGAAATGGAATTGTCTGAGCAGATTGAAACAGCTCGGAGATTAATCCCACAAGTCAAGCATACCAATCGTGATTTGATTGCGATTGCTTCTTTAACAGCCTCTTTGGGGGTAGATGGACATCGGCCTGATCTGGTTATTTTAAAAGCAGCCCGAGCCCAGGCAGCTTTTGAAGGCCGTACCTCCATTACGGAACTGGATATTGCCAGAGCGGCAGAACTGGCTTTGCCACACCGGATGAAACGCAGCCCCTTTGAGAAAGAAATTGCAACCATGGAAGAGATTCGTGATCGGATTGAACAACTAACCGGCGGTCGCACTTCCGGGGACGAAGGGGATGAAATGGAAACCGATCCGGATCTGGATGCCTCCCCGAAAGCGGAAAAAAAAACTTAAGTTCAGGTGAAAGTAGCACTGAAGTACCAGAACTAGGAGATGCAGTTCCTGATCCTGCAGCCGTTTTTCAGAGCGCCAGTTCCAACTGGTGGGAAGGTGGAAAGACCGTTAAAACCGGTGCTGCCTTTACACCCCGGCGATTAAATACTCCACTGGATAAAATCATCCGGCAGCGGGCAGGGCGCCGGTCAATGACCAAGACAAAAAGAAAACGAGGAAGATACACTCAATCAAAGCCGGCCATGGGAAAGGTGGATGATCTGGCATTTGATGCCACTATTCGCGCAGCAGCACCATACCAGACCCGCAGAAGCGAACAACGTGAACAGGTTGCCTTTGCCATTCAACCGCAGGACTATATGCGCAAAGTCAGAGTGAGAAGAACGGCTAATTTAATTCTGTTTGTGGTGGATGCTTCCTGGTCGATGGCAGTGGCGGAACGGATGGCAGCCGCTAAAGGCGCTATTCTCTCTTTGCTCAATGATGCTTACCAAAGGCGTGATCGGGTGGGGATGATCGTCTTCCAAAAAGATCGAGCTACTCTGGTCTTGTCTCCAACCAATTCTGTTATGATGGCTCAAAGAGCTTTACAGGATATCCCGGTTGGCGGAAAGACCCCCTTATCGGCTGGGTTACGCCTTGCGTATGAGGTGTTGATGCGCGAAAAAATAACCATGCCAGATGTTCTGCCATTAATGGTTTTATTAACCGATGGGGCTGGAAATGTCGCTATGGGAAACCAATTGGGACCATTGGTGGAAGCCTACCAAATTGCGCGGTTGATAGCCGAAGAACACGTGCATAGCATTGTTATTAATCTTGAACATCCGTCGTTTGATCGGGGACTGGCTCAGGCATTGGCAGATAATTTGTTATCCCCCTGTTATTCTATTGAGGATTTACGGGCAGAGAGCCTGTATCTGGCGGTAAAACAGGAAATCAACTTAATTCAACAGAAAACAAAAACAATCTAAAGGCTATTGATCGTCAGGAATTATTTTTCTGGAATGAGTTAAAATCGTATTATTGAATGGCTTCAGTATGATCGAAATGGTCACCTTGTCAGCATGGTTTGGTCGTGTTAGGATTTGAGAGGATTATAAATAAATGGCTTTGAAATCGGAACAACGGGCAAAAACACGATCGATTTTAGTAACCATCATTATTGCATCGGTTGCATGTTACTGTGTGGGTATAATATTTTTACAGGTAGGCAATCGGATTAATCAACCGGCTCCTGTTACCAGCCCAACCACAACGCCTACTAACACCTTTACCAGTGCCCCCCCGCTGGAATTGCCTTCTCCTATTGTTTTTCCTTCAGCAACCTTTACAGCCACCATCACTGAAACCTGGACGCCAACCGTCACCTATACACCATTTGCCACGCGAACCCGTACAGTGACCGCTACCCCGACTGAAACCGAAACACCGGTTCCACCAACAATAACCAATACAAATCCTCCCCCAACAATCACCAATACAGAACCCGCCGAAACCCCAGGTTCTGGTGATCCGGATACTCCTTGATCAACTAAAAAGTATACAAATTCATTTTTTAAGGAATGCTTATGACTGAACTCAAAGAAACGCTCAAACAGTTAATTTCATTATCGGGATTGTCAGGGTATGAAGAGCCAGCGCGTGACCTCATTCGCTCTGCCTGGCACCCCCTGGTGGATGAAATTAAAGTCAGCCCGCTTGGAAGTTTGCATGGATTAAAAAAAGGTTCTGGTTCTGGCGAGCGCCCAAGCATTTTACTGGCTGCCCACATGGATGCAATTGGGTTAATCGTGACCGGTTTTCAGGATGGACTCATTCGTTTTACAGAGATAGGTGGGGTAGACCCCCGAATTTTGCCAGGTTTAAGAGTGAATGTGCATGGGCGAAAAGATCTCCCAGCGGTTGTCGTACAACCTCCCGAATATTTGCTTCCGGCCTCGCAACGCGGAAAATCAGTCGCCATGGAGCATCTGTTCATCGACACTGGAATGGATGAGAGCGAGGTCCTTGAACTGGTGCGAATTGGTGATCTAGCATCTTTCGCGCAGGAACCATTGGAACTTGCCGGGAACACCATTGTTGGTCACAGCCTGGATAATCGTATTTCAGTAGCCGCTATTACCTATTGTTTACAGGAATTGCAGCATATGGTTCATACCTGGGACGTTTGGGCAGTAGCTACTGTGCAAGAAGAAGAGACGCTAGGAGGAGGGTTTACATCGCCTTTTGAGATCAACCCGACAATTGCTGTAGCCATCGATGTCACCTTTGCCAAAGGTCCGGGAGCCAATGATTGGCGTACGCTCAATCTGGCAAAAGGGCCAACCTTAGGATGGGGACCGAATGTACACCCGTATATTTATAAAAAATTCCTGGATGTAGCCGAGCAATTGGAAATCCCTTATCAGAAAGAATTTATCCCCAAGCATTCAGGGACAGATGCCTATGCCATGCAGGTGGTTGGGGGTGGCATTCCAACCATGGTGATTGGTATCCCTTTACGATACATGCATACGCCGGTTGAAATGATTGCCTGGAAAGATATGGAACGCGCTGGGCGTATGATGGCTGAAACAATTGTGCGTTTAGAAGAAAATTTTATAGAAAAAATAACCTGGGATGAGGTCAAAGATGAAGAATAATGAAATCTTAAGTCAAATCCCTTCCATTGGTGAAGAACAAATTAATTTGCTTGAAAAACTCTCCAATGCCGCTTCAGTTTCAGGAGATGAAGGTGAAGTTCGTGCTATCGTAATGGACGAATTAAAACCGTTTGCTGACAAAATCCAGGTGGATGCTTTGGGGAATGTGCTGGTGACTAAAAAAGCTAAAACTCAAAATCCGATGCGTGTGATGATGGCCGCCCATATGGATGAAGTCGGTTTTATGTTGATCGATGATGAAGGGGAGGGACTTTTCAGATTTGAAATCGTCGGAGGAATTGATAGCCGGCAATTGGTTGGAAAGCCTGTCCTCATTGGAAAAGAGAAAGTACCAGGTGTCATTGGCGCCAAACCGATCCACCTTACTACTGCGGAAGAAAGAAAGAACCCGATTCCACTGGATAGCCTGCGCATTGATGTGGGACCGGGTAATTCAAAAAAATGCAAAATAGGCGATCGGGCTGTTTTTGCCACGAAATTTGAGACCTGGGGACCAAGCCTGGTGGGAAAAGCACTGGACGATCGTTTAGGAGTAGCTACCCTGATAGAGCTGGTGAAACATTGCCCGGATCATATTGAATTGTTGGCAGCCTTCACTGTCCAGGAAGAAATTGGCCTGCGGGGTGCCCGAGTTGCTGCTTATCAAATGAACCCGGATGTGGCTTTTGTTTTGGATTCAACACCAGCAAACGATTTGCCTGTCTGGGATGGGGAGGAGAATACGCGCTACAACGTGAAATTAAATCATGGTCCAGCAATCTATCGCCTGGATGCGGGCACATTGTCTGATCCAAGACTGATCGATTTTCTGGCTAAAACAGGCGAAGAATTCAATCTGACGTTCCAATTCCGGCAGCCAGGCCAGGGCGGGACGGATGCGGGTGCGATCCATAAGCAAAGAGCTGGAATTCCGTCTGTATCTATTTCGGTTCCTGGCAGATATGCTCATACAGCTGTGTTGATAGCCAGAAAAAAGGATTGGGAAAATACATTGGCGTTAATGTATACCAGTCTTTGCCGTTTATCCCGAACGTTATTTGATCAAGACCGGTAATCCCGGATAACGATATTATTGCAAAAAACCAGATTAGGGAAGAATGCATTCAGGAGTAAAGAATGAAATCATTAATTAAGAAATTAGTCGAAAGCGTAGGCCCTTCCGGGTATGAATCCAGAGTACGAGAGGTTGTAAGAAAAGAAGTTGAGGATTATGCGGATGAAATTCAAGTGGACGCAATGGGGAACCTCATCGTAAAAAAGGGTGTTAAAAAAGAAGGCGGGCTGCGGGTTATGCTCTCGGCTCATATCGATGAGATTGGCGTAATGGTTACGCACGTTGATAAAAATGGCTTCGCTCGTTTCGCCACTATTGGGGGTGTCAGACCACATACTTGCTATGGCAGTCGGGTACGGTTCTTGAATGGTACGGTTGGAATGATTGGCGGTGAAAAACTTGACAATATGAATCAGGTGCATGCAATTGAAGCCATGTTTATCGACGTTGGAGCGACCAGCCCGGAAGATTGCCCGGTAAAAATAGGAGATGTAGCAGCTTTTGATCGCCCATTTGAAGATCTGGGAAATCGTCTGATTTCAAAGGCTATGGATAATCGGGTATGTGTAGCGGTTCTGATAGAGACCCTTAAGCAGGTACAGGAAAGCCCACATGAGCTTTATTTTGTCTTCAGCACGCAGGAAGAAGTGGGTCTGCGCGGTGCGACTACCGCGGCTTATGCCATTGACCCGGATATTGGCATAGCTTCGGATGTGACTATGACCGGGGATACTCCCCGGGGGGTGACCATGGATGTTGCCCTTGGAAAAGGACCGGCGATTAAGGTCAAAGATGGCGGTATGATTGCTGATCCTAAAGTCGTAACAGCCATGGTAAAAGCGGCTGAAAAACATAACATCCCTTATCAAATGGAAATTTTATTAGGAGGTACAACCGATGCAAAGGCGATGCAGATCTCGCGGGCTGGAATGCCTGCCGGTTGTGTTTCGGTTCCTACCCGTTATGTTCACACACCTTCTGAAATGGTAGATCTCACAGATGTTGAGAATGCTGTAAAATTACTCTTAGCCTTGATAAGTGAGCCAATTAATTTAGCATGAGGCAATTGAAACCCTTCTCAACCCCATTTAGAAATTTATTCCTCTTTGTAAGTATAGTAACCATCTTACTATTGGGAGGGTGTGAATTTCAATTGGATTATCGAGATTTGGTTAATCAAATCGTTTCTCAAATTGTGCCACCTCCAGGAACGATAACAATGCAGCCTGAACCCCAGGCGACGGTGGAGTCTACTGAAATAGTCTCTGCAACGCAAACTGTTCCGCCTTTGCCCGGTCCAATGGAATTGAACATATGGGTACCACCTCAATTTGACCCTGAACTGGATTCTCCTGCCAGTCAATTGTTCAGAGATCGGATTGCGGAATTTGAAGCCAGCCATGAAGATGTTTTTATTACTGTGCGGGTTAAGGGTACCAGTGGCGCCACTGGCTTAATAGAATCCCTGACAATTACCCAGGCTGCTGCTACTTCGGTGATGCCGTCATTAATTGCTTTATCCCGGGCTGACCTGGAAACAGCCGTCTCAAGAAATTTGTTAATCCCTTTTGATACCTATTCTGCCGAAATTGACGATCAGGATTGGTATGACTACGCTCAAAAACTTACCGTAATTGGTGGAAGTTCATATGGTTTACCGTTTGCAGGAGATGCAATGGTTATGGTTTACCGGCCCTCAATTGTGGGAGAGGCTCCGGGAAAATGGACTGACTTGATTAAGCGGGGTGAACCAATCGCTTTTCCGGCAGCCGACCCACAAGCTTTAATGACGCTGGCATTGTATTTATCCAGCGGAGGTGATATAGAGACCACTCAACGTATCCCACAAATGGATGCAAAAATTTTGGAACAATTGTATCAACTTTACGCCGATGGAGCCCATGCCGGCGTCTTCCCTTTATGGTTGACTCAGTTGCAAAGAGATACGGATGCCTGGACAGCTTATAATGAATTGAGAAGTAACTGGGTTATTACCTGGTTGTCCAAATTTCTGTCTGACCCTCCTGAGGATTCCAAACTGGCTGGTTTCCCAACCATAAATGATTCATCTACCCCGCTTGCCGATGGCTGGGTCTGGTGCCTGAGCGACCCACGCGTTGAGACGCATAAAGTAATTGTGGAGTTGGCCGAATTTCTGACAGAACCTGACTTTTTAAAGAAATGGTCCGCTGTCGCCGGGGTTTTACCGGTCAGACCTTCTTCTTTAACCGCTTATGAAGGGCAGGATATTCAAAATTTATTGAGGCAGGAAGCTACCACTGCTTATATTCGCCCAAGTAATGAAATCGTTAATTCGATTGGTTTATTAATGGAAGACCAATTAACCTTGATTCTTTCTGGAAAAACGACAGCGCCATTTGCAGCTCAGGCAATTATTGATCATATGGGGAACCCATGAAAAGAGTGATTAATTTATTGAGAACTGGTTGGGTGGGCCGCTATTTATTATTTGCAGTTTTTATTGCGATATTTTTCAGTTCAGCGATGACCTGGGTAGACTTGGACCCATTAACAAATCATCAAATGAATGTAGATTTGTTGCGTCATAAAAAGGTCCATGATGAAGCAACCTGCACCAATATAAAAATTCACGAAATGGAATTAGAACAATCGCAGTTAGCGATTGGGAATCGACAAACTGATGGAATTGTCTTCGGAAGCGCAGTTCTGGTGGTAATTATTGTGGGTGGCGTGGTAACCAACATTCGAAGAATTTAATTAATCACCTGGGTGATAACCTGTTTTATTTGTAGAATTATTTGACCCCGAAAACATTAATTTTCCGGGTGGATTGTATATAATGAAGCATATCAATCATTCTAATGGAGCGTTTTTGGTGCTTTTTCCTCGAAAAAAAATATTTTTTTTGATTATAGTCATCCTGACAGGATTAATGATCTTGGGGATCACAAGACCGATTCAAGCCGCTTTTCCAATCGTCGAACATTCTTTGGGACCGGATGAAGAGGTGGAAGATGACCTTCTTTTACAAGGGAATGAAGTTAATGTTGCCGGCAAAGTCCATGGAATGTTACTCGCCATCGGAGAAAAAATAATCATTCAACCCACGGCCCAGATCGATAATGATATTTTTATTCTTGGGAAAAGCGTGAGTATTGAAGAGGGTGCCGTTATAAAAGGCGATCTTTTCATTATAGGTCAAAATGTAGTGATTGATACACTTGTACAACATAATGCATTCGTTTCCAGCGCGACTTTGGATATGGGTTCTGCCAGTGCTATTGTCCAAAACTTATATTTTGGTGGATTTCATTTTCAACAAAGTTCCGGAAGTGTTATCCAGGGGAATTTTTATGCTGGCTGTTATCAATTATCTTTGCATGGAACCGTAAATCGCAATTTGCGCACAGGCGCAGTATCAGTTGATCTGAATGGGGAAGTAAATGGAAATGCAGAAATAACCATTGACTCCAGTGGGGATGATGAAGGCATGCGGATCTGGCTGCCGTACATGCAGCAACTCCAAATACCAGACTTATTACCAACCGGTCTGAAAATAGGCGATCGGGCTTTGATCAAGGGAAAATTGATTTACACAAGCGCCAAAAGCCTGGAGGAAAACTTAACCAACTTCCCCCTGGGGGGAGTGGTTGAAAATAAATTGGATGCTCATCAAACTAATACCGGTAAAGACAAAGACATCTCTCCTTATCACCCATTCCTTTCCAGATTATTTCGGTTTATTCGCCAATTAGTTGGCTTTATCTTTTTTGCCTTGATTAGCTGGAAATTGAGCAAGAAATATATCCCGGAAGCGGCAACTTATGCAATCTCCAAACCGATCAAAGCGTTGGGCGTTGGTTTGATCAGCACCATGGTTTTTTATCTGGGATCGCTGGTATTTGTTATCATCCTTATATTTATTACCATATTGTTAGGGGTATTCACCCTGAATCAACTCAGCCGAACCGTTTTATTATTGGGAATCGGGTTAATTATGTTAACTTTGGTTTTATTTAGCATTATCGTGATTTACATCAGCAAATTTTCTTTTTCTTACTGGGTTGGCAGTATTTTCTTTCGAAAAATCAAATTTTCCAGGGCTAATAAGGAGTTTTGGAGTTTGATGATTGGGATTGTTATTTATCTTTTGTTGTATTCAATTCCGGTATTTGGATGGATTTTTGGTATTTTTATCACTTTGATTGGATTAGGAGCAATCTGGTACACATTACAAAACCATGATAAAGCAGGCTTACTGCCTGATTTTGAGTGAAACAGGGTGGTACCGCTGAACTCCTTTGTGGATTTTATTTTATTTTGAAAATGATTAGATTTTTAATTCTTTTTCAGTCCTTATTCAATGCTATAATCTATCAAAATCATTAATTTAAGGTTGAGACATGACCATGCAAAGAAAAGAGATGCTAACCTGGAATGATGTGGATCAGCTTGTTGACCATATTATTCCACAATTTGAAACAGAATTTGATGCAATGATCATGATCACTCATGGTGGTATTATTCCTGGAGGGCTGATTTCTGAAGCGCTCCAGTTGGAAACAATTTTGACAGCCGCAGTTGATTTCCCTAACGAAGTTCAAATTGAGGATGAACGAAAAAAAGGGCGTTTATTAGCCTGGCCAAAGTTTGTTCAATTTCCAGATGATAGCTTATTACTTGGCAAAAGCGTATTGATAATTGATGATGTATGGGGATCAGGTAGAACAATAACCGCTGTAAGAAACAGGGTGTTCAGTGCCGGCGGGCAACCGTTTACCTGTGTACTGCATTTCAACCCATACCGCAACTTATTTGGCAGCGTCAGGCCGGATTATTTTGCCGCGATCACAGACGCCCATATTATTTATCCCTGGGAAATTCATCGCGGTCCTGATGTGATCTTGATACAGGGTGGCGTCAACGAATAAAAAAATTTATATCATCATTTAATTCGGAAGAAGAATTTTTAAATACTCATCCACCATTTTGTCCAGTCCGAACATCAACTCGGCTTGTTTTCTGGCGCTGGTTTTAAAGTGGCGCAGGTTATTTAATATTTCAGTAGCTGAATCCGCCAAAGCATTTGCATCCGGATTTTCCAATTCCCAGTAATTTGCACCATAAGGAGCTGTTCGTCCGGCATCATTTTGCAAAATTTCTGGCAAGGATCCGGTTGCATAAGCGACCACTGGCAGCCCGCAAGCGAGAGCCTCGATAACAGAATTAGGGCAGGCAGCATTCAGATCAGCCGAAAATAATAAATGAGCAGACCGGTCCAAAGCGGGAATTTCTGTGCGAGGAACGATCCCCGCCCAGGTAATCCAGAGATCGTTAAGTTGGGAGATCGTCTCTTTTATCTCATTCGGAACTTTTCCGGCGACCACCAGTTCGATTGGCTGTGAGAATCTGGGCGCCAGATGTTGTACCAACTGGATGGCATTTTGTAAGCCCGACTCATTCCCCTGACCCAGATGCCCTTCAACCAGCAGGATACGGATATGGTCGGTTGGGTATTGATCGAAATCCTCTGGTTGATAAGTATCCAGATCGACACCGTTATAAATCACCGTTGAATTTACCTTGGAACTCCCATAAGTCGTTTGCCACCAGGAACGGGCAAATTGGGATTGATAAATAATTGAATCAGTTAACCTTTTTCGAATGGTTGCCAGGATCCAATTGCCGTACTCGCTGCGGATATAATGTTTAATCCCGGTTTTTTTCTTTCGATGAATCCAATTCATTCCATTCAAACGCTGAACAATCCGAATTCCTTTTTTGCGCGCCTGCCAGATTGTGGATAAATGTTTGGTCCCGCCAACTACCAGGATGGATTTTACCTGCGGGTCATAAACATCATAATGAGCAAGAATACCCTTTTTCTGCAGACCTTGAATTAATTTTGCCTGAAAAGATGATGGTCCCCCCAGGCCTTCCAGCCTTGGCATGAGAGCAATACTTTTTTGGAGATTATCGGTAGTTGATTGTGCGGCCATGAATGTGTTTAATAATAGAAAATCTGGAAATTCGGATCAAAACCTGGAGTTATATTCAACCAGGGCTTCTATAATTTTCTCAGCAGAGAACCCATCGCCAAATGGGTTCCTGGATTGCGCCATTTGATGATAAGCCACCTGATTTTCAAGCAGCTCGATTGCGTTGGTGATAATACGGTCAGGGTCCGTTCCCACCAGCCGTAAAACACCGGCTTTTACTCCTTCAGGACGTTCGGTAACTTCCCGAAGAACCAGGGTGGGTTTATGTAAACCGGAAGCTTCTTCCTGAATTCCGCCGCTATCAGTCAGGACTAGGGTGGCCTGTTTGAGCAAATACGCCATCGGGAGATAATCTAAAGGGGGTAATAAGGTGATATTCTCGATTTGAGATAAAAGACGATAAACAGGTTCCTGAATATTCGGGTTAAGATGCACTGGATAAATGAATTGATAGCGATCCTGATATCTTTCTGCCAATGTTTTTAACGCGCTGCAAATATCGATAATGGGTTGACCAAAGTTTTCGCGCCGGTGGGCGGTAACCAGAATCAACTCCTTTTTATTTTTACCAATGCCATATTTAGTAAAGATTTGTTGGATCTGCTCAGGGGCAGGGTAAGAGGTGATGATGCGCAAAGCATCCAGAGCCGGGTTGCCGGTAACGACAATTCTCCAGTCTTCAACGCCTTCATGCAACAGGTTTTGACGAGCATCTTCAGTAGGCGCCAGGTGTAAATCGGCTACCACGCCGGCGATCTTGCGATTGATTTCCTCCGGAAAGGGCTGCCATTTATCGCCAGTTCGCAAGCCGGCTTCCACATGCCCTATCTTAATGCGGTGATAAAAAGCCAATAAAGCGGCTGTCATCACGGTGGTGGTATCTCCCTGAATAAAAATCCAGTCAGGTTTTAATTCTGAAAAAACAGGTTCCAGATGTTGCATAATAGAAGCAGTCAATTGTGCCAGACTTTGATTGGGTTGCATAACATTTAGGTCATAGTCCGGAATGATGTTAAAAACATTCAACACCTGATCCAGCATTTGACGGTGTTGTCCGGTTACGCATAGATAGGGTTCAATATCCGGGTGTTTATGAGCGGCCATCACAACCGGGCTCATTTTTATGGCTTCCGGTCGGGTTCCGATGATATTGAGGAGTTTAATCTTTGACACAAGTTACTTCCTTTCTGAGATACCAAGGTGATGTATATCAAACCCGGCAAGTTTCCAGGTTTCAGCCTTCCAGGAGCCTACACCGTCCAGGATGATCCGCGCAGAGGTAATCGCTTTTAATTGGTCGGGATCTAATTTTTTGAACATTGAATGCCCAACCAGTAAAACAATCATTTCTGTCTGATTGAGTGCTTCTTCCAAAGTGGCTGCCATGACGACTTCCGGAAACACAAAATCGGGTTTAAAAGGTTCAAAGGCTGTAACCTGTGCCCCTAAAGACAGTAGTTTATGTGCCACCTCGATTGCAGGGCTTTCCCGTAAATCATCTACGTCTGGTTTGTATGCCAAACCGAGCAAGGTTATTCGCTTTCCTTTTAGATCACCAAGTACCCGCACAATTAAAGCAACCACATAATCAGGTTGCGCATCATTTACATTGCGGGCTGTCCGGATCAATGGGGTAATATCAGGGGCTGCTTCAACCAGAAACCAGGGGTCGACGCTGATGCAATGACCGCCTACGCCTGGACCAGGATTTAGGATTTTAACACGTGGATGCAGGTTGGCAATTTCGATGGCTTCCCAGATGTTCACACCAAAGCGGTCTGCCAGCCGGGAAAATTCATTGGCAATAGCGATGTTTACATCTCGGTATGTATTTTCCATTAACTTGACCATCTCAGCCGTTGTTGCCGTGGTGGTGATAATGTCGCCTTTCACAAAAAACTGATAAAGAGACTTTCCCATCTGAGCTGATTGTTCATCAATGCCACCGATAACCCGGGCGTTTTCGATCAACTCACGTAAAATTTGGCCCGGTAAGACCCGTTCGGGAGAATAAGCCACGTGAAAATCTAATCCTGCCTTTAAACCAGATTTTTCCAGAATTGGAACGAGAAAATCGATGGTGGTGCGCGGTGGAGAGGTTGATTCCAACACGACCAAATTGCCCTGGCGTAAAAATGGCACCAGCGCTTCAGCCGCAGACTTTACATGGCTTAAATCAGCCTTTTTGCCGTCATAAAAAGGGGTTGGCACGGCAATGATAAAAGCATCCGCTTCCTGAAGTTGATCAGAGATGATCAGATTGCCGGATTGAATAGCTGCCTGTACGAGGGTTCTGATACCGGGTTCGTAAATATGGATGTCACCATTTTGTAAACCATGAACAATATTTTGATTTACATCCACACCAATTACTTTCAGGCCAGAAGTAGCAAAAGTACTGGCAGTTGGCAGTCCGATGTAACCCAACCCGAGGACACAGATTTTCTTAAAGATCATAAAACTACCTCAAATCTAATGATTGTATTGCCACGATTATCGCTGTTTATTATCTCACAGGTCATAAAAACTGAAAACAAAGGCGCAGATGTTTGGTTGGATACTAATTTTTAAGTTATTTTCCTGAGACCTTTGAAAACATATCTCAACTATAATTAAGATGGTAAAAAATTTTTAAAAATTATCCGAGCCATTATGAAAAACAAATCAATTCGTTTCGTAATCGTTATAACATTGGCGCATACCCTTTCGTATCTTCTTGCTGGTGGATTTGCCTATCAACTTTTCACAAAACCGCTTTGGGAAGGAGCAAACCCACTGCTTTCAGCTTATTTACGCACACCAGGGAACACAGAATTGTGGAATTTTGCCATGACCTGGCAAATTCCCTCCCAGATCTTACGCGGGTTACTTTTAGGTTTAGCATTACTGCCAATACTCAAAACTTTACAAGAATGGAAATTTTCAAAACGGTTTTTTTTCTTTTCAGTTTTAGTTTTTGTTTTTACCCATCTTGCTGCCGCAGCTCCTTCACCAGCGAATATCGAAGAATTGGTCTATGTGAAACCTGAATTTGTCAAACAAGGTTTTTTCCTCATGCAAATTGAGATGATTTTATACAGCCTTCTTTTTGGCTGGAGCGCTTCAAGATGGTTATATAAACCTGAGATTCCAACAACTTTTGTTGCTGATTAAAGGAAATTCTACTAGAATAAATTGAGAAAAAATTATTTATGAAATTATTTTGAGCTTTCATGGATCACAATAATTTTTTTGATCAAGTGATCATTATCTCATTTTTTTGAATGAAATGAAGGCTGAGAGGAAGAGATGCCACCAACCCTATATTTAATTGACGGTCATGCGCTTGCTTACAGAACTTTTTTCGCTTTATCTGCAACAGGCGGAGATAGTTTGCGAACCTCAAAAGGTGAGCCCACGGCTGCCATCTTCGGCTTTATGAGTGTGTTAATTCGTTTGTTAGAAAAAGAAAAACCTAAGTATCTGGCGGTAGCCTTTGATACTGGCAGAACATTCAGAAACGATATTTTTCCGGATTACAAGGCTACCCGCGCAAAAATGCCGGATGAGTTACGCCAACAAATTGAACGGATTCGTGAAATCATCGATGCTTTCGATATTCCGCGTCTGGAAAAAGAAAATGCTGAAGCTGATGATGTTTTGGGAACGATTGCAAACCAGGCGGTGGAAAGGGGTATGGGGGTAAAAATAATCTCCGGAGATCGTGATCTTCTGCAATTGGTCAACGATCGTATCATCGTAAATTTGCCGGGCAGGTCGATGGCGGATTCCAGGGATTATTTCGAAAAAGATGTGATCGAGAAAATGGGCGTTCCGCCAAACAAAGTTGTTGAATTAAAAGCTTTGATGGGCGATTCATCTGACAACATCCCGGGTGTTCCTGGTGTCGGAGAAAAAACAGCGATCAATTTACTGAACCAGTTTGCTTCAATTGATGAGATTTATGCTCATTTGGATGAAATCCCTCAAAAAATCAGAACCAAACTGGAGAATGGAAGGGAGTTAGCTTTTACCAGCCGGGATCTTGCCAGGATTCGAAAGGATGTGGATATTATCTTAGATCTAGATAAATCGGATACTTCCCACCTGGAATTCGCTGCTGTTGAAGAATTATTTAAGGAATTGGAATTTCGTACGCTCCTGGGTCGTTTGAGAGATTTGGAATCATCTATGGGAGGTGAAGGAGCTGCTGCCCAACTCTCTTTGTTTGGAGAACCAGTGAACAAATTAGGGAATCCGGCTGGCATGGAAGTTAAGACAATTCTGGTTGATACCCAAGAAAAATTATTAGAATTGGTACAGGCACTCGAGAAAACTGAATTAATCAGTTTTGATACCGAAACAACGGATACTGACCCATTAAAAGCTGAGTTGGTTGGTGTTTCTCTGGCAGTTGACCCTGCGGAAGGGTATTACATCCCTGTGGGTCATAAAACCGGAGAAAGACAACTACAGTCTGATTTGACTCTGAATGCGCTAAAGCCATTTTTAGAGAATAAAAAAATCAAAAAAATTGGACATAATCTCAAATATGATGGTTTAGTGCTCTCCAATTATGGAATTAATCCTTCTTCATATTATTTTGATACGATGATTGCCGCCTGGGTGGTCGAGCCTGGGTTATATGCCTATGGGTTAAAAGATCTGGCTGAAAAATATCTGGATTTGAAAATGACCCATATTGAAGAATTAATTGGTAGTGGCAAAAACCAAATCAGTATGGCAGATGTCCCAATCGATAACGCTGCAGCTTATTCAGCCGCAGATGCTGTTGTACCGTTACGATTAATGCCGATTTTGAAGGGTTTAATTACAAAGAACAAAGCCAACCAGGTATTTGATGAAATTGAAATGCCATTAATATCAATTCTGGCAAAGATGGAAAAGACCGGATTCTTACTGGATAAACCTTTCTTTGCTAGGATGGAAGAAGAATTAAGCCAAAGGTTGCAGGAAATTGAGCGTGAGGTTCATTTACTGGTTGGATATTCATTCAATATCAACTCAACTCAGAAATTGTCAATCGCATTATTTGAGACACTTGGACTGGAATCACCCAACAAAAAGAAAACAGCCAGCGGGCATTATTCTACCAATGCGGCGGTATTGGAAGAATTACAGGGAAAACATGCAGTTGTTGATTTATTACTGGAATATCGGGAATTAGCGAAACTGCAATCAACTTATGTGAAAACGTTGCCTGATCAGGTGAATCCGAAAACCGGCCGGGTGCATACCACTTTCAGTCAAATTGGAGCAGTCACGGGCAGATTGTCTTCATATAATCCTAATCTTCAAAATATACCCACCCGCACAGAATTAGGAAAGAAAATTCGTTGTGGTTTTATTGCTCAACCGGGATATGGCATCCTGGCGGTAGATTATTCTCAGGTAGAATTAAGAATTGTCGCCCACATGTCCGGAGATGAGGAGATGCTAGCTGCCTTTAAAGCCAAACAGGATATTCACGCAACCACTGCTGCCGCAGTTTATGAAGTTCCTTTAGAAGAGGTGACGAAGGAACAACGACGGCATGCAAAAGCCATTAATTTCGGACTGATTTATGGCATGAGCCCCTTTGGGTTAAGCCGTACGACAGGTTTGACCCTGGCTGAATCGGAGAATTTTGTAAAAGCGTATTTCAAACGCTTCCCAGGAGTGAAGAAATATCTGGACTCATTGAGAAAAATGGCTTTACAACAAGGCTATGTGGAAACGCTCGCTGGAAGAAGGCGCTATTTCCCTGATTTAGCGACGACAACGAATGTTAATGTAAAAAACCAACAAGAGCGGGAAGCAATCAATGCTCCGATTCAAGGTACAGCTGCGGACATCTTGAAAATTGCGATGATTAACTTGTCAGCAGCCTTGCAAAAAACGAAATTAAAAGCGAGAATCTTGCTACAGGTACATGATGAATTATTATTAGAGTGTCCTGAAGAAGAAAGAGATGAAACTGTGATACTTGTTCAAAACGTGATGGAAAATGCTTATCCGTTAAGCATTCCACTTTCTACCGATGCTCGCTGGGGAAAGAATTGGGGCAATCTGGAATCTATCGTGGTAAAAAGGTAAGGGAAAAAGTATGAGTGGAGATCAACAAGCATTTCTTACTGCAATGAACCAAGGGCATTCTGCTGCCTGGGATCAGAATTGGTCAGAAGCATTGAATTACTACCGCAAAGCTCTGGATCAATATCCAGAGGATGCGATGGCATTAATTAGTGTTGGGCTAGCTCTATTGGAAATGCAGGATTATGAAGGCGCTCTAACGCAATATCAAAAAGTGGCTACGATTTCTCCGAATGACCCGGTTCCCTATGAAAAAATGGCTTATATTTATGAGCATATGGGCCGGATTAAGGATGCTGTTAAGGTTGGCATGCTGGCAGCTGAATTACAGTTAAAGGCCAGAGATGTGGATAAATCAATTGAATCATGGTTGCGGGTGATTAACCTGGATACCGAAAACATCAACGCCAGAACTCGATTGGCGATGATCTATGACAAAATGGGCAAGAAATCGGAAGCGGCTGTGGAATATCTGGCGGTTGCCAGCTTGATGCAGAGTGCCGGAGACAACCAGAAAGCTATTCAGGCGGTGAGATATTGTCTGCAAATTGCACCAGATAATATTGAAATTCAAAATGCAATGAAATTATTAAAGGCTAATCAGCGGCTGCCCAGACCGACACATCCAAAAATGGAAAAGCAGGCAAGAAAGACAGGGTTATCAACAAAAGAAGAAGATGAAACTGAAACGTTGGTAACCAGCATGGATCCAATTGGGGAATCGCGGCAGAGAGCTTTGGAGGAATTGGCGACCATGCTATTTGATTCCAGTGAAAGTGATGCAACCGGTAGTTTAGGAAAAAAAGGAATTGCGGCTTTGACGCGTGGTACAGGTGGTTTATCCCTGGAGCAGGCAGAAAGAACCAGGATTCTGTTACATTTAGGGCATGCGCTCGATTTACAATCAAGCGGGAAGGAGAAAAGGGCAGCGGAAGAGCTTCAGCGTGTACTCGATATTGGGCTGGAGAAAACGCCGGTTTATTTCATGCTCGGGTTGTTAATCGCCGAGGATAACCCCCAAAAAGCGATTAAGTATTTAAATAATGCCTTAAGACGAAGAGAATTTGCGATTGCATCTCATTTGTTAATTGGGAAAATTAAAGAAAAAGAAGAAGATTACCATGCAGCCGCAACCAGCTATTTACAGGCTTACCGCCTGGCTGACATGACTACGATTGCTCCAGAATTTGAAGATGAACTAAAGCAGCTTTATGAACCGATTCTGGAAGCCCAACAACATGAAACCAATCCGAAAAATTTGTTGAACCTTTGTCAAAATATCCGATCTCAACTAATGCGCGGAGATTGGCGAGAATATTTACAAAAAGCGCGCGCTGAAATGCCACCTGCCAGTGAAGATAACCCCCCCGTTCCTTTAATTGAAATGTTATTTCATTCGAGCTCCGGTCTGGTTGTTGAAGCGCTGTCAAGTGTTCGGGAATTGACTCAGAGAGAGATGTATCGCTCTGCCATGGAAGAAGCTTTTCACGCTTTACAATACGCACCGACATATTTGCCTCTGCATATCCAAATAGGCGAATTGTTGGCTAAAAATGGTCAAATAGAGGCGGCAATTAAGAAATTTTCATTAATCGCCGAATTATACAAAGTTCGCGCAGAAGTTGACCAGGCGATTCGGGTATTGAAAAAAGTAACACAAATTGCTCCTATGGATTTGTCCATCCGGAGTAAACTGATCGAAATGCTTAGTAATAGCAATCAAATTGATGAAGCAATCCGCGAATACATCGACATGGGTGAAATTTATTATCGTTTGGCAGAATTGGATAAAGCCAGGCAGTCCTATTTATTGGCTTTGCGATTAGCACAACAATCCAAAACTAATCGGAAGTGGGCTGTTCAAATTCTGACAAAAATTGCAGATATTGATATGCAGCGTTTGGATTGGCGCCAGGCATTGCGAATTTTTGAACAGTTAAGATCATTGCAGCCAGAAGATAAGGCGGCTCGCAACCAGTTGATCGATATTCATTTGAGATTAGGGCTGGCGTCCTCTGCGATTAAGGAAGTAGATGAATATGTGAAAATTCTGGAAGAAAAACAGAGAACCAAAGAAGTACTTCAATTTTTAAATGAATTGATCAAAGAACACCCCAGTAACATTGAATTGCGCAGACGGTTAATGGATGCCTTCATTCGTTACGGGCACACCTCTAAAGCAATTCAACAAATGGATAAATTAGCAGATCAATTGCTAGATAACGGAGACCGGCGTGGGGCGATTGAAATGGTAGAAGCCATCATCGCAATGAATCCTCCCAATGCAAGTGAATATCGCCAGCTTTTACAACACATAAAATCAGAAAATTGAGCCAGCCTCGATAAATTAAGGAGCATCAAACCGTAAATAGATGCTGCCCCAAAATTTATTTCCATTTTCATCTTTACATTCGGATGAAATCAGATTGGAAATTAATTCCCCATTTTTTCCGACCCGAACGCTGTAAATTGTGGGTGGCTGCATGGTAAAGTCGGCATATCCAAGACTGATATCCGGATAAAACCCGGTAAAGAAGGAGTCCTGACCATCTTCCCAATTGACGGTCACCTTAATATCCGGAAAAGGTTCACCTTTTGCATTAAACACCTCGACCTGAATGAGCGATTCTTTATAGGATGAATTGCAGATTTTCTCGTTTTTTGTTAATTCAAATGGCAGATCTGTTACTTGTGTGGGTGTTGGGCTAATCATTGGCTGCGGAGTTGGTTTTGCTTGAGTTTTTTCAGCATTTGGTGTTGAGGTGGTTTCTAATAAATTTTCAGAAGATGGCTCTGGTGTTTCAAATTCAGACGGAATAAATTCCTCATTTTCATTCGAACCTAGCGGAGGTTCTGGTGAGCTGATGTTTAGTGGTGATTGGGCAAAAGGATTTTGAATGGCCTGGGCCAGTAACATTAATACCTGAGCATCACTCCGGGTTTGGCTCCGCCGGGATTGTTGAATCAATTGGCCGGCAATATCATCATCGCGTAATAACCCGAGACGGGCTTTGGCTCTACCGATGTCTTGATTGGCCTGATAGGCCAGGGAAACCATGACACGATAACGATCTTTATCGGTTGGATTAAGGGTTTCCGGGGGGACGTTGGAATATTGTACCGGAAGGATCACCATGGTTAAAATAAAACCGAGTGCCAACCCCAAAAGAAGACCGGTCAGCAGGTAATATGGAGGTTGTCGCTTTTCCTTTTGAAATCGGGAGTTCATGGCGCCTCCGGAGATGCTGCTGGTAATTGATAAACCTGAGCCAAATCTGCTAATTTCTCAATATCGTCCCGGCTGAAATTCAGCTCTTCGGCTATGATGATTGCTTTTTGAATATACCTTAATGGATGTTCGTTTCCCAATAAAACCAGTTGACTGGTCGTATATTCCAGATTCTGATGCTGCTCATAAGATTCTGCTGCCATCAAAACATAATCTGTAAAGTAATCACTTCTTAAATTAGCAATTTGAGTACTGGAAACTTTGGCAGGTGTTCTCACCCAGCCAAAATAAAACCCGATCAGAAATCCGATCAGAATTGATGCAAAAAACCAAAAAAAGCGTAAACCGCGGTTAATCCTTCTATCCTTTCAGCATTGGAATATGAAGCCCATGTTTTTTAGCTGCTTCAATTGCCTGATTATAACCAGCATCTGCATGGCGCACGATACCCATGCCTGGGTCAGAGGTTAAAACCCGCTCTAAACGTTTGGCAGCTTCCGGGGTGCCATCAGCTACAATCACCATACCGGCATGCTGGCTGTAACCGATCCCAACGCCGCCGCCATGATGGAACGAAACCCAGGTAGCTCCTCCTATCGCATTAATCATCAGGTTAAGCAGCGGCCAGTCGCTGATCGCATCACTGCCATCCAGCATTGCTTCGGTTTCTCGGTTGGGTGAAGCGACCGAACCAGCATCCAGATGATCCCGACCTATGACAATAGGTGCTTTTACAATTCCTTTAGCCACCAGTTCATTAAATTTAAGCCCGGCTTGCATTCTTTCACCATAACCCAGCCAGCAAATTCTGGAAGGAAGCCCTTGAAATGGAACTTTCTCTTTGGCTAACTTTAACCAGCGCTGGAGGTGTTCATCTTCCGGAAAGAGTTCGGCAACGGCTTCGTCAGTTCGATAAATATCTTCTGGATCTCCTGACAAGGCGACCCAACGGAAGGGTCCTTTGCCTTCACAAAACAAGGGGCGGATATAAGCCGGAACAAACCCGGGGAAATTAAATGCATCTTTTACTCCGTTATCAAAGGCTCTTTGCCGCAGGTTATTCCCATAATCAAATACTTCTGCGCCGCGCCGTTGAAATTCCAGCATTGCTTCCACATGCCGTGACATGGAGTTGAGTGACTGGCGTTCATATTCCTTAGGGTCCTGCTCTCTTAATTGAGCGGCTTGATCAATACTTAAACCGGTTGGAACATACATCAAGACATCATGGGCGGAGGTTTGATCGGTTACTACATCCGGTGTGATGCCACGCATAACCAGTTCTGGGAAAATATCGGCTGCGTTTCCGATTAATCCGATTGAAAGCGGCTTACCCTCTTCTTTTGCTTCCTCAATCAAGGTCATGGCTTCTTCCAATGTATCAACCACGACATCAACATAACCAATTTCCTGGCGGCGTTGAGCCCGCTCTGGATCAACTTCTACGCACAAACCAATGCCGTCATTCATGGTGATTGCCAACGGTTGGGCTCCTCCCATACCGCCTAAACCGGCTGTCAGGACCAGTTTTCCTTTGAGAGATCCCCAACCTCGTTGCCTGGCAAGCGCCCCTAAGGTTTCATAGGTGCCCTGTAAAATCCCCTGTGTACCAATGTAAATCCAGGACCCAGCCGTCATCTGGCCATACATCATCAGTCCTTTTTGGGACAATTCATCAAAAACTTTTTGAGTTGCCCAAAAAGGAACCAGATTCGAATTGGCAATCAAAACCCGGGGTGCGTCCGGGTGAGATTGGAAAACAGCTACCGGTTTCCCAGACTGAACCAGCAGGGTTTGATCATCTTCTAATGTTTTTAAAGTTTCCAGGATGGCATCAAAAGCTTCCCAGTTACGGGCAGCCTTACCACGGCCACCATACACAACCAGTTCCTCTGGCTTTTCAGCCACTTCAGGATCCAGGTTATTTTGGATCATCCGAAAAGGAGCTTCAGTAAGCCAGGATTTACAAGTCAGTTGAGTTCCTCGCGGAGCTTTTACAATTCGTGGGCCAGTCATGTTAACCTCCATGGTAATCATTAATCAATAATAATTATAGTATGGGATTTCATCCTGTGGATAATTTTTTTTGGAAAATTTCTCTAATTGGAAAAATTATAAAAAGGGATTTTAATCGAATTAAAAAAACAGCCAAAACGCTGTTTTTTTAATTGAGTGAGGAACTGAATTTGAATTAGTCGCTTTCACTTTGTAACATTCGACTGGATAAATCTTTAATTTTTTCTCTTTGTTTGAAAATTATATTTTTTACCACATCGCCAATGGATACCAATCCAATCAGATCACCATCAAGGACAACCGGTAAATGCCTGACATGATTTTTTGTCATCAAATCCATACACTCTTCACAAGTTTGCATTGGGTGGATGGTGATCAGGTTACTGGTCATAATTTCTTTTACCAGTGTTTCTTTTGAGGATTTTCCAACCAGGATTACCTTGCGTGCATAATCACGTTCAGAAATAATGCCAATCAGTTTTTCTCCCTGAGTAACCAATAGCGCTCCAACGTCCATGCGAGCCATCAACCGCAAAGCATCGTAAACAGTATCCTCTGGAGAGACTGTCCAAATATCATGCCCTTTTAATTCCAGAATACTTTTTGCTGTAATCATTGAGTAATCTCCTTTCTAATAAAACCTGTGAAGTGAGCTGGCAGCTTAATTGTAGTAGATTGAATTGCCGGTTTCAAATTAATTTAGATGAATCTTTATAACACCATAGCAATCTGATAGTTTTTGATAGAAAAAAGAAAAACCTGATTAACAAAAATATTTTTGGGTGAAATATTTAACCTGTAATGTTAAATTTTTTATTGATTTGAAAATCGATCAAGCTTCTGTTTCTAAACTCTTATCGTAGAGAACAACCCGATTGCGGCCCTGGTTCTTAGCAGAGTCTAACGCGAGCGTCGCCTGATGGACCAGTAAATCAACTGATCCAATTCCTTCTTTTGTGAGTTCGACCACCCCAAAGCTGGCGGATAATCGCACCTGACCCTTGCTGGTTTCAACAGGGTTCTCTCCGACTAAATTCTTGATGCGGTTTGACCCAATCACTGCTTCCTTGCCGGCTGTCTGAACCATAATAATGGCAAACTGATTGCCACTAATACGTCCAAGTATGTCGGTCTCACGAATATTATTTTTAATTAATTGGGATAGCCAGAAAAGCACCTCATTACCAGTGGTATACCCATAAGTTTCATTAATGATTCGTAAATAATCAGGGTCAATAATCACCAGAGATAAAAAGGAGTTATACCTTTTAGCTCTTTTTATTTCGTCTGCCAATAAAGCCATAAAGTGCGATTTTGAGAAACAACCAAACTCATCGATCACATCCAGTTTTTTGTTTTGTTGAATAAGTTTGTCCAAATTGGCTTTTAATTTCTTCCGGTTGGAAATTTCCAGGGTTAATTTATCCAGGGATTGCTTTAACTCCAGTGTACGAGAAGTTAATTTCTCTTCAATTCCGTGCAGCTTGGTTTCGTCCTGCTGAAATTTTTCCTGTAAATATTTTGTCATTTGATTAAATTCATAGGTCGTTTGACCAATATCATCACTATATTTAGGTTCTAAATTAACGTTGAGATCACCATGGGTGATTCTTGAAATACCATTTCGCAGAGCTTTAATTGGCTTTACCAAATTATTATTAATTAAAAAGGGATAAAGAATAACCAACAGGATAAATACACTTATCATTGCTATAAATTGCATTGAAATTGGCCAATGAATATAATTTCTAAAATCAATGTAATAATCCTGGTAAACGCCTTTCCAGTTGACACTGGTGAGCGGTAATTGCGAATTAAATTTTACTCTGGTTGGATTGGTATCATTGGAGCCTAAGAAGAAACCGGTTACCTGGTTCATTGGTTTTGGCATGTAAGGGTCATAAATATTGTTCATCCGAACATCTTTATATGAGATTTTAAAAGAACCATCGGGAAACAATAAAAGCTGAGTATTGATCCAAAGATCTTTATTTAGATCATTTGAATTTGTAAACCAGGTAACAATTGCTTTCTCGGAATCTGAATAAAAAAAGACTGCACTTTGATCGGAGGGGACGAGATCCTGAACGTACATCGTTGCGATGAGCGGGTAAAGGTTGTTGGCACTTGATATTTGGTTGGTTTCAACCGGTGTTTCGTTCAATAAAATGAAACCTTTTTTGTTGACCTGGAGGGATTTCCAGTTTTTTCCGGAAAAAGGAAAGGTGAAATCCAGATTTTTTGTAATGGAGTATTTTCCAACAGGAAAGGAGATTTCAACTCCTAAATCATCTGAGAATTGAAATCCATCATTGGAAATAGTATACACTGCATTATTTTGTCTAAATTTTATAGTACGGTGATTAGGAATTGAATCCAAGGAATAAAAATTGTTGGTGTTAGCAGGTGCTGTAATCCAGGAGGCTACGCTAATACCGGTGAAAGTGGTCAAAAGAACGACCAGAATAAATTTGAAATAGAAAGAGCCTTGACGAATGGTATGGTCGATTAATGAAATCACGAAGAAAGTTAATGCCCAAAGCGTTGCTAATGTAAAAATAAAAAAGGCCTGGTTGTTATAGCCATAAATTGATAAGAGGATACTGGTCAACCAAAATACCCATAAACCGATAATTGAAAATCCGAACCCCTGGGTTGCATAAGCAGGCCTCCCCTGCGGGTGAAGAAAGCGTTTATACCAATTACTTTTATCATCACTGGTAGAAAGTCTGATCGTAAGGAAAATGAAATAGATCATTAACCACGTAATTTCCAGGATCAGAATAATTTTTATGATGATCGGAATAAGCTCAAAGGGAACAACATGAAGAAATCTTAAGAAATAATTTACACTGAGAAAAATTGAGATAATAATTAATAAATTATTTACCCAAAAAATAATTTTTTCTTTTTTATCACTTAGAAATTTTGAACCGGAAAAGTTATTCGCAAATTGAGTGAGGAGTGCCAGTCCTATGACAAGAAATGTGTCATGAAATACCATGCCCTCAGATTGATATTGTAAACTTGAGACACCAATGAATCCAGCTAAACTGGCTGCAATCAAAATAAAATAAGCGCTTCCCAGCCAAAAATTTGCTTTTGTACCATTATTTTTCAACACTAAAAAAACGGTTATCCCAAGAAAGATGATTGTTTGAGCAATATAACTGATCGAGGCTGGAGTTAAGAATAAATCCATACTATTTTTCCCAAATTAAAAAAACTGAGTAATTTCAATAGTATTATTGTAGCTGAAAAATCTTTCAAATAAAGAATTAATGGGATGAATTTTAATGATCAACTCTAAAAAATCTTGAAAATAAAAATCCCAGGTCGAATGATCTGGGATTTTTTCCTTATAAATTCGTTATTCTTCAGAGATTTCAACTGACAGGAGCTTCACAGCCGGAGAACCTCTTCTGGAAGGGTCTCTAGCAGGGATTGATAAGAGCACGTCTAACCCTTCGGATACTTCTCCAAAGACGGAATGCTTATTATCCAACCAGGGTGTAGGAACATGAGTAATGAAGAATTGAGACCCATTGGTATTCGGGCCGGCGTTCGCCATCGAAAGGATGCCAGGTTTGTCGTGTTTCAAGGTTGGATTAAACTCATCTGAAAATTTGTAACCCGGACCACCCATGCCTGTGCCGGTTGGGTCACCACCCTGGGCCATAAAGTCATTGATTACCCGATGAAAAATGGTGTCATTATAAAAACCTTCTCTTGCCAAAAAAACAAAATTGTTTACGGTCCGGGGAACTTTATCTGCAAATAATTTGACGACAATATCACCTAAATCGGTTTTAAAGGTGGCAGTATATTGTTTTTTAGGATCAATCGCCATTTCTGGAGAATTCTTCCATGATTTTGTACTCATCAGTTTTCCTTTCAAATGCGGTTTTGTTTTTTTATTTTATTTAAAAATATTGATTATCATGTTATTTTAAATGGGTATTCTAGCATGTTTTAAAGGATTAAAACAGCCGGGTAAAAGCTTAATGGTCGCTAAGAATCCATTTTCATATCCATTTTTGCGTTAGAATTCAACGAAATCTATGTATAAACCGAAGATCAGTTCACAACAAAGAAAAATCTTTAAAGTCTGGTTTCCTTTAGCTGCCTCCTGGTTGCTGATGGGAGTGGAAATGCCAGCGATCACGGCTGTGATGGCACGGCTTGCCAACCCTGAAATCAGTCTGGCTACGCATGGGGGAATTGTCTTTCCATTGGCATTAATCATTGAGGCGCCGGTTATCATGCTGCTTTCAGCGTCCACAGCTTTGAGCAAAGATTGGGCTTCTTACCAAAAAATCTTCCGGTTTATGATGATCCTGGGTGCATCATTAACTGGTCTGCATCTCTTAGTAGCCTTCACACCGCTCTATGATCTGATCATTGTGAAAGGTCTGGGTGTCCCGAAAGAAATTATCGAGAGCGGGCGGATTGGCTTGCGTTTTATTTTACCCTGGGCCTGGTCGATTGCTTATCGTCGATTTCAACAAGGCGTCATGATTCGCTTTGGGCATTCCCGAATTGTGGGCATGGGTACATTGGTACGTCTGTCGACCGACGTTGTAATCCTGGGTGCCGGCTTGATGATTGGAACAATCCCGGGCTATATTGTTGGAGCAGCGACTCAGGGTTTGAGCACGTTGGCGGAAGCAATTTTTTCAGGAATCATAGTCAGACCGATTCTGAAATATGAACTAAAGCCAACCCGGAAAGCTGAACCATTAACCTGGAAAGCTTTCTTTTCATTTTATATTCCATTGGCGCTTACCTCATTGCTATTCTTAATCTGGCAGCCAATAGGAAGCGCCGCTTTGAGCCGAATGCCGAGAGCATTGGATTCTTTAGCGGTTTGGTCGGTTGTGAGTGGTCTAATTTTTATGCTGAGAAGCCTGGGGCTGGCATTAAATGAGGTTGTGGTGGCATTATTGGAGCAACCCGGTTCTTCAGTTGAATTAAGAAAATTTACTACAACCTTAGCAATAGCAATTTCGACTTTCTATTTTATTGTGGCAGCCACGCCACTGGCTTATCTCTGGTTTACTTATGTTTCCGGTTTGCCCGCTAACTTGGTGGGTCTTTCCAGGATTGGTTTTTGGTTTGGAATCCCGATGCCTCTACTGAATGTCCTGCAATCCTGGTATCAAGGGTCGATTTTATTCAGCCGCAAAACCAAAGGGATTCCGGAAAGTATGTTAATTTTTCTGGTCACAGTCCTGCTTATTCTTGGGGCAGGAGTGGTATTGGGCACATGGCCGGGGCTTTATGTCGGCTTAATTGGCTTTTCTCTTGCAAATTTCACCCAAACTGCCTGGTTATGGTTAAGAAGCCGGCCGATCATGCGGTGGTTACGAGATCGTGATCGTGATCTGGTTTGGGTTTTAGATGAATAAAACTCTCTTTTTTACGGAGAAGGGCTATGATGGTTTGATTTTGGTAGATAGCGAATAACCGGTAAACCGCACAGAATCAAGCCAGCACTGAGAAAAAAGGTAAAACGCAGATTAATTAAATCGGAAATCTTACCAACTAATAAGGTAGCGAACGCCATCAAGACGAAATAGAAAAACATATAAACTCCATTGGCAAAAGAGCGGTTATTAGGGAAATTTTCAAGGACAATCGCCATAATGACCGGTGTGGTAGAAATACCAAAAAAGCCCATCAGGAGTAGTAAGGGGATCTGAAAAACACCTTTAGCGAAAATGAAAAACAATATGAACACAGGGGTGAATATGAATGAAACAGCCATAATTTTTCGTCTACCAAAATGATCACTGAGAGACCCAGAAAGAAATGCGCCTACCACGCCGGCGGCCTCCAGAATAGAGAGTGAAGCGCCTGCCATCCAGAGACTTGCTCCGGTGGACGTTAAATAGGTTGGTAGATAAATGGTCAAGGTGGCCATCATCATCGATCGAAAGAAAACAATGAAGCCAATTGGTATCATCACCGAACGCATCATCCGCAGCCCAGTTTTCCAGGGGATTTGATTACCTGCCTGATTAATTTGGGTGGTCAAATAAGGCAACTTAAAATAAATATAAAGCGAAATTAAAATCCCACCTAACATCAACCAGGGCAGACCAGCAACAGTCAGGTATCCAATTGCTGAAACAACAATAATCGGGCCTAATGCTCGCCCTAATTCTCCTCCCACCATCCAGAAACTCATCCCCCGCCCTAACTTGTTTCCGGATAATGAACTGATGAGGACAGGACCGATGGAATGCAGGGAAGCTGAGCTTATCCCGGCGATAATTAACAAAAAGAGAAGAAATCCATAAGTAGGGGAAATACTTAACATGCTCATGCAGGCGCCGGTGATGGCTGGCGTCAGAATAATTAGATTTCGTAAATTTTTTCGGTCTGCCAGATGACCTACGATGGGCTGGAGTAATGAAGGAAGCTGAACAATCACGGATAAAAAACCGGCAGCAGTATGGGTTAAAGAGAATTTTTCGATTAATACAGGCAACAAAGCTGGTAAAGAGCCTGTATAGGTGTCATGTACAGCATGGGCTGCTGAAATCATAAAAACTTTCGATGTTTCAAAGCGAACATTTTCTTTTTCGTTGTTTATGGCGATGTCTGAAATCATAACCCTCCGTTTGTGAAATTCTCTATTAATGATATATTTTGCACGGTGAAAAGTCCCCTAGAAATGGTCTATTCGAATTTCCTGTTGGTCAACCAGGATTTAACCATCTAAAAAACTTATTTTTTACGTTTGGGACGAAAAACTATAGTCCAGAATAATAAAAGCGGCCAAATCCAGGCTAAATCCACTTCAAGACCGTGGGGAGTTGGCTCACTGGTTGGATCGAACCGTAAAAAAACAAAATCTTCTTTACGGCTAAGGATTTCCTTGCGGGTTGGTTGAGTCCCCAATTCAGCCAGAAAATTGTTACCAAATTTGGGATTACGGTTCAATAACCATTCAACGACCGTGATAATTTCATCGTCTTGCGTGATTGGAACAGCGATCATTTGTTCGGTACCGTCCGAAGTTTGAATGGTCACCCGCGGGTTTGCCAAAAGATTGCGATACCAATTTGATTGAACACCAAATAAATTTGCACAATATTTAATCCCATTGATTGCAAAATATTCCAGGGAAACTTTGCATGGGTTCCCGGTTCGATGGTTAATTTGAGTGATGATCATCAGATAGCGGCCAATGATTGGGCCTAACCCAAATCGCCACCCGTAAACTGGCGCTTTTTTGTAAAAGGATTTAATGATGGACTGAATCTTTTCGTTATTTCCTTTGGATAATAATTTTTTTAATTTAATTTGGAACGTATTATTCATAAGTTAACCTTATTTATGCGGTCAGAGAATGTATTTTTCATTATACAGAATTGTGGGATAAGCGATCACTGGATTCAGCAGCTTTCAACAACATGGCTGCCAGATTTCGTGCTTCCTGAGATGTGATCAATAGATTGGTTTCTGCAGCACGAAATATTCTGGTATCATCCAGACAGGGCTCAGAAAAACTCAAACAAATATTATCATCAAACTCCCGATCTAATTTGTCATAGCAAATTTTTACTATTAATTCGCCATCTAAAAGAATGAGTTCCATACTTTTCTCCATTTTTTATGAAAGAAAATTCATATTTCTTCTATTGTACATATTTTTAAGAAAAAAATGGTTTGACGTTACAATGATAAATGGCGATTAATCCGTTTCACGACAAAGCAAGTTGTGAAATTCGCGTGCATTCAACGGTTTTGAAAAATAATTTCCAGAAATAAATTGGATCCCTTTTTGACGGAGAAAATCAGCTTGTTCCTTGGAATCGACACCGGGAACAGTTAACTGATAACCAAGAATGGAAGACAAAGAAATAATTGCCTGGATGATGGTCACATCTTCAACATTGGCGGGAACCCCTCTGATTAATGAATCTGATATCTCAATTGCATGAATCGGTAATCTTTTTAATTGTTCTAAGGAAGAAGGCGTGACCCCAAAATCTGCCAGACAGAATTTCACCCCTATACTGGATAAATCAACCATCGTTTGCAGGGCGATTCCGGAATTATAAATTTGGCTGCTTTCTGTGAGAACAATTTGTAATGCTTCATTTGGTAAGGAACTATCAGCAAGAATTGAGAGAATTTTATCGGTAAAATCAGGTTGTAAGAAGGTTTTGGTTGAAACCAGAATGGATAAAACTATCTGCGGACAAGCGCTAGAAAACCAAATTCCTGCCTGATTACAGGCGCTTTGCAAGGTAAATTGATCAATTGCGATTATTTCTCCGGTTTCTTCTGCCACAGTTTGGTATTGATCTTTGAGAACAATCCCTTTCCCAGGAGGAATCCAGTTTGGTATTGCCTTAACATGCGTGATATTGTTATTCTGAATATCATAGACGGGCTGGTAAAGAACAGAGAATTCATGGTTATTAATCGCATTTTTTAATTCTCTTTCTATCTTAATTTTAGAAAGCGTGTAATTGAAAACCTCCTTATCAAATACTTCAATCTTTCCTCTACCATCTGTTTTTGCCAGGAACATAGCTGATTCAGCGTCTCGCAGCACTTCATTCGCCCCCTGATACCCGCGTGAAAGCATAACAATACCAATGCTGGTGCCCGGATGAATAGTTATACCGGAATGAGTAAATGGCTTCTCGATCTCTTTGTGAAGCCTCTGGGTGATTTTGATCGTGTCAGGTAACCCATTGATTTCCTCCAAGAGAATCGCAAATTTGTCGTCTCCAAAATGCGAGATGGTATCCATTGGACGTAGGCTGAACTTGAGCCGGCGGGAAATTTCCTGTAATAAAGCATCTCCGGTTGAAAAGCTAAAGTTTTCATTGATGGTTTTAAAGCGGTCAAGATCGACATATAAGACAGCAGAATGATAATCTTCTCTACGATGGATTCTACCGAGAGAGATCACCACTACCCCAGAGAAATAAGTTCGATTGGGTAATCCAGTTAAAGGATCATACATGGCGTCGATCAGGAGTTTTGTTTCCATTGCTTTTCGTTCGGTAATATCTTCTAAGGTGCCTGCCAAACGTAATGCCTCGCCTTGTTCCCCAATTCTCAAAACACCTTTAGCAAGCGCCCAAATATAAGTATTATCCATGTGTAATAGGCGGTGTTCCTGCTCGAAGGTGGAAGTTTTTCCATCGATATATTCGCTGATATTTAATTTTAATAATTCAATATCCTCTGGATGAACACGGGTAAACCATTCGGCAGGAAGGTTACGGATTGTCTCTTCAGTATGACCAATTATCGATCGCCAGCTTGGTGAAAAGTAACAATGGTTGGTTTTTAAGTTCCAGTCCCAAATTCCAATTTTTGCCCCTTGCGTTGCCAACTCATAACGGACACTGTTCTCATCCAACAGCTTTTCTTTCTCCATCCGTTGTTTTTGACTGGAAGAAAATTGATTATATGCGGTTAACAATTCACCGATCTCACCAGAGTAGTGCTGCGCCGAGATATTTTCAAAATCTGGATAGTCTTCCGCAACTGCTTTCTTGAATTGCTGGGTGATCATCTTAATCGGGTTGATTAATTGGTGATTAAGTAAAATTGTGAAAAGTGTGATCAATATTGAGATTATTAAAAATGTTATGATGAATGTATTGAACAGTAATTTATTATTTGAGACAATTATGGAAGATGGTGATACCAGGATTAATTTCCAGTTATCGGAACTGGTACAAATACTGGCTTGTATCTGATTGTAGTTTACTCTTCCCTGAGCAATTAATTGTTGTAAATAATCCTGAACAGGAAAAGCACCGTTTGGTGAATGGGAGAATCCAACGATCTGATTATTTCCATTGAGCAAATAATATCCAATGGTGCCGGGAAATTCAGCGAAGAAGGAAGAAAGATCGGATTGCGATATTTGGCCATCCTGCTGTTCCCTTAAGCCTTCCACTCGTGCTAATTGATTACAGGCAAGCGTTTGGTTTGGGACATTAAACTCAGATTTAAAGGACTGGTTTCCTACCCAGATAATTGTCATTGCCAGGGCGGCCAGCGGTAAAAGAATCAAAAACAAAATGAATATTACTGTTTTGTGAGAAATGTGGATTTTGGAAAACCAGGCAGCCATTTAATTCCCCGGTAATGAATTATCTATAAAAATTATAAAATGTTATTTTAGTATAGATGAATTATTAAGTTTTAACCAATAATATATTTGGAAATATTTAATTTAAGAATTTTTCTGATGCAGTTAATGTTAATATTTCCCCAAAATAAATGCGGTGATAATCGTGAAGAGGATATTGAGCGGCAATAGAGGATAGTAAAAAGTTGGCTGGATCTAAATCCTGCCAATAAGATTTCCTGCATTCGATAATTAATTCAGCTTCCTCAAGCCCTGGCGCTGAAATTTGCGTTGAAGGAATTGGGGTAAGTTTTGCTTGTTCGTATTTGTCAAAATCCCGCCCTGTATTCGAACCAATAAAATTAATCGCTGACCGATATTTGTTGGGTAAAGCTGATAGGGTGAAAGAGTCATACTTTTCCATAAATTCAAAGGTATAACGCTGGGGACGAACGACAACCAAGGCAAAAGGTTTATTCCACATGGTTCCAAAACCACCCCAACCAACAATCATAGAGTTATATTTTCCGGTATGGTAATCTCCACTGGTTAAAACCAAAGACTGGCGATCCCAAAGATGGTATGGTTTAACCTGCCAATCAAGAAAATCAATCGTCTTTCGCTCCAACTTTCCTCCCGATTAATCTCAGATAGCCGAACTAACCTTATTTTACCATACCGGATTTTCAGATAATTTAAGGAAAAAAAATAATGCACTCAAACATATGTTTGTTATCGGGATAGGATTCTGCAGGTTAATAATTGACCAATGTTTGTAATTGAATTTTCAGATAAAAAATATTCTGTTAGAATCGAGTCGATAGGAACAAAAAATGAAGATTTTTAGAATTTTATTCAATAACATCCTTCTTTTCTTAGGAGTTCTTTTATTGTCTAGCTTCTTTTTTGGAAGTGTAGAGGCAGCCAGTCAGGAATCGTTTGCTGGTGAGCCGTTGTGTTTGCCTGGTATCTATGCATTAGGCCAAACGGATTGTCTGGTGATGGGACCAGCTCAATCTCTGACCACCATGGAAGAAAAAGGGATCTCATTCCCGTTTCAACCTCTTCCAGCCCATAAAGCCGATACCAGTTATACCCTGACCCCGGTGCCTTACCTGGTCGTTGGTGAGAACGCTTTTCCGCTTTATACCAGTCTGGATGATGCGATTGCCCGAAATCCGGCCCGCTATATGGAAGCTGGGTTTAAATATCTTTCTGTTTTGCAGAGAGTTGATCGGGAGGATGGCGTTTATTATCAGTTGATGAATGGGCTATGGGTAGAAGCCGGTCAGGCAAATACCGAATGCTGTGTTCGGTCAGGTCGTTTCCAGGGTTTGTTATTCTATCAAAACCCTAAAAACCCATTCGGCTGGATACTGGATCAGATTGATGTATATAAATCGCCGGGTTATGGTTCTGAAAAAACTGGTAAAAAATTAAACCGGGAAGACCTGGTTCAAATTTATGATCAAGCGAATGTTGATGGCAATGATTGGTACATGATTGGTATTGATCAGTGGGTAGAGACCCGTAAAACAAGAAAGTTTGTTTTGAATACAACTCCTCCGAAGGGTGTGGACAATAACCGTTGGATTGAAATTAATTTATATGAACAGACTCTGGGAATCTATGAAAATGGGAAGCTTGTATTTGCGGCATTAATCGCCACTGGTCTTGATCCCTTTTTTACCCAACCCGGGTTATTCCAGATTTATAAAAAATTGGAAAAAGAAAATATGAGCGGATCTTTTGAATCAGATCGCTCTGATTATTATTATTTGGAAGATGTACCCTGGACATTGTATTATGATGAGGCACGGGCGATTCATGGCGCTTATTGGCGCACATATTTCGGTTACCCGCAATCACATGGTTGTGTGAACCTCTCGATTAGTGATGCCAGGGTGGTTTATGATTGGGCCAATGAAGGGGATTGGGTGTATGTCTGGGACCCGTCTGGTGAAACTCCTGATGACCCGAGTTTATATACCGCTGGCGGTGCATAAATAATTATGAAATACGCCTTGCTCGTTTCAGCAAGGCGTATTTTTTGTTTATGAATGAATTTTAGATGAAAGCCGGGGCAATTTTGATGATCTGGCTGAACTCGTTAAAGAATTCCTCGAAATCAAAATCAGCGTTTTTATACATACTGTTTGCCACCAGGGCGACAACGATGCAACAGCAGCAAATAACGGCGATGATGATTACAACAATAATCCAGACTTTTTTATTGTCTTTCTTTTTAGGTGGTTCTACAACCTGTCCGTAGGTGGGCACCTCAGTGGGCCTGGGCGGCTCAGAATACACTGGAGCTGGAGGTGTTTCAAACCGGGGGGCTTCCTGAAACCCGGATGAGGTGGGTTCCTGGTTGGGTGCTTTATTTGAGCGACCAGGATCATTCGGGTCTGATGAAAGCACAGTCATATCATTATTTTGTCCCATTTTCTTCTCCTTTACGGCAATTGCCAAACATTTATTGACTTTATTATAGCAATTATTATTTAAAGGTCAAAATTTAATATGTTATACAAATTTCTTTTTTTGCCTCGAGATTAACCAGGCAATGACAATGATCAATAAAACGACAATCAAAATTGGCACAATAATGGATAAGAGTGAAATAATCGTCGAGGTGATGTCCTCCAAAATGCTAACTGGAATATTACCGGCGCCTGCGGTAGTGGCTGAAACAGTGGGCCGGATCACAGCGCTTTTAATGGCGTGTACACCTCCAGCAACAAAGAGACCGCAAGCGAGTGACAGGATGGGAGAGATATCGGTCAGGATATTCGCGCTGGCTGCGAAGACGATCGCGCCTGCAGTCGGCCGGACGAAGGTCTGAATGACATCATTAATATGATTAACAGCCGGTGCCTTATCAGCGAAAAACTCAATTAATGACAGAATTACCAGTAACCCAATAATCCACCAACTTGAGAGAGCATCCCACGGTGATTTTAATGTAAACAAATTCGTAAATCTGGCTAATAGAGCAACGACCAGTAAGGGGATATAAGCATTAAGCCCCGCACTGGCTGAAAGCCCAAAAGCTGAAAGAATTCCCAGAACTTCCATTTGACTCCTATAAAACGAATCCACCCCAGGTGTGAGTGAAGGCAAAACGCAGCAAGTCAATCACAAAGGTTTGGGTAATTGTAATCGCAAAGCCGGCTAGCAAAGGCAACCAGGCAGATTTCCAGCTAGAGAAAAAGTTATCTTTTTTAAAAATCATCACCACCAGGATTGAATAACACATGCTGAGGACTACCAGAACGGCAATACCTGACAAAACTGCCAAGGGATAAAGAACCAGAGGGTTTTCAGAAAGAATTGCCAGATCGAGTAAGGCAGCTAACCCAATCAAACCGAAAAGCGATTTCCATTCACCTAGGGCATATTCATCTTTCCAGTCCTGCCAGAAGGTTTGATTGTAAATCGGAAAAATAATGGCAGCCATACCAAGCCCTAACCCAGTCCCGGTAATTAAGCGCAGCCAATTTTGAGATGGATAAATCGAGGAAAGAACCGGCATAAAATTGAGATAGGAATTAACACCATCGACCACAAAAAAGAAAGCGAAGACGCCCAATACCGCCAATATTTTTTTGGGGGGGAATTTTCCACGTCTGCCCCAGATGGATTGGTAGGTGATACCTAACAAGGCGCCCAATTGCATTCCGGAACAACGGGCACAAAGTGGGAGAGCGCGGTCACCCAGGTGAAAGGAGCGTTCACCAATCCGGTGACAAACGGCATAACCGACGGCATCCATTTTTCCTAAAAGCCCGGAGGGTGCGAATTTTAACCAAAAAAAGGTTACAGCGATCGTGAAAACGATAATAATTGCTTTTCCTAACATATTGCGATTAATGATTTCTCGCCAGTGATTCATAGGCTTGATTATATGATTGTCAGGCGTGCATCGCAAGGTTCTGCATCTGATTATCTATATTTTCCTGTTGGCAAATTATTCAACATGGAGTATGATTTTTCAGTAATTCTTGCTCAGGTTGAATGTTCGGAGATATCCATGAAAAAAATTTTGTTTTCAATCATATTTATTTTTATTATTGGTATTTTGGCGGCCTGTAAACCATCCTTCCAACCTACAGAAGTAGCTGCAACGCCAACTCCTTTTCCGCCCTCACCAACAGCGTTGCAACCCGAACCAGCAACTGCCACTCCAACCTTGACAGCAACTCCTTTACCTCCAACAGCTACTCCCACTCCGGCTTATCCGCTGGAAGGTTATGGGCCGAAAGATTTTCCGAATAATATTGACCCTCTTACTGGCCTGGAAGTTAAAGACCCCGCTTTACTAAATCGTCGCCCAATCATCGTAAAAGTACAGAATCTTCCGCGGGCTGACCGCCCTCAATGGGGTCTCTCGAGCGCGGATATCGTTTATGAGTATTACACTGAAATGGGTACCACACGTTTTGCAGCGATCTTTTATGGTCAGGATGCGACCATGGTTGCCCCTATCCGCTCGGCGCGCTTGTTCGATTTCAATGTGGTACGCGGCTATAAAGGCATGTTTATTTTTGGAAGCGCCTACGAATTGACCTACGAACGCCTGGTAAACTCTGAATTTGCCAATCGTTTGATGATTGAAAGTTCAAACACCGCTGGCGTCATCTCCCGGATGGAGCCAAATACGAAGAATTATGAAACGGCTGATACCAGTAAGGTGGCGGAATACACGCAAAAGATGGGCATTGATAATACACGCCAAAATCTGGACGGTATGTTGTTCCAAATGCAGGCTCCTGGTGGTGGAGAAAAATCTAATTCCGTTTTTGTTCGCTTCTCCGGTGCAATTTACAACCGCTGGGATTACAATCCAGCCACTCATAGTTATGCGCGATTTTCGGATGTGGATAATTCCATTGGCCCTTCCGATGAAAAATATGAGCAACTTATTGATCGGGCAACTGGCAACCCGATCGATGCCCAAAATATTGCCATTATTTTCGTGCGACATGTGGACATTGACGTGCGGCCAGAGGTTGAAGTCCTGGATGTCAGTTTGTTAGGCACCGGGAAAGCATATATCGCCAGGGATGGAAAGGTTTATGAGGTGACCTGGTCGCGCCCGAATGAAGAATCAGTTCTGACTTTCCTGAATGCGGATGGCTCCGTTTTCCCCTTAAGACCCGGTCAAACCTGGGTTGAGGTTTTAACTTTGAATGGAAAAGCAGAAAAACAAACCGATGGGAATTATCGCTTTACCCTAGTCTCGGAATGGTAAAACGGACAGGACATATTTTCATTTGACATTCTGAAAAAACATGCCATAATTAAGTCGTGATCATCTGATCACCAGGATTAGCTATTTTTTGAAAGAGGAGGTGATGTCCATGACTGATAGTAGTCAACGTACGGCTGTGGCACACCTCCTAAGTATTCACTAGGAAAGTGCCACAGCAACCAAAATGAGAGCCGCCTCCTCTTTCGCAGGCGGTTCTCGCTTTAATCTGGGAGCTAAAGATGGGTTTACCTGGCTTTGCTGAATTAGTCCGGATTTTTCCAAGTAATCCATTCAATGGGTTGACCGGCAAACCGTTTGCGCATGATTTCAATGGATTGAGAATTATTGTCAATCAAAATAAATGATCGATCGGATTCCAGGCAGGCAGCGGCGGTTGTGCCGGACCCGCCAAAGAAATCCATAACGAGGTCACCCGGGTTGGAAGAAGCGGTGATAATCCTGCGCAATATCCCCAGCGGCTTTTGTGTCGGATATCCGGTTTTCTCGAGCCCGTTGGTCGGCACGATGGTATGCCACCAGGTGTCGGTTGGTAGTTTTCCACGCTCAGCTTTTTCTTTTCCGACCAGTCCAGGCGCCATATATGGAATGCGTTCGATCACATCCACGTTGAAAGTGTACTGTTGCGGATCTTTAGCATACCAGAGAATGTTGTCGTGTTTTGGTGGCCATTTCTTTTTCGTTCGAGCGCCATAATCATAAGCCCAGATAATTTCATTTAAAAAAGAATCTCTGCTAAAAATCTGATCTAATAAAATTTTACAGTAATGAACTTCGCGATAATCAATATGGAAGTACAAGCTGCCATGCGGTTTGAGGATGCGGTAAGCCTCTTGCAGGCGTGGCTCCAGGAATCCCAAATAATCATCAAACTGATCTTGATAAGCCTTTTGACCGACAGCTATCGTTCGATATGAACGCCCTTGAAACCCAACCCGATCACCATTTTCATCGGCTACTGTCTTTATTTGTGTCCGGCTTTGCGCTTTTCCGGTGTTGAATGGCGGATCAATATAAATTAAATCAACCGTTTTGGAAGGTAAGGATTGTAGGATGGGAAGATTGTCACCAAAATAAATTCGATTTTGCATAAAGGTCATTTTAACAGTGAATGGAATGGCAGGCAAGCGAGATCATGAGAACCAGCAACCGAATTTATCAATCTGTGCTACAATTAGCGCTTGTTCGACAGATCAGTAGGACAGGATCGTTTGCAACTCGGAAAGGATTTGCCAGGATCAGCAAGTCCTTTTTTGTTCTTTATGTGGAACAGATGATATGATATTTGAAAGTGAAAGAAAAATGAGTTTGTTTGAAACGTTAAATTTAAAACCCGAATTAAACCAGGCGATCCAGGAACTGGCGTATGAACAGCCAACTGAGATACAGGAACAAGCCATTCCGGCTCTATTATCCGGAAAGGATGTACTCGGTCAGGCCCAAACCGGTACTGGAAAAACAGCAGCTTTTGGTTTGCCAATGCTACAAAAGATTGATCCACATTTGAAAGCTGTCCAGGGTTTTGTCCTAACCCCGACGCGAGAGTTGGCGCTGCAGGTTTCGAAAGCCGTTGAAGCTTTTGCAAAATTTATGAACATCAAAATATTAGCTGTTTATGGCGGAGCTCCTTATGGGAAGCAACTGCAGATGCTATCAGAAGGAGTCCAGATTGTAGTGGGTACACCCGGGCGGGTGATGGACCTTATCCAGAAAAAAAATGCGCTCGATTTATCCAATGTGCAATTCTGGGTGCTGGATGAAGCCGACGAGATGTTAAAAATGGGTTTCATTGAAGAAGTAGAAGCGATTCTGGCTTATGCTCCGTATGATTGCCAAAAAGCACTTTTCTCAGCCACATTGCCGGTTGAGATCCGAAAATTATCCAGCCGATATTTAAACCAACCGGAAGAAATTATCATCGCCAGCAAAACACTGACCGTGGAAAACACCGAGCAGCGCATTTATTTGGTACATGAAAAAGATAAATTTGCAGCCTTGTTACGCTTGTTAGAATTCGAACCGGTGACCAATGCTTTGATTTTCACGCGCACCAAGGTTCGAGCTGCCGAATTGTGCGATCAATTATTAGCAGCCCATTATTCCGCAGAAGCCCTGCATGGCGATTTAGCCCAATCAGCGCGTGAAGTCGCACTAGAGCGTTTTCGAAAAGGTTTAACCAGGGTGCTGGTGGCAACCGACGTGGCTGCCAGAGGGTTGGATATTCAAGGTGTATCGCATGTTTTTAATTTCGATATTCCATTTGAAGCTGAAGATTACATCCATCGAATAGGACGGACTGGACGTGCAGGTGCAAAAGGTGTGGCGATCTCACTGATCCCTGGTAACGAGTTGTTTCGGATTCGCCGGTTTGAAAAAGTCACTCAACAACCCATGTTGGTTGAGAAAGTCCCTTCCGAGCAGGATATCATCGCAAAAAGGCGACTGGAATTTGAAAGCCTGGTTGTTGAGGGTTTGACTGCTGAAAAACCACCGAAAGAAATGGAATTGGTGAACAAGTTAATCGAGGAAGGGCATGATCCTGCCTTGATAGCTGGTTATGCGTTGAAATTATTGAAAGAACACAAAAAATATGTTCGTATTCTGCCGGTAGGGAGTGTGGAAGCTGCCCAAAAGAAAGGTAGAAACCGAAAAGCAGTCAAGACGCAGGCGAGTGAGCCCTTTCGATTTGAGCATGCTGGTCGTTCAAAAGGTAATCGTAAGAAAAGTCACGAGCCGGGCATGGTACGCTTATCCTTTGGATTGGGTAAAGCGGAACAGATCCGCCCCACCATGGTCGTAGGGGCGATAGCCAATGAAGCAAAAATTCCCGGAAAAGCAGTTGGGGCGATCACCATTCATCAACATGAGACCTTTGTGGACGTTTCTGAGCAGTATGTTGACCAGGTCATTAACAAATTGAAACGTTTGGAATTTAACGGCAAACCAGCCAGATTAAAACGCCAAGGCTAATTCTTTAATTCTTTATATAATTAATAAATAAAACTCTGAATGGAATTAAAGATGATCAGATGGATTGCGTTTGATGCAGATGATACCCTGTGGGAGAATGAAAAGTATTATCATGAGGGGCAAAGGCTGTTGGCTGAATTGTTGGCGCCATTCCAGCCGGCTGAAGTGGTAGATGATACATTATTAAGCAATGAAACAGCCAACTTGCCCTGGTATGGTTATGGTATCAAAGCCTTCGGTATCTCCATGATTGAAACCGCAATTCAATTGAGCGCCGGGCAGGTGGGTAGTCGGGAGGTTTCTCAGATCATCCAACATCTGCGACGGATGTTAGCTCAACCGACTGAATTGCTCCCTGGGGTGCTGGAAGTAATTAATGAACTGCAACATAACTATCAGCTCATGGTTATTACCAAAGGCGATTTATTGGATCAGGAAAGAAAACTTACCTCCTCCAATTTGAGCGGCTATTTCAAAGCATTCGAAGTGGTCAGCAACAAGGTTGATCATATTTATGAACGTATCCTGCAAAGCTATCGGATTCAGTCATCTGAATTCATGATGGTTGGAAATTCACTTAAATCGGATGTGCTTCCAGTTGTAAAACTGGGCGGTTTTGGCGTTTATGTGCCGCACCAACTCACATGGGCGCATGAAATGGTGGAAAACCCGCAGACAGATTCAGATCGGTTTGTTGAGATTCAATCTATCCGATCTTTGCCGGATGTGTTGAGTAAATTAAATTCGAAACAGTAAAAGACCTTTGCCGGGCAATGCAAAAGGGTTTTTTAAAGACAATTATTTTTAAAAATTAATCCAATTGCGATGTACAATTTGGGCAGCGTTTTGCATCCAGGGGAATTACAGTGGCACAAAAAGGGCAATTTTTGGTTGTGGGCGCGGCTGCAGGCGCTGGTTTATGCATTTTATTAATCCCTTTCACCACCAGAAAAATTACAAAAGCCACAATGAGAAAATCAACAACGGTATTAATAAAGACACCATAATTCAGGGTCGGAGCTCCGGCTGCCTGGGCGGCGGCCAGGGTCGCATATTTTTCAGACCCGAGGTTAATGAACAAGTTTGAAAAATTGATCTTTCCCAGCAGTAAACCAATCAAAGGCATAGCAATATCATCTACAAAAGAAGAGACAATTTTTCCAAATACACCGCCAATAATGACACCAATCGCTAAATCAATGACACTGCCGCGCATCGCAAATTCTTTAAATTCTTTTAACATCATCCACTCCTTGAGACCAAACACTGATAGTCATTCAACCGTCAAAATTGTTTCGTTGACGGGTAAATGCCATTCTTTATGGAATATTTTATATGAGTTTTCAGAAAATGGAAGATAGAGTATGTACAGATCAGCGTATATTCTTCTGGTTGATCCAGTTTTTCACACCATCCGCAGCCGCTTTTCCGGTTGAGAAACAGGCTGTTAACAAATATCCACCGGTGGGGGCTTCCCAATCCAGCATTTCCCCGGCACAGAAAACACCGGGTAAAGATTTAATCATTAGATCTTCTGATAAATCTTCAAAGCGAATCCCCCCAGCCGAGCTGATCGCTTCCTCAAGTGGGCGGGGGGAAATGAGTGGAACAGGGATTGCTTTTATTGTGGAAGATAAGGCTTCCGGATTAGAAATTACTGTACGAGGCAAGAATTCCCAAACCAAACCTGCTTTGACGCCCTCCAATCCGATGCTCTTTTTAAGATGGGATGACAGGGAGCGTGACCCCTGATGTCTGGAGAGTTTGGTCTGTAACTGACTGGCGGTCCAATTGGGCATGAGATCGAGATGGATAACTGCAGCGTGATGGGTTTGGAGTTCTTCCCGGAGGAGTGCAGAAAAATAATAAATCAAACTGCCTTCAACACCATAGTTTGTGATGATAAATTCGCCCGTTCGCTGCATTTTTGCACCGGCGGTTGGTTGGAATGAAAGGATGGTTGATTTAACGGGTTTTCCTTGAAAGCGATCCTGGAAAATAGCGCTCCATTGAACGTTAAAACCACAATTGGACGGTTTAAAAGGGGCAACCTTCACGCCTTTGCTTTGGAGAATTTCCGCCCAAAGTCCGTCACTACCAGTTTTTGGCCAGCTCGCCCCCCCTAAAGCCAGTATGGTTGCATCCGCCTGAAGGTTTATGGTATTCCCATCTTTTGCCTGAAATATTAATTCATTGTTAGTGTTCCAACCAAGCCAGCGCTGATTCAGATGAAAACTTACTCCAATTGAAATCAGACGTTTGATCCATGCTTTTCGAACAGAAACAGCTTGCATCCCCCGTGGAAATACTTTTCCAGAACTGCCCAGAAAAGGTGGAAAACCCAATTCATCAAACCATTTAAGTAACTCATTTGGCCCAAACTTTTTTAAGAATGGTTTAAGGTTTTCTACCCGGTCTCCATAGTGAGATAAAAAAAGCTGAAAATCCTCATTTCTGGAGATATTCAACCCACCTTTCCCAGCTACCAGAAATTTGCGCAATACAGAGGGTTTCCCATCAAAAACAGAAACCTGCATTCCTGAAGCTGCAAGCTGTTCTGCAGCGATCAGGCCTGCCGGCCCGCCCCCTATAACGGCAATCCGCGGGGTTGTTTTTAGTTGATTTCTTGGCATGAGATTTTCTCTGCGTTTATGATACCCGGTTTTTTGATAAATGCAGCCATGCCGCAAAAATGGATTTAAGCAACAAAAAAAGAAAATTAGTGGTTATTTAGATTAAACGCCACAAGGTTTGTCATGTTTCGACAAACCTTGTGATTTGAAAGGAGTGTGCCGGAAATCAGGCAAGTTCTTTTTCTTTAATCAATTCTTTGATGGATAGCAAACCTTCTTCAAAAGTGCGTCCAATATAATGACCAGGCACCATATCCTGTACCCGCTGGTTGCCATCAAATGCGCTGCCAGCGTAGGCCAGAAGCGGGGCGGGATTAATGGTATCTAATTTTTCTTTTAATCTACGCATTTCATAGGCTGCCAAATCGGTTGAAGCGGTTAATACAATCAGGTTCGGGAATTCATAGCTGGCATAATCCACCAGATCCTCAATTGGTAAATCTGGGCCGAGATACTCAACCCGGTAGCCTTCACTACGCAGCAAGACAGCCATCATTAAGCTGCCAAGTTCATGTTGTTCTGTAGGAGCACAGCCTAGCTGGATATAAGGAGCGTTCCGGCGGGTGGGGTAAGCCTGCAATAAGGACATCAATCGTCCACGCAGGAAATTTGAGGCGTAATGCTCGGTTGTAATTCGAATCTCACCGCGGTACCAGGCATCTCCAATGGCGATCAGCGTTGGGGTTAATACGCGGGTAAAAATCGTCATCAAGTCATAGCTGGCATGTAAATCACGAATGATTTCACCAGCTTGTTCTTCATTGTGTTTAATTAAGGCGTCATAAAGCCAATGGGTATAAGTTTCAGGAGTCGCTTTTGGGGCGATTAATGTGCGGGTTGGAACGGAAGGAACTGCATCCGGCCAGACGCCATTGCGATTCATTTGTCGTAATTCTAAAACCGCATTGCTGATGGAAATGCCTTCATCTACACGGGATTTGATCCAGCGTAAGATGGCTATATCTCTTTCTGAATATAAACGGTAACGGTTTTCTGAACGATGGGGGCTTAGTAAATCATGCCGGCGTTCCCAGGCTCTTAGGGTTACAGGTCGAATTCCTGTTTGCACGCTCACGGATTTAATCGTGTAACGGGGTTCGTCGGAGAAATCGTTTATTGTTGTCATTTTCTGCTCCTTTTTTGTTTTTGATCAGAACTTTGTCTTGAGTCCTGGAGTCAGTGTAAGTTTTTGTACAATTTTTTTATAACTTTAGGCAATTTGCCCTTCATTTAATCCAACTAAATTGGATAATATTTATCATAATAACATTAGATTAAATTTATATTAGAATCACGCGTAAAATCATGAATTTGTTGTAAAAAATCGCAAGAAATTGAAATTTTCGCTGGAATCCAGATATAAAAAGATCATTGTGATAGATTCTACAAACCCTATAAACAAAAAATTTTTAATGGGTTTCGGAGTTAGTTTGTTACAAAAGGATGATTTGAAATATTTTATTTTTTAGGAAACTCGCGCTAAAAATTTAAGTTTTTTAAAAATCGAATTTTGTTTTGAAATTTTCAGTTATACTAGATAAAAAAGTTGGAGGGAATATCATGGCGAATGTAATGATTCTCACGGATAGCACAGCTTATCTGCCGCAAGAATTAATGGAACAATATCCAATATCAATTTTGCCCCTGACTTTGATTTGGGAAGGAAAACCTTATCGCGATGGGGTGGATATTTCACCAGATGAGTTTTATATGCGTTTATCCGTCAGCGATAGTTTGCCGCAGACCAGCCAGGTAACCGTGCACCAATACCGTGAAATGTTTCAAGAACTTTTAGATCAAGGGTATGAGGTGCTAAATTTGGGTATTTCCAAAGGAATCTCCGGATCTTATGATTCAGCTGTACAAGCCCAAAAATCTTTTGAAGGAAAGCCGGTCGCAGTTGTGGATACCAAACTGGTATCTATGGCGCTTGGATTTCAAGTGCTGGCAGCAGCGCGAGCGGCGAAAAAAGGAGCCAGCCTGGATGAATGTGTCCAAATTGCTGAGGATGCTTATTCAAAAATAGGAGTTTATTTCACGGTTGACACATTGAAATATCTGGCTGCTGGTGGTCGGATCAATAGTGCTAAGCGATTATTGGGAACCGCCCTCAACATTAAACCGATTTTAGAAATTCGTGATGGAAAAATTGAACTGGTAGAAAGTGTGATTTCGAAAAAGAAAGCCATAAAACGGATGATAAGCCTGGTAGAAAAAGGAATTGATGGGAGGAGACCGTTACGAATTTCTGTTTTTCATGCTTTAGAACATGATGCAGCACAAGCATTATTAGATGAATTAAAAGAATCTTTAGGAGCGGATGAGGCGATTCTTACCCATGTCAGCCCGGTAATTGGAGCGCATGTTGGTCCGGGGACACTCTCGATTGCGTATATGGCTGGTTGAAGAAAAGTCAATTGGTTATAAACCGGTTATGAAAAAGTAACAAAATTGTAACCAAATTGACATACAATTTAATTATTTTTTCCTCTATAATAGCTTTATATCAGGTTGGAAATTATGGATTATTCCACACAACAGGTTATGGTTGGATTACAAAAAAACACACGCTGCCCAGTCTGTCAGACAGATTTTCTTCAAGTTTTTGAAACAGAAAATACCGAACAGTATTTAACCTGCCCGGTATGTGGGGTTAAATTTAAATCTGCTCCAAACACCGACCATCTCATGTTTATTGAAACGCCGATCAATTTCCCCAATAATCTGGTCGGATTGTGGCTATCCAGAGCTCAAATTGGGAAAGCCTTACATGATTATCGGATGAATAGTAACCGCAATGGGGTGGATCAACCCAATGTAAATAAAGCGATTGGGGTTCCCCAATCAAATCCATTACGAGCCCAAGCCGTTCGAATGGCGCGAGGATTAATTTCCGAAGGAAAATCTCCCGAATATGTGACAGAAATGCTTTCGAAAGGGATGAAACTAAGTCGATTTACCATCGAAGATATTATTAAAGACGCTGTTGCGGTCAAGAAAGCCAAACAAAAACAAACTATTAATTTGGTGATTTATACCTTTATTGGCTTACTGACCCTCATTGGGGTGTTTCTGCTATACCTTTCTTTTTTTCATAGTTAGAGTTTCCTAACAATTAAATGTAAATATTGCCAGCCATTCAGGTGGAATTTCCGCATGAATGGATGATTCGATTATTTCGAAATTGGTTCGTCTATCAAAGACCGTGACCTTTTTGGTGATCTCCGGGATGTTGATTGGATTGGTTGGAAAAGGTTCTGTACCGGCATTTATCAAAACAAGTACTTTATTATTCTCGAATTCTCTCCAAAAACCAAATTGGCGTGATTGGATAAAAGCCGGGTAATAACTCCCTCTCTGAAGAGCCGGGTTTTCAGCCCGAAATTTGGCCAGGTTTTGGATAAATTGCGGTAAATCTTTCTCAGGAGCCTGATTTATCATTTGGTGTAAATGGATAGCAGGTCTTAGCGCGTGATCACTGTGGGCAGAGCGCACACCGTGTAATCCCCACTCACTGCCATAATAAATGGATGGGATGCCAGGCATACAGAATAGCAGAGCATAGACCAGATAGAGATGCTTTTTGTTCTTAATCTGATCGATAATGCGATTGACATCATGATTGTCAACAAAATTATAGAGTTGAAGATCACGGTATAATCCTCCTGCCCCAAATTGGCGTTCCAGCGAGTGAGCGATCTCAAAAAAATTTCCATCATTGAAACTTGAATATAAGCCTTTATATGCTTCATAATTGGTAGTGCTGTGGAGTTGCTGGGGGTTCGCCCATTGTTGATATTGCCCATGCACTACCTCACCCATTAACCAAAAATCTTCGCGCCTGGCTGACGTCATTTTACGCAATCTCTTCAGAAAATCCAGGCGGAGATTGTCAGCCGCGTCTAACCGTAGACCATCAATTTGCCATTCCTCCATCCAATAGCGGACTGCCTGGAAAAGATGTTCAACCACGTCCGGGTTTGACAGGTTAAATTTGGGTAAATCGGTATATCCGTCCCAGGTATAATAGGTAAACGAATCTCCAGCCGGGCTTGACTGACCAAACTGGACGCCGTCGTACCAATCTTTATACCCAGAGTTCTGCTCGTTTTTCAGAAGATCCTGAAAAGCAAAAAAATCCCTGCTGCTGTGATTAAACACTGCATCCAAAACAATTCGCATACCGCGCTGGTGAACGGCTTCTGAAAAAAATTTGAAGGTATGGTTATCGCCCAGACGGCGATCAATATGGAAATAGTCAACCACATCATAACCATGCGATCTGGACTGCAGGATAGGTCCCAGAAAGATTGTGTTGATCCCCAACCATTGCAAATGGTCAAGCCAGGGGTATAACTGTTCCAATCGATTTTCGCTGGGCTGGTCGTATTGGTTATAAAAAGGCGCTGAAGTAAGCCCCAGCGGATAGATATGATAAATTAAGGCTGTGGAGATCCATTCGGGCGAATTGTACATAGAAAAATATACCGGTTGGTATAATATCCTTTCAAAAAAATTATGAAAAAATGCCATGCATGTATTGGTGAACGACCTGATTGACCTGCTGAGGGTTCCAATTTATTTCTCTTTGTAAAACCATGGATGTGTAAGAGAAAAGTAAACCCTGAAAGGAAAAAGCCAGAATGTTTTCCCGACCCCGCATATTTCCATGATGCGCAGATACCTGCTGGAAGAAATGATTGAAAATAGATTGATGGTCCTGGGTATACGGAGAGACAACCTGATAGGGGGTGCTTTCAACGGGCGACAGGCGAGCAGCCACCCACAAACGAAAAAAACGAGGGTTTTGGACCGAGAAATCTAAATAAAGTTGAAAGATATTTCTGAGGTTGGTTTGAAGATCCTGCCGATATATGATTTTTTGAGCCAATGATTGGTTAAATGGGAGCAGAAAGCCATCAAAGATAGCGATCAACAACCCCTGTTTGGATCCAAAATGATGGTAAAGGGACGGTTTGGTGACGCCAACTTCATCCACAATTTCCTGGATCCCAACTGCATCATAGCCCCTTTGTGAAAATAAAAAGCAGGCAGTGGTTAAGATGTTCTGACGATTTTCACTCATGACATGTAGTATACCAACCGGTATATTACATGTCAAGCGATTCAATTGAATTCTTTAAAAACCTGTTCAAGAACTGTGAGCGCTTGCTCCAGAAGGGGCATGCTGGCTTGTGAACCCATATGGCCAAGGCGGAACACCTTCTCGGCCAGTGGCCCATAATTACCACCAACCACCAAGCCTGCAGAGCGGAGCCGGCGATCAAACTCTTGCCAGCGGATATTTTCCGGAACCTTTATAGAAGTCACCGAGGGTGAAGGGATGGATGAGGGTTGCAGGAAAAGATCATATCCGATTCCCTGGAGTTGATCGCGGCAATGATCGGCTACGATTTCATGGCGTTCAAAAACCTGCTGTATCCCTTCTTCAAAAATAAGGTCCAGACTGGCATTGATGGCTGATAAGCCATGCCAGTGAGGTGTGTAGGGAAATTCTTTTTTCTGTTGGGCATCTTTGAATGGCAGTAAAGCATCATAACCAACGTAAGCCACTTCTTTCATAATATTCCAGGCTTGAGGGCTGATAGCCACGAAAGAAATATCGCAGGGGGCGGAGAGTGCTTTTTGTGATCCTCCCAATGCAAGATCAACATGCCAGGCATCGGTTTCAATTGGCACTGCTCCAATACTGGCGACCATATCCACGTAGAGTAATGGAACCAGGTGTTTGTGTTTCAATTTACCTAATTGATATAAAGGGTTTAATGACCCGGAAGGTGTTTCACAATGAACAACTGTGATCATTTTTGGTTGAAATTCAACAATGGCTTCTTCAATCTTGTCCCAATCCTGCAATGTTTCATCGTATGACCAGCCGAGCGTCTTTACCTGGGCGCCGATTGAAAGTGCCATTTCACCAATCCCATAGCCAAACATGCCAGTTGCCAGGGAAAGCACCTTATCACCAGGTAAGATCGTGTTCTTTAAGGCACTCCAAAGCGAAAGCATCCCCTCACCGGTTTGAAAGGCAATCTGGTTTTGAGTGCCCATCAATTGCTGCATTTTTGATTCGGTCAGGTTGTATAGTTCAACAAACTCTGGTTCAATATCGGGTGAACCATAGTCAATTCGATAAGCGGACGATATCCGGGCCGGTACCTGGACAGGTCCGGGCACCATAGGAATAGGGTAAACTTGCATCATAATCTCCTTTTCCAAAATTCAATTTTATTATCCCACAATCATCATAAAAAACGGTCTTCAGGTTTACAAAATTCCATCTTTGGACAATAATTAACTTCCAGCATTGTTAATTATCCAAAAAAAGGGAGAGAAAAATGAGTAATGTAATTGAGCGTTTTTTACGCTATGTAAAAATTGACACCCAATCTGACTTCGATTCTGAGACTTGCCCCAGTACGGCTAAGCAATTAAACCTGGCCCATTTGCTCCAGCAAGAGCTGGAGGAATTGGGGCTTTCAGATGTGAGTCTGGATGAAAATGGATATGTCATGGCTACGTTACCCGGCAACACGAAAAAAAATGTACCGGTTATTGGCTGGGTGGCACACATGGATACCAGCCCGGACCTGACTGGAACGAATGTCAATCCTCAATGGGTGGAACAATATGATGGCAAAGATATCGTTCTAAATAAAGAGCAACAAATCATTTTATCCCCAAATGATTTTCCGGAATTAAAACAATATATCGGGCAAGCGATTATTACCACAGATGGTACCACGCTTCTGGGAGGTGATGATAAAGCCGGGATTGCTGTGATTATGGCTGTATTACAGCATTTGATCAATAATCCAAAAATTGAACATGGCACCTTAAAAGTAGGCTTTACCCCGGATGAAGAAATAGGGCGGGGGGCTGATAAATTTGATGTTCAGAAATTTGGAGCTGATTTTGCATATACCCTGGATGGGGGAGAATTGGGTGAGTTAGAGTACGAAAACTTTAATGCCGCCGGTGCAAAAATTATTGTTAAAGGACGAAGTGTTCATCCGGGCACTGCGAAAAACAAAATGATCAATGCGATCAATATTGCCATGGATATTGCTGGAATGCTGCCATCCCAAATGCGCCCGGAACATACCGAGAATTATGAAGGCTTTTTCCATCTGACGCATTTTGATGGGCAGTTGGAGAAAACAACGTTAATTTACATCATTCGGGAACATGATACCGATAAATTTAACTGGCAAAAATTATTAATTGAAAAAGCAGTCGAGTATGCAAACCAAAAATATGGCGCTGGCACCGCCACGCTCATGCTGGTCGATCAATATTACAACATGAAAGAAAAAATTCTGCCTGTTTTTCACATTATTGAAACCGCTCGGGAAGCGATGTTATCTTTAGGAATAACACCCAAAATCATTCCTGTCCGCGGTGGAACTGATGGCGCGCGGTTATCGTTTGAGGGCTTACCTTGCCCAAATCTTTTTACAGGCTACCATAATGCGCATGGACGTTTTGAATATGTGCCGGTTCAGTCTCTTGAAAAATCGGTTGAGGTTGTTCTAAAAATTATTGAGTTATATACCCAACGGGCGAAATGAATTCAATCTGATTTATTTAAATAATTCGAGACGTTGCTTGACCCAGCTATTACCAGGATCAAAGATAAGCGCCTGCCAGTAACAGGAAAGAGCCTGGTCTTTTTGACTGCATTTTTCATATGCTAACCCTAACTGACTGAGCGCCCAGACATCTTTTGGCTTAAACTGTAAAAATGCTTCCAAATAGGTGATCGCCTCTAAATAATTTTGCTTTTGAATGCAGATCTCGGCACACCCGGCTTTTGCCCAATAATATTTAGGATTAAGTGCCAATGTTTTTTGAAAGTCTTCCCAGGCTGCGTCTGATTGTCCGATCTCCTGATACAACTCGCCGCGTTGATAGAATGCCCAAACGTAATTATTCTTAATTTTAATGGCGGCGTTAAAATCTTCCAGGGCTTGCTGGTAATTTTTTAATTCCCGTTGCAATCTGGCGCGGTGGGCTAACGCCCAATCGTAATTGGGGTCGATCTCCAAAGCTTTCCCAAAACTTATTAATGCCTGGTCAGGCTGTTTTAATCCGCGCTGCACTTCAGCCAGGACCGAGTACATCCAGGCATCCTCTCCTACGAGGGTTTGGCTATATTCAATATCGTGTAGTGCTTTTTCATATTCCCCCATTTGGCGGTATGTTTCAGCCCTTTCTACCCAGGCAATACCAAATTCTGGCATTAATTCAAGCGCCCGATTGAACGCCTGTAAGGAGAAATCAAACCGATGGTGCATGCGGTGCAGGATGCCAATCCGGCAGTACACCCAGCCATAATCATTTCGAATCTTTACCGCAGTTTGAAAAGCTTCCAGCGCATTTTCAATTTTCCCCATTTGTTCCAATAAATCACCACGGATGGCATATACCCAGGCATCCTGCGGCCAGATTTCTCCCAGGCGGTTGTAATCCGCCAGGGCTTTTTCGAATTCTCCAATCATCTGGTAAAGTTGACCACGGGCACTGTACACCCAAGGATAATCGGGGAGAATCTCTAACGCTTTTTGATAAGCATTTAGCGCTTCATTGACCATCCCTTGCTTGCGGTAACCTTCCCCCAAGCTGTAATGAATCCAGGCATAATCCGGGTCGAGAAGAAAAGCATGTGTTAAATCTTCGTAACCTCTCGAAAATTCACCCATATCCATATAAGTTCGTCCACGATGGGCAAGCGCCCAGACATAATCTGGCTTAATTATTAACGCCTGTGAAAAGATACCAATGGCTTGCTCAAATTCCCGTCGTTCCCGATAACACTCAGCCAGGGTAGCCAGGATCCAGGCATCATCAGGCAAGAGGGTCTTTGCTTTTTGAAGATCAGGTAAAGCCAGGTCAAATTCTTCCAGCCAAAGATAAGTATTTCCCCGTTGAGCGTACACCCAGCCATAAAATGGATCAAGCATGAGTGCCTGGTCAAATAAATTTAACGCTTCCTCATAATGAAGGGTCTCTTTAAGACAGTAACCAAGATGTGCATAGACCCAGGCATCATCTTTCTTTTTTTGTAAATATTTTCGATATTCCAGAATTGCCTGAGGAAAATGTTCTTCCCGCTCGAATAAATAGCCACGTGCCAGAACCACGTTTTCATCTTGAAAATTAAATGGATCTTTTGGGTTTTTTCCTATTTTTTGAAACTGGCGTTCTGTAGCTGGCACCGGGACCCTCGTATCTTTATTTAAATTATATGCGCATAAATAAAATCTAAGAAATCTGAGGGTATCCAATTATCATACAATTCGTATCTTTTCCTGATTTGTTCTGTTATAATCCTTGAAAAACCCAATCAAAAGGTTCGGTTAGTAAGTTAAAAGGAGTAATTTGATGGTAGAGCGCACACCTGACATTGTTGCCCAGGATTTAGTTGTTAGCCTGGAATATTCATTAATTGTGGATGATCAGATCATTGATTCAAGCGATGGTTATGGTCCTTTAGAATTCATTCAAGGTCGAAATAATATAATTTCCGGGTTGGAAAAAGAATTATTCGGCATGCAGATTGGCGAAACTCGAGAAATTGTTGTCCAACCGGAAGAAGGTTATGGCGAGTATGACGAGAATGCTCGAGTAGATATTCCTAAAAACCAATTTCCTGCCGGATTTGACTTTCAAATTGGAAAGTCAATCCGCTTGAGTGATCCTCAGGGTCGCTTGATTAACGCCAGTGTCATGGAAGTAAGCGATAATGATGTGATTCTGGACTTAAATCACCCGTTGGCTGGCAAAGAATTAAAATTCCTGGCGACGGTCGTAGATTTACGCATGGCAACCGAGGATGAACTGGCAGCCGGTCGTTTAGGCGGCGGTGGTTGCTCCTGCGGAAGCGGAAGTGGTGGCTGCGGTAGTGGCGATGGCGGTTGCGGAAGCGGTGACGGTGGCTGCGGTTGCAGCTAATATTGGCTGAATAAAAACAGAAGAGGCTAATCTGCTTAAGATTAACCTCTTTTTTTATTAATCATTCGTATACCAACATTTGTATACATTCGTTTTCAACCCAGTAAAAATTGTATAATCTAGCTAACGATATTGGAGAGTTCATGAAACGAATTGCGATTTTAACAGGAGGTGGTGATGCTCCCGGATTGAATGCAGTCATCCGAGCAGTGGTTAAGACGGCAGAAAATGATTATGGCTGTGAAGTACTCGGCGTGAAGGATGGCTTTGATGGGTTTGTTCTGGAGAGCGGCATCTTTCCGTTGACATCTGCAGCGGTAAGGGGTATCCTGCCACGCGGAGGAACAATCCTGGGGGCTGCCAATCGCGGAAATCCATTTGCTTTGAAGGTCATGAATGAAGATGGAACTTTCTCACACCAGGACACCTCCCAACAGGTTTATGACCGGATTCTCAGCCTGGGTCTGGATGCTTTGATTGTCGTGGGGGGTGATGGCACCTTGCATATTGCTCAGGAATTGCATGAAATTGGAGTTCCAGTTGTGGGAGTTCCCAAGACGATTGATAATGATATCGGCGGTACTGATTTTTCTTTTGGGTTTGATACAGCGGTGGCAACGGCTACCGAAGCGATTGATAAATTGCATACCACTGCAGAATCTCACCACCGGGTCATGGTTCTGGAGTTAATGGGTCGAAATGCCGGATTTATCCCGCTTTATGCCGGTGTAGCGGGGGGTGCGGATATCATTCTGATACCTGAAATACCTTTTCGTTATGAATCCATCTGTAGAAAGATCAAACAACGGGTTCAAAGAGGTTCTTTTTTCAGCATTATCGCCGTCTCTGAAGGAGCAATGCCAGTGGGAGAAGAACAGATATTTCTGCAGAAAGGCGATAGTGTTTACCAGGCCAGGTTAGGGGGAATCAGTTTTCATGTTGCTGAATATATCGCCCGCAGTTGTGACGTTGAAACCCGTGTAACCGTGCTAGGACATTTGCAGAGAGGTGGCAGTCCAACCCCATTTGACCGCTGGCTGGCGACCCGCCTGGGTTCTGAAGCAGTACGCGCGGTGGATCGGGGTGAGTTGGGATTTATGACTGCCTTACAAGGGAACCGGGTGATAACACTGCCTTTGGCTGAAGCGCTGGCAATTCAGAAACAGGTGGACGTGAATGGTGATACCGTGAAAACCGCCCGTAGTTTGGGCATTTCCTTAGGAGATTAAACGAAATACCTCTGCAGTTTTGGTATTCACGGGGAATTTATTCGTGCCGGAGTGCTTCGACAGGCTGAAGGTTGGCAGCCCGATTGGCAGGATAGATCCCGAAGAACAATCCAACAGCTGTGGAGAAGAGAGTGGCCAGCAAAATCGCATCTAACCCAACGACGGGAACCAGATCGGTGTTATTGGCGGCTGCAATCAGACCGACTACATAGGCGATAGACCATCCCAAAGCAATCCCGATGATCCCGCCAAACATACTCAATAGGGATGACTCTGTCAGAAACTGAATCAGGATGTCTCGTTTTCGCGCTCCAATGGCTTTTCTTAATCCAATTTCACGGGTGCGTTCAGTGACAGATACCAGCATAATATTCATAATTCCAATTCCGCCAACCAGAAGCGAAATGGCAGCAATCCCACCCAGGAAGATGGTCAGGACCGAAGTAATACTCTGAGCGGTGGCGACAAAATCCTGCTGGGAGAAGATTTGAAAATCATCTAACCCTAAATCGGTGCGATGACGGGCGCGCAGGATCTGGGCAATTTCGTCGGAAGCCTGATTTACCTGATCGGCGCTGACTGCCTGGACTAAAATAAAGTCGACTCGATCTCCTGTGCGCCGAATCAAGCGTGCTTGTGCAGTTGAAAATGGAATTAAGACGATATTGTCTTCACTGCCAAATGCCCCACCACCCCGTGGGGTTAATACACCAATCACCCGAAAAGGCTGTCCTTCAATTCGGATCGTTTCTCCGATCAAACCTTCCCGATGCCCAAACAGTTTATCGGCTACATCCGCTCCGATCACTGCCACTGAACCTCTCCCTAATATATTTTCCTCATTGATGAAGTTACCTTCCAGAAGTGAATAGTTGCGAACACTAAAATACTCTGGTGTGACCCCATTAATGCTTGAGTTGATCGTTTCACCAGCGAAACCAATCGAAAGGTTTGCGCTAATATAAGGGGCCACCATCTCGACTGCTGGTGCTTGAAATGGATCTCCCAATGCATCAGCATCTCCAAGGGTAAGCGGTTTCGGATTTCTAACATTCTCATTTCCGCCCCGAAAAACAAATAAAAGATTGGAGCCCAACCCACTGATCGAGGATGTAATTGTGTTTTGAGCGCCACTGCCAACAGCCAGCATCGCAATTACAGCAGCAACACCAATGACAATGCCCAGAATGGTTAATCCGGAGCGGGTTTTATTTGCATTTAGAGATTCAAGCGCTTCGATGATTGCCTGACCGATATTCATGCAGGTACCTCTTCTCCAACCACCTTCCCATCTCTGAGGCGGATGATTCGTTGGGTTTGACTGGCAACATTGGGATCATGTGTCACCACAATGATGGTCGTTTTTCTGGTTTTATTTAAACTCAAAATTAGATCCATGATTTCTTTACCTGATTTTGAATCCAGATTGCCGGTAGGTTCGTCCGCCATAATGATAGCCGGATCGTTGATCAGTGCTCGCGCAATGGCGACGCGTTGCTGCTGCCCTCCGGAAAGCTCAGTCGGCCGGTGAAGGATGCGGTCACCCAGTCCAACGGCTTGCAAAGCTTCGATGGCTTTCTCCTTGCGGTTTTTGGTGATCCCTCCATAACGTAAAGGTAATTCTACATTCGCCAGAGCAGTTTGCCGGGCTAACAAATTAAAGCTTTGGAATACAAAACCAACCAGGTGATTCCGGGCAGAGGCTAATTGGTCATCATTCATTTTTGAGACCTGAACGCCATCCAGAATATAATCTCCTTCTGTTGGACGATCCAGACAGCCCAATAAATTCATCAGAGTTGATTTACCAGATCCGGATGGTCCCATGATAGAGACAATTGAGCCGCGTTCGATGTTAATATCAACACCATCCAGCGCGCGAACCTCCATTTCACCCATTTTATAAATTTTTTTCAAATTTCGGGTTTCGATTACCCAATCATTCATAAAAAACCTCTAAAAACCGCCAAAGTGATTGCTACCTGGTATCGGGAGATCGACTGGTGGGTTGAGAACGATGGTATCCCCGGCCTTAATATCTCCAGGGAGCAATTCGCTGTACAAATCAGAAGTGGCTCCGATGGTTATATTTATGGGAACGGGCAGCAATTCTCCGGGTTTGAGAAGATAGGCAACGCGTTGTCCATCTCGTAAGCGGACAGCCCGGTTAGGGATAAGCAAAACATCTTCAATTTCATTAATTACAATGTTTACAGCTGCTGTCATGCCAGGTTTGACGTTTTCATCAGCGTTGGTTAATTCAACAGTTACCATGAAGTTGACCATTCCAGCGCTGATATTGGCAACACTGGCTACCTGGGTGATAATTCCTTCATACTCTTTGCCATTGATGGCATCAAAACTTATCCGGGCGGTCATTCCAACTGAAATGCGGTTAATATCAATTTCTGGGACTTCCACATCGATCAGGATATGGGATAGATCATCCAGTCGGAAAGAGGTTGTTCCTAGGTTAACCTGATCACCAACTTTAGAGCGGATTTCTGTCAGCGTGCCATTGAATGGAGCACGCAAATTTACCAAATCAAGGGTAGCTTCTAAAGCCGCGATGCGGGTTTTGGCGGCTGTAATATCATCCGGATCGGGTCCATTTTTGAGCCGTTCCCACTCCCGCAGGGCATCATTATATTGAGCCTGGGCTACTGCCAGGTTCCCGTCCGCGATTTCGATTTCAGATTCGCTCGGTAATCCCTGGGCATAACGCCAGTTGGCTTCTGCACGGGCTGCCTGGGCTTTAGCAGCAGACCATTCCGCAAATGCAGCCGCTCTGATCGGGTCGTCTTCAGCAAGATGATCGACATTGTCGTAACGCTTTTCCCATTCTTTGGCGTTGTCCTTGGCGACAATATAATTAGCATAGGCTTCATCGATGATGTTTTGCGAAGCACGCTGATATTCCTTTGATTGGCGTTTTGTTTTTGCTTTTTCCAATAAATCGGCCATATTTGCCAGATTAGATTGAGCCTGTGCCTGTGCCAAACTGGAATTTTCAAGGTTTTCGAGATTCTTTTTAGCTGCAATCAGGTCTGCTTCTGCCAGAATTATGGTTTGTGAAAGAGAGGATTGTTTTAAAGTAGCCACAATTTGATCCGCGCTTACCTGGTCTCCCAGTTTAAACGGAAGTGTCCCGATCTGCCCATTCGTTTGCCAGCTTAAAAGAGCTGTCTGGTTTGAGCGCACGGTTCCTGTGGCGCCTATCATCGCGGTTAGATTACCTCGGTCGATGGTGACCGTTTGAAAAGTGGATGACATTTTTTTGGCAGCATTTTCACGAAAATAGCGTATGCCAAAAAAAGTTCCGGAGGCAATGATCGCGATGATTAATATGATAATTATTGTTTTCTTCATTCAACCCTTCCTGTGCAGCTCAAAAGATCATAATCCATGTCGACCATCAAAACGGATTATTTTTCAAAAAATATGAAAAGGATTCATGATCTTCCTTATTTTTTCTTTTCTCAGCGCTAATTGTAATCTAAATTTTAAAGGTTTACTGTTAGAAAAATATTATAATTATTGGTTTTCAACTGAATACCGTGTGTTAAAATTGCATGAAATGAATTAATGAAATAATTATTAAAAATGAAAATCATAAAACCGGTATGGAAATTGTTACGGAAAGTTGGTAAAAATATTTTTTGGGGGTTGGTTATCATTCTAATAGCCAGTAACAGTGGAGTTCCATCTGTTAACTTCGCAGAAATTGTTCGGGTGAACACTCGCTGGATTGAATTTGATTACGTATCCTGGACTTTGGAAACACTGTGGCGAAAAGCATCCCAGATGACCCTGGGTACACAACGCTATCTGAGTGAAACTCAACAAACTAAAATTGCCGCTAATTATTTTGATCTAATTAATGAGCAGCAGCAATTAAGAAACACAATTAACCAAATTTATACTGATCCAACTAATCAGGATCCACATGAAAAAGCACAGCCTTATCTTAACCGGCAGCTTCAGGTACAGGAAGCATTAAAACATGTTGGCTATTTATACGAAGCCGTTTTACAACAACAAGTTTCTTTTGTTGCGGCAAACCAGCATCTGGGTTTTTTAGATCAACCACTGCCGCCAGTACAATATCATACAACTTCCATGCCTTATGCTTTGATTGTCTCTCCGCGCAATGTAATTCGGCAGGATGCAGACATTTCACTCCTGCCTGATTTAACCCTTGATCAGATTGATGTATTGGAAAAAACTGTAGAAGAAAAATTAAATGTATCGGCTTTGGTGGTGGAGATTGGCGGGGTGGGTGTTTACCCAACCATGGTCATGGAAACAAACAGCTTGACCTGGCTGGCTGAAGTAGTCGCGCATGAATGGACACATAACTTTCTAACTTTACGGCCGTTAGGCTTGTTGTATGAGCAAACACCTGAACTACGCATCATCAATGAAACTACTGCTTCTTTGGCAGGCAAAGAGATGGGGAACGATACCATCGAAACCTTTTATCCCGCATTAGCCTCCAAATCGGTTAAGGAAGTAAAAACGACTGAAATAGAACCGCCCAGGATTGAGCCAGAACCACCGGAATTTGACTTTCGCGCTGAAATGCACGAAACCCGGGTTAAAGTTGACCAAATGTTGGCGAATGGTGAAATTGAGACTGCTGAAGCATATATGGAGCAACGCCGGCTGGTCTTTCTCGAAAATGGATATAGAATTCGACGTTTGAACCAGGCTTATTTTGCATTTCATGGAGCCTATGCCGACCAGCCCGGGGGAGCAGCCGGAGAAGATCCAGTTGGCAAAGCCGTGCGGTTATTTCGCAGCCAGAGTAAGAGCCTGGATCAATTTCTGAAAAGAATTGCCTGGGTAACTTCTTATGAACAATTATTAAATTGGGTGCAGAAATGATTTGTTTTCCGGGATTAAGGCCTTAAAAATCATCATCAAAACCGCCCCCCATGCTATCCCCAATATCATTCCCGAGATCTGATAAATCCCTTTCGATTTCATCCGGGGATTGGCCTTTCTCAAGTCGATTAACCACCTCGTCAAATTCCGGGGGCATATCCTCGCCCAGTTCCCCGGACATTTTCCGCATCATTTTACCCAGAGCTACCGGATCGTTTTCCAAACCTTCCAGGCTGGATGGATCTGAAAAATTTTCTAAGCGACTGTCTTCTGATCTGGCAATCCGAATTCTTCCGATCCGGCGGGTAACTTGCTGGCTGCCGCAATGTTTACAGGCCACTTCTCTGACCCCATATTCAGAATATGTCATGAACACATCAAATCGGCGTTTACAGTTTAGACAGCGGTATTCATATAATGGCATCGTAATAAATTTCCTCTTTCTTTATGAATTAAGTTCGATCATGGTGCGGAGCTCTCAATCAGAGTAACTTAATTCACGGTTTTATCCATTATAATTTGAATACGAAAGAATTTTATTAATATTTTTTTTCTGAAATCTTATTGATCATAATTTGAAATAAAATTTACTGCATAAAAATGAATGAGAACTCATGAGTGATACGAATGAAATATCCTTTGACTTATTAAAACCTGAACCACTGTTAATTGTGCTTTCCGGTCCTTCAGGGGTTGGTAAAGATGTAACCTTACAAGCTTTAAAAAAACGAAATATTCCTTTACATTTCGTGATCACAGCTACAACCCGATCACCGCGTGCGGGAGAGAAAAATGGTGTGGATTATTTCTTCTATACCAGGGATGAATTTGAAGCATTAATTAAAGCCAACGAATTATTGGAACATGCGGTCGTTTATGACGATTACAAAGGAATTCCGAAAGCACAAATTCGCAAAGCTATGCAAAGTGGGCAGGATGTAATTCTGCGGGTGGACGTGCAGGGTGCGGCAAAATTGAGAGAATTGAACCCCGATGCAGTTTTGATCTTTTTACTACCTGGAAGTGTAGAAGAATGGCACCAAAGACTGAATAGCCGCCAAACTGAGACAGAGGAGAGCATGAAAACCAGACTCAATAAAGTAAAATGGGAGCTTGAATATCTCCCTTTGTTTGATTATCTGGTGGTTAATAAACATAACGAACTGGAGATTGCAGTCGATAACATTATCGAAATCATTCATGCTGAGCATCATCGCTGTATCCCGAGAAAGATCACTCTATGAAAATCATCCATTATGAGCAGTCTCCGCAAGAACACCCTTCTATGAATTCGACGCCGCCCCCTTCGCATTCGATTCGTGTTTCCGTCGATAATCCTGCGTCAAAGCCGCTGGTTACCTATATTATTTTGGGTATAACAACGCTGATATTCCTGCTTCAATTACTAACTCAAAATACGATGGGGGTTGATTTACCGGCTGCGTACTTCACAAAGGTTAAACAGTTGATTCTTGCCGGTCAATTGTGGCGCTTAATAACTCCGATATTGGTGCACGGCAGTATCGCTCATATAGGTTTTAATATGTATGCGCTGTATATTTTTGGCAGAAACCTCGAACTGCAATACGGGCATGGACGTTTTCTGCTTCTCTATTTGCTCAGCGGTTTTGCGGGGAATGTGGTTTCATTCGTGATGTCTCCCAACCCGTCTTTAGGAGCATCGACAGCAATTTTTGGTTTGTTGTCTGCCCAGGGTGTTTTTATTTACCGAAACAGAAAATACTTTGGCGCGCGAGCCAGGCCAATTCTTTCGAATATTATTTTTATTCTGGCGATTAATCTCATTCTGGGATTAAGCCCAATGATTGACAATTGGGGGCATCTGGGAGGATTAATCGGAGGGCTTGTTTTCTCCTGGACAGCCGGCCCATTGTGGAAGACGGAAGCGGAACTCGGTGGTTTTCGGTTGGTCGATCAACAAGGGAAAATGCAGGTTGTTCTGGGCGGATTGATCGTCTTTTTTGCTTTTTCAGCCCTGGCGCTCGTCAATTGGTTATAGCTGAGGCTTTTCGAGTATTTATTCAATGAACACTTCAACATGTTCGCCATCTTCTTCATCGAAGACGTCAACAATCTGACCAATTTCCCCGCTTTCCAAAAAATCGGTTAGCGTACCAGGATCGATCCCTTCAATTTCAGGGCTAAATTTCATGCCCATCTTTAAACCGGCTCCAACCAGCCCGATCGGTAAACGAATATTCACGCGGGTTTTTCCGGAATCCGTATCTGTTACGCGCACCCTGAAGAATTTACCAAGGCGCGGTGCTTTTGCCGTATCAGAAATAGCTGCTGGACCGGCAGGAGCTGATTTTTGTACAGAACCAGCAGAACTCAAAGCTTCCAGTAATCTGGCAGCCTGGTCGGCATTGATTACACCTTCCTGCAACATGGTTAAAATCTTTATTCTCTCTTCCTGGGTTGTCATTTTTGCTACTCCTTTCTAATCGGCTCTTTTTCCGGTCAATTGCTCCTGAGCTTCTTCAGGACTGATTTCGCCATTGGCCAGAGCGTCTAAAATACGCATTCTTTCTTCCGCTGAAAATTTTTGAGGTTCTTCAGTTTTTGGTTCAAAACCTAACAAGCGTAAAATATCCTGTAAGCGATTGCGCAGCGTCGGATAGGAAAGATCAAGCTCTTCTTCCATCCGGTTGAAGCGACCCTCGCAGCGGATAAAAGTCATTAAGAAATGCATCTGTTCATCATTCAGCATACTAAACGGATTGGAAGTCGGCACAAAATGTCCCTGGATACTGGTATCACAATGAGGACAATACAGACCGGTAACTTCAAAATCTGAATTACAGACAGGGCATTGGGTTGGTAATTTGTTCATCACACCTCCAATCTCAATTTTCTTAATTTTTTCTTCAATTCTATCTACATCTTACCATTAAAAATCAATTTGTCAACATTAGATATTAATATTCTTTATAATATCTTAAATAATCTTCAATAATCCCTAAATATTCTTTATTTTTATTGTTTTCTTTCCCAACCGGCTAATAGATAAATCATAAATATGAAACATGATATACTATTTTTGATAAAAAATTGCATAGATTGTGAATCGCGAGGATAGCCATGAAAACCTTATTAGTTATGCGACATGCAAAATCCAGTTGGAAAGACCCCGAATTACAGGATCATGAGCGCCCACTAAAAAAACGTGGTCAAAAAGATATTGGAAATATGGCAAAAATTCTCAAGAAAAAAGAATTGATTCCTGATTTGATACTTTCTTCTTCGGCAACCAGAGCGAAAGAAACAGCCGAATGGATGAAAGAAAAATTAAATTACAAAGGCGACATTGAGTTTCTGGATAGTTTCTATATGGCCGAACCAGAAACTTACATCCAAAAGATTGCAACGACACCTGATTCGGTGAATATTTTGATGATTGTTGGTCATAATCCAGGATTGGAAGGGGTTGTGATGACACTGAGTGACCAAATTACTTCTTTACCAACCGGATCCATTGCCAAAATTTATTTGTTTGTGGATCACTGGAGTGAAATCAACATGGAGACCAATGGTGAGTTAAATCATATCTGGTTACCAGCGGATTATCGCTAACAGGCCAGTGGAAAAATTATGCTCTATATCGTCTCCACACCAATTGGGAATTTGGGGGATATGTCTTTTCGTGCCATTGAAACCCTTAAAATGGTTGATATTGTCCTGAGTGAAGATACCCGCAAAACAGGAGTTCTCCTTAAACATTTTGAAATCAATAAGCCGCAGATATCCTTTCGGGAAGACAATGAGGCTCGCGCCTTACCAAAAATTATGGGATTGTTGAGGGCTGGCAAACAGATTGCGCTGGTATCGGATGCCGGCACCCCGGCGGTAAGCGACCCCGGCTTCACGCTGGTAAGACAAGCTTTACAGGATCAAATTGAAATTACGGCCATTCCAGGTCCGACTGCGCTCGTCGCTGCTCTGGTTCTTTCGGGCTTGCCCGTGCATAGCTTTACATTTCGCGGATTTCCGCCCCGAAAAACCGGCGCCCGCAAACGTTGGCTGGAAATTGATGTGAATTCACCGCACACTTTAATTTTTTATGAGAGCCCTTACCGGTTAAAAGCCTTTTTGGCAGATGTGCTGGAGGTTTTTGGAGACCGCCCGGCTGCGATCGCTAATGATTTGACCAAGAAATTTGAGACAATGTACCGTGGAAGTCTGGCTGAGTTGGGGGAAAAGTTCCAAAGCGAAGCCATTTTAGGGGAGTATTGTGTGGTAATTGGCGGAAAAACGGACCAAAAAGATACTCTGGAAGATGATTAATCGAGCGAGAAAAATTTAAATTTTGTGTCTCGATCGTAATAATCTTCATTTTCGGCATGTTTTAATTTGGAAACCACCCAATAGGTAACCGGGGTCATTAACACTTCAATGCCAACTTTAAAGATATAGTTGGTGATCACCAGGGACGTCCAGATTTGCCAGGGGAAAACATTCATGAGGGTTGCTACTGTGACAAAAATGATTGTGTCCACCCCTTCACCGATTAAAGTAGAACCAATTGTCCTGACCCATAGAAATCGCCCGCCGGTCTTAACTTTAATAACTGCCAGGATCACCGAATTACTGAATTCTCCGACCAGGTAAGCTAAAAGGCTGGCCAGGACAATTCCACCACTGCTCATACCGCCCAGAATGGACTCGTAGGCTTGTTGGCCGGCATATTCCTGCCAGGCTGCCTCACCAGGAAGTGCCTGCACGATCGCAAATATCGCCGAGCTGAATACTAAGGCGCCAAAACCAGCCCAGATCACCCGCCGGGAGCGGCGAAAACCGTACACTTCGGTCAGCACATCCCCAAAGATATAACTGATGGGAAAGAGGATGGTGCCGGCATCGAAAGCTAACCTTAACCCCAAAATGCTGACACCCCAATCCACAATTTTGGCAGAAGAGGCGATGTTACTCAACAGTAATACGGTGACGAACAAAACCATGATCAGGTCGTAGTATCGAAAAATGCGGTTTTTTTCTGGTGTTTGCGACAAAATAAATCCTCTACGTGAAAATGCGATTACAGTTCGTTTTCATTATAAATTCAAAAGGTCAGTTATTGTATATTCCTTTATTTAAAAATTCGTGGGAAGGAAATTAAATAGCCAGCCTGCTATAATTACACAAAAATCTACCTTATGAATAGCCATTTATGAATCATTTTTTTGTTGATCCGGAATTAATCCAGACATCTCAGATCGTTTTTCCAGCAGACGTGTCCCATCAGATTGTGCGTGTTCTGCGATTAAAATTGAATGACCATGTGGTGGTTCTGGATAATCAGGGCAACCAATTAGAGGTTGTTTTAGAGGATCTCAATGGGAAACAGGTGCTTGGGCGGATTATCGAGCGGATGAAAGTTGATGCAGAACCCGAGTTAAACCTCCACCTGTTGGTGGCTTTTACCCAGCGCGAAAAATTCGAGTGGATTTTGCAAAAATGTTGTGAATTGGGCGTCAGGAAAATTACGCCATTGATCACGGAACGTTCATTAATCATTTCAGATCAAGATTTTGCCAAGAAAAAAGAACGTTGGGTGCGGATTTTAAAAGAAGCGGCTGAACAATCCCGGCGAGGTCTCATTCCTGTTCTGGAAAACCCCTTGAAATTTGAAGAAGCATTACGAATACCGGCAGCTTTTCGATGGATTGCCTGGGAACACGAAATCAGCCAACGACTGGATGATCTCATGAACGGTCAAAAATTGACTGAAGCGGCTGTTTGTATTGGCCCTGAAGGTGGGTTTAGCAATGGGGAGATTCAAATTGCCCAAAAACTAGGCTGGCAACCGTTCAGCCTGGGGAAACGAATTTTGCGCATGGAAACGGCTGCAGTAGTTGCCTGCGCCCTCTTGTTTCATTTGAGTCAGGATATCTGATTTAATAGCGGGTAAGGTCGGGTATCAGAACCCGATTAGGCAACAAGTTTCGTAAACGCATTCCGGAAGGGTACCCGCGCCCGAGAAGACGCCCTTCGGGATCGCGGATGATCTGCATTCCTGTATTCGTATGGTAGTCAGACGTCAAATCCTCGCCACGCATCCAGGCTGGAATTTGATCAGCTGCTATGGTGAAAACGTTCCGGGTAGCCAGGTGCCCGAATCGGGAAACAAACTCATGCGTTAAAAGCAATTCATCGGCTGCGACTTCTGCTAATGGAAGCCCCAGCCACTGAACCGGCAGATCAGGAAAGTGCTGTAGAAAAGATGAGGGAAAACAATGCAATTTATTCTGGTGTTGCCAAACTTCCCAATGATGCTGATTGATTAATTCCTTGAGGTCGATACCATACTGGTCTTTGATATTTCTGGTAAGGGAGGTTAACTCTTTTTCAGCGTAGGGCTCCCAATTTGCCTGAGATAACGGGCGTAAGGGAGGAGTTTTATATTTTTGGTTGATGGTATCTATTTTTGTGATACGGGCGGCAAAAAATCCGGCGGTGCCAAAGGTAAATGGCCAGATGCGGGCAGCATTCTTTATGTCTGAATGCAGAGAAACCTGTTCGTTGGAAAGGATAGGGGACGATAGTTTTTGGAAAACCGGTAAGGATGGATCTATTCGTAATTGAGATGGGTATTCTTCCAGAATTTGGTTGAGCACCATTTCGTTTTCTTCCAATGTCAGAGTGCAGGTTGAATAGACGACCTGACCACCTACCTTTACAGCACTCACGGCGCTTTCCAGCAGTTTCAACTGACGTTTTGCCAACTGGTTTATCTCTTTTTGGGTGATAGGTTTAATTTCATGCGAACTTTTTTCCCGTAATCCTTGCATGGAACAAGGCGCATCCAGCAGTATGGCATCAAAAGTTTCCGGGTACCAGCTTCCGAACAGCTCGCCGGCATAATTTGTTATGGCTACATGACTGCTGCCCCAGTTTTGCAGAACAATCTTTAAAGCTGTCAGACGGTCTCGGCTGCTGTCATTTGCCAGGATGAGCGCCTGATCATTCGTACGCGCGACCAAATGTGTGGTTTTTCCGCCTGGTGAGGCGGCCATATCCAATATGAGCGGATTTTTTGAAGTTGAAAAATCAAACAATTCAGCCGGGATCATCGAAGCGGCGTCCTGAATATAAAACTGGCCGAGACTGTGCTCAATTGTCTTGCTGGCTGGGTAGGCAGCTTCTGTGATCCAATAACCGTGCTCGCAAAATGGGATAGGTTTGGTTTTCCATTGATATTTTTTCGACCAGGTTAGAATGACTTGCGGGTCATGTGTTTTGAGCGGATTGATCCGGATGGATGGGGAAAGTGGTTGTGCCAGTTCCTGCAGCAAAGCTTCTTGCTGTTCAGCATTCAACAAAGGTAAAAACCTTGCCAGCATGGCAGATTGAGGGTCTTCATTTTTTTGCTGTTTTTGCCGTTTTTGCTTTGCCATAATAAAAAGATTGTAATCGTTTTAACTGGTGGACGCTATTTCCTGATCCAGAAAAATAATTCATTTTCAATCTGGAATTCCTGCACCGCCCAATCGACGTCTTTGATCGTTTCATAAACCAGACGACGATGTTGATTGGTTTTATCATGGCGCCCGGTCATGCTGCTGGCTGGCAGGGATACGAGCAGGTGCCTAACTTTTAACGCCTGCCAAAAATTATGGTTACAACCATGCTGCCTTTGCTCAAAGCGATGGGCTTCTTTGAAAAAGAAGGCTACATCCGCTTCCAAAGTTGGTGGAGTCAGCAGGATGTCTTGCTGGATCGCTCTGGCAGGATGTTTTATCAGATCAAAAAAGAGATTTAAAAAATCCACGCGCGGTTGAATAATGTCGTAAGCGTAATACTGGCAATCCGGATCGAGGTTCATCCAGGGCAGACCAAAAGGATGGTAACCGCAGGCTAAATCAAGAATGGATTTCGGGTTCCCAATCCGCAATGAAATCTCTTGGTAAAACCTTTCCAAAAAAGGGGTTCGTTCGCGGGTTGAAATATGTTGTTTCAGTATATTCAGGCAGGCAGTTCTGATTGCATCCGGGCCTTGAGCAAAAGCACTCCTGAGATTTTGACTCGCCTGTTCATAATCGACATCGCCCAGGTAATTGGCAACAATATGATGTAGCTTTTTGCGAACGGACTTATGCAGGTCCTGAATTTTTTTATGATGAGGAGCTTCCTGCTGGTACAAAGAGTCCACCAGATCACGTGGAATATCCAGGGTGCGGTATTTAGAAGAATTAAGAATATTCTCTGAGTAGTGCGCTATTTCTTCTTCTGATAATTGCAAGGGAGTCATTTCGTAATCAAAAATGCCTGTTCAGTCTGGAAAGAAAACATCTCGGACTTCCAGGGAGTAGTTTGCAATAACTGTTCAAATTGCGAGCTATAAAATTCCCGCATGCCCTTTTTTCTACCCGCCAGGGATTGGGCCGGAAAACTGACCAGTAGTTGTTCGCAAGCCAGCCCCTCCAAAAGTTTCAGGGCAATATTTTTATCGATCTGCTCCAGGCAGGGGATGGTTTTTAAGACCAGGCCGACCTGAGCTGGTTCATCCGGAACTTTTTGGGTCAGGTCGCAGCAATAAGCTTTTCCATTTATGTTGAAGTATTCAAAGAAATTGTTTAAAAATTCAATCTGATCAAGGTAAATATCACAGCAAGTAAATTGTATCTTTGCTGAGACTGGTATCCACGCCAATGCCAGAGGGTTGAGGCCGCAAGCAATGTCGAGAATGGACTGAACGGGGGCGAAAGATGCCAGTGTTTCCGAATAAAACGAATCCAGGATAGGTAAGCGTTCGCGGGTGGAGGTGTGCAAACTCATTGCCTGAATGCAGAATCTTTTAGCTTCCGGGGAGTGAATATCTGCAGGTAGGCTCTGCATTTCAGAAGTTAACCGCTCAAAATCAATCGGTTGCTGGTGATAAGCCGACCCGACCTGATGTAATTTATTACGCACCGCTTTAATGGTCTCCTTCCAGCTACGCCCTTTCTTAAGTTCATTTTGAGCGATATTCCTCACCAGACCTGGATAAATGGTGCGATATTTAGCTCCCTCTTGAACCTGAAGAATCAGTTTCTCAAATTGTTCATCCATGGATAAGAGTCCGAATCCGTTCTGTTAATTGAGTCATAAAACGCAGATTGTGAATACTGGCCAGGCGCAGATAAAGAGAATCGTTCATTTTAAAGAGATGATGAAGATAACCGCGCGAGTAACGCTGGCAGGTCAGGCAATCACAATCCTCGGAAAGCGGGCCGGGATGTTTAATATGTTCCTGATCATTGATGTAGAGATATTTTAACCATTTATCCTGCAGTCCCTGGTTGGGGTTGCTGGCCGGCTGGGTGAACTGGTAGAGGCGACCATGCCGCGCATCGCGGGTGGGCATGGCACAATCAAAAATGCCATAACCAAGCTGGTAGCAGGCCAGAACATTATGCGGATGACCAATTCCAAGGGCATGCATGGGAAATTGCCGGGGGATACATTGGCGGGTATATTCCAGAATGTCGGTGAGTAAATTACCTTCACCGTCTAAGGGCCAACCGCCAAATCCATAACCATCAAAACCGATTTTAAGAAGTTCATCGGCACAGTGTTTGCGCAAATCTTTAATTCCGCCACCCTGAACGACCGCGAACAGTAATGGACGATCTTCAACTGAAAGCTTCTTTTGAGCGGTCAGTTTGTCAAAGGTCTCTCGACAGCGTTTTGCCCAGGTTATTGTGCGGTTAACGCTGAGTTCCTGTTCTTCAGAGGAGGCATCCACATGGGTGCAATCATCCAGGCAAATGACCACATCCGCCCCATAAGCCAATTGCAGTTGAATACTCTTTTCAGGAGTTAAAAAGAATTTTCGGGTGGACCCTTCAGGTTGAAAATTGATTCCTTTGGGCGTCATCACTCCAAACTTTGGGTTTTGGCGGATCAAGGAATAAGCTTGAAATCCCCCGGAATCGGTTATGATGGGTCTCTGCCAACCGCTCATGGCATGCAAGCCACCCAAAGATTGAATGGTGCTGGTGCCTGGCTTTTGCATGAGGTGAAAGGAATTCATCACCACCGCCTGGATTTTGGCGTTTTCCAAGTCGACGCTGTCCACCGAACGAACCACTGCAAAGGTCGCGTCTGGCATAAAAACCGGAAATTTCAGATGACCATTCGTCAGCTTTAATGATTGAGGGAACGGAACTATCATAGCGTTGATTATGCCTGAAGTAAGGCCAGGCAGCAAGCAATTATTTGAATTCAATCAAATAATTTGTTTTACTCCGCTAAAAATCATCGAAAAACCAACCAGAATCAGCACGAAAGCAATTATCCGGCTAATGTTGGATTGAATGGAAGGTTTTAAATTACCCACTGTGCCAAAGAGGGCAATCCAACCTGTGGTGGCTGTAATCAGCACGCCATAAAAACCCAGCACAAAAGCTATTCCGGATAAAAGCGAGGTTTGTAAACCGGTTAATATGGTAGGTACTCCGATTGTTCCCCAAAAAATGTAAACGTTCGGGTTTAGCAAATTAAGCGTAACACCTTTAAGGAAAGTAGAGCGTTGATTTTCGGCTATTTTGGGTGAATTGGTAACCTTGTTGGTATTTTTCGCTGTTCGAAAAGCATCCCACGCCAAATAAAGGATAAAGAATCCCCCGCCGATGCGCAGAATGTTGGTAAAAATAAGCGGCAATTGAGAGAGGAGAAAGAAAATCACGAGCATGACCGGGAAATCAGTAATTAAGGGAATAAAAGCCAGCGGAATGGTGCGCTTCCAACCACTGCGGATAATTTGTGACAGCAAAAATGCCTGCATGGGGCCGGGCAGAAAGGCAGCGTACAAACCAAAGATTAGCCCTTGAGTTAAAAAGAACATGCAGACCTCGCGAAACAGTGATGAAATGAAGAAATGGCGATAAGGTTCAAAATAAAATCCACTTTTTAAGAGATAATTCCGCCAATTATACACATTGTTGCTAAAGAATCCAGACTTATTGTGGGTTCAAACGGTATTCAAGTTCTATTTCGTCATGAATGGGAATACTAAAATAACCGACCGCAGGGATTTGCGGCTTTTGTTTTCGAGCCCGATCGGCCGCGCCTGAGTTGATTTTTACGAGTCGAAAACCTCTTTTCTGGTAAAAACCCAGTGAATAAATATTGTCATTGGTTACCACCAGGAAAACTCGATCACAGGCAATGTTTCTGGCGTGCAGGATAACATGATCTATCAGGGCGCTGCCGATACCATTGCCCTCCCGTAAGGAATCCAGTGTGACGATCTCACATTCGTTTCCGGAAAAAACATAAGTAATCAATCCAATGGGTTCGGAATTCACCGGGTCTATGGCGATAAAACCCAATAAGTCAGCTGGATGGTAAACCGTGTCATGAGATATCACGATTTCAGCCCCCCACTGGAACACCAGCCAGCGGCGAATCCAATCGCGATCTCCCTTTTCAACTTCCCGAATGGTAAATAAACTCACAGCCAACCACCTTTTTTCAAGCCAGAATAATCACAGGCTGACAAATAAGATTACCTGGACTATACTTTTATTGTACAAAGTAAAAGCTTAAAATCAAACTTTGATTTTTTTAATTAACAATAAATTCATTGAAGGACGAAAACATGATTGAAATTACACAAGAAAACTATTCAGAAATTGTAGAAAAAGCCACCTTGCCGGTAGTGATTGAATTTGGTGCCGTCTGGTGTGCACCCTGCAAAAGACTGGAACCGGAACTTGAAAAATTGAAAGGGATTTGGACAGACAAATTTGTTCTGGCACATGTTAATGTGGATGAAGCACCGGACTTAGCGCTACAATTTCATGTGATGAGTGTTCCAACGGTAGTCATCCTTACAGACGGAATGGAAAAAGACAGATTTACCGGTTACAAGCCAATCAATAAAATCATCGATGCGTTTCAAAAATATATCGACTTGAAAGGGTGAGAAAATGGAAAACAAACAGATAAAATCATTTGGCCTGTGGGAAAGCCCAATGTCAGCTTTAAGTATTTCACAGAGATTGCGATTTAATGATGTTCAGTTTAACAGCGATGGAGAAACACTGGTTTGGCTGGAAGGGCGCTCGGATATCGGGATGCTGGTCTCCCAATCAGGGGGATCCGCCGGGATGGATCTGAACGGAGAAATGAGCTGCCGTGGTGGAGTGGGTTATGGCGGCGGTGAATTCTGTGTTTCCCACGATTTGGTGATTTTCGCCGGCAAAGATGGTCGCCTTTACCGGCGTGCTTTGCAACCGGAAAAACCCAAACCTATTACACCGGCATATGGATCGGTTGCCTCTCCTCAAGTCTCACCAGACGGAAAATTTGTCATTTATGTCTTTTCAAATGGCGTAGAGGATGTCTTAGGCATTGTTGACATCCAAGGCGCACAATGGCCACAAAAACTGGTTCAGGGAGCTGATTTTTACATGCAGCCGGTTTGGCACCCCAATGGGGAGATGATTGCCTGGGTAGAATGGAATCACCCGCACATGCCCTGGGATGGTACCCGGATTAAACTGGCAACTCTGAAAATGGAAGAAACACCAACTGTCAAAAGCATTCAAACGATCGCTGGAGACGATGAAACGGTGATCTTTCAACCGGAATTCTCTGCGGATGGGAAATGGCTCAGTTATATTACCAGCGCTGGAGAATGGGATGCTTTCGTTCTGGTTGATCTGGAAAACATGGAAAAGAAAGTCGTTTATTCACCGCTTGGCTGCCATCTCATGGAACCAGCCTGGGTTCAGGGTGTTCGTACGTATGCCTGGTCACCGGATAGCCAGTCCGTTTTCTTGTTGATTAACAAATCCGGTTCGAACAGCTTGTGGCAATTATCGATTATTACTGGTGAGGCTATAAAAATGGATACCGCTGAATATACCTGGCTGAACCAGATAGCCGTATCAAAGTACGGAGCGGTAGCCTTCATCGCTGCAAGCCCCCAGATATCTTCCCGGGTGGTGGTCAAAGAAAACGATCATTGGCGAGTGGTCGCACGCAGTTCTGCGGAGAATATTTCAGCAGCATATCATTCCACCCCGCGACCAGTGAGCTGGTTGAGTAAAGAGGGGGTGGAAATTCACGGTTTATATTATGCACCGGCGAATCCCCATTTTCAGGCAGAAGGGAAACCGCCCATGATCGTGTATATCCACGGTGGACCGACTTCTCAAACCGTGATTGATTACAATCCATTGGCTGCCTACTTCACATCGCGCGGCTATAGCTGGTTGAATGTCAATTACCGCGGCAGTACTGGTTATGGGCATTCCTATAAAAAACTGCTCAATGGCAACTGGGGAGATTATGATGTCGAGGATGCTGTGGGTGGCGCCAGGGCGATGGTTGCTCAAGGGTTGGCGAATGAGAAACAATTGATCATATTAGGCGGAAGTGCAGGCGGTTACACGGTGCTGAACAGCTTGATCCGTTATCCGGGTGTTTTTAAAGCTGGCGTCTGTAATTACGGCGTTTCGAATTTGTTTATGCTGGATATGGATACTCATAAATTCGAAGCCCATTACACCGCGTCCATGATCGGGTTGCTTCCAGAAGCCGCTGAGAAATACCATGCCTGGTCACCAGTTTTTCATGCCGACCAGATTCGCGATGCTCTGGCAGTCTTCCAAGGAAGCGAAGATAAGGTAGTTCCTCCCAATCAATCCGAGATTATTGTGGAGAAATTGCGTGCCCAACGCGTACCTTATATCTATAAATTGTATGCCGGTGAAGGACATGGTTTCCGCAAGAATGAGACCCTGCTGGATTACTACCAATCAGTGGAACGTTTCCTGATCGAAAACGTTCTATTCGCCCCGTAAGGCGTTTTGGAGGATCGTCCGGTCCATTTGCAGCAGGATCTGCATTGCCCTGGGGATGACATCCTCTAATGGTACGGTGAATTTCTCTTTCTCAGAACGTAATTTGAACTCTGCCACCCCCTGACTCAAAGTTTTTTCAGCAATGGTGATACGCAGCGGAAGACCGATCAAATCTGCATCGTTGAATTTAACCCCTGGGCTTTCTTTGCGATCATCGAAAAGAACAGGTATGCGCGTACGGGTTAAATCAAGGTAGAGTTGTTCAGCCTGCTCAACCGGTTCAGATGAAGTTTTAGAGGGCAACACCACCAGATGAACCTGAAAAGGTGCCAGTGAATACGGGACGATTAAGCCATAATCGTCATGCGAATTTTCTGCCACACTACCCAGAACGCGGTCAAGATCGATCCAGGAAAATCCAATCAGGATCGGCTTTAATTCACCGTCCTCATCCTGAAATTTGCAATTGTTTTGATTTCCTATGGCTTCTGATGGTAAATCAGCTCTGGCAATCACGAAACCGCTTTGTTCTTCCAGAGGATGCTGGCATTCAGGGCAGGGATCACCAGCCTGAACCTGAGCGATATCTGCGATCCGATCTGCTTTGTAATCGCGCCCGTAATTTACGTTTTTGAAATGATAGTCGTTTTCATTTGCCCCGGCCACCAGGTTTGTGCTCAGTGGGATTAAATCATCGACCACAATCAGCCCTTTTTTTACACCAATTGGTGAACCATAACCAGCAACAGCACCCAGGGCGTGGATCTCTTCATCGATTGCCGGACGTAGCTTAATGGCATCCAGTGCCTGTAAGAGTTTGTTTTCATTGAGCTCCTGATCCCCACGAACGACAGCCAGAACTGTTTTCTCGATGAACTGAAAATCTTCAAAGAAAGTGGCAGCCATGAAGACTGCTTTGGCAGTTTTACTAGTAGAAATTTCAAGAAAATTGCTTAAATCAGCAATTGTTTTGGTGCCAGGGGTGTGGACTTTTTCAAGTGGAAGGACTTCATCGTTTTTTTCAACCACTTTCCGATGTTCAGCATATTTCGAATTTGCTCGATATGAACATGCCGGGCAGGTTAATAAGGTAGTATCTCCCTGGGGATGAAAATAAACAAATTCAGTTCCCAATCGAACAAGCGGGTTTTTATAATTAAAATGTACCATCGAAATTGGCAGCATACATTTTTTAAAAATGACATCGAAAGCAGATAGGAGCTGCTCAAATTGGTGGTGTGCTTCCGCATTGTTTTTACAAAGCGATATGATATCTGCATGCGTTCTTTGAATGGACGAAAAAACTCCTGAATTGTGTTGACTCTGGAAGAATCTTTTTTCACCAAACTGGAAGAGTGTGCGCGGCAAATGACGATGACTGCGAACGGTATGCTGAACCAGGTCTGAAATTCCAGCCAAGGGTAGATTTGAAAAATGGCTTTTTTTGCTTCCATCACTGGTTTGGGTAATATGATTTCCATAGAAAGCATAATTGAAAAAATTTACCGGATTTTCAGAGGACAGGTATGGAATCGCAACTTCCTGGGCGGTTAATTTGCTTAATTCCTGGCGAATCTGGTTTTCAATTTTCTTCTGGGTGAGGATGGCTAAAGGTTGTTTGCTAAAAATCCCGTTTTCGATTCGGTGAAACCAGCCCGCTCGCTCAAGAAATTGATTGCCCGGCAGGATGTCCAGTTCCGGTTTTGGACGCAAAGTCAAATTAAATAATTCCTTCATGCGCATAGGTAAAACCTTAAGCAGTAAGCTGTAAATAAATCCGTTTGTTTATTTTCCCTTTTGATTTGTAATCAACAATGCGGGCTTTTCCAATTTCTGCTGTACTGTGAACGTGAGTACCACCATCCGCCTGCAAGTCCAAACCAACAATCTCGATTGTCCGGATTTCATCAATCCCGGGCGGCAACAGGTTAATTTTTGTGCGAATCAGATCAGGAATCTGGAAGGCTACTTCCCGAGGAAGGATCTGAACTTTGACCGGGTGATCTTTCTGAATTTCCAGGTTGACAGCATCCTCGATAACCTGCACCAGGTCTTTGTGCAGCGTTTCAAATTCAAAATCCATTCTACCTTCCAGAGGATCCATATTTCCCCCGGTCACCAGAGCGCCATAATCCCGGAAGACAACCCCACAGAGGACGTGCATAGCAGAATGGGTGCGCATCAATTGATAACGCCGCTCCCAATTAATGCGCGCATGGATCGGGGTGTGTAGTTGAGGAAGGTTATCCGCTGAATTAAGAAAATGCCAGACGACATCGCCTTCTTTTTTTACTTTGATAACTTCCTGTTCGAATTGTCCCTGCAGGATCCAGCCAGTGTCATTCGGTTGTCCACCTCCACCCGGGTAAAAGGCGGTTTGGTTTAAAGAAAATGCAACTTTTTCTGCATCTACAGCAGTAACGATTGAATCAAATTCTTTTAGGTAACTGTCTTTGTGATACATTAATTCCGTCATGATTTAGACTCTCCTAAACTTTGGGTCTGGCAGGCTTTTTGGGAGCAACAATTTACAGATAATCGTTTAATAATCTGTTTTAGCAGATTGTCCCTGAACAATCTGAATTCCGGCACTGGCGCCCAAACGGGTGGCACCGGCTGCAATCATTTTCTCGGCATCTTCACGGTTGCGAATACCACCAGCCGCTTTCAAACCGATTTCAGGGCCAACAACTTTCCGCATCAGAGCAACATCCTCTGCCGTGGCACCGGCGGTTGAAAAACCGGTAGACGTTTTAACATAGTCAGCGCCAGCTTGTTTGGATAACAAACAAGCGATCACTTTTTCTTCTTCTGTTAACAAACAGGTTTCAATAATTACTTTCAAAATGGCTTCGCCGTGGTGTGCAACTTCGGCAACGGCAGCGATATCTTTTGAAACCAGGGTAAAATCACTGCTTTTCAACGCTCCAATATTGATGACCATATCAATTTCCTGGGCGCCGTTTTGGATCGCGTCGTGGGTTTCGAAAACTTTGGTTGCGGTTGTATTGGCTCCGAGGGGAAAACCAACCACACTGCAAACATGCACGCCTGTATTCAGCAACAAAGCTTTGCACAAAGAGACATGCACCGGATTGACACAAACGGAAGCAAAATGAAATTCTTTCGCTTCTTTACAAAGTTGAATGATTTGTTCATTGGTAGCAGCTGGTTTTAATAATGTGTGATCGATATAACTGGCCAGGTCTGGTTTGCTGGACGGCGCAGCGATTTCATCCATTTTTCCAGCGCCGGCGGCGACAACATGCCCATTACTATCCAGACGGGTGGTTACCACCCATCCTTCCGATATGTCGGTTTTTATTTGATCTTTGATCGGATTTTCCATTTTTCTTTCCTTTTTGAGGTTCGTATTTAAATTGTAGCATAGGAATAAATCCGATTGATGGGTTTATTTTTGCGGCAATAAATCGTTCGTGAATGCTTTTCCGACGTCAATCGGCTGCATGGTGTCATATTCCACCAGCAGGTCGGTGTAAGCCTGCCATTGTTCCAAATCATGCCAGCCAAGGGTGTGCTGATCAGTCATCGGGCTGCGTAAGTCTTTTAATTCTGATTCCAGCATAAAACGCATCAGACCCCGATCGGTTTCCGGACCCGCATATTTCATCACGATCTCTACCGTTTCTTCAATGTTATTTTCAGCAAACAAAATTCCCTGAATGCTGGCCGCTAAGAAGCGGCGCAAAGTATCTGGTTGTTTGGCCAGGGTATCTTCACTGGTCACATAAGCCAAACCGAGGGATGGAAGATTGAAGTCGGCAGGTTCCCACAGAGCTATATCATAACCCCATTGCTGCATCATGTAGGGCTCATTGGATTTGAAAACCGGATACACATCTACTTTCCCTTCGGTTAAAATCCGCGGGTCAAAACCAACGTTTACCAGTTCAATCTTGTGGATGTCGGCGCCAGCAGCCTGGATGATTGCATATAGATCCGGAGGAGGTGTGCCTTTGTATCCAACCAGGTGATTTTCCCAATCCCTGGGGGATGAAAAGCCACTGGATTTCAAAGCCGCAAATGCCTGTTGACCAGTTTGACCAATCAATGCGATGGACACCAGTGGTAAGCCAGGATCTGAACGTCTTTTTAACAAAACCGCAGCATCCTGAGTGGTAACCTGTACCAGTCCCTGTGCCAATAATTGTAAGTGTTGACCACCGCCCGGAGAGTGTTCGATGGTTACATTGAGGTTATTATCTTTAAAGAAACCTTTTTCCTGGGCTACATACACACCCACAAAGGGTAAATTGGCCTGTGGTTTATACCCCGCCATGAAAGTCAGGTTATCAATTTCCGGTGAAGGTGATGGTGAAATGGTTTGTGGAATGGAAGTACAGGCTGATAAAAAAATAATTGTTAAAATTGCAAATATTGACAAAAGGCGGTGGGTCATTTTTTTCTCCATGATTAGGAATTGAATTGAGCTGGCTGCCAGAAAACGGTTTTACGTTCAGCCCAGGTGATAACGCGATAAATAATCATTCCGGCGACAGCCAAGATGAAAATGGCGGCAAAGAGAAAAGGTAAATTAAGATTGGTGTAAGCCAGCCACATCGTGCGGCCCAGACCTCCCGAAGCCCCGGTCCATTCTGCTACCACGGCACCTATCAGCGAAAGAGGACCGGTTATTTTCAAAGCGGTAAAGAGGTAAGGGACAGCGGAGGGGGTTCTCAAAAAGCGGAAGATCTCCCACCGGCTGGCATTCCAGGACTTAAATAAATCCATCAATGCTGGTTCCACCCTTTGCATCCCGCTTAATACATTGATTAACACTGGAAAAAAACTCATCAGCGCTGTAATGATAATTTTGGGCAGGACGCCGAAACCCAGCCACAGAGTCAATAAAGGGGCGATGGCCACCATGGGGGTTGACTTGATCAGAATTGCCAGGGTCATTACACCATCTTCTATGCCCGGAAACAGGGTCAGAATGGAGGATAGTAAAATCCCTGCTAATGCCCCAATCAATAAACCGAGTAAAGCTTCACCCAGTGTGAGAACTGTTGCTCGGGTGAATAAATCCGGGTAAGAAAGGAGCGTCTTTATAACACGGGTCGGGGCGGGCAGAATATAGACCGGGGTTTTAAAAATCAGGACCGCAAATTCCCAAATAATAAAAAACAAGAATACGATGAAAAATGTGATGAACAACGTACGGTGGGACTTATTGACCGGATTCATTTAACGTTTCCTGATTATCTTGATGGAGGATGTGACGGAGTTCAGATAACAATTGCTGAAAATCGGGATTATTTTCAACCCGGGGGTGTGGAATATTGTTGGGGATATCGGCAATGATTTGCCCAGGTTGCCCGGAGAACACCAAAATCCGGTCGGAAAGCTTGATGGCTTCATGGATGTTATGGGTAATCCATAAAACGGTGGGTTCGTAATCCTGCCAGAGTGAAAATAACTCATTGGTTAATTTTTCTCGGGTTAGTTCATCCAGTGCTGCGAAAGGTTCATCCATCAGCCACACCGGCGCATTTTGTAATAATAAGCGTGCCAGCGCCAGACGCTGCTGCATTCCACCGGATAACGCAAATGGATATTGGTCGGCAGCACTTTCCAATCCCACCCTTTTTAATACCTGGGAAACACTCAAACGCTTGTGTCTTTTATCTTTTTGGAATCTATCTGCCAGGTGTAAATTACCTTCAACGGTGAGCCAGGGCAATAAAGCCGGGCTTTGTGCCATCCAGGCGATTTGTCCGTTTTCAACAGCATTTTGGGGATGCAGGTTGCCTACCCTGATTTGACCCTCTGTGGGGGTGAGCAGGTTGGCGATCAGGCGAATGAGGGTGGATTTGCCACATCCGCTGGGACCGATCAGGGCAACAAATTGATGATGGTTAATCTGCAGATGGATGTCTTGCAGGGCATGGGTCGTCTTTCCGTTGAAAAACTGGTGAGTTATTGACTGAATTGATATTTCCATTGGTTATTTTGTTTCCGATTGCAGTCCCATCCAACCGCGCATTGTTTCTGGATGAATGGTAAAAATGGTTTCGACTTGATTAAGGAATTGTCCTTGTGTCTCTTGCCCTAGATAGCGGTTAGCCATCTGGGAGATGATGGCTGCCTGGGTTTGTGGGGTGATATTTTTTGCTTCTTCTGCCCACCCACGAGTGACCACCCGGCGATATGGAGACCAGGGTTCGTCAATTGTTAATGAAACCTGCCCGTTTTTACGCACATAATCCACCCATTGGCTGCCGTGCCAGGCCAGGATTCTGAATTTTTTACCATCCCATTCCTGCCAGACCGGGATGACATGTGGGTGACCATCCGGGCGTATACTGGCTAAGCGTGCAGTCCAGGGTCCAGCCAGGAATTGAGAAATCTGCAGTTCATTCATGGATTTTGTGGGTTGTAATGTTGATTGCAGGCTTTGATGATAAGGGGTATATTGTAGAGCGCCCAGGCGATAGGAGATATGGGCAGCCATTGTTCTCAACTCATCCAACCAGCCAGCCAGCAATTTTTCTTTTGTCCAGCGATATTGTGGGACAAAAAGCAGCAGACCAGCCACCGGTTTGATTCCATCCGAACAGATTGGAATGGCTAATTCAAGAGAATCTTCTGTAGCGTAAAGACTGAATCCGTTTTGTGTCGTCTCTTCCGTAAATGGAGGAGTAAGAATTTGATGAGCGGCGGAATCTTTTAGGATAGGTTCTCCAGGCGAATAGACAGCTCGAATTGGGTGGGTTCCTTCTTTTTGATCCAGGAGGAGGATGCCCTCTGTGCCTGGAACTGCCAGGGCAATCGTTTCAGCAAAGTTTTTGGAGTGAATTTCCTGTTGAAAAACATTCATCAGGGTTTGGTATGAAGGGGCGCTCGAACCAGACCAGGCCCGCAATCGCGGCCCGGCAATGTATTTACCGCGAATCTCAGCTTGTTCAAGATAGCCAATATCTTTTAACTCTTTTAATAAAGTGAACAAAGTACTGCGAGAAATTTTTAATTGATCCAGTATTTCCTGTGGATTTAACCCGTCCGGGTATTGAAAAAAAATCTCAAGAAGAGACAGCGTGCGTTCAATTGTGGTTGATAATGTTTCCTTTTTCATACTATAGTCTCAAATATAAGACTATAGTACAGTATATCATACTAACTAGATTTATCAAGTGACCATTTTACGTTTTCTGCGAATTTCGAACTTTGTTGCAGAAATTAAATAAAAAAGCATCGTTGGGTTACGATGCTTTGAGCTTACAAGGCAATTTGTTTATCGTAAGAAGAAGGTAAGAATGATCAGAATCGCAATAAAACTGCCTGCCAGAATAGCAATTCTTTTTAAATCCCTTTTAACATCCGAATAATCCGGATTAAACTCGGTGCTTGATAACCGTGTTCTTGGCGTTGCTGAAACTGCAACGGGTGTATTCTCAATTTGTTTGGCTACTTTTCTTGTATGTTTTTTTGCCATTTGGTCAATCCTCCACCAAAATCTATCTCAGGCTCATAACTATTGAGCGCTTATTTATACCACGAAACCGCGATTATTGCCCGGAAATTTTGGCGGTAATGACAATCCTTTGATTATCCACCATGTAAGGGTAACAGGATATCAAGGTAACCACCGGGTCTGCGGTAGGAGCCATAACTTCCACCTGTAAAGGACCGACTACCTGCTGCTGTTGAACGAGGTATGTATAAGCCCGCTGGTTGGTATAAACAATAACTTCATCTCCACTTTGCAGTTTATCTAAATCTCGGAAAATTTCTCCAAAAATGTCATTATGGGCTGAGAGAATAAGGTTTCCATTTTGTCCAGGGTTGGAAGAATAAATGTATTGCCCTACCCCTTTCTTTAATTGCTCCGGACCATCACCCATAACGACTGGTGCATCCACAGAGATAGCCGGTATACGGATGCGAATAGCCTGTTCCGGACTGGAAGTTGGCAATGGCAGATTAGCCATGGCCTGAACATGGGCCCGTAGATGTTCAGGAATTTCCGACTCGTTAAATCGAACCCCTTCTGGATCGGTGGGGGGAGTGTGGCCGGAAGGTAATACAACTGCCTGAAGAATGGCTGTGGGGGTTAAGGTTGGTAAAGCCAGAGATGCCGCAGCTTCCTTGTTCAGATTACGGAGCAATCCAAAAATATTAAAAAAGATGAAAATCAGGCCAAGGACGGCAATCACTTCTATGCTGACCAGCACCTTATCCAAAAAAGTTCTTTTCTGACCAGGACGGCGGAAATATTCATCGTCATCTTCTTCAGACTGCAATAAATCCGCAGATAGAATGCCGGGAGAGTCGACTGGCTCCACATCCACGATTCGATTAGGACGGCGGTATTGCGGTCGTTTCACCATCCGTTCAGCTCTTTGTTTTTCAATGATGATCTGTCGTAATTCTTCAATCGACAGATCGTCAGCATTCCTTTTCCTCTTTCCAGCCATATTTCTTCCTTTGCGGATGATTATACTCTACAACAATAAGCTGATTTTCTGAAAAAATACATAACAGTGTGTGATAATCAACTGAAAAAACTTGCCTTTCGTAACACCAAATCTTGACCGGGCAGGGTTATAATTAGGAACAAAAATTTTTCCATAGACAAGATTTTTCATTGAGGAGAATTCATGCGACGTTTTGTTTCCTTAATTTTATTCATTTTTATTACTTTTACGGTAGTTTTTCCGGTATATGCTCAATCCGAAATTGAAATTAATGAAATGCAGGTCAAGATCTGGCCAGAATATGATCATCCTTCTGTCTTAGTGATTAATAATATTTTCCTCAGCGGGAATGTTAAGTTCCCAGCAAAAGTAAGCTTTAATATTCCGGCTTCAGCCGGCGAGCCGCACTCTGTGGCAGTCCGAGAGCTGGATGGACAATTGTATCTGCTGGAATATGAAATGAAATCCAATGGTGAGTGGAATGAATTAACATTTACCACGCCTTATGGGGAATTATGGATCGAATATTATGATCCTGCCATCGTCATTGAAGGTAATAATCGTAGTTATGCTTATTCGTGGGAAGGACAATACCTGGTAAGGGATTTTAAGTTAGAAATTCAACAACCATTTACTGCTACCAATATGAGTTTTAAAGAAAGTATGGGAGCGGCACATTTAGGGAATGATGGGCTTACTTATTTCACCAACGATGTGGGGGAAATTAAGCCGAATAATAAAATATCCCTGAACATTCAATACACAAAAACAGATGATCTCCTCAGCTCGAATGCCTCCATGCCGGTTCAACCGGTCAGCCCATTGGAAGAGAGTTCCTCTCAGAACAATTCTTATTTTACGCAGATCCTGCCGTATATTGTCGCTGGTGTTGGATTGGTTGTTTTGGTCGCAGGCGTTTTTTGGTATTTGAGCCGAAAAAAAGAAGTTTTACCTAAACAAAAAGGCCGTTATTCAAGCAGTCGCCCCAGAATCTCGTCTGCTACCGAGGACACGATATTTTGTCATCGCTGTGGTCGCAAAGCAGATCAAGGGGATGTATTTTGCCGGGCTTGTGGTACGAAATTAAAAAGAGATGAGTAATTTGTTTGAATCCAATCATTTTCTCTTGATCGTAGTTATTAAGAGATTTATAATAAAAAGAATGATTGGGAGCACACTTGAGTGATTTAAATTTTTCTCAGCCAACTGAGATTGCAGACGAGAAACCTGAAAATAAATCAAAGGTAAAAAGCTTTTTTTTAGAAATTTTTCAAACACTCGTCTTAGCTTTAATTTTCTATTTCATTATTGATAGTTTTTTCCCGAGGGTGCGGGTGGAAAATATCAGCATGAAACCTACGCTGCAACCAGGCGAGTTGCTGCTGGTCAACAAATTGGCTTACAAATTAGGCCAACCCCGCCATGGTGACGTTATCGTATTTCATTATCCAGGGAACCCGAGCGAAGATTACATCAAACGTCTAATCGGTCTTCCAGGGGATAACATCCAGATTCAAGGAGGACTGGTGTACATCAATGGTCAGGCCATGGATGAACCCTATATTTCAACACCTCCTAATTATCAAGGAAGTTGGGAAGTACCGGAGGATTCATACTTCGTTCTGGGAGATAACCGGAATCAATCTTCCGATTCACATAGTTGGGGATTTGTCCCGATTGGAAATGTAGTTGGAAAGGCCTTAATTGTCTATTGGCCGCTTGAGCAAATTAAAGTATTAACCCACCCGTTGATTGTAAATGCAGCCCAATAAAGAGAGCTAAATGCGACGATCTATTCAAAAAAGTAAAGTTTTTTGTCCGGCCTGTCAGGTGGGAAATTACCATTTAAAACTGGTGACATATTATGCCTGGCTCGGTAATGAACTCATCACAGTGCCTGATTTTCCAAGCTGGGTTTGTGATGTCTGCGGGCGAACGGAATATGATGAAAAAGCAGTAGATCAACTGAGGGCTTTACTGGCATTTTCCACTGATAAAAGAATTGTCGAAAAATCCAGGGTTAAACCGAGGGCAATTAAGTCAGAAGTTAAAAATCCTCGACCTCACAAGACAAATAATAATCAATAAATTAAAAAAAACTATAGTATTTTATTTTAAATAATGCTACAATGAATCATCAAACTAGCATTATGTAATTTCTATGTGGGGGCACATGACCCAGGTAAACCAAATTTTAATATTTGTCATTACACTCGTAGCAGTTTCATTTCTTATAAGCTTTTTTGTATATTCCATTAGAAATCGGAATTCAGATGGGGCCATTGTCTTTGCGAATTGGCTGGGCGTTAATTCGATTTGGTTATTAATTCAGATTTTAATACCCTATTTACCAATAAATATGGTGATGATTGGTTTGCGGTTTGAACTGTTATTTATTTGCTTGGTGACACCAACATATTTGTTATTTATTTTGCACTTCACATCCAAGAAAAATTGGAAAAAATCCTGGAGAAAAATATTAATTTTCGTTATCCCGCTTTTAACCTTCCTCCTGGGAATAAGTGATAAAACGATTGACTTTATTTGGGAAAATTTAAATATTGTCTCAGATAATGGCTTTCATTTCATTCAATATAACTTTGGTTTGGGGTTTGTTTTATTATGGAGCTTTTCAATTTTAGTTTCGGCTTATTCCGGGTATATTGTTTTTAATTATGAAAAATTTACAAATATTATAGATCCTGGTCAATTGAGGAATTTTAAAGCTGCGACGATTATCCCGCTGGTGGTTAGTATTCTGGCAGTGATTACGCCTCTGCAACCAGGCGTTTTGCGCATTACTTCACTTGGGTTTGGTTTGGCAGCCATCATCATGGGATTCTCTGTCTTCTATTATCATTTGTTTGACCTTACTCCCATTATCTACCAATCTTTACTGGGATACCTGAAAGACGGCATTATCGTTACGGACCAAAATTTTCGTATTTTACAGATCAATAAAAAAGCAGAATCATTATTGAATTTAGACAGAATGCTATCTCTTGGCAAAATTTTGGGTACTTTATTACCGGTCAGTTCCCCCTGGCTAAAAATTTTCCTTTCACAAAAAAGTGAATTGATTATTGAAAATAAAGAAGGCCTTGAGACCTGTTATGAAATTCAATATTCTACACTTTCTGAAAATCCTAAAAGGAAAAATTGGCTTATTCTGATTCGGGATGTGACTCAGTATCGCAACAGTAAGTTGGCTGAACAATCTGTGCGGGAAATGGCGGAGGTTCGGGCGATGGAGCTGGACGTATTGCGCAAAGTAGCCGAACAACTCAATGAGTCAGTTCAATTTAACGATGTTATGGTGAAAGGGCTGGCGACCGTCGTATCGCTGGTTGGCGCCCGGTTTGGCTATGTTGTTCTGGCGGATGAATTTGGCCGGCCGGGGTTGGTGGGCTCTTACAAATTGCCTGCAGAAATTCAAAAAGCATTTGATGCGTATCCGATCTGTCCTCCCTGTAAATCTTTTGAACGTTTGATGAATGGAGAATATCAGGAACCGGTAACCTTTATGCCCTGCCGGATATTGTTTGATGTTTCCATATCCTATCCTGGATTGATCAGCATTCCATTAAAGTTGGCTGATCGCAGAATGGGATTTTTGCATTTGGGTATGGCGCCAGATGTGATATTTACCGGTGATGAGATTTCTTTGTTGCAGACGATTGGCAACCAGTTTAGCGCGGCTGTTGAACGAGCCAGAATGTATGAAAATTTTGAGAAGCTTGCCATGATTGACTCACTTACCGGGTTGTATAATCGCAGACAATTATTTAACCTGGGGCAAATCGAATTTAGCCGTGCCTGCCGCTACAATCATGCGATTTCCGTCATTATGCTGGATATTGACTGGTTTAAAAAAGTCAATGATGTATATGGTCACCTGACCGGTGATCAGGTATTACAACAAATAGCCAATCGCTGCCGCATGGTTTTACGTACATCCGATGTGATTGGCCGCTTTGGGGGAGAAGAATTCGTTATCTTATTACCACAAACGAATGTTCAACATGCACAGAATATCGCAAATCGGATTCGGCTGCTGGTGCAGGATCGGCCGATTATGACAGATCGGGGAGAGATTTCCGTGACGATCAGTTTGGGGATTTCGAGCATGGAAGGAGACTGCGATTCGCGTCTGGAGTGGGTGGTGGATCAGGCGGATCAGGCACTGTTAAAAGCTAAAGATATGGGGAGAAATCGGGTAGTTATCTGGGAAGAGGATCAGGTTCCGGTTCATAAAATGACTGAAGAAGAAGATAATCCGGAAACATTTTCCAAAAATAATTGACAGATGATTGAATAAATAAATTTTTTGTCATACAATCTGTGTTGATTATTTAATTAACAAAGAGGTTTCTATGACGGATCAGGTTTTTTATGTACCGGAAAGCGCAATGGCGATTGTCGCCCATCCGGATGATATCGAGTTTTCTTGTGTGGGTACACTGGCTCGCTGGCGCAAAGCTGGCGCCCGAATCAGTTATGTCTTGTGCACCAGTGGAGATGTTGGCATTGCCTTGCCAGGAATGACGCGGGAACGAGCGAGTTCGATTCGCGAAGAAGAAGCACGTAAAGCTGCCAGGATTGCTGATGCAACCGAAATTGTCTTCTTGGGGGAACCTGACGGTTTATTGCAGCCTACATTGGCTTTAAGAAAAAAATTGGTTCGCGAAATCCGGCGCTTTAAGCCAGAGGTAGTCGTAACCGGAGATCCAACGGTGGTGTTTGCCAATGAATCTTACATTAATCACCCGGATCATCGGGCGGCCTCCACAGCCGCCTTAGACGCTGTCTTTCCTGCATCCGGGCAGCCAAACCTATTTCAGGAATTGGAAGAAGAAGGATTGAAAGCCCATAAAGTTCGCAAAGTATATATTTATGGGCAGCAACAATCTGGTTTATACGTCAGTATTGATGATACGATGGAAATTAAACTGGCAGCTTTACGGGCACATGAAAGTCAATTCCCAACCTGGGACCCGGGTGAACGGGTGATGCAATGGGCGGCTGAAAGAGCCGCTGATAAAGGCATGAAATACGCGGAAGCTTTTCGGGTGATTACTCTGGAGGACGATGAGACCTGGGAAAGACTGCGTCATTCCCAAAATGCTGTTGGGTAGAGCGCTTATTCGCCAAACATTTCCATTAACAATGGATTAATCAACTCCCAATTTGGAAGCAGAACATTGGCACCCTCGGCTGTAGTCGTTGGGTAAACCATTTCACGGCTGATGGTCTGTCCATTAATCGTGTTAGACAGCATCGCGCGCACGACTGCAATCCCAATTCTTGGAATTTCGTAAAATGGCACATTGGTGTCCACTACTTGCAGGGTAGTCAGGATGATTTCAGGAATTTTTGGCCAGGAGGTAGGGTTAAGCAGTTGTTTAATAACTGCCTGAACCACCATTTGACCGCGTTGCATACGGAAGAAATCATCGCTGCCCTGGCGATCACGCGCAAAAGCCAAAGCCTGATCGCCATCCAGGGTATAGACGCCAGGGTCATAGCCTGACATCGGAACTGGAATTTCGATGGGTATTCCTCCCAAGGCATTTACAATCTCTTTAACACTATCAAAACTAAAACGAACGTAATAACGAACGTGCACACCAAAATTGTCCTGAATGGTCAGCATGGTTGCTTGTGGCCCGGTTCCAGGCTGATTAGCTTCTGCAAAAAAATGAGCGGTATTAATCCGATTCTCCCCAACTCCGGGGATATTCACCCACAGGTCACGTGGAATGGATAGCAAATTAACATCTGGCTTTAAGGGGATCACACTTAATAACATGATCGTATCGGTTCTACCCAGAAATGATCCATCCGGAGAACGATCAACTCCTAAGATCAACACATTGGTGCGGAATGGGAGAAGGAGATAAACGATAAACACCGTAAGTAAGGATATTAGCAATCCCCAAAAGAAGCAGCCACAACCTTTACGACGTTTCTGAGGTGTTGGTGCAGGGGTTTGTTGCAAAGGTAAGCGTGAATTTGATATCTGGATAGGTTGAAACTGAGAATTCCTGTCTTCAAAATGAATAACCTGGGTTTCAGCGATTGTCTCTAGTGGCTGGGTTGTATCTAAAGAACGGTCTCTGCGGCTGTTTATAGTCCCTTTTTCATCAGAATTTAAGTTTTTATACAAATTATTTGACTCCATTTATTTATTCTTTAATTGGTGCCGTGGTCGATTATAACCGGATTCGGAGATTGGCTGGGTTGCTTTAAGAGGTTAATTGGCACTATTAATTTATTAATAAACATCTTGACAAATCAAAAATGGGTGATATTATTAGATTGACCCCCCCCATGGGGGAGGGGTGGATAAGGAGAACAAATGCATGATCATAAAGAAGTAATTCAAAGGTTGAAAATCGCCGAAGGCCATTTGCGTGGTGTTCAGCGAATGGTTGATGAAGATGCATATTGTATCGATATTATCCGTCAAATTCAGGCTGTTCAAGCTTCGCTAAATAAAATCAGCTCCAAGATTCTCGAAGGACATCTGCATTCATGTTTGATTACTGCAGTAACAGGCGATGATCCCAATGAGCGTGAAAGAGTGTTGACAGAAATTAACGAAGTCTTTGAAGCAGCAACCAAAGTTTAATCCAAAGGAGATACCATGTCAGAATTAACCTTAAATGTACCAAAAATTAACTGTGGGCATTGTGTCCATACCATTCAATCTGAACTATCCGAATTATTGGGTGTTCAAAAGGTGATCGCATCAGCACAAACTAAGCAAGTCACTGTTACTTTCGATAAACCGGCTGATGAAGGTCAGATCAGAGCCTTATTGACCGAAATTAATTACCCGGCAGAAAATTAGAGATAATTGGGCAGTTTCAGCAAAGAAAGAAAGAAAGATTCGTAAGAAAGGTTAGAATAAATGGCAGAGTCAAAGCATGTTGTTTTACCCATCACAGGAATGACTTGTGCAAATTGTGTTGCTTCTGTAGAAAGAAACATTAAGAAAGAAAAAGGGATTAACTCTGCAGTAGTTAATCTCTCTTCAGAAAGGGCAACGGTAGATTTCGATCCAACTCTGGTGAAACTGCCCATGATTTTACAACGGGTTGAGAAAGCCGGCTATGGAATTGCGACCGGCGAGGCCGATCTCTATATTCAGGGCATGAGTGATGATAATGATGCTCGTCGTCTGGAAAAAGCTTTCGCTGCTCAGGAAGGTGTAATGGAATATAGCGTCAGTTACACCAATGAACGCGCGAAAATTAAATATATTCCGACCATGGTGAGCCAGCAAGATTTACGCAGAATTGTTAAACAGGCTGGTTTCCAGGCTGTTGAAAGCGGCGACAACGCGGTTGACGCTGAAGCCGAGGCAAGAGAAGCCGAAATTCATTATCAAAAGCGGATGTTAATTGTTGGGTTAATCTTTACGATACCCCTTTTCATCCTTTCCATGGGAGCAGATTTTGGCTTAATCAAAGTCGATATGCACAGCACTTGGCTTAAATGGGTGATGTTTGCACTAGCTACCCCCGTTCAATTTTATGTAGGTAAACAATATTACGTAGGCGCCTACAAATCCTTGCGAAGTGGTTCGGCCAATATGGACGTATTGGTAGCGATGGGATCCAGCGTCGCTTATTTCTATTCCATCCCGATCGTTTTAGGTCTGCTGGATGGACATGTATATTTTGAAACGGCTGCGGTCATTATTACCCTGATTAAATTAGGGAAATATCTGGAAGCCAAAGCCAAAGGCCGGACTTCAGAAGCCATCAAGAAATTGATGAATTTACGGGCAGCAACTGCACATGTCTTGCGGGATGGGATCGAAATGGAAATCCCAACCGACGATGTGATCATTGGTGATATCGTTCTGGTACGACCCGGAGAGAAAGTGCCGGTTGATGGGGTGGTCATGGAGGGACGTACCACCATTGACGAATCGATGCTGACCGGAGAATCGATGCCGGTTGAAAAGAAACCGGGCGATGCGGTGATTGGCGCTTCTTTGAATAAAGTGGGTTTGATTCGTTTTGAAGCCACCAAAGTAGGCAAAGAAACTGCCCTATCCCAGATTATCCGTTTAGTGGAAGATGCTCAAGGCAGCAAAGCACCAATTCAAAAACTGGCCGACCAGATATCCGCAGTTTTTGTGCCGATTGTCATCGGGATTGCACTACTTACTTTCCTGGTCTGGTTCTTTGCTGTTCCTCCAGCAGTGAATGCTGATGTTTCGCAATTCACCCGGGCTTTGATCAAAATGATTGCTGTGCTGGTGATTGCTTGCCCTTGTGCCATGGGTTTGGCAACACCGACTGCTGTCATGGTAGGAACAGGCCTGGGCGCCGAACAAGGTATCCTTTTCAAATCCAGTGAAGCGCTCGAACGTGCCGGGCGGTTGGATACAGTTGTTCTGGATAAAACCGGCACGATTACGCGTGGGCAGCCCGCAGTTACAGATATTCAGATACTGGATTATGCCAAAGGCAGTGAAGAGTTATTAAGGTTGGCTGCTTCTGTAGAAAAAGGCAGTGAACATCCACTGGGAGATGCAATTCTTTCCGAAGCCAACCAGCGTGGATTGGCTTTAAGTGACCCATCTGGTTTTCAGGCGGCGGTCGGTAGTGGAGTGGTGGCCGAGGTGGATGGGCAACAAATAGCGGTTGGAAACCTGCGTATGGCGAATGAACGCCAATGGAACATAGACAAGTTCCAGGAAATCATCACCAGGTTACAAAATGAAGCGAAAACTGTCATGCTGGTTGCCATTGATGAGGTTGTACAGGGCGTGATTGCTGTTGCTGATCAGATCAAACCCGGATCGATTGATGCAATTGCTACATTGAAAAAAATGAATTTGCAAACCATCATGATTACTGGCGATAATGCCCAAACAGCGAAAGCCGTGGCAGATCATGTGCATGTGGATCAATTTATTGCTGAAGTTTTACCGGCGGACAAGATTGAAAAGGTAAAACAATTACAGGAAGCCGGGAAGGTTGTCGCGATGGTAGGGGATGGGATTAATGATGCACCGGCTCTGGCACAAGCGGATGTTGGTATGGCAATTGGCACAGGGACAGATGTAGCAATGGCTTCAGCTCCGTTGGTTTTGATGGGTGGCGATTTATCCGGTGTTCCCAAAGCGATCCGTCTCTCCCGCTTAACCTTGACGACGATTAAACAAAATTTATTTTGGGCTTTCTTTTACAATATCATCTTAATCCCGGCAGCTGCTCTGGGTTATATGCACCCCATGTTTGCCGCGGCTGCCATGGCGTTCAGCAGCGTGTTTGTGGTGACTAACAGTTTGCGCTTGCGTCGTAAAAAATTATAGATCTTATCTGCGAATATTCAAATCATGCCGCTCTATCTTTTTTAGGGCGGCGTGAGTAATTTTAGGAATTCCGCGCACATATAATTCTTCTAACCGCCGCATTTCCCCCAGTTTCTTGATGCTGATGTCGGTTAATCGGGTGCAGTAACTCAAGTCTAAAATGCGAATATTTCTCATATTAATAATGGGGTCGATTCCATAATCATTCAGTCCGCAAGCGCTCAAGTTAAGTGCTGTGATTTGCCTCAATAGTGGTATATACCGCACTCCTTTGTTCCCAACATTTCGATTTTCTGAAAGGTTGAAGGAATATAGACCTTCCACAAATTGGATCTCTTCGATTACCCCTTTAATCGTGTCATCGTGTTGATTTTGAATTGAAACTTCTGCCACCATTCCTTGTGGAATTTCAAAATATCCTGGCCCGATTCCAAATTTTATCCACTCCGATTGCAGGTCATGCTCTGGTTTAGCCCATATTTCGATCGGATAACTGGTTTCAATTTTGCGGTTGCTATTCATTTCCATGAAGAGATTTTATCATAATCATCTCCACCGCTTCTTTTTTAGTTTCAAAAAAAAATATTGAAGAAAGTTTAAATATCAAAAATGGTCATTTCAACGAAAATGACCATTTTAAAATTATTTTTAAAGCACGTTGCTTTGGTGTAGAGAAGCGACTACTTAAGAAATTCTCTCAATGAAGGGATTTGACCGGCGCTGCCCAATTTACGGTTTTTATCAGCGATGAAATTTGCATATTCCGCCATAAAGACTTTCCCAGGCGGACGCAGGTCAAAATTCTCAGGATGTTCGAGGAAGTATTCCCGGTGAACTCGCGTCCATACCAGGCGACCGTCAGTATCGATATTGATTTTGGTCACCCCTAATTCGGCGGCTCTTTTGAATTGTTTATCATCCACGCCTTTAGCACCTAATAATTTTCCACCAGCTTTGTTGATGCGTTCCACTTCCTCCTGAGGAACAGAGCTGGAGCCATGCATGACCAGCGGGAAACCGGGCAGTCGTTTTTGAATTTCAGAAAGAACATCGAAGCGCAGCGCCTGAGTACCGGAGAATTTAAAAGCACCATGACTGGTACCAATCGCGCAGGCAAGTGAATCGACACCGGTGCGTTCAACAAATTCTTTAGCCTGGTCTGGATCGGTTAATTTTGCATCTGCTTCACTGACGGATACGTGTTCCTCTACCCCACCCAGTTGACCCAACTCGGCTTCTACAACGATCCCTTTGGCATGAGCTGCTTCTACCACGCGCTTGGTGATAGCAATATTTTCTTCAAAAGGCTCATGGCTGGCATCAATCATCACTGAGCTATAAAAACCGCTTTCGATACAATCATAACAAGCCTGTTCGTCGCCATGGTCCAGATGGACAGCAAAAATAGCTTCTGGGAAGATCTCATCCGCTGCCCGAATGATGGCTTCTAACATGAGTTTATTAGTATAGGAGCGAGCACCTTTGCTGATCTGAATGATAAAGGGGGCTTGTGAATCAACATTTCCTCGAAATAATCCCATTGTTTGTTCAAGATTATTAATGTTGTATGCCCCAATCGCATATTTTCCGTAGGCAACTTCAAATAATTTCTTGGTTGTTACAATCATATGGTTCTCCTTTATTTTTAGATTTTTTTCGTTAAATGATAAGGTAATCATATTGTAGATCAAATGACTTGAAATTGCTATTGAATGTTACGCCTGTTTAGGGTTACATTTGTTTGATTTGTTTTTCAAGGTTCAGCAGGTTAAGTTGCAATTCACTTAACTCTTCGTGAACCTGATCGAGAGAATTTTTCTCCGAGCGAACAAAGCGGGTATAGGGTGCTATAGCAGCTTGAATTCTTTCCAGACTGCGGTCCATCTCATGCGTAAATTGAGTGGTCAGGGTTTTTACCAATTGTTCGCGTAATTTCTTGATTTTTTCTGTTAATTCCTGGTTGGCCTGTCTTCTTTTTGCCGGAATGACAAATAATCCCAGGACTGCTATCGCACTGGCAACCAGAATCCCGGTAACATCAGCAGATAAAGAGGTGGCCAATACCGCGATGAGGGTTCCGAGTCCAACTGCGCCAACTTCGATGGCAGCAGCCGCGGCGACCGCATTTTGGGCGCCCTCGGCGATGTTGGCTGCTTCTACATGGTGGTCGTATCCATCAACAACTCGTTTAGCTCGATTGGCAACACTTTCAATTAAGTGTTCGCGATTATATTGAAAAGTGGTGTTGAAGTTATCCCCCATGATCTTTCCCTGGTGGGCGTTTTTTCTCTTTTCCAGATGATCTAATACGGTCTGCCATTGCCGAAAGTCCCGATCTACCATCCAGTCGATCAGCTCATGAATTTTTTCTTCAATTTGTTGAGGGACATCCGCAATTACTTCCTGTTTAAAGGCGTTTTGGATCTTTTCTTTCTTTAAAAGATCCGGAATACGGGAAATACGCAGATATTCCTCAAAGAACGCCTGTCCGCGTTGGTCCATTGAAAAGAGAATGTTTTCGATATCAGCCATGCGATAATCAAAATCCTGATGCATGTCCTCGTTATAGAGATCCAATTGTTTTTCGACGCTGTTGAGGACTTCCCAGTCAGCGTTTAATAATTCCAGGCGAGCTTTTACCACTTCTTCGTAGCGCTGGTTTAGATTTAACCCAACGCCAATCGGATTCAAGAATTTAAGTCGAATCCTCTCCCCTTCGTCCAATGTTGATTTAATGTGGTTTTCCAGTTGCTCAAAATGACTGGCGTTCCAGAGATGTGGTTTCCCTTGTTTTGCCTGGAGAGCTAACCGTGAACTAACTGAAAAAATTTCAGGTTGAATATTTAATAAAGAGGAGATATTCTCGGAAATAAATTTTTCAATTTGCTTTACTTCTTCATCACTCTGCAACAGGTCGATTTTATTTAACACCAGAACCACTTTTTTACCCCAATCGCGAATTTGTTGTAAGAAAGCTCTCTCACTTTCAGACAATGGCCGGTCTGCAGAGGTGACGAATAAGACCAGATCTGATCGGGGAACAAATTGACTGGTTATTTCTTCATGTTTGCGGACGATTGCGTTGGTACCGGGGGTATCGACAATGCTGATTTCATGCAGGATAGGAATGGGAGCCCCAATCAACAAGATATTTTTTTCGGTTAGTGTTTCTTTATATTCATCCTGGTAGCGGATGATATTAATTTGTGTAGTGGTTGGTGTTACCCCTTCTTTAAGTAAATGGTCCCCCAGGAGCGCGTTAATGAAGGAACTCTTACCGGCGTTAAACTCGCCGACGATGACTAAAAGGAATAGGTCGTCGATCTGCCGAATGGATTGCTGCAGGGTATCCAGATCAGATTTTGAGGCACCGAAACTGACCAGAGCAATTTGCAGATCGTTAAGTAGATTTCTTTCTGTGGTTAAAAAATTTTCTTGATTTTGATTGAGTATTCTCATTTTCTTCTCTCCAATACCCTCTGATAATACTCTGATGTAAAAAAAAATTCCAGTAAAAAGGTGGTCTATGGGTTGGGATTGAAGAATTTAAACTGATTTTTTCCAGATTGTTTTGAAAGATACATAGCAGTATCGGCTTTATCAATCAATTCTCCGGCGGTTTCGCCATCCAATGGATAAAAACTGGTTCCAATACTGGTTGTCACCTGGCAAATATTTCCATTGATTTGGTAAGGCTCTGAAATCATTCTTAATATTCTCTCGGTTTTTGACTTTATGGATGCAATATCAGTAATATTTTCAAGAATAAGGATAAATTCATCCCCTCCAAAACGCGCAACGGTATCTGCTGAACGTAGATTTTTTTCCAATCGTTTCGCAATTTGTACCAACAATTTATCACCAATCAGATGACCAAATTGATCATTGATGTTCTTAAAGCCATCCAGGTCTAAGAAGAAAACGGCTACCATTTTTCGGTTTCTTTTTGCGATTTCGATCGCATGGTTTAAACGATCATACATTAATGAGCGGTTTGCAACCCCGGTTAATTGATCATGGGTTGATAAATATTCGAGGTAACTTTCATTTTTCTTTCTTTCGGTAATATCGATCACAGAAATAAAAACCTTTTCCCAGGTGTCTTCATAGCCAGGGGCAATCGCCAGCCGTAGAACGGTATAGATGGTGGTTCCTGAAAAATCTATATGTTTAACTTCTCCAATAAATTGGGTTTCGCCTGCTGCCAGTGCTGCATAAATCTCCCCCTGTGTTATTACAGATTCCTTGCTAACAATGTTTCCAATTCCTTGAAAAAAGTCGTCTTTGGATTGTGCTCCGAATAGGTGGATCGTGGCCTGGTTGACATTAATAATAATTACTTTTTTCATTAATTGCTGGACGATCTCTTTGTGGTCTGCAAAGTACTCTTTAAAATTTTTAATCCCTAATAATTTTAATTTGTCGATTTCTTTTTTAATGTAACGAAAATCTTCTTCCCACAAAGAAATAGGGGAATCTTCGAACAAGCTACGATAACGCATTTCACTTTCTTGCAAGACTTTTTCTGCTTTAACCTGATGGGAAATGTCGCGGTAAAGTCCTAAAACCCCGGTTTTTTTATTGTTTATAAGGACGGGCACGCCCAGTATTTCGACATTAACCCTTCTGCCATCTTTGCGTTTTCGGATCCCGGTGCTTGAAATGCGAATATTACTGACTACTTTGTTGGTCAGCTCCTTGGCTTTTTGGAATTCCTCTTCGGGTGAAATGATCTCGTCTAGATCTTTTTCGAAGGCTTCAGCTTGAGAATAACCAAATAATTCTTCAAAAGCCGGATTAGCTGAAAGGATTTTATGATTGTCATCTAAGGTAACCGTGGCAATCGGGTTGTTATCCACCAGTTTCCGGAAGTATTCAGCCTGGTTGAGATAATCCTGAGTGCGTGCAAATATTGTTTTTTCTAATTCTTCCTTATGTGTTTGTAATGAGAAATTTGCTTTTTCAAGAGCTTCCTTCACATCGACCGCAGTAATAACATTTCTGGTTAACATGATGGCTAGAATACCAATCACTAGAAGAAACGCTCCTTCCAGAATATAAATTGAATTAATAACCCCCAAACCAATCAGAGAATCATTGGCAAAAGCCAGAAATAATATGATGGTTGAGAGAAACAAAGGATGACGAAATTTCTTTGGCTGGTAACGACATTCATAGATAACCAGACAAAGGATAAATATAAAAGTAAGAAAACCAATGATATAGGTAATTTGTGTGAGAATCCCAGGTTCACATTCATTTACAATTTGCATTGAACCAAAGAAATTAATCAGGTGAAAATTGCTTTTTCGGATATTCCAAACGCTGGCGTTATTAATAAATAATTGGGGTATAAGAATTAAAACCGCCAAAACTGTGAGAATCCAGGAATGTTTTTTCCAAAAATGATTGTCAAAAAGATTAATAATAAAGAAAAACAAGAATAAACAAAACAAAACAATGGCAATGATCTGTGTTCTTTGCCAAATATTTACATTAAATAATTAGGTGGAATTATAAAGCCCAATTGTTCCCACCCCATAAACCATTACTGAGAGTGCAGTAAGAGAAAAAAAGATCTGTACTTTGTTTTTGCCTTCTGATAACGCCAGGATCAAAACAAAGAGCCCAATTGCCCCGGATATGCCTGTTACCATAATAGGTACAATTGATATGATGTTGATCATGTCTTTGTATCCATGATTAGTAATATCATTGTTCGATCTACCTGCCCGGTTGTCGTAATGATAATTATACAATAATCATATTCTGGTAATTTTGGCTGAAATTAAGAAAAATGTAAACCAAACCTGCTTTCATGGCAATGATTGAAAGTTTATTGTAAAAAAAATTGCCTCTTAAATAAAAAAAAGACTCTTGAAATGAGAGTCTTTTTTTAGAAGAACTATATTTCCAGATAACGGTTGACTCGTTGTTCAACTACTTTGAGACTGCCTTCCCAAAAAGATTTATCGCGGATATTTATTCCAAACCTCGCTGCTAGATCGGCTGCTGATCCTAACCCGGTACTTGAAAGAAGATTTGTATATTCAGGAATGAAAGCAGCACCACGTTCCTGATAAACTGCGTAAAGACCGGTGCCAAACATCGACCCAAAAGCATAAGGGAAGTTATAAAAAGATAAATGGGCAGAATAATAATGCGGTTTCCAAGTCCACATATATTTATGTAAATATCTTTCGTCCAACCCATCTCCGTAAGTGGCTTTTTGAGCTCTTTCCATAATATCTGAAATTTCTTCTGCCGAAAGTTCAGATGTTTCCCGCCGTTCAAAAACCTCTTTTTCAAAAAGGTAGCGGGAATAGATATCGACAATTACCTGAGAGTCACCATTTAACATTCCTTCCAGAATGGCCAGTTCTTCTTCAGGGCTGCGGGCTTCCTGGAGTGAAGCATTCGAAATGATGGTTTCACACATAATGGAGGCAGTTTCAGCCAGAGTCATAGGTGTTCTTTGCTGAAGCTGGGTGCGTCCTGCTTTCACCATGCAGTCGTTGTGGAATCCGTGACCTAGCTCATGCGCAATCGTGGATACCTGATCCAGAGAGCCATCGAAATTACATAGAATGCGAGATTCACCAGTACCCGGGATATCCATGCAGAAGGCGCCGCCCATTTTTCCTTCACGTTGCTCAGCGTCAATCCAGTGGTTGTCAAATGCCCGGGCGGCAAAATCTGCTAAGTCGGGGGTGAATTTAGAAAAATGGTCGAGAATAAAGTCACGGGCTTCTTTGAAATTGAATTTTGTGTCTGATTTTCCAACCGGAGCGAATAAATTCCACCAGGGTAACCGCTCTTGCCCGAAGCGTCTTGCCTTTGCCTGGAAGTAACGCCTGAACATTGGAAAAGAATCATGCATGGCAGAAAGCATGGCTTCTAACGTTTCACGATCAATTCGAGCCATGTCGATAGCACTTTCTACTGCATCTTTTCTGCCACGGCGTTTATTGAGGGTGATAACAGTACCTTTAATACCGTTCAGTGCCGCAGCAAGCGGTTCTTCTATGGTTTTCCAGACTTGCATTTCTTTTTCATAGCCCAGTTTGCGCACTTCTTCAACCGGGTGTGAGCGTAAATTAATCAGCGCAGGCCCGGGTAACTTCTTTGTTTCACCGTCCAACTCAATTTCGGCAGTTACTTGTGAAGTAATCACCCCTTGTAATTTCTCCCAATTGGATGCACCGCTTAGGTTAAGTTCAGCTGCTAATTCTTCTTCAGCTTGACTCATCAGGAATTGACTGAAATGTAGAATTTCTTTTAGAGCATAGGAATGCTCGGCGATGATACCACCCTCGGATATGATTTCATCCATTCTGGGTTTCATTTTTGATAACCAATTTTTGAAAATAACGTCCTGGTTTTCCAAGCGTACCATCATCTGTTCAAATTCAGACATGAGCCGGGAGGCATTTTTATTATAAGAGTCAGTACTAATAAAGCTGTAAATATAATTAGCAACCTTACCTTCATGAGTAAGGGTTTGATTGAGTTGTTCTACATAGGCGGACAAGGCTGTATTCAGTTTATTTACATCATCGGATAGAGAAAGCGAGGCTAATTTGGTTTGGTAACAATCAGCCAGACTATCAATTAGTTTCCCAGTTGTAGAAAATGCGGTCTTAAATTCTTCTGATTCAAGGCCAGGGAAAACGTTGGATAAATCCCATCTTGTCGGTTTTTCAGTGATCATGCGGTTCCTCTTTTCAAAAAGTGATGTGAATAATTTTTATTAAAAATTATACAACTGCTTAGTGATGATGGTGTGAAAGCTCGGCTTGATTTTCTGGGCCGAAATATTTTTTAATCCAGGGGAAATTTCTATGGCGGGTTGCCAAAAGAGCGGCCAAACCAGTTGTGATTGGAATGGAAATGAAAAGACCAATGGAGCCGACCAAAGTGCGAACTATTTCTTCAGCAATGAAACTTATATTGACTAGTCTAAGCGGATTCTGGTTGCTTAAAGTAAACAAAAGCAGCATTGGCAGTGAAACGCCGGCATATGCCAGTACCAGCGTGTTAACAGTGGCGGCGACATGATCTTTTCCGATATTCATGGCTCGTTGAAACAAACTTGAAAAATCAAAATTTGGATTAGAGGCGAACAATTCAAAAACTGCAGAAGCCTGACTGATTACCAGATCATCCAGAACTCCCAACGCGCCAATTAACATCCCGGCCAACAATATTCCTTTTATGTTAATTGTTTGAGCAGATATTTGTGAAAGGAAGAGAGCGTTCTCATCCCCATAACCGGTTAGTCTGGTGAAGTTAACAAAAAAACCAGATAAAAACCCGGTAATAATTAATGAAATCAGGATGCCTATCACAGCTGAATGAGTTTTCAAGTTCCAACCATAGACGATAAACTGGGAGACTGCCAAAAAGACAAAAGCTCCAAAGACGCTCACCCACACGGGATCTTTTCCATTTAGTATTTGCGGCAGGATATAAAACACGATCATGATCAAGCTGAACCCGATGGAAATCAGACTGCGAACTCCTTTCCAGCCACTTATGATGACACTAAAACCCACAAAAATCAGAAATAACAAGAAAATAGGTTTCGCCCTGACGAAATCTGTGAAGAAAGCTCGCAGCTCCCCGGTATCAGGTCGCTGCCCTACCGTAACAAGAATATGATCACCAACCTTAATTTCCTGGTAGGAGCCAATAATCTGTCTTAAGCCATAATCCACGGTTAGAACAGCACCTTTGAATTCTCCTTCTTCTATTTCAACATCAAAAACCTGGTAAGTTTGAGAGGTTTCTCCCAGATTGATCACACCATTCTCAATGATATTAATGACTTTGGAACTAACGGTGTTCGACTCATACCCGGTATTATAGGTTTGCTGATTGTTTTGAAAATGAAAATCGAAACCCGGCTTAATCATGAAGAATATGATTAATCCAAAAACTAAAATCAGCAGAAGCGGGATAATCGGTGAGAATTCCTTGTTTTTATTCATTGCACCTCAATTGACATAAAAAACGCAGGTTTGATCACCTGCGCTAAAATGGTAAGAGATGAGAAATTATATCATGTTCACCCAGAGGAAATGTTCTAGTAAATCGATCGTCTCCTGTTTATCCTGTAAAAGATGCTTAACCACATCTCCGATTGTAATGATACCAATCATCTGTCCATTTTCCAGTACAGGTAAATGACGCAGTTTCTTGTTGGTCATGACAGCCATGCACTCTTCCACTTTTTGATCTGGATTAACAAAGTAAACCGGGTGGGCCATCAGTGGTTCCACTTTTTGGTTCATGTCAAAGCAGTCGTCGGTGATGGCATGCCGCGCAAAATCTCTTTCTGAAAAGAAACCTACTACTTTATCCTCTTTCATCACGGGTAAGCCGCCAATATTATGAGTTTTCATTATTTCCAGTGCTTCCCGAATCGTTGAATCAGGATTGGTGAACCATAAATCAGTCCCTTTATTTTTGAGCAAATCCATAACCGTTGCCATAGTTCCCTCCTGGAAATTCGATCTGTTAAAAAATTATGGCAATTGTATGGGTATCTGTCAAGTGATTTTATACCATCATTTATTTCTCCAAATAATTCCTGGGTTTGAATTTCACCTCGCCTATTATCTTAATTTTTCTTTTCGCTTTGAACCTTTAACTTTTTATTTCATATTTTCTACTGACAAATTGCTTCTTTCCGCTTTTCGCTTTGAACTTTCACCTTTTAGATTATTGCTTTTATTGCAAACCATCTATTAACTTATTTCCTGTCATGAATTAGAATCAATTGGAATTCAGAGAAAAATGACAGTATTCACAAAAGAGAAATATTTTTTTAATAAAAAAAATCAATCCATCCTTGATCGTCTGGATGAAATTGAGGCGATGTTAGCAAAAATAGATAGCTCAAACAGGCCTTTGGCTGAACGAATTCTATTAGGGTTGGATGAAATTCAACATGAAATTCTAGCTTCAAATCGCGATGAGGTAGAAGCTTTGAAAATTGATACGCAATTTAAGTTTGTCTCAAAGAGAATTGAACAATCAGCGCCTATTTTGGTTAAGGCTTTAGGTGGAAGTAAAGCCCTCAAAGAAAAACAAAGCCTTTATGGTGTGAAGAAAGAACAATGGTGGTGGTATCTGGATGATTTTCTCCGGCAGAAAAGAAAACAAAAAATTAAACGATATAGCCTGATTGGATTGATTCTGGTAATACTTCTGGGGATTTTAGCAATTGTCTATGATCAATTTATCGCTCCTCCCCCGGAAATTCGTAAAAGGATCATTGCTGAATCTCAAATCAATGAGCTCATTGATCAACAGGATTATTCCCATGCAATGGATGCAGTTGGAAATGCCCTTGTGCTTTATCCAGATTATGCTCCTTTTTGGATTAAGAAAGGTGCGCTTGCCCGGGTATTAAATGACCAACAAACAGAAGAAAAGTCTTTTGAGCAAGCAATTCAATTATCAACGGATCTGGAAACTTACTATCTTTATCGTTGCGCCGCCTGGATGCAATTAGGGCTGTTGGATGATCTTCTAAACGATGCAGATACAATTATTGAACTCAACCCTGATTCCCCGGAAGGTTACTTGTATAAGGGGATGGCGTATGAAAACCGCGGGGAAATGCGGGCCGCCTTTGATGCTTTTGAAAAAGCAGGTGAATTGGCGGAAAAAAAGAACGATGCCCAATTGGCAGCCACCATCAAAGTGAGATTGGGGATGCTGATGCAATCAGGCAGCGTTCCACCTGTTGATAACTAGCGAGAAAATTAATTCGCTTCTGGTGTTGGAGTAGGAATCTCACTGGAATAAGCTGTCATATCCAAGTTCGTGATTCTTTCCGCATTGTAACTGGAAATTTTATAAATATAATCTGAATGACTCCATTGAGCGTAGTAATTTCCAGATTCATCCTTAGTTCCAATAATAAATGTTCCGGAAAGAGCTGTTCCTGCGTCATCCGAATAATCGATTTGGATTGTTGCTGAAGGCGTTGTGAAGCCATACTCTGGAAGAACTGTCTTTGATATGGGTTCAACCATTCGCATGGTTGAAAAGGCAGTTAAGAGACTGCTCCATTTACTCTGGTCGAATTGTGAACCGGTGGGAAGTTGCTCGGAGGTCCATTGGTCAGTTGCGTCCTTTTGAAATTGGAATATGCCTGACCCATTCTTAACCGAGATTTTTTTAATTGACCCGTAAGGAATCTGGTAAATAATCGTATCAACCCAATCAGAGATAGTAGTTGAGATTAAATTAGTGGTAACTGCATTGGTAAGATAAACTTCATTTTTCCCACCCAGACGAAAATGAAAATTGTTACTGGTTGGTGAAGAACCAAAGTAGATGATTTCTTTTTTTCCATTGACCGTTAATTCCACTTTATGGGCAAAATTATTATTGGATATCTGGAGCCTTTCCTGACTGGATTCTGAGCGGGTAACCAACCGGTTGTCACGAATTGCAGCCAAACTATCGATTAACTGATTCACCTTATCTGAATTGACGGGGTAATTGGCTTGATCTGGCAAGATCCAGTGATCACCCTCTTTTTGTAGTGTAAGCAATTTTCCAGTCGAATCACTGAGGTTGATGCCAGTGACGGCTTCAATTTTTAAATCCGTGAAAACCAAATTATTGCTGGCAGCAACGGGTCGTTGTAAGAAGAAAATTACCACGATCAAAATGATTTGGAGTGCCAAAGCGCCAAGAAGATATTTCTGCGTTTTATTCATGATTTCCTCCCTTTTTTGGAAGAGACTGATTGGATCGCCAGTAGATTGATTGAATTCAATTTGTTTTTTCTAATTTTCCAGAACGCATACAACCCCAGCAATAAAATCAATTCCAAGACATATATGCTTACTTCCCAGGTTGTTTGTTGGTTTGAGGTCAGGGGAATGAGCACTCTGGTACTGGTTCCTCTGGAGCGAATTGATAATAAATCGGTATCTTCTACCGACCAATTAACTGCATTTTGTAGCAAACGCAAATTATTGACCACATAATCCTGTGTTAGCCGGGAAGATAATTGCAGTGGGAAATCATCAATAAAGCCAGTACTGCCAAAGACAATCAAGCGGCTATTGGGTGATGATTGATCGATAGTGACGAACCCAGGGTTCGAATTTTCCGACCCATCTGCGCCTGGAGTGACAGGTACCGGTTTATCTTTGAAGTAGGAATTAAAGGTTCCGGTCATGGTCACAGCCAATGGATAGGATGTTTGCGTTTCGCTTATTGGAAATCCCGTATCGGGATAGGTATCAAAATCCGGTTGAATATTGGTATTGGTAGTCGTCCAGGATTTATCACTGGAATTCAATAACACGGTAGTTTCCCGATTTTTTGCTGCTTCTGAGTTGATTTGAAGCGGAGAGGCCCAATCAAAACTAACAGCCGGTAAACCTGAAACGATCAAATTGTTACTAGCCATTTTATTCGGACGTACATCGACAAAATAAGGGTAATCAACAGCCTGGATTTCCTGCACCTGCACCTGACCGATATTGCGGTTTACCATGACAGGAAAAGCTGCATTTTGAGAATCCATCACTAATGAATTTTGCAAGTTGATGCCGTACGAACTGAGCATGTCTGTTACCCCATTATTGATTGGTGACAATGTTAACACACCCATATAAGGATCGGCGTCCAGTTTATAGGGACTGACGGCCATAATAACTGCACCCCCGCGCATCAGGAATTGATCGATGGCATACTGTTCCACATCGCTCAGGTTTTGAGGACCGATAACGACGATGGCATCAAAATTATCCGGAATTCTGCCAGTACTGAGATCAACAGCTTGAATTTCGTATTCGTTCTGAAGTTGAGTCAATGCATATTGATAGCTGGAAATTGCCTGAACAGTCTGTCCAAACATGTCCTGGGTGGTGGTAGGAGGCAGCCAGACACCAATTAATTTAAGGAAGCCACTCGAAGTCCTCTTTAATGCAGATTCAATCGATAAGCGGATATCGGCATCGTTGGCTTCGGTTGGGGGGTAAATGACCTGACCCTGGGTCCCATTTTGTAAGAGCAGGTGGAAGAAATAAGAGTCCTGCGAGAATAAAGCGACTGGATAAGGCTCAATGCCATAATTATTGATCAATTGTGAGCGGGTAATGGCAGCCCCTTGTTCATCCGGATCGATCGTCTCAAAAATGAATTTGCCATTGGATTTGGACTGAATCTCACCGGCTATTTTATTAATTACATCAACAATTTCATTTTCACCGGCAGGTAGTTTACTTTTAGAAATGAACAGGGTTAATTTAACTGGTTCCTGTAAGGCAGCCAGGATTGAGTCAATACTTTGAAAGCCATATACCGTTTTCTTGATGGCTGAAGTGAGATTGTATTCAAGATTTTTCAAATTGACTTCGATATTGCTGGCACCTTGTTTCACTTCAACCAGGTCATTTAACCCAATCACAATGGATTGATCCCCATAACGAACAAGAATGTCAAAATAAGCATTGATGATGGAGGATTCATTTCTCCCTGCAATCTGAAAAGGAGTTGGCTGTATACCGTAGGCTTGCTTGGCTTCTGCTTCCACTTCTGGATCATCCAATGGGTCAACGACTTCAGCTGTAATCATCCCTTTTGATGCAATTTCATATTCTTTCAACATATCGCTGATTTGTGGAATCAATGGGGTTAGTAAGGGGTGAGTTTTATTGCTTAAATATGCCCGAATGAGAAGATGATCGGGCAAATTGGTGATTAAGTCTTTGGTGGATTGCGATATGGTAAATTCTTTTTGGGAGGTTAAATCCATTCGTAAGCCATAGAGCGGGTAAACCCAAACATTTATCGCTACCAGGTTAAGGCAAATAAGTGCTGTTGTCCGCAAATAGGTCGAGCGATAGTCAGTAGGTCGTTGAGACCAGCGTAAACTATCCAGCGAGACGACATTTAACAACAAGAATAAAGCGCTCAAGGTGCCATAATAAATCAGATCCCGCAGATCAATTACCCCTCTTTGGATGCTTTCAAAACGGCTTCCGGTTCCAATTGCCCGTAAAATATCGGCGATATTTCCTGGAAACAAGCCGGTGACAAAAGAACTACCCACCAAATAGAAGATGCCAGAGATAATCACGGTGAGAATTAACGCAACAATCTGGTTATCAGTCCTGGATGAAATAAACAGACCAATCGAGGCGTAGGCAGCGGCAATCAACAGGGAAGCCAGGTAACCCCCAAAGACAGGCCCCCAATCTAATTGGCCCAACATTGAAACCATTAGCGGGAAAGGTAAAGTTAATAATAGTGCGATGGCGATCATGCCCATCACTGCCAGGAATTTTCCTAAGACTAGTTGTAGATGCCTGGTTGGCAGAGATAACAGCACTTCCAAAGTGCCAGAACGGGTTTCTTCGCTCCAAAGTCGCATGGTTAATGCAGAAATCAGAAAGATGAGTAATACCGGTATCCATTTAAATAATGGCCGAATATCTGCAATTCCCCTGGCAAAAAAGCCTTCCACTGTGAAAAATATAACTGCGGTAGCGGCTAGAAAAGAGCCAAGAAAAATAACCGCTAATAAAGAATTAAAATAACTATTAAGTTCTTTCCGTGCTATTGCTAAAATTTGTTTCATTCTGCACCTCAGTCAGCAATTGCTAGTTCGTTGAATATTGATTCCAGTGTATGAATATCTTTTCGCAATTCCCGCACCGGCCAATTGTTTTCTACAGCTAGTTTATAAATTTTTGGAGTAATATCTGAATTGGGTCGAGCCTCGATGGAATAACAAGGATAGTTGTTTAAATTCGTTTCTTTCCGGACATCAACAACTCCGGAAATTTGTTTTAAAAGCTTGATTGTTTCCGGTTGATCTTTTTCCAAAATTAATAATGCATTATCAGTATTCGCCAGATCGGATAATTTCGAATCAGCTTTAATTTTGCCATTCATAATCATAACCACCCGGTCACAAAGTGCTTCGACCTCGGATAAGATATGGGTAGAAAATAAAACAGTGCTGTGTTTGGCGAGATTCTTTATTAATTGGCGAATTTCTATAATTTGGGTAGGATCTAACCCAACGGTAGGTTCATCCAAAATTAAAATTTCAGGTTTATGCAGGATAGCCTGAGCCAGCCCTACTCTTTGGCGCATTCCTTTGCTGAGTTGTCCGATCGGGCGAGAAACAACCTGATCAAGATTAACCGCATGGATGGCATCCACCACCGCAGAAATTTGACGGTCAGGGTCAATTTCCCGCAATTGTGCCATCATCAATAAATAATCCTGAATGGTCTGATCCGGATACAACGGTGCATTTTCTGGAAGATAGCCTATGATGGTCTGAGCTTTCTCACGATCTTTTACAATGTCCCAATCGCTTAATGTGGCTGTTCCGCTGTCAGGTTCCAAAACACCTGTAATCAATTTCATTAATGTTGTTTTGCCAGCGCCATTAGGGCCAAGTAGGCCTACGATTTCACCCTGCTGAATGGATAGTGATGCTGATTGGAGAGCCTGCAATGCTCCATATGATTTTGATAGATCAATAATTTCAATCATTCTTCCTCCCAAAGTTTAAGAATGGAAAAAATCATCCATTAATGTACTACTTTTTTTAAAATTCTTCCATTAGAAAATTATTAGTTAAGCTCAATTTATGAAAAAAATTGAGTTTTTCTACAAAATATTGAGAAGTTTTGGTTTTTTAGCGTTTATAACGATCAATTAATTGTTTTCTGCGAAGGGATCCCCGGGCAATCACGATAATTATCAATAACAGGGCAGCTCCAACCCAGGCTGACATCGTAACGATTGTATTTCCATTCCCGTTAACTGCAATGCCAATGAATGCCCAGATAATAACCAGGGGATAAAAAACTTCAGATTTTTTAATGGCTATTAAAACACCCAGAATTATTAGCAGGATAATAGCTGCAACTGTCCAACCACTTTCGCTAATTCCGAAACCGCTCCAGTTTAGATCTAATAAAAGCGCAGCACTATTCATAACGAGGGTAACAGAAGTCCATCCGAGATAAAGGCTAAATGGCAGGTCTACCAACCAGCGCTCATTGGGATTCATTTTGCCAGAGCCAATTTTTAATCGCTGGTAGATAACTAAAAGAGAGACAAGCAGTCCTACCATTAGAATAAGTGCTAATCCGAATTGATAAAAATGCCAGGCAAAGATCCATCCACCGTTGAAAACATTTGCCAGGATAAACCAGATCCCAATCCGGTTGAGACGTTCATTGTTTTTTTGTGTTGGCATTATCTGATAGATTGAAAAAACTAATAGGGTTAAATAAATAACGATCCATATAACAAATACAAATTTTTCAGGAGCAAACATGGCATGAAAAGAATCCCAGATTTCACCTGTATGAACATGATTGATCGGCAGGATATTGGCTAAAGCACTGACAAGGATTGCAGCTAGCAGAGAAAGCAGGTTGAGAGTCCGGATACCTTTCATGGCTTCATTTCCTTAGTTTGATGTTGATTCATGATACCACCTGTATTTCCGCGCGATGAGTTATCCTGGTGGATTTCAGCCAGTGATACTTCCAGTACTCGCGGCGTGAAGACCGGCAGAATGACCAATTGTCCGATGGCATCCCCCGGTTTAATTTTTAAAGGCATTTGCTTTGTGTTAACGATTTTTACCAGGATTTCTCCCTGATAGCCAGCATCAACAACCCCGGCGCCTAAGAGGTGATCATTTCGTCCTTTTGGTTTCAGAAGGCCAACAAACCCACTCTCAATTTCCACGGTAATGCCAGTGGTTACAATCCCAACAGAATGAGGAGGAATTATGAAAGCAGCGTTTGCATAGAGATCCAACCCCGCGTCAGTGGGATGTTTCCGGGTAGGGATGATTGCATTTGGGTCAAGTTTGGCAATACGAATTTTTTCCAAGGCTCCTCCAGAGCAGAATTATACCGTAATCAGACATTTCATTTTGATTGTCATGACCTTATGAGAAATTCAGGGTTGTTTTTCTGGTTGTACATCTAGAATGAATAATTGAAACTGCCAGCTCTTTAAAAGGCTATACATTTTTGTCGCATCATTCACACCATCCTTAAAAGCTAATTTCTTTGGATGCATGATAAAGGCGTGCGTTTGATCCCCTCCGATTCCGCCATGATGGGCCAAAAGATTTTCAAAAGCAGATATCTGATTGGTTTGAGGGTCATAACGGCTTTGAATGATCAGATCGCCAACGTTGGTGTAGGAGAAAAGTTTCAATAATTGGTCAGCAGCCGTTTCATCATAGATGCGAAGCGGGTTCTGACCCTCATAATCTTTTTGGGTAAGATAGAATAAACCATGTTCATTAATAACAACCGGACCATTCAGCAATGAATCAATAGCGATAAAACCAATTCCAGGATGGCAGACCAAAGATTCAATGAAATTGGGGAATAGTTTTTCCACTTCTTCCAACAGCAACCTGTTCTGATAACCAGTGAAATAAAGCATCGCCATGCTGCCAGAAAGGCACAGGACGACATCTGATGAAGGGACTTCTTGTTGGGGTAGATCAAAATATAAATAATTGCCGTTCTCTTTTTTGTACTGGGTATAAAGTTTTTTGGCTGTTTGGTCAAGTTTTTTATATGGTGCTAAGGCAATTTGTAACAAGGAGTTGACATAGCCTTTTGTTTCTTCAGAAGCACCCGTTTCGACAATGGTGTATTGTTCTTTTAGTATTTTCTGAATTAATTGCAGCAGAGAGAGGCCGAATTGTTGTTGAAATGGGGCGCCTTGCGATTGACCATGGTCAGACAAAAGGACAATTTCATAGGCTCGCGGGGCTTGAGTGGCGGCATCTTTTATCCGCTGAATTTGTTTATCAATATCCCGTAAGGTGGTGAGGGAACCAGGGCTGGATGCGCCGGTATGGTGGGCGACAACGTCGTACCCAAAATAGGTGGCATAAATTGTTTGACAGGCACGAAACATATCTTCAATCAGCAGGTGGGTGGTTAATTCCCGCGCAACAACAGCCGAAAGTGCCCGCTCGAAAGCAAATAGTAAAGTGCGCCGGATGCGAGGTTTTTTTCGGTCAAGGATCTGCCGGGTTGATTGATAGAATTCCCGCAAAAATTCCAGAAGAAATAATAATAAGGTATGAATAAAGTTATATGGGTTAACAAAAAAGTTGTAAAAATATCCGCTTCTGCCCGGAAGTTTTCTAAGTTCTGAAAGTTTGCTGATGGTTAAGATCGCTCTCTCCGCATTGCCTGAGAACATATTGCCTATGCTAGAGCCATTGATTTGCAATAAGCCTTCATTGTTTTTGTATCTTTGCTCAATCATTTCTGTATCACTGGGGTGGTTGGAAATGAATAATTTTTTATTTTCCTTTTCATACCAGCGAAAAGCCGGGACATTGTCATTTTCACCATATAAAATCCCCAATTGACTGGCAGAGGTTTGAGAAGGGAGCCCACAATTCCAGGGGTGGATTTGATAATCAGTGGCTAATAAACTTTGCAAAGTAGGCATATAACCGGATTGAATGGCTTTATGGATAATTGGATAGGAAAGCCCATCAATTTCTAAAATAACCAAACCGGCTTCTTTTTCTTTTTCGGCCGGAGGATTCTTTGGTTTTATTTTGGGAATCACTGCCCGATAATAAGAATCATTTTCATCTAATGAAAGCAGGTTCGAAGCGAGTATATTGACAAAAGACATTCCCAGGACAACATAAATGACGGAGGGATAATCCGTAAAGCTAAAGCCTGGCAAAATATAAGCAGCTAATAAAACGGTTACGATATTAATTAAAAACGAAAATAAACCTAATGTTAAAACAGTAATTGTCATCGTGAAGTGAAGAATAATTGGCCTCAAGATGGCATTTAATAACCCAATTAATGCGACTGCCAAAAAGGCATCAAACTCGCTGGAAATGTACAAGCCTGGCAGCCAACGGCCTAAGAGGTAGAGGGTAATTGTCTCAATTAACCAGACAATAGCGACATGCCGCATTCTTCGAAAGGTAGGATAAGGAAAACGCCTCAGGATCATGCCTTCATTTTACACAATATCCCATTCTTTTCCATTCTCGGTAAAGGGACGAACTTCCTGATTGAAATAGCTTGACAATTGGAAATCATTTTTCTAGAATTCATTACTTCCCGGAAGAGTGAAACCTCTGCTTTTCTAACCAAAGGCTGAATTTGAGGAGATGTTATGGCGATAGAAAGCTTTGCAAAATCAACTGAAAAACCAGCGAAGAAAAGAAGCCGCTGGCGAACTTTATATGCTTTATCTTTTGGCTATTTTATTGATCAGGGCGAGGGGCAAATTATTTCCGTTTTATTCCCGACCTTACAGACTTTATGGGGGTTAAGTTATACAAACCTGGGTACTATTGGCACCATTCGTAGTATTCTCCAGGCAATTAGTGCACCTTTCTGGGGTTATGCCGCTGATCGTTATTCGCGAAAAAAGGTAATTTTAATTGGCACCGGGTTGTGGGGTATCTGGACAGCTATTTGTGGATTGACCCAAAATTTCGGGCAGCTTCTGGTCATTCGGGCGATATCCGGAATTGGGTTGGGATGTCTGATGCCGGCTACCTTCTCGATTATGTCAGACGCATTTGAACCGAAAGAACGCGGTAGAGCCCTGGGAATTCTGGAAGCCATTGGTGTCATGGGAATTGTTGTTGGCACGTTAGGCTTAGGTCTGCTGGCAACTCCAACACTGTGGCGGTGGGGCTTTATTTCATTGGGACTTTTTAGTGTAATCTCTGGGTTTGTGATCTGGTTCATGGTCGATGAACCGGTACGCGGGGCTTCGGAACCAGAGCTGGCTGGTATCATCACAGCGGAAGAATCGGCTAAATATAAAGCTCAACTCAGCGATATCCCGAAAGTGCTGAAAATCCCGACCATTTGGGTGGCAATCGCTCAGGGGTTGGCTGGGACGATGCCATGGGTGGTGATGGGGTTGTATTTAATCACCTGGATGGTCAACATCCGTGGCATGACGGAGTCTTTGGCTACTGTTGCCTTTGCTGGGATTGTGGTGGGCACAGCGGCTTCGAATGTGATCGGTGGATTTATTGGTGATTGGGCAGAAGCTAAAAGCCCAAAATATGGGCGAACGGCCATCGGTCAGTTTTCGATTATTGTGGGAATACCTTTGACATATATTTTATTCACACAAACAGAAAACTGGGCATTTGGAAAATTTTTTATTCTATGTCTGATTACGGCTTTATTTATTAGCTGGCCGGGTAAAGGAGCAAAAGAACCTATGATGCAAGGGGCAGTTCCGCCGGAATTACGTAGTACTGCCTTTGCAATGGTAACATTTATCGAAAGTGGGTTTTCAGCTTTCGTGGCGTACTTTGCCGGGGTGATTGCTGATAAGATTGGACTGGATAATGCCCTTTTGTGGACCATTCCATTCCCCTGGATTATTTGTGCTGTTTTATTCAGTTTATTCTATTGGGCATATCCGCGGGATTCGAAAATATTGCGGGAGCAAATGCACGCACGGGCGATAGAAATCGAAGAAGAGTAAAAACAAATTAAATAAAAAAGAGGATTCCTGGAAGATAGAAATCCTCTTTTTATTTAAAAAATTATTCCATTTCCTGTTTTAAGATTTTATTCAGTTGTTTTTGGGTGTCGCTTATTGGGAATTGGTAATGTAAATGCCCATTGAATACTACTTGATCTCGTAAACAAACAAAGAATGTCAACCACCGATCGACTGCTAAGCGAGCTGCTTTTATTTCCTGATTACGTTTCTCCCGTTGATCTCTAAAATACTGGTTGATCCTGGGTCGAAAAACCAGATAAGCTAAAGATACAATCGCAGGCAGCCAAAGAGATTTATAGAAAGACTCGAACGAGATATTAATAAATGAAAGTGAAATAATCATTAAAGCCAGAACAAAAAAAATAACCAGGAGATCCGGTTTGATAATTAACCAAATTGGCAGCTTTTCTAAAGCTGGCGGTTTTACTTCTGCCAGGATTTTTTTCGTCTTTGCTGAATCCATTCCATATACTGAGAGAAGATCTTTATCTCCATGGATAATTGCAAAATACAAATCCTCCATCAGGATGGTCTGATCCGATTTCTGACATATGGGACAATTTAGTTTAGAGTAATTTTCTGTAGACATTCAGGTCCTTTACATAGGATTTGAGAAACTAAGCAGCCCGACCAGGAAACCCATAAAGATATCTGCTCCGGAAGAATTTCCCCAGCGGGCTAATTCGAGCACTTGTTGCCTGAATGGGATGGTTGAATTCATCAGGACATCACACATCTCCTGAATACGGGCATCCGCTTCACCCTGTCGGGCACAGTCAAATAAAGTTGCGCTTACGGCGGTTGTTTTTTCCTTAAAATAATTCGAAAGTTGATCTTCGAAGGCAGCCAACCATTCAATTTGAGGAAACCAGCGATTTCGAAGAAAGACTAACCCGGTCAGGAGATCATCTCCGGAGGGGGTTAATCCTTTCCCGGAGCCAATCAATAGACTGGCATAATGAAGTGACAGATCAAGGTTTTGTTGAATTAAAGCTGTTTTTAATAAATTGATCGTTTCCCAACTCCTGACGAGCCACTCGTCTTCTAAGAAAATTTGACATTCCTGACGAATGATTGGTAATAGTAAGGAAGTAAAACCTTCATTGTTTTTTAATACATTGAATTGTTGAGCTGCTTGCAGCATTCGTGTTAATTGTTCTGTGGATGGGATATCAAAATCAGGTTTTTCAGGGGTTTCCCAAATCTGTTTGATCTGTAAAACCCATTGCCTGGAGCGATGAATAAATTGGAGCATTGAGCCTGTTTTGATTATTTCAACAAGATCACCCTTTTTCCACCATGATGGCAATGGTTTGTTCATAACGATATTAACTGGCCCAAAGTACGGAGAATTGGTTAAAAAAAGTACTGACTTTGGGATGCCAAGAAAAATTCCACTGGAAGTGATGCCCCAAACCTGTACTACACCAGTTTGGAGAAAAAATTCCAAAGCGATTTTTCCGATAATTGCGTCATTTTGAATCAGGTTTGTAATCGTCATGGATAGTTATTATTAAACCATACTTGATCAGATAAAATGGGATTAAGATCATATCTGAAATATGAATTTTTTGCTTGACATTCGTTCTAAAGGATTGGATAATAAAAAAGTGAAATCAAAAGGATTGTCTGACAATCGGGTTTTAATTAAATATGATCAGTTCGATTATTACAAAAGTTTTTTACTGTTGTAAAGGAAAAATTCGATACGGTTGATTAATCGTATCGTTTTTTTTTATATCATGGTCGAAATTTCAACGATTAAAACTAAGAAAGTGAGGAAAAAATGAAATTAATAGATTTAACGATTCCTTTGGGAATTGGAACACCCCCATGGCCAACCTATGAACCCTTGCAGGTTAAATATTTTAAGCGCCTGGCTCCAAATGGGGCGAATGGCCAAATTTTGACCCACTCAAACCACCTGGGTACTCATCTGGACGGTGAAATTCATTTTTACACCCCCGGTAAAGATATGGCCGCTCTGGATATGGATTTCCTGGTTCATGAAGCCGCCATCGTCGATTTAAGTGACGTCGTTGCTGATTATGATGTGTATACCAGCAAGATGATTGAGGAGCGCGTGGAAGTAAAAGAAGGCGATATCCTGATTATTCATACCGGCTATCATCATTTCGGCTGGGATCAGCCGACAGCGGACGAAATTCGCTATATGGTCAAACACCCGGGACCAGATCGTGAATTTGCTGAATGGGCAAAAGCCAAAAAATTACGCTGGATCGGTGTGGATTGTGGTAGTGCTGATCATCCAATGAACACCATTATCCGTAACTGGATGCCGCGCCAAACTGCTCAGGCAAAGCACGTGTTCAAAAAGAAATATGGGATGGAATTGGAAGAGTTCTATTCGGATGATAAATACCAATTAATGCATATCGAAATGTTCCCCTACGGGATCATTCACGCGGAATGCCTGGGTGGCGATATTGATTTATTGCTCAATCGCCGGGTTCAGGTTGGATTCTTCCCCTGGCGCTTTGTGGATGGCGAAGCCTCGATCGGTCGCTGTGTAGCCATGGTAGACGATGCCGAATATGAAGTATTAATGGCTAAAAAGGCACAACTTCCCAAGACTAAATATGGTGATGCCACCAACCCATCCCATATTGAAAGTTTAAATAAAATTAGCGCAGAGAATTTAAGCTAATTTCATTAAAAATATTATTTGTAAAAGGAGAGTTATTATGAAGTACGAGTTACCATGCAAAGCATCACAGGAAGTTCTTGAAATTGATGCCCGAGAAATTGAGGCAATTTTACAGGGTCCCAAACTGGCCATCCCTCCATTTCCGGAATGCCAGATGAAATTAAAAGATGGCCGTATCCTGTATATCCGTGAAGCCAAGGTTGAAGAAGTTCCGGCTATGTTGGGCTACATGGAAAAATTGATGAAAGTGGAACATGACTTTTATGATATTGTTGGTGCCCGTGTTTATGCTGAAATCCTGGGCTGGAAACGAAAACGCTTGAAGGACGTTTACACCCTGGTTGGTCTGGTGGATGGTGTCTGGGCTGGATTTGCCAATGGTCGTTTGATGAATGAAGATATTAATATCAGCTTACACACCATGGCACTGATTCGCGGTGGTCGCATTGGGGCAGCGATGTACTATGCTAAAGCATACTACGGTATGGAAATTCTGAAAAACAAAGAGTGGTGGGCAACCTATGAATCTTACAATGGTTGGTTGCGCTGGGGTCTTGGAATGGCTCAACCCAGCTATCCATGGCCGGATGTTCAACATGAATTAGGTGGCGCTCGCGTTTACTATCTGACCAAGAAATACTGGGACACAACTGTAAAGGAATACGTCCGCCAGATGACAGGTTCAGACCTTGATTTCAATGTGACCGATGAAGTTCGCAAAGCCAATGAGAAATTCATTGTTCCAGAAGAAGTATTAGTCTAAAAAAATACATATCCATAAAAAAACAGGGAACGCCGCGTTCCCTGTTTTTTTATGGATGTGTATTAAAAGTAGAAATTTAGTAAATATCGTGAATGGTGTTGTATACGTTGAATTTACCGGTTGGGGTTACCAGATTGGGAATTCTGGCTATCTCTTCTAAAGTTTTATCATCATAAACAACAATTTCACCCACTTCTCCCGGGACCGCCGCATTTCCCCAGATACTAACCCAGATCTGGGTGCCTTGCATGTTGTATTCAAAGTGGTCGGCTCTTCCAAAAGTGGAAGCTTCCCAGCATTTGTAAATTTCATCCGGGTTTGATTTCTTGATCACACAAACTGTTCTGGACAGAGCGGGGTCAGGGTTGAAAGTCATGTCTACCCAGAGCCATTCGCTATTGGGGTGGCTCTTAATGAAAAGGCTGCCAGAGCCAGGAAGTTTTAAAGTGCGGACAACCTTCCAGGCAGAATCCGGGTGACCTTCCGGATCGGTGCCAATAGAGATGATCTCTCCTTCACCTAAATGGGAGGTACTCCACACCGGGCCATATTCGGGGTCGATCCAGTTTGCACCTCGACCAGGATGGGGAACATTTCCGGCATCCACCAGTGCTTCCAATTTACCTTCAAGTGAATCAATGACTGCAATTTTATCCATATTATTAGCCGCTACCAGGAAGTACCTTTGTGTAGAATCCCAACCACCATCATGCAGGAAGCGTTCAGCTTCAATCATTTTAATTGTGGGGTTGATCAGATCAGAATAATCTACCATCCAGACCTGCCCGGTTTCTTTGACGTTGACGATCCATTCTGGTTTAAAGTGAGAAGCTACAATGGCTGCCACTCTCGGCTCAGGATGATATTCTTCGGTGTCATAGGTATAACTTCTGGTGCTGACAATCTTGAAGGGTTCCAGTGTTTCACCATCCAGAATGACAAAATGAGGTGGCCAATAGCAGCCAACGATGGCGTATTTATCTGTGAAGTCGCCTAATTCTCCAGAGTATTTGCTGGTTTCAACTGAGCGGGCGTCATAGCAAAGCTGAACTTCCGCGACCTTGCTGGGAATTTCTGTCCATAAATCGACCAACGCCAGCTTACCATCACGACCAATGGTGAAGACATAACGACCTGTGGCAGACATACGGGAGATGTGCACGGCATAACCAGTATCAACCAGATCGACTACTTCAAAAGTATCAGCATCGATCATAGCAACCTGCCCGGCATCTCGCAGAGTTACAGCCATAAAGTTTTCCCAATTGCGAGTGGTTTGTGGTTCGGTCGGCCGGTCTTCGGGAGGAACCAGAACTTTCCAGGTATCCAACATTTGTTGCAATGACATTTCAGGTGGTTGCGGGGGTTCAACCTGCAAAAATTCAGCCATAATCTCGGTTTCTTCTTTGGTCATGAAACCCTGTTTGCCCCAATCAGGCATCCCACCCGGGGTGCCATTGAAAATGATAGAAGCCAGTGCCAGAGTGCCTTTTGGTTGCATTAAATCAGGTGTTAACCCTGGTCCGGTAGCGCCTTTACGTAATGTTCCATGACATCCAGCACAGCGTTCAAAGTAGACTTGTTTAGCCCAATCCATATTCTCGTCAGCCATAACATCTTGAGGGACAGAAACAGGTGCTTCTGTTACGATTTCACCTGGCTGAGCAATTTCAGTGGATGGTAATTTTGCCAGAAAATTTACCATGGCGTTAAGCTCTTGATCACTCACTGTTCCATTGGCATAAGATGGCATTAACCCTGCGGCACAAGCGCCATTCGGGCAGTTCTCTGATACAAATGCATCAGGCGTCAATAGAGATTCTTTCAGGAAATCAATAGCGGTTTTTGCATTTCCTTTGTAATCAGCGCTAGCGATGGTGGTTTCGGCAACCTGCCCAATTTCTGAAAGATCCGGGCCGATTGTTCCAGTGGCATTTGGTACGCCCGGAATCACATGACAGGCTCCACAGCCGCCCTTAGAAAATCCACTGGCAGCCAGGGTTGCTTCATCAACACTTTCGGATGATGCCGGAGCTTCTGCGGGGGGAGCTACCGGGCTTTCCGGAAACATTGGGGCTGCCGGCTTGCAAGCAGCTAAGAGTAAAACAACTCCTAGCACAAATAAAATTCTTAAATAGTTCCTCATTGGCATTTCCTCCATTTAGCTTGGTTGTATTTTTGACTTAAGAAATTATTTATTGAATTTCAGGATTATTTAAATCCTTAATATTATATCATTCTATTGGTTTATTTGGTTTTAATGACACGAAAAATCCATGAAGGTGATGGGTTTTTCTATTTTAGATAGCGATCAAAAAACTCAATTGTTCTGGTCATAGCAGTGCTGAAATATAAGGATAAATTGTGATTATCCCCTTCATAAGTATAAAATTCTACATATTGATTGGCTGCTAAAAGTTCATGCCAAAGAATCTCAGAAAAAACAAGTGGGACACTTTCATCCGCTGTCCCATGGTGGAGTTGAATTGGTCCTGAAATTTCATTGACATACGTGTTGGAGGAAATAGAAGACCAGAAATCGGGGTTTTCAATTGCCGAACCATATTCAGTTGTCCATTCCTGTTGCCAACGTCGGGCGAATGTGGGGGCTGTTGGAATGGGTCGGGGCGTATTTAGCCACCATTTAGAAATCATATCCGGATAAGAAGCCACCACGCCGGCCCAAATCACGCCTGCTTTGATTTCTTTGGAGATCACCATAGCCCGCAGGGTTAAAAATCCGCCCATGGAGTGTCCCCACATACCAATTTTTTCCGGGTTTACGGAAGGATAATTCTGTAAAGAGGAAACTGCATTTAGTACATCCACCGTATATCCGGGATCACCATAAGCTCCTCTCGCAACGCCCTCAGATCGATCATGTCCCCGGTAGTCGATTTTGAAAACAACATATTGGCTGCGTGCCAACCAATCTACATAGGCGATGTAGCGTTCCGTGGTGTGGTATTCACCTGGAGGTATGTAACCATGATTAAAAACAATTGCCGGGTAACCTCCATTGGGTGGATCATTGAATGGTACAGTCAAAAGCCCATAAATTTTGTTGCCTTCAGAAAGATAATAGGCATAATAGCGGTGATAATTTGACCCGGGTTCCAGAGTTTTTTCAATCATAATCTCACTCCCAGGATAGGAGGTCTGACGCAGGGCTTCGATAGCCATTGGGAAAAGCGTGGGGGTAGGAGTGGGTGTTTGCGTGGCAGTTGGAGTAAGGGTTGCTGTAAATGTTAAAGAAGGGGTTATGGATGGTGTTAAAGAAGGGGTGAGAGTGCTGGTAGTTATATCCAGCGGATTGGTATTTACCGGGGAATAATAGTTTGAAGTATTGCAGGCAGCCAGGATTAAAATGAACAAAATAATAAATATAAAAAGGCTTGGGCACGTTTTTCTGAAGCTCAAATTCCCTCCGGATGGATTTCCGAGTAGCGGTTAAAAAACCATTTTAGAGACACCATTCTAAAAAGAAACGTGGAGAAAATCAAACTTCAAATACAAGGTTCACAATTTTTCCTTGTGTTTACGAAGGGCATTTTTACGCGAATAATCAAATGATTTAAGGCTGCATGTTTCTGCGAATCATTTCAGCAATTGTGAGGTTGTGTCGCAGGGTGAGTTGCTCATTAATCATTTCAATTTGTTTGCGTGGAGAATAAAACGCTTCACTCCAGCCAAACCCGGCACATGTTGTATCAGCGATATCATTTCCGTTTCCATCTTTTCCCCACCAGGTACGATAGATCGCTTCCAAATCCGGGCGAATATGCAATTCAGGTACATTGATATGTGCTGAGTAGTAATAATTCGGCGGAAGTGCATTTAAGATCGTTTCAAAGATATGAACGCGCACCTTGGTACCATTGCGGTTTTCTGAATCAACAATCCGGCTCAAGCCGCGGATGGTAGCCAGTGGGGCCAGCACCTCCACCCTTTCCAGATTGCGGAAGCGTTCTTTAATGCGCGCGATCACCTCCCGCATCACCAGTCCACTGGCGATACTGTCGGCAATAAATGCGACTTTGACCAACTCGTGTTGGGGTTGATCCAGATCCTTGTCTTTGAAAAGGGTCATTTCAACTTTGCGGTTGTAAACCGGAACAGAGCTATCGAAAACATGATGGGCGTCCAGAATAACCTCATCGGTGTAATAGCCGTAGGTTTCGTAAATGGCTTCCGCTACCTGGTATTTCAGACCCTCGCGGGCAATCGGGAAAATTGCCAGGTTTTCCTGCTGGTGAGCGTTGATGGTTTCTTTTAAAGGCGGGGCATTGAAGATATCCTGCATGGATTTCCACATAAGGTTGGCACGGCTGGCACCCATCCAGATCTGGCCAGGCAGGCTCAACGTGTCCATCCCTTTCCACTCATCGGGTGTGATCCCGATAAATTCCATTAATCGTGGCTCGGGTTTTCTTTTTTCAATATAAATAAAACGAGCAGTTGAAGGAGTATGATAAAAAACCAAATCAATGCTGCCAGCATGTCCCAAAGAAATTTTACCGGGACGATAAAAGCCGCTTCCTTCAGGTTTTTTTGTCTTGTAGGGAAGCGGCTTTTCCAGTTCCAGGGTGCCTTCGATGATTGTTTGATCATCTTCGGGAAATTGAAAGTTGTATGTAAAAGCAGCCATAAATCCTTACTCCTTAAGTTTTTCGGTATCTCAGTTCTTCTTAAAGAAACAGACTGGGAGGTTCTCCAGCCTGCCCTTAAAATTTTATCATTAATTAAATGAAATTGAAAAGGCGATTTTTACCGATTCTTCAAACACGCTTAAGTTTTACCACCTGTGTAAATAAGTACAGATTCTGTGAGTTCGTACCTAAGGATAGTTAATCTAATAATGTTAAAAAATGATCATTCTAAAAAAAGAGTTGGCTGAGAAGATGCCAACTCTTTTTGTGGGCACGGAGGGACTCGAACCCACGACCTCACGGATGTGAACCGTGCGCTCTAACCAGCTGAGCCACGCGCCCTACGTGCCGGTGATTATAGCAAACTGCAGCCAGAATCGCAAGGGAATTATTTTCAGCCTTCTTTTAAACAGCCAGAGGTTGAAGTAACGTGTCAACGCCTATCTGCGGTATAATTAAGGATTGGATTATGACTAGGAAATTCACCAGCCGGTTTGCTGTTAAGTCGGAGGAAGTAAGAACATGGATATAGGCAATATCAAAGTAGTCGACATTGACGATGAGATGCGTTCAGCCTACCTGGATTATGCCATGAGTGTCATCGTGGCACGGGCTTTACCGGATGCCAGAGATGGGCTGAAACCGGTTCACCGCCGTATTCTTTACGCAATGCACGATATGGGGATTCGTTCGAATTCAAGCTATAAAAAATCAGCTAGGATTGTGGGTGAAGTATTAGGAAAGTACCATCCACATGGCGACCTCTCGGTCTATGATGCCATGTCACGCATGGCACAGGATTTCTCCATGCGCTACATGCTGGTGGATGGGCAGGGCAACTTTGGCTCAATCGACGGTGATTCGCCAGCGGCGATGCGGTACACTGAAGCACGGCTTTCAGCAATGGCAGAAGATATGCTGGTGGATATTGGTAAGAATACGATCGAGTTTACCGATAACTTTGATGGGTCGCTTAAGGAACCACAGGTGTTGCCAGCCAGGCTCCCCAACCTCTTATTGAATGGGTCTTCCGGGATTGCTGTTGGAATGGCAACCAACATCCCGCCGCACAATTTGCGTGAATTAGTAGCGGCAATCAATTATCTGATTGAAAATTATGACCATCTGGAAGATGTAACGGTTGAGGAATTGATCAAATTTCTCCCAGGACCAGATTTCCCTACCGGGGGGCTCATTGTTGGGCAGGATACCATTCGACAGGCGTATTCCACCGGGCGGGGCAGGTTGGTTGTTCGCGGAAAAGCAGAAATTGAAGAATTAAAAAATGGCCGGCATATCATCATTATCACGCAAATTCCTTACCAGGTAAACAAGACTACTATGCTGGAAAGAATTGCTGCTCTGGTGCGTGAGGGCAAACTGGATATGATTTCCGATATGCGCGATGAATCTGACCGCACGGGCATGCGTGTAGTAATAGAATTAAAGCGTGGAGCTCAACCGCAACGGGTGTTAAACCAACTGTATAAATACACCCAATTGCAATCAACATTTGGGGTGAACATGCTCTCCCTGACCAAAGGGGAACCTCGCAGCCTGTCGTTACGACGCATGTTACAAATATTTGTTGAACATCGCCGGGAAGTGATTACCCGCCGTACCCAATTTGACCTGGATAAAGCCAAACATCGGGCGCATGTGTTGGAAGGCTTATTAATTGCACTTGCCAATCTGGATGATGTTATCAATACTATTCGCCAGGCTCCGGATGCAGAGGTTGCTAAAGAAAACCTGATATCAAAGTTCAATCTCACCGAAATTCAGGCGCAGGCAATCCTGGATATGCAATTAAGAAGACTGGCTGCTTTGGAACGACAGAAAATCGAAGATGAGCACAAAGAAGTAATGGCAACCATTGCCTATTTGGAAGATTTATTGGCTAACCCCCAGAAAATCCTGATGTTGATTAAAGATGATTTGAATGAGATCTCAGCCAAATATGGCGATGATCGCCGGACTGTCATCAGCCTGGATGCAAAAGAGGAATTCTCAGAAGCTGAGTTGGTTAAAGATGAAGCTGTGCTAATAACGATTACTGAAAAAGGATACATCAAACGAACACGCGCGAACCTTTTCCGCACCCAGGGGCGTGGTGGCCGGGGTGTGATTGGCCAATCCATGCGGGATGAGGATGAAGTGATGCTCTTAATCCCAGCCCGAACGTTGAATACCGTCCTGTTCTTCTCTGATCGCGGCAAAGTATATTCCCAAAAAGTATATAACTTACCCGAAGCTGGCAGGACAGATAAAGGTATCTCGATCATGAACGTTTTATCGTTCAATCCGGGAGAACGGGTAACTGCCGCAGTCCCGGTGCCAGATTTTGAAGAAGCTGAGTACTGCACGATGGCTACCGAACAGGGGAAGGTCAAGCGCGTACAGTTATCTGAGTTTGCCAACGTTCGTCCATCTGGTTTAATTGCGATGGATTTAAAGAAAGATGACCGCCTCGGTTGGGTTCGATTAACCAGTGGAACCGATGAAGTTATGCTGGTCACTGCTTATGGACGCGCATTGCGAATGGATGAACGCGAGATTCGCTGTATGGGTCGACCTGCCGGTGGAGTCACCGGAATTCGCATGGCGGCGAAAGATCGGGTTACCAGTATGGATGTTCTGGAGCCTGAGGCTGAATTATTGGTGATTACCGAAAAAGGTTATGGAAAACGAACGCCGCTCTCGCAATACAACATTAAAACCCGTGGTTCAAAGGGTGTTTCTACGATTGATAAACATAATTTGGCCAAAGTGGGTCTGGTATCCACCGCCAGGATAGTCAAACTAGATGACGAGGTTTCTTTAATCTCCACGAATGGAGTGATGATTCGGATGTTTGTGCGAGATATCTCTCAAATGGGACGTACGACCCGAGGCGTACGGGTCATGGATATTGGAGAAGGTGATAGTGTTGCTTCGATGGCCAGAATTAGTGCGGATATCCTCACAGGTGAAGGGGATACAGTGGAAAACGAAAAGGAAGAATAAAAAGAAATTCTTTTAATTAAAGAGACTGAATTATTCAACAGAATTCAGTCTCTTTGTTTTTAGGGTAAGATCATTTTTCCTGAAACCAATAAAAATAGGGTTCCCAGAACGACTACCAGGATTAATAATAAAACCGCCAGAATGAAACGCTGGATGGCAGTCATGCCCAGGAATCTTTTTTCTTTTTTCGGCAGGTATTGTTGTTCAGCAATGGCTGTTTCTTCCTGTATGAAGGAAGCTTCAGCCGTATTTCTCAAATCATCTAACATAACTACCTCTCAATTTTCTTCTTCAGCTGGCCGGAGGTGTACATCTCCGACAGTGATGGTTTCGATCCGGTTATCCTCAGTCAGGATTTCTAAATCACCCATTGGGGTAAGCCCATGCAACCAGCCACTTAATTGAACGCTACCATCTTTCTGCTTAATATATACCTTTTCTCCGCGAAATGCCAGTAATTTTTGCCATTGGTTCAGAAATTTATCATTGTTGATGAGTGACCGCCAGTTTGAAAAGGCTTTCAGCAAATGTTTAAGAAAATCATAACGATTAATTGGATCAAGGCAATGGTTTTGCACACAGGTTGCTGGATATTTTAAGGATTTTTTTGGAGGGATGGAAGCAGGCAGTAAGTTAACCCCGATCCCTACGACCAGACCGGCCATTTTCTCACCACTCCAGGTTGTTTCGGTTAAGATTCCGGAGGTCTTCATCCGTTTGATCAGCACATCGTTGGGCCATTTGATTTGAGCTTCGATATGATATTGGTTCTTCAACACATCGGTTAACGCTACACCCGCCAGAGGGGAAAATAATGAGAGCGATTTCATTTCTTCAATAGAAGGTTTCACGATAATCGATAAAGCCAGTGCACTGCCTGGCTCGGTCACCCAGGGACGATTAAAACGACCGCGACCAGCTGACTGGTGTTCAGAAAAGACAATCGCTTGATCTATGGCACCTGTTTCCAGCCATTCCAGGGCAACCTGGTTGGTCGAACCAATGCTCTCGAAATATTTGAATTGTGGAATGCGTGCCTGGTTAATTGCTTGCAAAAAACCTTCAGGAATTGACATGTCCCGATTTTACCTTAACTATGGGTAAGCTGTGTTTGAGATCATTAAAAAACAGGAGTTCCAGCTTTCGCCGAAACTCCTGGGGTTTGTGATACTCAATTAGTTATTGGAGATCGAAATTTTGCGTGGCTTGGAAATTTCTGATTTCGGTAAACGCAAGGTCAAAACTCCATTTTTCAACTCTGCTTCAACTTTGTTGGAGTCAACGTCATCGGGAAGCTCAACAGAGCGTTGAAATGTTCCAAATGGACGTTCTTTCAAAAGATAACGATCACCTTCGTTGCGTTCAATTTTAATCTCACCTTTGATGGTAACAATATTATTCTCAATCTGGATATCCAGATCATCCGCGACGACACCGGGTAAGAACGCTTCGATGAGATATTCCTCATCTGCTATTCGCAAATCCAGAGGGAACACGACCTTGGATTCAGTCTGATTTTCTTCTTCGATTGCATTCCATAATTGACGTCGTGCCAAATGACGATAGGGGTTTCTAAAATAAACAGTAGCCATATTTTTCTTCTCCTGATGTTTAATTTCTTTATTGTGATCATTTTACATGTTGAATATAAATTTCCTGAAAGAGAAATATTAATTCTTTATATAAATTATCAAAAAACTCTTATAAATTGTTAACGAAGTGTTCATAGACATTTAAGAAATTCGCGGTAAAATGACTTTATATTTACCAATAGAAAGAAATGGTAAATAAGGGAGTAGTATGGAAGATAAAATAACAATCATTGAAGGACCTCCGCCCAGTTTTGAACTGATTGAAGATGGCTGGGCTCTGGGATTAAACGAAGGTCCAGGTTTATATGACTTGGCATTAACCCGCTTACGGACATTTAATGGAGCTGCATTGGTGGAACGCTGCCACCGTGCCTGGCGCAGAAAAGACAGCATCTTTCTTCATTATCGTAACGATTATGGATTGGAAGAAAAGGTGCCAATTATGGCAGCCCGCTCTTCGGAATCCGCTGATGGGCAGGTTCTATACCTTTGGATCCGGCGTAAAGCCGGGGATATTGAGTATGATTTTGACGTCGATATCGACGATGAAGATGATGATTTGCCAAATTTTGATAATTAAGAAATCCAGTTGAAAGAAAAATCGGTTGTGCTCAAAAAAGAAGCCAACCGGTTTTTTTATTACCCCACATTAAATGATAAACGCCTAGGTGAGGGGGGCACCCAAGCATTTATCATTTCTTATTGTAGCATATTTTTAAAATTATGCAAGAGGGAAAAAGACTAGTTTTTTAGAAACCGATTAAAGTGCCCCAGGAGGGAATCGAACCCCCAACCTAAGCGTTAGGAGTGCTTTGCTCTGTCCTATTGAGCTACTGGGGCGCTAAGGCGATTATAGCATTCGGACGGAGATGCGACAAGATTGAACAAAAAAATTATGGCTTCTCGATTTCTACATACTCAAAACCAATTTGTCGGGGATAGCGGCCGGAGTAAGAAGCCAGACCCACACCAACAGCACCGCCGCCAGTTATGGTTGCGATATTCTTTTTTTTCCAGGTTTGTTTGCCATTCACGATCAAAGTCAAACTATCCAGGTCGCATTGCCATTCAACAATATTCTCACGATCTGCGCCGATGCGATATGCAGCTGCACCACCGCTTCCAAGAGAAATGAATGGGTTACCTCCTTTTTGTTTTTTGGCAGCATCATATTGGTAAATTTCGAATGAACCACTACTTTCAATGCGGGCTTCATACCACCCATTCTTGTTGTAGTGGCAGACAAAGGTAAAACCGTTTTGATTGACACTGGGTTCAATCTTGGTGATGGCTGCCCGCAGGATCACGTTATCATATTCGTTGTTCTGATAAATGGAATACAGAAAAATGTCCTCAGGTAATTGCGATTCAAACACAAGCCGCCCATCCCGAATGCCGACATATACTTTGTTAGGGTTGGAGATACCAGTGGTTGAAAGGACTGTGTCGAGAGAATGCGGCCAGCAATCATTTGGAGAATCAAATTCCTCTTTTCCGAACTGAGGGCAGGCTTGGGGAGTTTCGGTGGGAACTTCTGTTGGTATTTCCGGAGTTGTGGAAGGTTTGGGGGCGGCAGTTTCTGCACTGGTTGGTCTTGCTGTTGGAGGTGAATAGACAGTTTGGGTTGGGTTTTCGACTTTTGGAGTGGTTGCCTGTGCCATTTCTTTTGTTGGTGCCTTAGGTTCAACCTTGTCTTTTATTTTGCTGATCGGGAGGGAGCATGATAGAGAGACAAAAACGAGAAAAATGATTAAAGATAAAGAAAATTTTTTCATTTATTCCTCCACAGATAATTACATAATTTGATTCTAATAAATTGTTACTTTTCGTCAAGCCGTAAACACCATTATCTTGAAAAAATTTGACCGCTATACACTTGGGGCATGTATAGCGGTCTCCAGGGAGGGAATGCCATCAGACTGGTCTGATGGTTGAACATTGGGGGAAATGCTCACAGACCGGCTGATACCAATGACACCTAATTTTATCCAAGCAGGGTGTCTATTGGATATTATAGACCAAATAAATCAATAATTCATTAAAAGAAACTAAGAATAATTTATTTTTTCTTCCTGGCTCGTGTGAATTCCTGTTCCCAATAGGCGATCTCGGACGGGTTTTGTTTATCAGGGTCAGGTTTTCCTCCACCAGGTCCGGCTGAAAAGACCTTTTCAATTTCCTTTGCAAAAGTTTCGGAAGGGATTACTTCAGCTTGATAAGCACGAACCTGGTTCTGAACATGTCGATCAGAAGATACAACTTTAATATCTCTGGCTCGCTTTTTCATTTTGCGTACCCGTTGAATGATAGCCTCATCAGCAGTTGATCCTTCGCGGATGAAGTGAGCTGTGATAATTCCAATTTTTCTGGTACCAGATTGTCCGATAGCGGCTTTATCAAAGTAAACTTCTACGTTTTTGCGGGCAAGGCGGGCAAAATCATTTAATAATTCGATTAATGCATTTTCGTCATCCATCATTTTAAGCGATAACTTTTTAATTTTTGGGATTAAATTGTGCCCATCAACGAGATACATACTTCTCAAATTCCCCTGTGTTTTTCTATAAACAAAAAATATGCTATGATTCAGATAAATTATAATTGATTTCGTAAAGAAATCTTAAGGTAGGATCATCTTTTGAAACGTTGGCTGCCATTTTTAATTGTAAATATTATTGTATCTGCTGCAACAACCTTACTGGTACTTACCATTTGGAATAGAATGCACCCTGCCAATGAGTTTAAAATAAGTGCTCCAAAGCAAACTGCTCCGGTGAATGCGACCCCGGAAGTGGAAAAGAATTTACCCCCTTTAGATGAGCCAGTGGTTAACATTACAAATGTGTTTGCTCCGGGAGACTTACAAAACGAACTATTAACCATTGAACGGGTTGGTTCTGGAGATTTAAATCTTCACGGTTGGCAGGTGATTGACCAGGACCGGCATGCGTTTGTTTTTCCATCCGTTGATCTAGTAAAAGGGCAAATCTCTCTTTATTCACGCACGGGAACCAATACAGCCAACACCTTATTCTGGGGGAGCCCGGAGGCAATCTGGACGAGCGGAGAAGTTGTAAAAATCTTTGATTCAGCCGGTCAGGAAAGAGCATCTTTTCAGATCCCATAGAAGAAGGTCAACAATTGAACAAATCATAGACATTATTTTAGAAAAAATAACTGATATCAACCGGTTGATTTTGGATTACAATTTAAGTGTTCCCGTGAGCCGTTTGCAAATTCAGGTAATTTATTTTCAGGATTTGCAACGCAAGGTTTTATCAGGAATAGATTTTTAAATCGATGGAAGGTGTATGACAGAGGCTCTTTACAGAAAATGGCGCCCGCAATTATGGGATAAGGTAGTTGGACAGGATCATATTGTCCTCACGCTGCAGAATGCGATTCGGAGTAACCGGATTGGGCATGCCTATCTGTTTTCTGGCCCACGGGGAACTGGTAAAACTACCACCGCCCGATTATTAGCCAAAGCGGTGAATTGTATGAATCCGGACATCAATACGCATCCCTGCAATGAATGTGAGAATTGCCTGGCCGTTAATCAGAGCCGCTTTTTAGATTTATACGAAATTGATGCTGCTTCAAACACCAGTGTAGATGATATTCGCGATCTACGAGAAAAAATTGGATTTTCTCCTTCTCAAGGGAAATATAAGGTCTATATCATTGATGAAGTCCACATGTTATCGACCGCAGCCTTCAATGCTCTGTTAAAAACCCTGGAAGAACCACCAGCTCATGCTATTTTTATTCTGGCGACTACGGAAGTTCATAAAATACCAGCTACCGTTTTATCCCGTTGCCAGCGCTATGAGTTTCGGCGCATTCCGGTCACTATCATTGTTGACCTGCTGCGTAGATTGGTTAAAGCCGAAAATCTCCAGGTGGATGATGAAACCTTATTTATGATTGCTCGGCATTCAACCGGGGCAATGCGAGACGCAATTTCGCTGCTGGATCAATTAACCTCGACTGGGGAGAAAGTTACGCTTGAGATTGCTCAGCAAGTAATGGGTACAGCGACCAATCAGACTGTCATTAATCTGGTGGATTTGATTTGTGCACAGGACACCAAAGACTGCCTGGATCAATTACACGCTGCTTTGGATGCTGGTACCGATCCGCGTCAATTTGCCCGCCAAATGGTGGATTATCTGCGGGGTTTGATGTTGATTCAGATGGGTGATGAAAAAGCAGCGGATGTAACAAATGAGGTGCGCCTGGAAATGGAAGAGCGGTCTCAAAGGATTGATTTGAAAAAGCTGACAGAACTTCTGAAATTATTTAACAATGCTGCCAACGAGAGCCGGCTGGCGTGGCAACCAAGCTTGGCTCTGGAATTGGCAATTGCTCAGGGAATTCAGCTATTTTCTTCTGAAGACAAGTCACCAGCACAGGGTTTTGACCGAGACCAAGCCAGTTCAAAGAAAAAATTTATAGAGCAACCTTCTGAGTCCGTGCCTGCTGTTGTAGGGATTGAAGTAAAAACAGACATTAAGGAAGTGTTTGAAGAACCGATTGTTAAAACTCGAAAAACCTCCAGGAATGAGGAAGTAAAAATATCAGAAAGCGGTGAAAAGAAAGAATTAACGATTAATGAAGTACGCGCCGCTTTAGTAGAAGTAAGAAACTTAATCCGGTCTTATCGTAAAAATACGGAAGCTTTATTGGCATCGGCCCGTAGTATCACGGTGAAAAATGGAATGATTGTGCTGGGTTATCAAAGCACGATGTTAAAGGAAAGAACAGAAAAAGGAGAGCATCTGGAGATTATCCAACGCGCCTTTTCTCATGTTCTGGGGACAGAAGCAAAAGTTAAAGTTGTAGAAATGACTTCAAAATCTGATCTGGATAAACTTGAAGATGAATTTGACCCTGATAGCCTGGTGAGAGCAGCGCTTGATCTGGGTGGGAAAATAGTAGATAAGGAGTAAATGATGGCAAAAGGTTATGGAAAAATGGGTGGAATGGGCGGTGGTGGCGGCCAAAATGCCATGATGCGCCAACTGCAAAAATTACAGGAACAAATGGAAGCCGCACAGGCCGCGTTGGCTAATGAAACGACAACTGCTAGCGTGGGCGGTGGGGTTGTGAAAGTGACGATGACCGGTGACCAGCATTGCAAGTTGGTTGAAATTTCTCCTGATCTCTTAGTGGATGCTGACGCTGAAATGCTCCAAGATTTAATCCTCAGCGCGGTCAATATGGCCTTGGATCAATCCAGAGATTTGCAGTCCCAGAAGATGGGGCCATTAGCAGGTGGTATCCCCGGGCTTGGGTTTTAGGGATTCCTGGTTTCGAGATAACCAGTTATGCCAATCTTACCTGAACCAGTCCAGAATTTAATTAATGCATTTGAACGTCTGCCGGGAATCGGACCAAAATCCGCTTCCCGTCTGACTTTTTTTCTGTTACGAGCACCTGATGATGCCAGCCGAAATTTGGCAGATGCATTGATTAATCTGAAGAGCTCAACGAAATTTTGTGAACGATGTTTCAATATTACGGCCGCCGGAAACGATTTTTGCGAAATCTGCGCCAGCAGCCAACGCGATGAAAGTCAAATTTGTGTCGTGGAAGAACCTCTGGATGTTCTTGCGCTGGAGCGCACCGGAGGGTTTTTGGGGAAATATCATGTCTTACACGGGGCTTTATCTCCTATCGAAGGCATTGGCCCGGATGACTTAAAAATTAAACCTTTGATAGAACGCGTTAAACAAGAAAATATCAAAGAAATTATCATCGCAACCAATCCTTCTATGGAAGGTGATGCCACTGCTTTATATATTCAACAACAACTAAAAGGATACCCGGTCAGGCTAACAAGACTAGCTAGAGGGCTGCCCATGGGGGGTGATCTTGAGTACGCTGATCAAAGCACATTGTTACGGGCTTTGGCAGGCAGGCAGGAATTGGATTAAGGGTTGCTACTGAACGCGTTTACTTTGTAACGGGTGCCGTCGATTTCTACAACATATTGGGGAACCCAGGCAATCCCAAATAATTCAATGAAAATATCTTTCTTCATGGGAGTAATGATTGTCTCAGTGATATCTTTACCCTTGTTTATCCAATCATTTTCTACCTGCTGAATAGCATTTTTCATTTCATTTTGTAAAGAAGTCAGATTTTGTATGGCGACGTCTACATCGGCTTGTTCTTTTTCCAGGGTCGCTTTGGCCTGGGAGGTCATTCGCCTTTTGGTTAGTGAAGAGGAAATAGATTTTTTCCGTTTGGATAAGAAAGCCAGCAATAATTCTCCACCGGTCCCAAGCTCCTCCACTCTTCTTTGGCTCAGACGGTCTTTTGCATTTTCAGCTTCCCGTTTCTCTTTAGCCAGTTTTTGTTCCATTGCTGTAATCTTCTTTTCATAGGCAGCCTGAATTTTTTCAACTTCAATCTTCTTTTGTTCCTGGATAGCTCGATCGATTTGGGCAGCGAACTCCTGATCTGAAACCTCCGGGCCGGCAAAAATCTTGAGACTGGCTGAAGTTCGGATTTTCAAATTTTCCGTCCGGTAGACCCAATCCAGAAAATCGGTCTCCAGAATTTTAAGGGTTTTCGGATCCATCAACCAAACTGGAACTTGTTGATAACCGGTTTCGGGCAACCCTAAGCGCTCAATCATATTTTGCTCAATGGGAGAAATGGTATGATCTTCCCAGCGGATCAAACGGCCAGTATTGTCATTCACCAGAGCTGTTTTTTTCTGTAGGGATTGGATATTGTAGCGTCGATCCAGATAGCGGACCTCTGCTTGTGCTAACAACCTGGGAAAGTATTCAATGGCAACCATTTTTGCACCGCTGGTCAGGGAAAGGTTTTCACGATTGGCTGCATTTTGCAAGGTCAGGTTATTTGGCAGATGGTAATCGTTTATTCCACTGGGTAACACCGGTCGGGTGACCTGTTGGGTGGATATTGGTTCAGCAGCGGCAGGAGTTTGGGGCCTGATCGGTTGCGTTTTTGGTTCATTGGCTGCGGATAATTGGCCGGTTACAACTTTTTTGGGTTTTCCAGCGCTTACCAAAGCATTTAATGCAGGAATCTGGGCTCGAGATAAAGGCCCGGCTAAATAATTCATCGCCCAGCGCGTGCCGAAGAGTTTCAAACCTTTGCCGTGGACGTTGTGTAACAGGAAAATTCGTTTTCCTAGATTAGAAAGCAAGCGATCTGCCTCAGCTCGATTAATGCTTCCGCTGGCGCTCATTAAACCATCCATCAACCTGGCTTTGTCCTGATCGGTTTGTAGACGGCCAATCATCCAGGTGCCGGCATTGGAAAGGGCTTTGTAATCCATATCCACTGGATTTTGTGTAGCCAGTACCATCCCGACGCCAAAAGCGCGCGCCTGCTTCAGCATTCTAAGCATGATGGTGCGTGATGGCGGGTTGGCTACCGGTGGGAGATAACCAAGGATTTCATCAAAATAAAGAATGGCTCGCAACCCTTGTGTGCCGCTTTGTTGCCGCATCCAGGATTCTATCGCCCCGAATAACAAAGTGACAAAAAACATGCGTTCATTTTCACTGAGGTGGGCCAGATAAAAAACGGAATGCCGCGGTTTGCTACCTTCGGCGTAGAGCATTTTCTGAATATCCAGGGGTTCGCCGGTAATCCAGGCTTGAAAAGAGGGGGATGCCAGAAAGTTATTTAATTTCATCGCCAGGGCAAAGCGATCTTTTTCAGGAAAAAGGCGGTCAACCGGGAAAGCACCCAGGCGCTCGAATGGAGGGCTCTGGGTTTGCATGATCAAATCAGACAGGTCGAAAGAAGCTCCTTTACTCCAGAAATGTTCCATGATGTTGGCCAATAATATGTGTTCTCTGGAAGTGAGGGGGTCAATATCGATATATCCAAGCAGGCTTAATAAGGCAGTAATATTGGAGGAGATTCGTTCCCGTAATATCTCCTGGTTTTCATTCCAGTCTAAATTCGGCGCAGCAAAGGAAGAAACGATATCCACGGCAATGCCGGCTGTTGATCCGGGGGTAAAGACTGTGAACTCGGCGGAGTCAGCAAGCTTGCGGATGTTTTCTCCGGATAATCCCCAATCTGCCAATCCGTTCTTCCAGGTGCTGGCTGTTTCTGCAGCCAGTTCTGGTGTCGTTTTACCAGCTCGCCGGGCTGCTTCAGGATCCACCCAGGGTTCGAAATCTTGCGGCAATAGATCGGGAAAATGAAGCAACAGATTGGTTAAATCACCTTTTGGGTCAATGACGATCGCGGGAATATTTCGTAAAGCGGCTTCTTCCATTAACCCGATGCACAAACCGGTTTTTCCAGACCCGGTCATGCCTGTCACGAACATATGGGTGGTGAGATCTTCGGGATCATAATAAATAATATCATCCGTAAGTTTTTTACTTTCAGCATCATATTGCTTACCCAGATAGAAACCTTGATCGTTTGCCATTATCCAACCTCTTCCAAAAGAATATGCCTCTATTATATTATTAATATCGCAGAAAAAAAACAACCCTTGAAAACAGGGTTGTAGTTTTAAATTAGTGAGAGCCGGGTACGCCGCCCCCGGCTCTCATTTTAAGGAGGAGAAGAAGAGAAGTCGCCCTTTGTTGAATACAGTTTACCAGAACAAACTGAACAGTACTTGACGCTTACCCTACGATCACCCTACGCTCACCTACCAACTACCTGACAATATCCGAAAAACAGCCGTTTATTTCTAAAAATAGCTTATTAAAAATGATTTTTTATCAAAAATCGATTCCTGATATCCAATTGATGGTATATTGATTTTTAACCAATGAATCGGTTTTACTTTAGTAACCATCGGAGAAAAACGAATGCAAATTGATAATCCATCTTCTATTTCCACAGATCCTTCAGGCTTCAAGGCTGGGTTTGTTTCTGTGATCGGCAGACCAAATGTCGGAAAATCAACTTTAATTAACGCCATCCTTGGGCAAAAAATAGCAGCAGTTTCAGCCAAACCACAAACTACCCGCAAGCAGCAATTAGGGATTTTGACCAATGAAAAAGCCCAAGTCATCTTTGTGGATACCCCAGGGATTCACATCGCCAAACATAAACTGGGGGAGTTTATGAATAAGGTAGCAGAATCGGTGATTTTTGATGGTGATCTCACTATCTGGATTGTGGATGTTTCCGTAGCGCCCACTGAGGAAGACCTGATCATTTCAAAATTGCTGAACTCGACAACACCTCATCCGGAAATTCTGATTATCTTAAATAAGATGGATCTTATTTCCCCTGATAAACTTACTCAGAACCGAAACTTTTATCAGAATTTAATCCCGGGAGCTGAGAGTTACCCGATCAGCGCCAGCCAGCAAAAAGGTGTATCTCACCTGATCGATGTCATCATTGGAAAACTTCCTGCCGGTGAACCATTTTATGAAGAAGACCAGGTGACCGATTATTTCGAGCGGGATATTGCGATTGAGCTGATTCGTGAGGCGGTTATGCGCCATCTGGAGGATGAAGTTCCGCACGCGGTAGCGGTGAGACTGGATTCGTATGAAGATCATGGCGAAAGTCAGGCAACCATTATGGCAACTTTATTTGTGGAACGTGAATCACAAAAAGGAATTGTGATTGGGAAACAAGGCTTAATGATCCGTGAGATAGGAAAAACAGCCCGCCAGGAAATCGAAGCCATGACTGATCGGAAAATCTACCTGGATTTGCGGGTAAAGGTGCAGAAGAACTGGCGTAACAACCCGCATGCATTGAATTTGATGGGTTATAGTTTGCAGGAGAAAAAATGATCCTCTCATTGGGAACAGCTCTTGGATTGGTTATGTTAACAGAATGGATTGCAGCCGGAAAACGCTGGATCAAAGTACGAGTCATTACAAAACCTTTATCTCTGATTTTATTAATAATACTTTTTACGTTCCTGGGCGGATGGATCTCCCCTGGTTTTTGGTTTGGGGTTGGACTTATTTTTTCATTGGCCGGGGATATCTTTTTACTGATGCGATCACGTTTCTTTATTGCCGGTTTATTTTCTTTTTTGATGGCGCATGTCCTTTATATTATTGGTTTTAGTTATGGAAAGCTGGAATTATCCTGGTGGATGCTAATTCCGATCGTTATTGTTATTTTGATTATCATACTTGCCTATCAACGAATTGTTGGCGGGATACGGCGACGGTTGGAAAATCGCCATCTTTGGCTGCCAGTACTACTGTATCTGTTGACAATCACTACGATGCTTTTATTTGCATTTTTAACATGGTTTCGCTCTGGCTGGGGTGCTTATGGGGCTTTGTTTGCCAGCCTGGGTGCACTTCTTTTTACCATCTCGGACAGTATGCTGGCCATGGGGCGTTTCCTGCGCCCGATCCCTTATGGTAATTTTCTGGTTATGTTTACCTACCATCTGGGACAGATCGGTATTACCCTGGGCGCTTTAACCCTGGTAGGGGAGATCAGTTTTTAGGTTCGATGAGTGGCCGGAAGCCTTCTCCTAATGCTTCGTGCGCCTGACCAATGACCATAAACGCCTGAGGGTCAACTTCGTATACAATTTCTTTCAATTGCGGCACTTCTGACTGGGTGATGACAGAATAAATGACAATCCTTTCCGTCTCGGTGTAACCGCCCATACCATGCAACATGGTGACACCGCGTTCGAGAACATCAAATATTTGTTGAGCAACTGCTTCTGGATGATTGGTAACAATCATTGCAGTTCGGAAAATAGCGCGCCCCTCAAATGTCACTTCGGCTGCCAGACCACTGACATAAATGACCAACAGCCCATAAAGCGCACGCTCCCATCCAAAAATTAATCCACCTAATAGAACGACGACAGAATCTGTGATGAGATAAGAGGAAGAGATCGAGATCCCCATACGATGGTTTAGGATCCGGCCTAAAATATCGCTGCCACCGCTGGTACCTTTCCCGCGATAAACCATACCCAAACCAATCCCATACATCAGACCGCCATAAATACTGTTCAAGACCAGGTCGTGAGTGACACCCTCCGGGGGAATAAAGAGAACTAAAAAGTCAGTAAAAAATGAAAAGAAAATAATGGCAATGGCAGTTCGCAATGCAAAACGTAAACCGCCCAAATAGCGCCAGCCGAGGATAAACAGAGGAATGTTGCCAATAAATACCATTAAACCGATTGGGAAATGGGTAAGATGGTTAATCAATTGGGCTGCTCCGCTGACGCCCCCGCTCACCAGATAAGCGGGAACCAGAAAGAGGCGCATCGCAAAGCCCTGAATAAGCACTCCGAGGATGACAAAAAAATAATCTTTGAGAGAATTTTTTGTGAATTTCATGGTTTTAAATTCACGTTTTAACTGGTTCTTAAATTCCATGAATGACATTTTTGACTCCATTTTTTGATCGAAAGACTCTTTTATAATTTATCACCGGGTTGAAGTGGCACAAGGCTGGCTGATGAAGGTGAGTGATGAAACATTATTAAATGAAACAGCGGTGATTATATCCGGCTTTTTGGTTTCTGAGAATCGGAAAAAATTCATAATGAGAAAAGAACATGAAGTTTTAATTTTGATTCTATAATCAACTTATCAAATTCTCCGAAGGAGCTTGGATGCACGACATGAAACATGGAGTTTTGAGTTTTTTTCTGCTGGCAATTTTATTTATTTTTCCGAATGTAAAAAATCAGACAGCTCCATCCGATTTGCCAACCAAATATGATTGGCGGGAGCAGGGATATGACTTTCCCGTTCTGGATCAGGGGGGTTGTCAGGCTGGTTATGCTTTTGCGGCGGTTGGGGCGGTGCAGGCTGCCATCTGGAAAAATGAAGGGGTCAAAGTGGATTTTTCCGAAAACCATGCTATCGAATGCAACTGGCATGTACAGAATGATTATTTTGGTTCACCAAAGCATTGTGATGGGGGTAATTTTCGGATATTGGCTAATTTATTCACCCAGGAAGGATTGGCATTAGAAAGTTGTGACCCTTATATAGGCGTAAGCAATCAATGTAATCGAATGTGCAAAGCACAATACAGGATCAAAGAATGGTATGAATTCAGCCCGGCTTACCAGATCCCGGCTCCTGAAATAATAAAAAACCTTATCCTAGATTATGGACCACTTTATACACAGATGGATCCTGCCATCTCAGGTTTCTCGACCTATTCAGGCAATCATGTTCTTTACAACTACTCTGGTTCTGATCCAGATAAATATACGCATGGTGTCTTGATTGTTGGGTGGAACGATCGCCTGAACTACCCAGGTGGAAAAGGCGCCTGGATTGTGAAAAATAGTTATGGAACCGATTGGGGCATGGGTGGTTATTTTTATATTGCCTATGGCACGGCCGGAATCGGGTCTTCTTTGAATACAGTGACAAATTGGGAAGAAGTCGATATTTTTACAAAAGTCCATTTTTATGATGAAGCCGGGCGTACTTCACAAATTGGTATTGGAGGTGTTGATTTTCTACAGGGATCAACCATGGCTTTATTTCAAATCAGTACATATGAAATTGCCCAGGGAGTCGAATTCTGGACGACTGATGCTGCTTTGGTGAATGTGCAAATTTATGAATATTTTGATGGCTCTCAACCGAAAAACCTGCTGTTCGAAGCAATGGATGTTTCTTTTCCTTTCGCTGGTTATCACCACATTCCAATTCCAAAACAGGTGAATATCACCGGTCCAAAGGAAATTGCGGTAGTAGTGAGCATTCAAAATGTAAGTCAATTTTTCCCGATTGCTGTTGATCATCTGGGGATTAAATCCACTGGAAAGACCTGGTTTCTTAATTCAGAGAGCAACTGGCAACCCTTATCCAGTTCAACCGGTTTTAATTATGATGCTACTATCCGCTTGCGATCCTTAAAAATTCCGGATGAATTTGATCGCAGGAATTTTCTGCCTTTGATTGTAAAAAATTGACTTTAACACCCGTTTAACAAAAACTAAACCTTTGACATTCTTGCTTAGCAAAGCTAAAATGAATTATGAAAATTATTTTTCCATGAGTAGGAGGAAAGTTGAGTAAATGGGCTGGTAAACTCGTAATCGGGTTGACCGGAAATATTGGCACAGGTAAGAGCGTTGTCCGGCGAATGCTGGAGCATTTAGGGGCTTTCGGAATTGATGCAGACGCTTTAGCTCATCGAGCCATTTCAAAAGGTGCACCTGGTTACAAAAAAGTAATTACTCAGTTTGGTCAATGGATTTTAACCTCAGAAGGGGATATTGACCGCAAAAAATTAGGGAAACTAGTTTTTAACGATTCAGAAGCTTTGAAAATCCTTGAAGATATTGTTCATCCCCTGGTTTTTCAAGCTATTGATTATATTGTGAATCGTGTGCAGCATAAGGTCATCGTGATTGAAGCGATTAAATTAATTGAAAGCGATATTAAGGACGGTTGCGATAGTATCTGGGTAACCTACGCGCCGGCTGAAACACAATTGGAACGGCTCGTGTTGCGTCGAAAAATGGGAATACTGGATGCACAGCAAAGAATTGAGTCGCAATCTCCTCAAGAAGAAAAAATTAAAGCTGCCAACGTTGTCATCCAGAATGATGGCACAGTGGAAGATACCTGGAAACAGGTATATGAACAATGGGTGAAACTGGTTCCAAAACAGACATCCGAGAGTGAAGCTACGCTGGCGACTGCTCATTCTGGTCGCGGAGAGCTGACTGTTCGCCGGGGGACACCCAGAAGGTCAAACGAGATTGCCGAGTTTTTCAACCAGTTTTCTGAGAATGGCAGAACCTATACCCGCCGGGATATTATGGAGGATTTCGGAGAAAAAGCCTTCCTGATCCTGCAGGAGGATGACAAGATTGTGGGTATCTTGGGCTGGCAGGTAGAAAATCTGATCGCCCGAACGGTTGATTTCTCCATCATGGATAAAATTCCAATGGAAGAAGCGATACCTTTGTTGATTGATGAGATGGAGCGGGCTTCCGGGGAATTACAGTGTGAGATCTCCCTGCTGTTTTTGGACTCCAAAATGTCCAGATTTGAGAGTATCTGGCAGAAATTGGGATATGTTCCCCGTAAACCTGAAGAGTTGAAAGTGATCGCCTGGATTAATGCTGCCCGGGATTCTTTGCCCGATGGCTATAATCTGTTATTTAAGAAATTACGAGAGGATCGTGTACTAAGACCTATTTAGTGAGAGACAACTTTGCTGGAATTTTTTAACGAGATTTTATTTATTTTTCAACGGATCAATTGGTTAAGTGCCCTTGACCTGATTTTAGTCACGTTAATATTCTTTGTTGTCTTAATGCTTTTGAGAGATACCCAGGCGACTGTTCTGCTGCGCGGTGTGATCGTTCTGGTAATTTTATTGGCTTTTTTAACCCAATTTATTAACTTGCCAGCCTTCTCCTGGTTAATTCAAACAACATTACCAGCTTTGTTACTCGCGATTCCGGTTATTTTTGCACCTGAGATCCGCCGTGGATTGGAACGGTTGGGGCGGGCAAGCTCTTCCAATCTGTTCAGAAGAAATTTGGCTTCAGATGAAGAGATAAAAAATACCATGCACACAATTAGCCTGGCTTGCGCGCGTTTATCGGCCCGCCGGCACGGGGCGTTAATTGTCATGGAGCGCTTTAACTCTCTACAGGAGTATATCGATACCGGTGTATTTATGGATGCGCTGGTTACGCCTGAATTATTGCTGCAGATTTTTTACCCGAATTCCCCTTTGCATGATGGTGCAGTGATTATTGTTGGTAATCGGATCATGGCTGGTGCCTGTGTGATGCCATTGTCCGCAAGTGGAATTTTGAATCGCTCTCCCGAACGGCAGATGGGATTACGTCATCGCGCCGCTTTGGGTACATCGGAAGCCAGCGATGCGATTGTGATTGTCGTATCCGAGGAAACGGGCTCTATTTCCGTCGCCCAAAGCGGGCGTCTGATTCGCGGACTAGATTCAGACCGGCTGGAAAATATGCTGATTGCCATGTTTAAACCGGTACCGGGGTTATTGGAGCATATCAATGTTTTTGGACTGAAAATCAAGATCCCCTGGTTGCGTCATAAGGAGGAAGAATAGCCATGTGGGTGTTCTTTCGCAATGTTAAGAAGGTTTTCCCCACCTTAATAACAGCACTGATTCTTGCAATTACAGTCTGGATCATTGCTGTTACGGAAAGCGATCCGGCGAAAAACCGTACTTTCCCGCGCAGTGTTCTGATTGAAGTAGTTGGGCAGGATAGCAGCCTGGTGATGACCAGCGACCTGCCTAATAATTTAACTGTCGTTTTGAATACCCCTCAGTCAGTATGGGATACCATTGTTGCGACCCAATCGCCGGTCAGGGCGGTGCTTGATCTTTCAGGCTTAAAGGCGGGGACGCATCTGGTAGAAATCCAATTACAGGTATCTGTGCGGCCGGTAAAGGTGGTCTCTTATTCTCCCAAAACTGTTTCGGTTACCTTAGAGAATCTGACTTCGAAGGCGGTTCCATTGAGTTTGATTATCAAAGGTGAACCTGCCATTGGTTATCAGGCAGAAGATCCAGAATTAAATATTCATACGATTACAGTAACCGGCCCGGCTTCGCAAGTGGAACGGGTTGCAGAGGTAAGAGCGACGATGGATATTAATCAGGCTTTTGAAGATATATCCAGAATTCTGAATGTGGTCGCCTTGGATCAAAATGAGCTGGTGGTTGATAATGTCAAGCTTACACCAGATAAAGTGGAGGTAATGCAGGCTATTGAACAGCGTTATGGCTACCGTAATGTGATTGTCTCGGTCAATGTGGAAGGACAGGTAGCAGAAGGCTATCGCCTGACAAATTTGTCTGTGTTCCCTTTGGCTGTGACTGTATATTCCTCTAACCCGCAAATTGTGAATGATTTACCCGGCTATGTACAAACAAAACCATTAAACCTGAATGGTTTAAAAGATGATGTGGATGTTTCGCTGTTACTGGATTTACCGGAAGGGGTACTGGTAGTGGGGGAACAACGCACAGTGCTGGTGCGAGTCAGTGTGGCAGCTGTCCATTCCAGTATGCCAATTGGAAATATTCCCATAGAGATTATTGGCTTGCCTGAAAACCTGAAAGCCATATTGGCGCCTGAAACGATCACACTGGTAATTTCCGGCCCGCTTCCAATTCTGGATACGCTTAAACCGGAAGATATTCACGTCAGGATTGATTTGACGGGTTATAAAATCGGAACTTATCAGGTTCAACCGGTGGTAGAATTACCCTTCGAAGATATTACGGTGGATAGCATCCAACCAGAGATGATTGATATTGAAGTGATCATAGCGCCCACCCCAACCCCGGGCAGCTAAGCACGGAAAGTAAGGCATGAATAAACCGATTGTAGCTCTTGTTGGCCGGCCAAATGTCGGCAAAAGTACTCTATTCAATCGCCTGACCGGCGAAAGAAAGGCGATTGTGGATGATATTCCCGGTACAACCCGGGATCGATTGATGTCGGATGCGGAGTGGGTGGGGCGACCTTTCCTGGTAATCGATACCGGCGGAATTGATCCATCCAGTGGGGGGAAAACCCCGCTTTCGATTGGATCGGCGAATTTTATTGCTGAGATTAAAGAGCAGGCCGATATTGCGATCGAAGATGCGGATGCGATTTTATTTGTGGTCGATGCGATCACCGGCGTTACCCCGGCAGATCAGGAAGTGGCGGAAATTTTACGGCGTAAACAAAAAACTGTGGATGGTGAACTTTTCCCACCGGTTATTCTGGTCGTCAACAAAGCGGATAGCAAGACCACGCGTGAAGAGGCTTACCAGTTTTATGAATTGGGAATCGGAGAGCCATATCCGATTTCTGCCCTGCACGGAACCGGCACCGGTGATTTGCTGGATGCATTGGTGGCTACCTTCCCGGAGGATCTGGATACAGAGGAAGATACTTCCATCAAAATTGCTCTGGTTGGGAAGCCCAATGTAGGCAAATCGAGCTTATTAAATAAACTGGTTGGGCACGATCGCATGATTGTGTCCGACATCCCCGGTACTACCCGCGATGCGATTGATAGCCATCTGGAGGTGGACGGGTTACCTGTCACGCTGATCGACACGGCTGGTATTCGCCGCCGCGGAAAAATTGAGCAGGGAGTAGAAAAATATTCTGTTTTACGTGCGATGCGAGCGATTGAACGGGCGGATGTGGCGCTGTTGTTGATCGATGCTGAAGAGGGAATCACAGCTCAGGATGCCCATATTGCTGGCTTTATTTTGGAGGAGAAAAAAAGCTGCGTGGTGATCGTTAATAAATGGGATGTGATCGAGAAAGACAATTACACGATGACAGCTTATACCGAGCAAATTCGTAAAAATCTCAATTTCATGGATTATGTACCCCTTTTATTTATCTCTGCCAAAACCGGGCAGCGGGTGGACCAGGTAATGCCCATGGCATTAAAAGTTCAGGAAGAACGCCTGGTGCGGTTAACCACCTCAACCCTCAACCGAATATTGCAAAACGCGCTGGATCTGCATACCCCATCCAGGGCAGGCAGGGTTTTCAAGATGTATTACGGCACCCAGGTGCGTTCGGACCCGCCAACTTTCTTGATTTACTGCAATGAACCCAAGCTGGCGCATTTCACCTTTGTACGTTTTCTTGAGAATAAAATTCGGGAAGAGTACCCTTATTCGGGAACGCCCATTCAGATTGTGTTTAAAAAGAGATCTTAATATTTTTAAATAAAAAGTGGCCCGCATGGACCACTTTTTTATTTTTAAATTCTCAAAGGAGCGTTACGAAATTTTCAAGGCTACCTTACAGGAAACCGGGCTGCCTTTCTTGACCAACTCCTTACCGAGGGTGATCTTTTCAAGATGTGCGGGCAATTTGCGAATCCGCTTTCCAGTGGCATTGGCAATCGCGTTTAAGATGGCCGGAGCAGCCGGTACCATGGCGGGTTCAGCGATGTTCTTCGCGCCGAATGGGCCCTGGGAGTAGTTGGTCTCGACAAATCCACCTTCGATTTCGGGCATATCCACCGAGGTGGGGATGAGGTAGGTGTCGAAGTTGATCGAGTTCGCATATCCTTTTTGGTAATCCAGGTCTTCGTATAAACCATATCCAAAGCCGTGGGAGATGCCGCCGTACAATTGCCCAAAAGCACCCTGCGGGAAGATTACCTTGCCGATATCATGCACCGCATAGATGTTGAGCACGTCGGTATGGCCGGTTTTCAGGTCGACTTCCACTTCGGCGATTTGCGCGCCAAAATGATAAGCGAAATAGGGGGTACCGGTACCGCGTTCTTCGTCCCAATTGATTTCGGGAGCTGTCCAACGTCCGTAGGCTGATAATACCAGCCCCATCTCGCGGGCATGGTCGACAATTACCTCCCAATCCACCGGTTCTTCACTGGGGCCAATGTAGCTCTCGCCGACCCGATGAATCTGATGGACATCGCAGTTGAACAAGTCGGCGGCGGCCCAATCCAGATTTTGGATCAGGTTTTGGGAAGCCACGCGGACGGAGTTCCCGGCCAGGATGGTGGTACGGCTGGCAACGGTAGGGCCACTGTCTTTGGCGGTGTTAGTGTCTGGATGAAGCACTTTGATCCGGTTGGGGTTAATGCCCAGCATTTCGGCAGCGATTAAGGTGTAAACGGTGCGGGCACCGGTTCCGTAATCGGTCAGACCCGAGGTGATGGTGACAACATTGTCGCTGTGAATTTCGATGGTAGCAGTAGCTTCATCGTTACCTTCATTGCCCAGGGAGGTGCCGTGGAATAAAGCGGCTACGCCAATACCGCGGCGTTTGTCTGAATTGGGAGATTGTTGCGCATACTCTTTACGTTTGCGATCCCAATCGCTCATCTTACGGACTTTTTGCAGGCATTCGGTTAGCCCGACTGATTCAGTCAGGAGTTGACCATGCGGGGTGACGTCTCCCACCCGCAGGCAGTTCTTCAGGCGGAAGTCGATCGGGTCGAGGTGGAGGGCATCCGCCATTTCGTCGATAGCCTGTTCAATCCCGGAGCAGACTTCGGTGTTACCGAAGCCGCGGTATGCGCCGGCATAGCCGGTATTGGTGTAAACGGTGTCAATATCTACTGTACAATCATCATAACGATAGGCACCCATGGCATGGATGCTGGCGCGCCAACTGGTGAAGGGGCTCTGCGAGGAGTAAGCACCGGAATCATACAGGCTGCGGAACTCACAGGCTCGCAGGGTGCCATCCTCATCGGCGCCGAGTTTGATGTTCATGCGCATCGCACCGCGTTTGTAACCGGCGATGATGGCTTCTTCACGCGAGAAGGTCATCTTAACCGGGCGTTTGGCTTTGAGCGCCAGGGCAGCAATCTGACCGGCGGTCTGGTAGTTGAGGTCATCTTTTCCCCCGAAGGAGCCGCCTACCGGCGGAACAATCACGCGGACACGATCCTGGGGCAACCCCAGTACCTTGCAGAGATCATTGCGCGGGATGAACGGGCTCTGGCAGGAGAGATAAACCACTACCCCGCCTTCGGGCGTAGGAATGGCGATACCGCCTTCGGTTTCCAGGGGGGCATGGTACTGCATGACGGTCTCATATTGCTGATCGACGACCATATCGCAGTGCTTCAATTTTTCCTGGGGGTTGCCTTTGTAAACCGGCGAATGCGCCAGGAAGTTGGGGTGTTTGCCATCGGCGCGATCGGGTCCAATTTGAGGTGCGTCGGGCGCCATGGCGTCGGCCATGTCGAAGACTGCTGGCAGGGGTTCCAGTTCATAGAGGATGGCTTTAACACCAGCCAGAGCAGCTTCGGGTGTCTCAGCGGCGACGGATGCGATCCCTTCCCCGACATAACGCACTTTTTCGTGCGCCAGCATGTACATATCGGAGACCGGGAAGCCGAAATTGCCATGGTTGACGTAATCTTCACCGGTTACGACAGCCAGGACCCCGGGCACTTTGAGCGCCGGGGAGACATCCAGCTTGACGATGCGCCCGTGCGGTATCTCACTGCGCAGGGTGCGGGCATACAACATGCCCGGGACGGTCATATCGCCCACGTATTTGGTTTTGCCCATTACTTTGTCAAGGGCATCCACTCTTTGGGCTGGTTTTCCTACATAATTTAAGTCGCTCATCGGGCTTTCTCCATTCTTGCCTGCGCTTGTTTTTCAGCCCGTTCCAGGCCGGTAACTTCAATGGCATCCACAATTTGCATGTAACCGGTGCAGCGGCACAGATTACCGGCTAAAGCCTCGCGAATTTCTGCCCGGGTGGGCTTAAGATTATGCGCCAGGATGTATTCTCCAGCAATCACCATGCCGGGGATACAAAATCCGCATTGCACAGCGCCCTTGGAGATGAAATTGCGCTGCATATCATTCGGACCGCCATCTTCAGCGTGAATGCCTTCAATAGTGACGACATCGCGACCCATGACGGAAGGAGCGGCGATCATGCAACTGTTGACCAGTTCGCCATCCAGCAGAACGGAACAGGCGCCGCATTCACCGACTTCGCAGGCTTCTTTGGTGCCGGTGAGCCGTAAATGATCGCGCAGCAGGGTTAGTAAGGTGATATCTGTGGGAGTATCCACCTGCACAGGTTGATGATTAAGGGTAAATTCAATTAACATGGATTCCATCCTCCAGGAAGATTCTTGCCAGGGACCTTTCAGCAATGGCTTTCAGGGCGACTTCTTTGTATTCAGTTGACCAGCGCCGCCCGGTGCTTTCCACCATCTCGGCGACGAGTTGATTGGCAGCGTTGCTGATCAGTTCAGGGGTTGGTTTCTGACTGAACAGCACTGCTTCTACTTTAGGGAAGCGCACGGGCGTGGCAACAGCAGCACCAGGGCAAATGCGGATGTAGTCCACTTTGTTTTCCTGATCAAGTTTGCCAATCACGGCGATGCTCAAACGTGAGATAGCCTGCACTTTGCGGCGACCGATCTTGAGGAAGCAGCTTTTAGCGCCTGCAACCGGTACATTGAAAGTGAAGTGGGTGAGTAGTTCGCCTTTTTCAATCTGGGTTTTGTGAGGGCCGGTTACCAGGTCTTCCACCAGCACACTGCGGCTGCCTTTGGCTGAAACCAGGTGAGCGACAGCCTCGAGACAAACCAGCGCGGGGACTGAATCGGCACAGGCAGCGGCATTGCCTACGTTGCCACCAAAGGTGCCGGCATTGCGCACCGCTGGCCCGCCGATGGTTTTACAGGCATCCACCAGGAAGGGGGCGGCTTTTTGCAAAATTGGGTTTGCGATAGCGTGACTGTAAGTAACTGCCGCGCCGAGTGTAACCACGCCATTTTCCAGTTTGACCTGGGTCATCTCCGAAATGCGGCGAACGTCCACCAGGCGGTCAAACCAGAGTTCGTTGACGCGCATCGCGACGAAAACATCCGTCCCACCTGCCAGAGGAATGCTGCGAACGCCGGGTTCATTTAACAGGCGTACGGCATCCTCAATCGTTTCTGCGATTTTATAATCATATCTAGCCATTTAACATCCAATCTTTTCCTTTAATATAGATCTTATCAATTGCTTGCTCGTTTGTTTTCCCACCGTAAAAACATAGATAAACAGTGAACATTGAAAAACTCAAGATTCATTGTAATTTTTTATACCGGCAGGTGAAATCACCCAGGGTTACCTCTATTCGCAAACGAAAAACATTGATAGGCTGAAATTCCTGTTAAAATTGTACGAAATCTTCTTCTTCTGTCAAGTGACATTTAACTTAATCATTGTAACTAAAAAAAACTGACTGAAATGAAAAAGGGGTTTGTGACTGCAACCCTTTAAAAGGTGAAGCTTGACGGATCGGGTAAGCTGGAGTAGAATCCTGGTTGTTAGAAAAACGATGCGGGGTAGAGCAGTGGCAGCTCGTCGGGCTCATAACCCGGAGGTCAGTGGTTCGAATCCACTCCCCGCTACTAAAGTCAAACCAGAGTCCGTCGGGCTCTGGTTTTTCGTTAGCCTGGCGCACAGCGGTAGACATTTTTCCAAAAATGGAGGAATTTCTTATGAACCGCAGTTCGCCGGGCTTGTCAATTGCAAAATCCATCGACGGTTTCCTAAAATTCAAAACAGCAGAGGGGTTAAGCCAACGCACAATTACCTCCTACGAATACACGCTCAACCATTGGTTGAAATACATTGGAGATCGGAGTATTTCTGAAGTTCAGGCATCCGATCTTACCGGTTACATGGCCTGGCTGCGCACCGAGTACAAGCCGGTGCGCTTCAATGGCAGTAAAGAGCCGCTGTCCGCCAAATCCATCCGAAATGTGTGGGTAACGTTTCGATCCTTTTTCGGATGGCTGCAGGTGGAGTTCAAGTTCCCCAATCCCGCTAAAGAAATCACTGCCCCGAAGTTTCAAAAACATCCTGTTGAAACATTTTCCAAAGAAGACGTTGAAAAAATCCTCAAGGCGTGTGTCTATTCCCGCGAATCGCAGACTGAGGAAAGGAAGAAGTTTGTAATGCGCCGGCCGAGTTCCAACCGCGACCAGGCGATTGTGTTGATGTTGCTGGACACTGGATTGCGAGCAACGGAGTTGTGTTCTCTGATCATCAACGATGTGGATCTCAAGACCGGAAAGGTCACCATTCGTCACGGAGTGGCAGGTGGCGCGAAAGGCGGTAAAGGACGCACGGTGTACCTGGGTAAGGTTGCACGAAAAGCGGTTTG